>WNFS01002763.1_pt1 | contig 14340 bp, 8 predicted proteins | sample 5400141 | NCBI WGS metagenome assembly WNFS01 (sample SAMN13153358, study PRJNA577476) | soil metagenome | isolation source: 60 cm saprolite under Madrone tree | place: USA:California | collected 2016-06-14
CGCAATCCCTGGCCCGGCATCATGCAAACCATCTGGGGCGATCCCGATCGTTTCGTGAAGCAGTATTACCAAAAATATTGCAAGAATCCCAAAAGTAAAAAGTGGCAGGACTGGCCCTACTTTGCCGGTGACGGCGCCACGCTCTCCGCCGACGGCTACTACCGCATCCTCGGCCGCGTCGATGACGTCATCAACGTCGCCGGCCATCGCCTCGGCACAAAAGAGATCGAATCCGCTTGCCTTAGCGTTCCAGAGATCGCCGAAGCCGCCGTCGTTCCCGTCGTCGACGAAATCAAGGGCCGCGTCCCCGAGGTCTACATCTCCATCAAGCCCGGCTTGACGCCCAACAAGCAGGTCATCGACAAGGTCATCTCCACCATCGAAACCATGATCGGCAAAATCGCGCGCCCCAAGCGCATCCACGTCGTTCCGGACATGCCCAAGACCCGCTCCGGCAAAATCATGCGCCGCGTCCTAGCCGCCATTTCGAACCGCATGCATACCGGCGACATCACAACCCTCGCCAATCCCGACATCGTCGAGCAAATCCGAGAACTCGTCCAAGGCCGCGATGCCGTCGTCCTCAAAGACGGCCCGGCCGACATCAAACTCTTCGGCGAAGACGGGTAATTATTACCCATATTCCCGGGCATTCCGCTCCGCCGGGACGAACCTCGCCTCTGTTGTCTCTTACAACACACTAGTACTAGGACCAAGCTTGCATTCTGTACTGAGAGTACTATACTTAATCTAACGCATGCGGCTTGTCTTGATCTACCCGACAAGCCTGTCCTTTTTACCCTTTCGTTTCGGTCAGCCGATCGTCCCCTCAGGGCTGACTACGGGCAATTATTCATTGTTTTGGCTGTCCCAACAGAATTCTTGGCCTAGCGCTTCAGGCCGCTTATTCCGCACAGGAGGTCGTTCATGTTTTCTCACCAGCGTTGGGGGCACTTTGCAGCAATCACGATCCTGGGTTTAGCCGCGACAGTTTCCACCACGAATGCCCAGATGCCCTTCTCAGCCCCCAAAAACGTTTCGAACAATCTTGACTCTACCTTCACGCCTCAGACTGCCGTGGATTCGGCAGGCAACATCTTCGTCGTCTGGGAAGACGATACCAACACGAACGCAAACATTCTTTTCAGCCGTTCTTCCGATGGCGGCGCGACCTTTTCAGCGCCGATCAACCTTTCCCACTCAAGGCTGTTCCCGTTCGGCCCTCGAATCAGCGTGGATTCTCACGACGGCATCAATGTCGTCTGGAATGACAACTCCCCTGGCAATCTCGATGTTTTCTTTTCTCGCTCGACCGATGGCGGCCTGACGTTCTCTTCTCCCGTCAACGTCTCGCACGACGCAAGCGCCTCTTCGAGCCCTCAGGTCGCTGCCGATTCCACAGGCAACATCTTTGTAGTGTGGGAAAATGACAGCGGCGTTCTCGGAGTTTTGTTCAGTCGCTCCGTTGATGGCGGTCTCACTTTTTCCGCACCGGCCATGGTCTCGACCAACACCTCGGGTTCAATCTCTCCCCAAATGGCCGTTGGCCCTACCGGCAACGTGTATCTCGCTTGGGAGGACGATTTCGTATCCGGCTCTGATGTTTCCTTCAACCGTTCTCTGGACCAGGGTCAGACTTTCTTAGGTGCCACCAGTCTCTCCCATGGCGTCGGAAATTCCACTGGCGTCCAGCTCAATGTCGACGCCGCTGGCAACCTCAACGCTGTTTGGTCGAACGATAGCCCCGGCAATTTCGATATCTTCTTCACGCGTTCGAGCAACGGCGGCCTCAATTTCTCGGCACCCTCGAATATATCGAAGACCTTGGGATTTTCGAGCACCGCTCTCATTGCCACCGACTCTGCAGGCAACATCAATGTCATCTGGACCGATAACACTCCGCCGGCCAACGCCACGGACATTTTCTACACACGATCCAGCAATGGCGGCGCATCCTTCTCGGCTCCAATCAACGTTTCCAGCAATTCCGGATTTTCGTCCGATCCATGGCTCGCTGTCGATTCACTCGGCAACGTCAACGTGGTTTGGGATGACACTGCTCTCGGCAATGAAGAGATTCTATTTTCGCGTTCGACCGACTCCGGTGCGACCTTCTCCGCCGCGCAAAATCTCTCCAACAACAGTGGGACTTCCTCCGTTCCCGTCATAGCCGCCGATAAGAATGGCAGCTTGAACGTCGCCTGGCAGGATGAAACTCCCGGCATCACTCAAATTTTCTTTAGCCGTTACACAAATGCCGTCGTCAACCATCCGCCGGTCGCCAACGCCGGACCTGATCAGAACATCCAAGCCACCAGCCAGAACGATGTCTCCGTTCAACTGGACGGCTCCAAGTCCAGCGACCCGGATAATGACCCCCTTACGTTCCTCTGGACCGACGAATCGAACAACACCGTTGGCACCACTGCCGTCGTGCAGCTCACGCTACAAGCTGGAACTCACACCTTCACGCTCACCGTCACCGATCCGGGCAAGCTGAGCTCTTCGGCCACGACCCACGTCACCATCACGGCGCCGGTTAACCATCCGCCGGTCGCAAACGCAGGCGCCAGCCAGACTCTCGGCTGCACTGGCCAGAACGGCACGGTCGTAACGCTGAACGGTTCCGGCTCCAGCGATCCCGATGGCGACCCGCTTACTTACGTCTGGAAAGACGCGGCAGGCAACGTCGTCGGTACTTCCGCCATCGCCCAGCGAACTCTGTCGTCGGGGACATATACCTTCACTCTTACCGTCACCGATACGGGTGGTCTCAGTTCCACGGCCGCCACGCAAATCACCATTCAAGACACGGCTTCTCCGCTGTTGTCCGTGTCGCTCTCTCCGAACTCACTCTGGCCGCCGAACCATCGGCTCACGCCAATCACCGCCTCAGTCTCGGCCAGCGACGCTTGTTCGGCGAATCCGGCCGTCCGCCTTATCTCGATAACCAGCAACGAGCCCGATGACGGCACTGGCGACGGCGATCAGCCGAACGACATCCAGGCCATCAACGGCGGACCGGTTCCAGTCGGAACTGACGTTCGCTCCTTCTTGCTCCGCGCGGAACGCGCCGGCAGCGGTTCGGGACGCGTTTACACCGTCACTTACTCCGCCACCGACGCCGCCGGCAATTCGACCACCTCCTCAGCCGTAGTCGTCGTCGGCGCCGAATTGACAACTCCGTCGCCGATTGTCTTGGGTACCGGAACTCACGGTGACCGCGACCATGACGGGCACCACGACGACCGCGACAAAAAGAAAGACCACGACAACGCCAAGGAAAAAGACAAAGACCGCGATCACTAAGATCGCTCAACGCTCAAAATTAGCTCCCCAATAGACCTAACGGGCGGCGGCCAATGGCCGCCGCCCGTTATTTTTCAACCATCCCCATTCGCACTTTCGCGTGCTGCGCGTACTCCCGTCAAGCCGCCTTACTCGTCCTTGATCACCATCGTCTGCAGCGTCTCCCCAACTTTCTGCAGCTCGTCCGTTGACGTCACATAAATCTCAACCGTCAACAAATAATCCTCCGACAGAGTCTGCACATACGCCTGATACAGCCGCGTTCCTCCCACGTTGCGCTCCAAATCCACTCGAAGAAATGCATGCTCTTTCACGTCATATTTATTCGCTGGCCCCATCAATTTCGCGCTCGACGCCACCGCCATATTGTCCGCCATCTTCTGGAACGTCTCCAGCGAAAGCTGGCTCATTCGCGCAGGCGTCGCGTTGATTCGTACGCACGGCAGCGACAATCTCTGCGGATTCCCTTCGCCGCGCTTCGACGCATAAAAAATCGTCACCGGCATCAGTACGTTCAAATGTTCCGCCATCTCCGGATGCTGCTGCAGGATCGACGCTTTGGCCGCCGCCTCTGCCTTTACATTTATCTCGTGAAGCGATTCCGCTTTCGCCGCAATCCACCCCTTTGGAAATTCGTATCTCAAACTCAAAGCATCATTCGTGTACACATTTCCTGAAACCGTTCCGGCTTCAATTCCAAATGGCCGTTCCGCGCTCCCACTGCCCGTTGCGGCATCTTTCGCATCGTCAGACTTTCTCGTAACTGGCGTCGGTTCCGGCTTCGTTTCTTCCTTCGCTACGTCTGGTATCGCCGCGGCGTTTGCCAGCGCCGGATCTGAGTTCCGCTTTAGCGCTTTGCTGATCGCATCTTCCAGTTCACCTTCGGTCGTGTCCCCGTACCCGGATTGCCGGTACCGAATCACTCCATCTTTGTCCACCACGACATATGTCGGAAACGAGTCAATATTGAACGCCTGCAATACATCGCCCGACAGGTCGATGTACTCATGCCAATCCATTTGTTTCGATTCCACAAACGTCCGCCAAACGTCTTCGTCGTCGTCCGAACTGATGCCCACCAATTCAAATCCCTTGCCCGCAAACTTCTTCTTCACGTTCTTGATCGTCGGCACCGACTCCCTGCACGGAGGGCACCACGTGCCCCAGAAATCCAGCAGCACCACCTTGCCCCGCAGCGTCGTATTGTTGATTTGCTGGTTTTCTTTTGTCACAAGTTTAAAATCCGGCGCAAACGGTTCCCGCGCCCGGATCGGATTCGCAATGAACTTCCGCGCCTCGGCTGCCGTCTTTGGGTCCAATCCGGTGGTTGCGAGCGCTTGATTTAACTCGACAACTCCGTCCGCATCCCGTTCCTGCTTCATCAAAATCGTGCCCAGGTTGAAATGCGACAGCGCCACCTGCGGCTCAAGCGCGATCGCCTGCCTCATATCCTCTTCCGCTTCGCGCAATTTTTTGTCTGTCGGCTTTCCGGACTGCCGCACAAGTAAAATCGCGCGCATCGTGTACGCTTTTGCGGCCGTAGATTTGTCGTTGCCCGCCGCTTTAATCGCTTTCTTCGTATCGTCCAGTGCAGAAGAAAAATCTCCCAGCTTCCGCTCCACCACCGCCAGCTTCAAATAGCAATTTGCATTTTCGTGATGCGCCAGCTTGTCCGCTTTGTGGTACGCCTCAAGCGCCAGATCGTATTTGTGTTTCGATTCGAACAGATCTCCCTGCGCCATCGCCTTGCTCAATGCGTCCGAATCGGATTGCGCCGCAACGCCAGCCACCCCAGCGAGCAAGACCAGCAGGAATATTGGAATTCGAACCATGGCAACCTCCGATTGCCCCACAGTATAGCAAGCGCAATGGTCACGCCAACGCTACGTATCGAGAATCGAAGTAATGTTGGAACTTTGCGGCGGGAAAGGGTGATCCGGTTTCTCGGTCAGCTCGGGTCAACGCCACGCAAGCCAAGTGTCCGGACCGAACTGTCCGGGATTCGTCAACCGGGAAACTCTGCGCGTCGCCAGTTCAAACGCAAACAATGGTGAATCGCTTCCCGTGTAGTCCGAATACACGATCGTTTTTCCATCCGGCGTCCACACCGGCTTCACGCTCAGCCGGTCTTCCGGCGAAATCGGTGTCAATTTCATGCCCGGCAGAGCAACGAGAAAAACTCGCGCCCGCTCTCCGGGATAATCGCATCCCACCACGCCAAACGTTACTGCGAGCGTTTTTTCATCCGGCGAGAAAGAAAAATCCAGCACCGTATCAAATCCCTTCGGATACGGAACATCCATCAATTGCTTGGTTTCCGCGTTTTGAACAATCAGTGCGGACGAGCCTCCCGTGCAATCTGGACCGTCGTCGTCATCAACCGCCGCCTGCGTGCCCGTTGGAGGAACATTCTGTTCCGCGATCGAAGCGTTTCCGAGAATCCCGAGAAACTTCCCGCTCGCCGAATATTCTGCCGACCACGGGTATTGCAGCTTTGCAATAATCTCGTGCTTGCCGTCCGCGATGGCAAAGCTCTCGACTCCTTCGCCACTGACCGCGACTACATGCTCTGCATCCGGTGAGGGCACTAGCCCGACAAACGATCCACTGAACAAATTTCGCTTGCTTGAATCAACCTCAAACGACTGGATTCCCGGAGGATTCGCGCCAGTTGGAAAATAGGAAAGAGTGCGCCCTTTCCTGGACCAGGACAAACCCCGCAAATTCGCGCCCGGCAGGCTTTCGACAAGCATGTCGGAATGGCTTGCCACCAGGAAAATGTGCAGTTCGTGCTTTTGCGAATTCCAATAAGCGATTGCACTTCCGTCCGCCGAAAGAACTCCGTAAGGCAGATCGGAGTTAATTTGTTCCGTTCGCCCATCCGTGTGGCGCACGCAAACCAGATCGTCCCATGAACGACCAAACCACATTTCCGGCACGTGCGCGACTTCGCCGCCGGCCACACTCGGCGTCGTTTCACATGTAGGTTTGAGGATTACCCGCGTGACGGTAAACCCAGTCCGCGCCGCGGAGCCGGGCGTTCTGCCCACTGCCGCTCCGGCCTGTTGGCACACTGCGACGGAGCTCGATATCATCAACAATCCGACTGGGAAAATTATTTTGAGGAGTGTCACAAGCTGGACCCTCACAACCTTCGGCTCTTGCCACGCGATCGTCAGGGCTTTATGAACGAGCCGGACCCGCATTTTGCTTGCGCGTCGGCCAGCGTGTCCGGATCCAATTGCGCGTCGCGCCAGCTCGCCGTCGAGCAGACTTGCGCGCCCGTCAATCCCAATACTCCATGCAGATCCGCGCCATCGAGTTTCGCGCCGTCCAGCAGCGCGTCGCGAATGACGGTGCCGGTGAAAACTGCGCCGCGCAGGTCCGCGCCGCGCAAATCTGCACCAAGAAAAATCGTGCCCTTCATCTGCGCGCCAGTAAGCGTCGCGCCACCAAGTTTTGCGCCGGAAAAGTCCGCCAACTCCAAATTAGAGAGCGACAAGATCGCGCCTTGCATCTGCGTGTCGCGCACATCCGCACGCGTCAAATCCGAGCGGAGCCACTTCGTTTGTTGAAGGTTCGCTCCGTAGAGCGACGCGCCCGCGAGTTTTGCATTCGCGAAATTCGCTTGCGGGAAAACGGCATAGGTAAAATCCGCGCCTTTCAAATTCGCCCCAGCTAGATTCGCGTTCGTTCCGTCTGCGGAAATCAGCACTGCCTTTTCAAGGCTCGCATGATCCAGCACGGCGTCGTGCATCTTCGCTTCACGCAAGTTTGCGCCGTCCAAATCCGATTCCGTCAAATACGCGCCGATCAAGTCGCCGCGCCACAATCTCGCATCCGGCAAAGAAGCCCGGTAAGCTCGCGCGTAACGCAAGCTGCCTTCATTCAATTTAGCGCCGTCTTCGGCGTCTGGATTGCCTTTTGTCTTAGGCAAAATCAACGACGATTCAATCAAATCCGCGTAGGGCCGGTAACCGACCAAGCGAAAACCATCCGCGGCCCAACGCCGCGGACTCCCGCTGAAATACCGGTTCGAGGCTTCCGTTTCCGCAGGGACTCCCCAAATCACGCCCACGGAAAGCATCATCAGAACAATTCCGGCCGCCACTGGAATTCTCATCGTCATGGCCGCCAGCTTCAAAACGCTGCGCGAATTCGGACGGCGAATCTCGCCTGGCCGCACCACGCGGCTTACCACTGCCGGCAGACCCGTCGCGACGCTCACGCTCAAAATGAAAAACAAAACGTGCAGCGCGGTCCCGCGCAAATCCTGCCGCACCAAATACCGCATCCAGATCAGCGCAACCGTCGCGGGAACGACCCAATACGCGAGAAGCGTCGCGATGACATTCTCAAGAAGCGAAACCGCCGTCTTCGCATCGCGCAGCCAGCGGAAATGACGCCGAACCAATCCCATCAAATACCATGGCCCTTCCCGCTCGACGGTTTGTCCATCCTGAAAAACCGCGGGTAGCGCCGCCATGCTGGCCCAGACGCGCAGTAGCAAAAACTGGAATCGCACAAAAATTGTGAGCAGCGCGATCGGCGCAATTAAATAAAATGCATTAATCGGCAGGAGATTTCCCAGCCGCCGCCACGGAATCGTCGGTCCATCCAAAATCAAGCGCGCGTCGGAGGTCGTTGCCACGATGAGGCAGCAGATCGCGCTCACACTGAGCATCAAAAAATAAAACCAGCGCGCCGTCCTCGTCGCTTCCCAGACTGCTTTCGACCCGTCAATCGAAGAGATTGTTTCCGGCAACATCGCGTCGTACAAATTCGCGCCGCCGAGCCGCCCGAGCCAAAGCCCTTCCGCGCCGTACAATTGTGCGCCCATCAAATTCGCGCCGCGTAATTCCGCGCCGAGCAAATTCGCGTTGCACAAATCCGCCTGCATCAGCGAAGCGCCCTTCAAATTCGCCATGGACAAATCGGTGTTGCGCAAATTCGCGCGCTGCAAAAGCGCGCCTTGCAAATTCACGCCGGTCAAATCCGCGTTTTCTAGATTCACGCCACTGAGATCCGCTTTCGTTCCTTCGTCTCCGCCGGATTCAACCCAGATGCGGTGCTGGTCCAGAATTGCGGCGAGGTCGATCAGGTCGATTTCGCCGGCCGCGCCCGTATGAATATTTTCCGGAATCGGCACGGCGCGCGACGAAGTTGGTTTCTCGTCAAAATTGAGTGTGCGGCCGCTGCCCGATTTTTTTGTGGCTTCCGCCGACGGCCGTTCCGCCACGCGGGGCGCAGAAATGCTACTTTCCGATTTAGGTTTATTGGCCAATATAGAGGGTCTCGGCGTTTCGATCTTTTCCGCCGACCTTTCCGGCTGGGCGCCGCGCTCAATCAGCGCGATCATTTCATCTTTTGTCGCCAGTCGCTCGGTGCCGGGACCAAGCGAAAGTTTACGCGAAATATCTATATCTTGAGCCGGGAAATCCGGCATGGGCAATACCCTCAGGGCAGTTTGTGAGCCGCGAGTTAACACGGACTCGGCCAGGTGAATCGATGATGGCCGATTAGGGCGCGGAAGTCGCCTGCCCTGAAGTACAGGAGCGGCGAAGAGAACACGACCTGTGCACAACCCTGTAAGAAACAAAGAGCCGGGGCGCTTCGCTGAGGGGCCAAGGCACCCCGGCTTATCCTGCCCGCCTCCGCAGTGAGCGAGTAGGAAGACCGTGGAACTGCAAACTCAAGAAAACCGGCGCGCGAAATAACTACAGGCTAACTATAGCTACAGCCTAGTTATCTTCGTCGCCGCGCAGAAATTCGTAGCGCTCGATTGCCGCAACGACTCCTACAGAGGATTCGTCGCGCGGTTCGGTGCGCTGGACCCGGCCGAGGCAACGGACACGAACCGGTCCGGCCAGAGTAATCTCGTTCGGAAGTGTCAGAAGGATCTCGACGGCGGAGCCTTCCTTGACGTCCTTGGCGAGGTAAAAGTAGACCCCGCGGGAGCTAACGTCGCGGGATTCGGTGCTGGTTTCTCCAACGGCGGCCCCAGTAGTCCAACGAACGGTAAGGGGTAGCCGCATGGAGAAGCGTTGAGTTGTGCGGCGTTCAGAGCCGGTCAAGGGAAAACCTCCTCGATTGAAGGCCCAGTCTATATGGGGAGGGGCGGGGGGACAATAGGACAAGAGGTACAAAAAGAGCCTGGGCGAATGAAGTACGGAGGTACTAGGAGAAAGAGGGGTTCGTGACGAGTGGCGGTTCACGAGCGCCGGTCCGTCGCCGGTTCCAGACCGGGCCTGCGGGAAGAGTCCTTGCGGTAAAGCGCGGTTTGGGTACACCCGGGTGTTTTGAGCAAAGAGTGCGCAAATGGTTGAAAAGACGGGAGATGTTTTTCGCTCTCGGCAAAGAGTGGCAAAGAGCGAGCCTAGAATCCGGGCTGGCAACTCGCAAACATAGGCAATCCAGATGGTTATCAAAACAAAGGGGTTAGGGGAGAGGCAAAACGGATCGTTGTCAAAACAAAGGGGATAGCCAACTTTGGCCAGGGTGGGTGGTTCGGGTTGGAGCGAGGTAAACACAGACCATGGTAGCACCTTCTGTTGCTAAAGTCAACACGATAATGGAGTAGGTAATTCGAATGGGTTGTGGAAATTTGTTCGGACGGAAAGAAAGAAAACGTCCTGTCCCTCCCCGAGTTTGTCGTCGGTCCCCGTGTTTCACTCAGGGCAGAGCGTCGAAAAGGTAGGCCAGTAGTGCAAGGAATGCTTTCCTAACGAACGCGCCGATTAGGTGGAGGAAAAATTCAATCAAGTTGTCATCTCGCGGTTGGTCGGGGTAGGTCAACGGGCTGTTCATGGTTACACCGCTCTTCGGGACCACGCTTGACGGGAGCCGATTCCGTCGGATTTTAACGGCTTCCACCAATTCATGCCTATTCTAACAGAGCCAGAGAGAAATATTGGCTTGCGATTGTGGTCGGCGCGGAAGCCTTACTGAATATTTCGTCCTTGGCACGCGAGTGCTAGCTTTTGGAGGGGGCTGGGGCGCTTTTTTCTCCGGGTTTGACAGAGGAGCGGACGACGATGATTTTGCCGAGGACGTCGAACCAGAAGGGCGCGCCGAGGGATGCGGCGCAGGCCGTGAGGAACCAGCCGAGGAGCGCGCCGAGCCACAGCATTGGATTCAACTCCATGTTTTGCAAACCAGCGCGACTCCAGCCAATTGGGACGTTGGTGCCTTTGAGTTCTTCGATATCTGCTTTCAATCCTTGATCGAGAATGGGCGCAGCGCCGCCGGAAGGATTGGTGGTTGATGAAGCGGGATGTTTATCGAGATAGCCCTGTGCGGCGGCGACTAGGGCTTCGCGCTTGGCCTGGTTGGTCCAGAGATCCTGAGCGAGTGCGATGGAATTGACGTTCATGGCGACGGCGATGAGGAAAGCGCAAGCGAAGATGATGACGTGAGCGCGACGCTTGTACCAGCCGGAGACGCGGTCCATGGCGGAGTTGAACCAAGCTTCGAGGCCGGTGCGGAATTTTTCGAGGTCGTCCTGGGCATCGTTGAGAAGCGTGAGCAGCGCGGACTTTACCTGCTCGTTTGCGATTTGATTGATGGAGCTGCGAATGTCGGTTGCGGTGGGGATGTTGCCGCCGGCAGGACCAAGAAGGCCGGCGACGGCGTTGGCGAAATTCCTGGACGGAATGTAGGACGGGAGCGTTTTGTTTTTTGAGGCTTCGGCGTAAGTGCCGCGAAAGAGACCGAAGATGAGGCCGTGATTGTAAAGCTTGTCGACGAGGCCAGTGTTGGCGCCGAGAAGTCCCTTGATGCCCTTCTCCAAATCGCGGGCGCGATTCTTGAGGCGAGTTTCGAGGAGCTCGTTGAAGGCGGAGCAGATGAGGCTGAGGAGAAGAAAGACAAAGACCATACCGATGGCGACGTCAAGCAAGGCTGAGCCGAACATAGGCGAATAACCTCCTTCGATAGGCAAAAGCGAAAAGTAGATCTCTGCCGCCGCAAAATGCGGAGATTCGAGACCGCACCTCAGGGGTTAAAACCCCTGATTTCAGCGCCTTTTCGGCACGGCTAAAGCCGTGTCCTCCCAGGGCACATTACGAAACAGCTCCTATAAGAAATTCGCGATGCCGAAATAAGGATGCGCGCCTTCACCGCCGCCGAGGCCAACGTAGGCACGGAATACGACTTTTCCAGCGAGGAAAAATGCCAGGCCGCCGCCGAATCCTTGATGGAGATTCGAAAAATTCAGATCGCTGCGAGCGATGGTGACTTTGCCGGCATCGTAGAACGCGAGAATTCCAATGGGGCCGATGATGCGGCGATCGTATTCCGTCTGAACAAGAAATGAGTTGGGGCCACGGAAACGGAAGTCACGGAAGGAGCGGAGCGTGGCTTGATTGTCGATGTCGCTGCCGCCGATGGTCTCCTGCAAGTAAAACGGAATAGCGTTGGTGGAGCTGGCGTCCGACATGGCGAGGCGAACGCGAATATTCAAAACGCTATCCGGACGGCGGATGCCATCCTGAGATTCCGGGTAGATAGCATGGCCAAAGTCCGCGACAAAGCGGCGGAAAGAATAGTGGCCATTGTCGGTGTCGTGAAAATACCCGTAGCGAAAACGGTAGTTGAATTGAATGTGCTCGGAGGCCAGGGAAAAATGCGGGCGAAGGAGCGCTTCAACATGGAGGAATGTGGGTTGTGAGGCGAGGCCGGGAGCAGTCGACTCGTCATAGACCTGCCCGATGGATGTGACTTTCGTGGAGGAAACGTTGCCGACGGTCGGGAAGATTGCTTCGACCGTGCCGGCTGTCGAAAGCCAGGAGGTTAGCGGGCTGGCGAGGAGCGCGCCGGCGCGAGTGTCGCGTTCGCTGAAATGGACGGCGTTGTGGACATTTGTGTCGGGGCCGAGGCCGTAAAACGGCAAGTCTTCCATCTGCTTATTTCGGGCGTAGAGCTGGAACGCGAAGTTTTCGTCCGAATGGTACGAGCCGAAGTGCGGGCGTCGCGCGGTGAACTTCCCTTCCGCAAACCAGAACTGACGGATGGTCATGACACCGGTAAATTCGAGGCGATTCTGCCAAACGTCGCGGTTGAGGTCCTGGCCGTAGTAGCCGCCACCGCCAACACCACTGCCCGGGACGATAGACTGCGCGACAAAATGGAACGGGCGCGAGCGGAATGCGCTGGTGGCGCAGGAAAGGAACGAGTCCTTACCAAAATCGGTGGTCATGTCGTGACAGTTCTTTTTCCACTGATCCCAATCGCCGGTACCGACAACGGTGGGGTCCTTTGGCCACATGGGCGGATTGATGGACGGAGTAGCGGGCGAGCTTTGAGCGAAAAGCGGAGCGGCCGCGAACACAGCGACGGAAGCCGCGAAAAACGCGACGAAGAAAATTGAACAGACGTGGAATTTGTTTTTCATGTCGTGGCCACCTAGTTCCCTGCTCCGCGACCGGTTGCGCCGGGCGGTGGCGGTGGTTGCTGGGCTTGCGCAAGCAGCTTGGAGTGAACGTCGCGGAGAAAATCAGAGGCTTGTTTTTCGGAGCGAATGTCGCCGGGATTGACGCCGCTCTGCTGCGACTGGGGAAGGACGGTCGTTTCAAGATGGGCGGCCATCGCAACGTGTGCGGCGAGGTGATCGTTGATGTCGGCGTTCAAGTGAGCGGCATCGACGTGGGCAGCGCCGAGGCCGGCGATTGCCTGATGAGGCGGGTCGGTCAATGTGAAACCGATTGCGTCGGTACGCGGCTGAGCAAGACTGAGATTGGCCTCGAAAGTTTTGGCCTGACGGTCACGATTTGTGAGCGAAGCGTTTGGGACATTTTTCAACAGAAGCTTGCAGGCTGTGGCGATGATGGAGCTGTGGTCGTACTGCGTGCGATCGATCGTGCCGGCGGGAATGTACGGAGAGATGATCACCGCGGGAACTCGAACACCGAGACGCGTGAAGTCAAATGCAGGATCGAGCGAATTGGGGTTACCTGACCAATTTTTGGGATGCTGATCGCTGGCGGAGAAGAAAGTGTTATTGGCGGGATCTTCCCCGTTGGCGTAGCGAGGCTCGATGAAGCTGTACGCAGGGAGCTTATTGTTCTTGCAGGCGGAAAGAAAATCGTCGAAGAGAGCGAAATATTTGCCCTGATTCATGAGGCCCTTGAACGTCATGGCCATCGTTGAATCGTGATAGAAAATCTTTGAATTCACGTTATTTTCGCCGAGCAGTTCGTAAATTGTTTTGGACATGCCGAGCCAGTTGATACCCATATCCACGCGACCGATGGAAGTGGAGCCGTGAGCGAAGGCGCGATTGGGAAACGTCGGACCGGGGACGGAAGAAAACCAGCGATCGCAGACGGCGAACTGGCGTGCAAGCTGGGTGAGAACAGGGACTTTTTCAGGCTTGAAACACTTCATGATGCGATGGGCGTTTGGCGAATTGTGCGTTTTGCCTTCGTAGCTGAGGACGAAGCCGTTCATGGTGGGGTTTTGATTGACCGGAGTGGAGGCGTCGGCATAAAGCTGAGTGAGCGTGTCAAAGAGGGCGTGGCCGGGATCGGGCGTGAAGTCGCCGGAGTCGCGCGCGTCATTCGAAACGGTGGCGAATTCACCGGTGGAGTCGCGATTTTTCTCGGTGCCGGCAAGGCCGTCAATTTGCCAGTTGGGCGTGGCGGCGAAGCCAAGCATGTGGTCGAAGGAGCGATTTTCCATCATGAGAACGACGATGTGCTTCAGATTGTCTAAACCTGCGGACATAGGGGGACTCCTGAGATGGCGGTTCGACAGGTAGTGAAGCCGGGGGATAAGACGTTACAGCGTCTTTGGAAAAAAGAGCAACTAAAGATTGGCCAAGTGATCGTTCGGGAAAAAAGAGACGGTGGGGCAAGGCGCCGGCGAATCGAGTGGCCAGGATTTGATCGGAGGTGCTGCTAGGTCGCGAGCGAGTGTTCGAGGACTTCGCGGATTTTGGCGGCCAGGGAAGATGGCGTGAAAGGCTTTTGGATGAAGAAGGTGTTGGCTTCGAGTTCGCCGTGGTGAAGAATGGCCTGGGGCGTGTAACCGGAC
>WNFS01002339.1_pt1 | contig 14334 bp, 13 predicted proteins | sample 5400141 | NCBI WGS metagenome assembly WNFS01 (sample SAMN13153358, study PRJNA577476) | soil metagenome | isolation source: 60 cm saprolite under Madrone tree | place: USA:California | collected 2016-06-14
GGCCGCCATCATTGCGGCGCGCGCCGAAAACATGTCGAAGGATTCGATCGACCGCGCGATCAAGAAAGCCCAGGCCGGCGATGCCGAGGCCTATGACGAAATCCGCTACGAGGGTTACGGGCCCGGCGGCGTCGCCGTAATCGTCGAGGTGCTGACCGACAATCGCAACCGCACCGCCTCCGACGTGCGCTCCTATTTCACCAAGACCGGCGGCAACCTTGCCGAGACCGGGGCGGTGTCGTTCATGTTCGACCACATGGGCGTCGTCGAATTCGACGCCAAGGTCGCCTCGGCGGACGCCATGCTGGAAGCCGCCATCGATGCCGGCGCAGACGACGTGGTGTCGACCGAGATCGGCCACGAGGTCTATGCCGCACAGGACTCGTTTGCGAATGTCGCGAAGGCCCTGGAGGCGAAATTCGGCGAGCCGCGCAAGGCCGGCCTGGTGTGGAAGCCGCAAAACACCGTCGCGATCGACGACGAGAAGGGCGAAAAGATGTTCAAGCTGATGGAACTGCTCAACGAGCATGACGACGTGCAGAACGTCTACGCCAATTTCGAAATGTCCGACGCCCTGATGGCGAAGATGGGTGCGTAGTGTCCTAAGTCAGGTCGGTGAACGGGTTCCAGGCCACTTCCCACAGGAACCCATCAGGATCGGCGAAGTAGCCCGAATAACCTCCCCAGAACACGTCCTGCGGCTCCTTCACTGGGGTCGCGCCAGCCGCGACCGCGAGCGCGAAAGTCTCGTCCACCAGTGCCTTCGAGCCAACATTATGCGCTAAAGCAAAGCCGGGGAAGCCGGAACCGCTGGAGGCGACCATCGCGTCATCTGCGAGGCTGGCGCGCGGGTACAAGGCGAGCCACGTTCCTTCAAGTTTGAACATGATACAGTCTTGGCCCTCGACATAATTGTGAGTCGGAAAGCCGAGGCCGTCACGATAGAAGGCGAGCGAAGCTGCAAGATCTCGCACCCCCAATGTGATCATGCTGATCTTCGGCTTGAGCGCGCGGGCGACGGGCAAGAGGGGTGGCATCACGTGACCCGCTTGATGCTCGCGACATGGCCGCCGGCGTCCGCAATGCGGCGCAGCGCTTCGCCGGTCGGCTCGATCGCAACCGCCATGTGAAAGGCATTGGCGTGCACGATCGATCGTTCGTCGCGCACGATCGCCACATGGCCCTTCCAGAAGATCAGGTCACCCCGTCGCAAGCCCGCCAGATCATCGGTCGGCAACGGGACGCCAAGCGCATTCTCCTGCATGTCGCTGTCGCGCGGACAGGCGACACCGCTTGCGGTGAGCGCGATTTGCACAAGCCCGGAACAATCGATCCCCAGGCTGGTCTTGCCGCCCCACAGATACGGAACGCCGACGAAGCGTTCTGCGACTGCGACGAAATCCGCCTCCCTGCTTTCGATCGGCGCAAGATGCCGGGTGGGGATCCAAAATCCGGACGCGAGGTCAGTCAACTCACCCCCCCACCCTTCCCTCCCCCGCAAGCGGGGGAGGGTGGGGTGGGGGCTTGGCGTCTTGACCGCGACGCGGCTGCCGAGTGACAACGCGTCGATCGGCGGCGCCTTGATGGAACGGCCCGGAAATACCAAAGTACGCAGCGCCGCCACGCGGTGGGTCGGCGGCGGTCCGGCCGCATGAAGCGCGTTCGCCGGTATCCAGCCTACATATCCGTCAGATGCCAGCTGTCCCCAATACCAGCCTTCCCCATTTTCGTCGTAGACCGTCACGCGCTCCCCATGCAGCGCTTCGGTATCGAGCGGCGCATCGGGCGAAGGCTCCCGCCGTACCGGCGCCTGCGCGTCGCGGACCTCAAGCTCGGTGCCTGCCACAAAGCGTGCGGCCACGACCTTGCCCTTGAGGTGAAGCGCTGCGAGGTCCGGTCTCGCCGGCGTGGTGCGCGGATCAAACTTCATTCGCGAGCCTTCACCCATACCGCTCGGTGAGGAGCGCGTAGAGCGCGCGCGCCGCCTGGCATTCGCCGCCCTCGGGACGGCCGGACTTCGCCGCCGGCGTCCAGGCATAGATGTCGAAATGCAGCCACGCCTTGGCGGCCATGACGAAACGATTGAGGAAGAGTGCACAGATGATCGATCCGGCAAAGCCGCCGGTGGCCACGTTGTTCATGTCGGCCACCTTGGAATCCAACATCTGGTCATAGGGTCGCCACAACGGCAGGCGCCATAGCGGATCGTTCTCCGCACGCCCGTGGCGCGCCACGTCAGCCGCGAGCGCATCATCATCGGTATAGAACGGCGGCAGGTCCGGACCGAGCGCGGTGCGGGCAGCGCCGGTCAGCGTCCCCATGTCGATAAGCACCTCCGGCGCCTCCTCATCCGCGAACGCCAACGCGTCGGCTAGAATGAGGCGCCCTTCAGCATCCGTGTTGCCGACCTCGACCCGCAACCCGTTACGGGCGCGATAGATGTCAAGGGGCCGAAACGCTGCGCCCGAAATCGCGTTCTCGACCGCCGGGATCAACACCCGAAGCCGCAGATTGAGCTTTCGGTCCATGATCATGTGGGCGAGTGCCAGCACGCTCGCGGCGCCGCCCATGTCCTTCTTCATCAGCAGCATGGCGGTGTCGTGTTTGATGTCGAGGCCGCCGCTGTCGAAGCACACGCCCTTGCCGATCAGCGTGACCTTGGGCGCGGCCGGGTCGCCCCACGTCAGGTCGATGAGGCACGGCGCGCGCGCGGCGGCGCAACCCACCACGTGAATCAACGGAAAATTCTGCCTCAGCAGGTCGTCTCCGGCGATCACGCGCACCTCGCCGCCATGGTGTCCCGCAAGCTTCCGCGCCGCTCCTGCCAGTTCGTCCGGCCCCATATCGTTCGACGGTGTATTGATGAGGTCGCGCGCCATATAGACCGCCTCGACAATGCGCGACAAATCGACAACGTCGGTGGACTCCGGCGGTTCCAGGCGCAGCTCCGTGCGGGGTTTTCCGTAACGGGCAAACCGGTAGGCGCCAAGTCCAAACCCTAGCGCGGCAAGGCGCGCATCATGGGGCGCATTGGCATATCGATAAGCTCCGCGCGGCAGCACTCCGGCAAGCTTGCCGGCGAGGAACGGATCCCTAGGCTTGCCGTCGTCCTCTTGCCCGAAAAGAACGCCGGCCAAGGTTCCGTCAGGCCCAGGCAGGAAAGCATGGCGACCGGCCACCGGCTCGAAGCCCGCGGCTTCCGCAAACGCGCAGGCACTGCGATCCAGTCCGGCGCGGACTTCGCGCCAGTTCGCGGCGTTGACAAACCAGATCGGAACCGTAGCGACGCTGCCTCGCGCCAGGAACACGGGATGCATAAGCGGGGTCCGCAAGTGATACTACCCCCTGCTACCACGCTGTTCTGCAAAGTTTCAACCACGGCCGCCGTCAATGTGCGCTCGTAGGGTGGGCAAAATCGCCTCTCCGGCTTATGGGCTCGAGCGATGGTCGCGCGCGATTTTGCCCACGCCGTCCGACCTCGCCGCCTGACAGCGTGGGCAAAGTCGCGCGAGGCCGGTGTGCCACTTCATCAGCTGCGGCAGGCGACTTTGCCCACCCTACGCTTCCTCAAGGCAGCGGCAGCGCCGTCGTCGACTTGATCTTTTCCATGGCAAAGCGGGACGTGACGTTCTTTAGCGGAACGGCAGTGATGAGCTGCTTGTAGAAACGGTCGTAGCCGTGAATATCCGGCACCACGACCCGCAGCATGTAGTCGACATCGCCGGCCATCCGATAGAATTCCATCACCTCCGGCATGGCGCCGACGCGTTCGGCGAAAGCCTTTAGCCATGCCTCGGAATGGTCTGCGGTTTCGATCGACACGAATACGGTGACGCCGAGCCCGACCCTGTCTTGGTCAACCAGGGCAACGCGCTTCTCGATCACGCCGTCGGCTTCGAGCTTTTGGATGCGCTTCCAGCAAGGGGTCGAGGACAGGCCGACCCGATTCCCGATCTCGGCGACCGAAAGCGAGGCATCCTGCTGCAACTCGTGAAGTATTTTGCGGTCGATGGCGTCCATTGGAAGATTCTCTGGAGGCGGACGGGCGGGATCGTTCCGGCAGATAGGGCAAGTTTTCTCGATCAACGCAAAATACAGGCTGGCTCACGGTTCCGCCAGCAGCGCATCCACCTCGGCCCGTTGCGGCGCCACGGCGCTGCCGCCGAAGCGGGAGCATTTGAGCCCGGCGGCCGCGGCGGCGAACCGCAGCGCCTCCTCGACCGCGCGGCCCTCAACCAAAGCAAGAGCGAATGCGCCATGGAACACATCGCCGGCGCCGAGGGTGTCCACGGCCTTTATGGCGAATACCGGCGTTTCACGCATCATTGCACGATTGCGGTCATACCACAGCACCGGATGGGGTCCGTTGGTGACGGCGAGGAACGCGTCAGTCAGTGTCCCCATCTGGGCGAGACCCAATGGAAGATCGTCCGTTCGTGCCGTGGCCCGCAGGCATTGGGCGGAAAAAATCACGTGCGTGGCGGCCTTGAACAACGGCTGGCGGTGGTCCTCCGCCTTGTCGGCGTCGATCACCACCGGAATGCGGCGCGCCATCGCGGCGCGGCAGATCGGCAAAACAAAATCCGGGAAGCGATTATCAGCCACAACAGCATCGACGGCGGTCACGAGCAGGCCCGGGTCGTCCACTGTCGCGTCGTTAAGACGGCTATCCCGATAGTTCGCAATGGTGCGATCGCCGCGGGCATCCACGAAAATCGCCGACACCGGCGTGCGCGCCGCCGGGACGCGCACGCAGCCGACGCACGCGACGCCTTCGCGCTGCAGGCTTTCGATGAGGCGGTCCGCGATGGCGTCAACGCCGAGCGGCGCTGCAAAATACGCCTTGCCGCCGAGCCGGGCGATGGCGACCGCGGCATTGGCGGCGTTGCCGCCCCCGACGGTGATGAACTCGCTCGCCTGCACCTTGGTATCCGGCAGCGGAAACGCGTTGACGCGAAAGACTTCGTCCAGAACCGCGATACCGGCGCAAAGAATACGCGCCATGTCAGAAAAAGCTCTGGTCGGATTCGAGCCAGGCGCGGATGATGTGATGGGCGATCGCGAACGGATGGGTCGCCGTCAGGCCATCGGGGTGCTTGCGCAGCATCATGGCGGCAACTTCATCGCGCGCGAACCACCGGGCGTCCTCCAGCTCGGAGCGATCGACCTTAAGCTCGCTCGTCAGCGCCTCCGCATGACAGCCGATCATCAGCGACATCGGGAAGGGCCATGGCTGCGAAGCGAAATAGGCGACGCGGCCACAGACAATGCCGGCTTCCTCCAGGGTTTCCCGCCGTACCGCATCTTCGATGGTTTCGCCCGGCTCGACGAACCCCGCAAGGCATGACCACATGCCCTTGGCAAATCGGGACTGCCGGCCGAGCAGGCACCGTTCGCCGTGGATCGCCAGCATGATGACGACCGGATCGGTGCGGGGAAAATGCTCGGTTCCGCAGACCGCGCAATCGCGCCGCCAGCCGGCCTGCACGAGGCGCGTCGGCGCGCCGCAGTTCGAACAGAAGCGGTGCCGCCGGTGCCAGCCGAGCAGGGATTTCGCCGCCGCGAGCGGCGGCAAGTGCTCGGGCGCCACCAGGGCGCCGGCGGCGAGGCTGCGCAGGTCAGTGACGAGAAGATCGCTTCGGCTTCTCAGGGGCTCGGCGGCATCCGGATCGATCGCCGCCGCAAACAGCGCCGCATCGCCGCTGCGGCCGAGAAATACCTGCTCCCGGGCCGGCGCAAACGCGCCGGCCGCGCCTAAGGGAAACGTGGGATCGTTGAACGGCGTCGCTTTGCGGACGATCACAAATTCCCCGCAGATAACGAAGGTGCGGGCGCGCCCATCGGCCTCGAGCGTCGCAATCGCCGCCGGGTCTTGCCGCAGGTCAGCCGCGCGCTCGACAACGCTGCCGGTGTAACCGAGATGCGGCTTGGCGCCGAGATCGAAGCGGATAGTCATGACTTACTCCGGCGGCAGCCTGCTGCAGGGGCGAGCCTTTTGGTCGCCCGGTTTGCGCACGCGATCTCGGGTTTACCCGAGATCGGCACTATAGATGCGCAAATCGGCAACGGCCGATGTGCGACGGCGCCCTGACCGGGTTGGTAAAACGCAAACGGGGCGACCACAAGGGTCGCCCCTGCCATGCGTCATGCCGGACCTCGCCATCACGCGTGAACGAGCGGGCCCGGGCTCTTGATATATCGCGTGGTGATCGCCTCGGCCGCATAATAGGCCAGCGCGCCGACGAGCCCGGTGGGATTGTAAGACGCATTCTGCGGGAACACCGATGCGCCCATCACGAACAGGTTATCGGCTTCCCATGCCTGCAGATAGCGATTGACCACGCTGGTCTTCGGATCGGCGCCCGTAATGGTGCCGCCGGTATTATGGGTCGATTGGTACGGCACGACATTGTAGTTGCCGCGCCGCACCACCGGCGAGCTCATGGCGCTCAGATTCATGGCGCGTGAGATCCTGCCGAGAACGCCGCCGATGTATTCCGCGAGCTTGTAGTCGTTGTCGTGGAAATTATAGGTCATGCGGACCAGCGGGCGGCCGAGGGCATCCCGATAGGTCGGGTCGAGATCGAGATAGTTCTCGCGGTGGGCGTAGTTGCACCCGGAGGCGCCGATGTTGAAGGCGTGGTTGTACCACTTGGCGGTCGCCTTCTTCCACTCGCGTCCCCAGCGCGGCGTGCCGGGCGGCACCGGCCGTGTCTGGATGGGCCGGCCGTTCGAAGTGCCGGCCGAAATCCAGGCGCCGCCGAAGAAGCCGAGGCCGGCGTGGTCGAAATTGTCGCCGTTGAAATCGTCGATGTTCATGCCGAAGGACGCGCCCGCCGCTATGAACGGATTGATGATCTTGTCCTCGAAAAACACCGTCACGTTGTTGCCGCTGACCTGGTAGCAATAGTTGCGGCCGAGCGCGCCCTTAGCCGTGACCGGGTCGTACTGCTCGCCGATGCCGGCCTGCATCATCAGGAGCGCATTGTTGAAAACGTAGGCGCCGAGAATGACGAGGCCCGCCGGCTGCTCGTATTCCTCGCCGCTGCGGGTATCGACATAGCGAACCGCCTTCACCTTCTTGCCTTGCCGGTCATAGACCAACTCTTTCACGTAGGCATGAGTGCGCAGCTCGAAGCGGTCGTCCGCCAGCAGAACCGGCAGGATGCACGACTGCGGCGAGGATTTGGCGTTGGCCTCGCAGCCGAACCGTTCGCAATGACCGCAGTATTCGCACGCCCCCAGAGTCACGCCTTCCGGATTGGTGTAGGCGTTGCTCATGTTGGCGGCGGGCGCCCGGAACGGGTGATATCCGAGTTCCCGCGCGGCCTTCTCCATGATCGAGCCGGCCATGCTCATGGCCAACGGCTTGTTGGGATATTCGTTCTGGCGCTGCCCTTCGAACACATTGCCGCCGTCGATCTTCTGGCCGCGCAGATTGCCGGCCTTGCCGGATATGCCCAGCAGCTTCTCGAAGCGATCGTAATAGGGCTCAAGCTCGTCGTAGGAGACGGGAAAATCCTCGATCGTCATCTCGGCCGGAACAGCGTTCTTGCCGTAGCGATTTTCCAAATGCGTGCGCAGGTTATGATCGGTCGGCAGCAGCCGCCAGGTGACGCCGTTCCAATGGGCGCCGGCGCCGCCCACGCCGACGCCGGGCAGGAAAGAGCCGAGCCGGCGGATCGGCAGCGCCGTCTCGCCCGGCGTATGGCGCAGTGACACGGTCTCAAGCTGAGTGTCCTGGAACAGCTCCTGGCGTACCGCGTATTTGAGGTCGTCGCGCACGCTCGGCAGCGCGAAGTCCTCGCGTGTGGAGCGATTGGCCCCGCGTTCGAGGCCGACCACTTTGAGCCCCGCCTTGGTGAGTTCGCGGGCCAGAATGCTGCCGGTAAACCCCACTCCGATGCAGACCGCATCGACTTCCTTGAGAATGACGGCCATGGCGCGCTCCCGTTTTTAAGAAAAGTCCGCGATCGAGCGCGGCGGCTTGTCGTATTTCTTGCCGAAATATTTGGTGATCTCCTCCCGATAGGTCGCCGGCAGGCCCGGATAGCCGACCATCTTCCATGCCGCCATGTCGCGGTTGCCGCCATAGATCGGGTCGGCGAAAAAGCCCTCCATGGTGATCTGCAGGAGCGCGTCGAAAAACGTTCGGCTGGAGAAGCCCGCGAACGGCGCCTTGCCGTCCTCCATGGCTTTCAGGGCCGCTTCGCGGTTCTGCTCGGACAAGCGGTCGAACTCCTTGCCGTAGGTCTTGCGGGTCCAGGCATTGGCCTGCTCGATGCCGGCGCGGAAAAACTCGCGCGGATTGAGGGCGAGCTGATAGCCGAGCTCGGGCTTGGCCTTGGGGAACGGCCCCTGGCGATAGAGCCGCGCCCCCATGCCGTAAGCCCCGGCAAGCTGGCGGTCGATGAAGGTGGCGACGCCGCAGTCGCTGCCCGAGGGCGACAGTTCGTCGGCCGGGACGATGGCGTCGACGGCGGCCACGATGAAGGCGTGCTCGGTCGCGGTCAGCGTGAGCAGCGGCTCGGCGTCCGCGGATGGCGCCACGGGAGCGGGCGTTTGTGCAGCCACAGAAGCCGGGTTGCCGGCGGCAAGCGCCGCGGTACCGACCATGGCGCCTTTGAGAAAATCTCGTCTCGGAATCGTTTCGTCGACCATGGAGTTCCTCCCTCATACGGACTGGATCAGGACGCACGCCCCCTCCCTGCCCTCCCCCACCTGCGGGGGAAGGCAGGGAGGGGGCGTGCGCCGACCCGAATTTATTTTCATAGCTTAGCGAGTTTCGCTCGGAGTAGCGAGGCGTTCGATCGGCCAACCTCGTGGCGCAACGCCTCGATGAAGCGCTCGCGTTCAGCGGGATCATAGGCCCGCGCCGGCACCGTCCCCCACACCGGCTTCGGCCATGCCGGATCGTCACGCTTGCGGGCTACAATGTGAACATGAAGCTGCGGCACCACATTGCCGATCGCCGCAACGTTGAGCTTGTGGCAGGCCGTCACCTCTTTGAGCGCACGCGACATGTGCGCGATTTCGATCATGAGTTGCGACTGATCCTTTTCATCGAGATCAATGATCTCGCGGGCGCCGGGCCGCCGCGGCACCAGCAGCAGCCAGGGATAGTTGGCATCATTGTTGACGAGCAGGCGCGACAGCGGCAAATCGCCGACAGCCTCGGTGTCCCGTTCGAGCTGCGGATGGAGCGACCACGAAAGCGGCGAAGCTGTCATGCCGCCGACGTCTACCAGATGTAGGGCACCAATCGATAGGGCGTCGTTCGACGGTAGTCGTCGTAACCGGCCAAGTGTTGCGACAAATACCGCTCCTCCTCCAACAGTCGCCATACGAGCGCACCTACCGCAATGATCGCCCAGATGATCGCCCGCAGAGAACCGAGTGCGAAGGGAGTCGCCAAGAGCAAAAGTGCGGCGCCCAGATACATGGGATGGCGAACGATCGCATAGGGGCCGGTGGACACCACGCGTTGGTCTGGAGCGACGTCGATGATGGCGGACGCATGGCTGTTCGCCTTGAACGTCCAGAATATAATCGCAAATCCAAGCACGACCACCACATCGGCGGCGACCGCAACGAACCCGGGCACATACGACCAGCCCAGACGATGGTCGATGCCGGGGAGGACGAGGAGCAAGATCAGGACCGCGCTTAAGATTGTCCTGATGAGTTGTTGGCGCTCTTCTTTCTCGGCGGTCGCAGACAATCGCCGCTCCACCAGGGCAGGGTCGTGCTGCAAGAAGTAGAGAGCCATAACCAGGGAACACAGCGAAAACACGATCCAATATAGCCATCCCTGCCAATAGGCAGGCCCTCCTGTGACCACAATGAGTAGCCCCATGAACGCCGAGAATCCGAGGGTTCGGATCAGCGCCTTCTTTGCCAAGTCACTCATTTGAAATCACTCATTTGGAGTCACTCATTTGGAAACGACCTTCGGGCCCGGGCTGCAGACCTGTTCAGAATAAAGCCAGGACCTAGGCCAGGGTTCCCGCTTCGGGTTCCGGCGCTTGCAATCCCGTGCGGTTGCGCCGATATAGGGGGCCGGGAGGTTGGCGGTGGACGAGCCACTCGCCAACCGGGTCAGGTCCGGAAGGAAGCAGCCCTAACGAGCTCCGGTTCGGGTCGCTCGTCAACCTCCTACCAATTTCAAGCGCTGAACGTAGGATGGGTTGAGCGAAGCGAAACCCATCAAGGCCCCCGATGGGTTTCGCTTCGCTCAACCCATCCTACAGCTTGCTACCAGGTTGCGCGGGCGACCAGAGGCATGATGAGCGAAGCCGATGCGGCCGGCCGCCTCGCGGAGCCGGGCCTCGATCTCGGAGCAACGCCGGCGCCGCGCGGCGCCGGATATCGTGTGCTCGCCCGCAAGTATCGGCCGGCGACGTTCGAAGATCTGATCGGCCAGGAAGCGATGGTGCGGACGCTCTCGAACGCGTTCGAGGCCGGGCGCATCCCGCAGGCATGGATCCTCACCGGGGTGCGCGGCGTCGGCAAGACCACGACGGCCCGTATTCTGGCGCGCGGATTGAACTACGAACTGCCCGACGGCTCTATTCACGCGCCGACCATCCGCATGCCGGTGCTGGGCGTGCATTGCGCCGCCATCATGGAAAGCCGGCATGTGGATGTGCTGGAGATGGATGCGGCCTCTCACAACGGCGTCGACGACATCCGCCAGATCAACGATGCCGTGCGCTATGCGCCGGTGAACGCGCGTTACAAGGTCTACATCCTGGACGAGGTGCACATGCTCTCGAACCAGGCCTTCAACGCCCTGCTGAAGACCCTCGAAGAGCCGCCGCCGCACGCCAAATTCATCTTCGCCACCACCGAAATCCGCGAGGTGCCTATCACCGTCCTGTCGCGTTGCCAGCGGTTCGATCTGCGCCGGGTCGAGTCAGACCGGCTGGTGAGCCATCTCGAAGGAATTCTCGCCAAGGAGAAGGTTGCGGCGGAGCCGGAAGCGCTGGCCCTGATTGCACGCGCCGCCGAAGGCTCGGTGCGGGATTCGCTGTCGCTGCTCGACCAGGCGATTTCCCATGCCGCGGGGTCGGTGCGCGCCGAAGATGTGCGTGCGATGCTGGGTCTCGCCGACCACAGCCGCATCGTTGAACTGTTCGACACCCTCATGCGCGGCGATATCGCCCACGCGCTTGGCGAGCTGCGCGACCAATACGACTCCGGCGCCGATCCGCTGGTGGTGCTCACGGAGCTTGCCGCATTCACGCATTTCGTCACCCGCGTTAAAATCGTGCCGGCGGTTGCCGAGGATCGCGCGCTCGCCGAAATCGAACGCAAGCGCGGGCGCGATTTCGCGGCCGGCCTGTCCCTGCGGGTGCTGTCGCGGACCTGGCAGATGCTGCTTAAAGGAATAGCCGAGGTAAAGGAGGCGGCGCGGCCGATCGCGGCGGCCGAAATGGTGCTCGTGCGGATCGCCTATGCGGCCGACCTGCCGTCGCCGGATGACGTCATTCGCTCGCTGGGCGATGCCCCGCAGCGCCCGGCCGCAGTCCCCGGCCGCGCCCCCCTCGCTAACCCTCCCGCGCTTGCAGGGGAGGGTAGGATGGGGGCGGGGCCGCTTGGTGCGACGCCTCCCCGCTCCTTCACCAACCCTCCCCCGCCTAGGGAGGAGGGCAGGGCAGGGGAAGGTAGGGAGGGGGCGCGCACATCGGCAAGGCAGGCGCTGGCGCCGTCCGCAACGCCGCCGATGCGCGATCCGGTCAGCCGCAGCGCCGAGACGCCGGCCGCGGCTCAATTGCCGACGTTTGCCCGATTTTCCGATCTGATCGCCTTCGTCGGCGCGCAGCGTGACCTGCAGCTCAGGACTATACTTGAGCGAGACGTACGTCTGGTGCGCTTCGAAGACGGCAAGCTGGAGATCGCGTTGGAGCCCACCGCCTCCAGGGCGCTGATCGGCGATCTCGGTCGGCGGCTCGCCGCGCTGACCGGGCGGCGCTGGATGGTGGCGATCTCGGCAGAGGCCGGCGAACCGACGGTGCGGTCGCAGCTCGACGCCCGCCGCGAGGAATTCAAGCGCGGCGTTCAGACCCATCCGGTGGTGCAGCGCGTGCTGGCGCGGTTTCCGGGCGCCGAGATCGTGGCCGTGCGGCAGCCGGAACCGGAGCCTGCGCAACCGGTCGCGGCCGTCGATGATGACGAGCTGCCGCCCGAAATGCCGATTGACGACGGCGGGTCGGCGTTCGGCGCCCATGGCCGGCAGGACGATGTGGATGATGATCTGTAGGGCCCTTTCCCCACCTCTTCCCCGGTTGCGGGCAAGGCAATTGTATGTGGCACGGCGCCCTTCTCCCTCTCCCCGCTTGCGGGGAGAGGGTCGGGGTGAGGGGGCGTTTCCACACGCTCAGACTCGTGGAGAGGCCCCCTCACCCGGAATGAGCGCGAAGAACGCGCTCATTCCGACCTCTCCCCGCAAGCGGGGAGAGGTAAGGGCTGTGCCACATGCAATTGCCTCGCCCCAGTGGGGAGGGGAGGGAGGGGCGCGAGCCGCGTGACGAGAGGCGAGATATGGCAGATTTCTTGGGCTTGATGAAACAAGCCACCGAACTCAAATCTAAGATGGAGGCGATGCAGGCTGAGCTTGACCGCATCGAGGTCGAGGGCACGGCCGGCGGTGGGATGGTGGCAGTGAAAATGACCGCAAAGGGCGAGGTCAAATCCGTGAACCTCGATCCGTCGCTGATGAAGCCGGAGGACAAGGAGATGACCGAGGATCTCATCGTTGCCGCTCATGCCGACGCGCGACGCAAGGCCGAAGCCCTGCTGCAGGAGAAAATGAAGAACCTCACCGGCGGTCTGCCGCTGCCGCCGGGATTGAAGTTGTTCTAAACGCTTCTCCACCGTCATGCCCGCGCTTGTCGCGGGCATCCACGTCTTGCGGCACTTCCGTGAAAAAAGGCGTGGATGGCCGGGACAAGCCCGGCCATGACTCGGCAGATGTGGTTCAATGACGCGAAGATATTGACGCATTCCACATGCCCACCGCCGTCGCCGGTCCTGAAATCGAGCGCCTGATCCAATTGCTGGCCCGCCTGCCGGGCTTAGGCCCGCGTTCGGCGCGGCGCGCCGCGCTCGCACTCATCAAGAAGCGCGAACAACTGATGGCGCCGTTGTCGGCCGCGCTGCAGACCGCGATGGAGCGCATCTCGATCTGCCGGGTGTGCGGAAACATCGACACCTGCGATCCCTGCACGGTGTGCACCGATGAACGGCGCGACGCCTCCTTGATTGTCGTGGTCGAAGATGTGGCCGATCTCTGGGCACTGGAGCGTGCCCAGGTGGTCAACGCCCGCTATCATGTGCTCGGCGGCACTCTGTCGCCGCTCGACGGCATCGGCCCGCAGGATCTTTCGATCGACGCCCTGGTGACACGCGCCCACGCACCGGAAGTCAAGGAGGTCATCCTGGCGCTCAACGCCACCGTCGATGGCCAAACTACCGCGCACTACATCACCGATCTCATCGGCCACGCCAACGTCAAGGTGACGCGGCTCGCTCACGGGGTGCCGGTCGGCGGCGAACTCGATTATCTCGACGAGGGCACGCTCGCGGCAGCGATGCGCAGCAGGACGCCGCTTTAGGCGGCCTTGTAGCCCGCATGGAGCCACCGGGCTACTGCTGTTGCGTTGGCTTCGCCGCAAGCGCCGCAAAATGCCCGCCGCGCTGCAGCCAGGCGAGCAGTGCTAATCCCGGGATGGCGGCGACTGCGCAGAGGGCGAAGAACACCGCCCAGCCGGTGGTGGCCGCGATGAAGCCGGCCGGGGACGACAGATAGGTACGTCCAACCGCAGCGAGTGCCGTCAACAACGCATATTGCGTGGCAGTGTGCAGCGGGTTCCGGCACAGCGCCGACAGATAGGCCACGAAGATCACCGTGCCGATGGCGCTGGTGAAATTCTCCACCACGATCGCAAAGGTGAGCCACGCCACGTCGGCCCCGACCATGGCCTGCCAGGAAAATGCGAGGTTCGCGACGGCCTGCAAGATGCCGCCGATCCACAGGCTGGCGGACAGCGAATAGGCACGCGCCACGAAGCCGCCCGCGAACCCGCCGAGCAAGGTCGCCGCCAGCCCGACGCCCTTGATGATCGCGGCGTACACATCGCGCGAAAATCCGAGCTCGTAGACGAACGGCGCCGTCATCACCCCGGCCAGCGCGTCGGTAAACTTGAACAGCACCACGAAGGCGAGGATGGCGCCGACCTGCCGGTACTGCCGGAAATCCACGAAGGCGCCGACCGCCGTGGCGATCACGCGCGTCAACGGGTTTTGCCGCGCATGGGTGGCCTCGACGGGCGC
>WNFS01005744.1_pt1 | contig 14323 bp, 17 predicted proteins | sample 5400141 | NCBI WGS metagenome assembly WNFS01 (sample SAMN13153358, study PRJNA577476) | soil metagenome | isolation source: 60 cm saprolite under Madrone tree | place: USA:California | collected 2016-06-14
AGCGGCGGGAGATTGATCCGACGCTGCGGGTGCTGGCGGAATGCGTGCAGGAGTTGAAGGCGAGTCCGCAAGGGGATGCCTACACGCGGGAGCGGTTGGAGAGCATGCTGGAATTTTTGACGGCGATGACGGGATTGTTCGAGGAGATTTTGCGGATGCCTACCGGTGCGCTGAAGGGCGTGGTGAAGCTGCGGGGGAAGGTGATTACGTTGTTGGGAGCGGAGAAGAAGAAGGCGGGGTGAGAGGACGGCTGAAAGGCAATAAAAGGCTTAACACAGAGGGCACTGAGAAGAGAGAGAAAGACGAGGAGAGGACAGCCAAAAATGGCTGTCCCAATGGGAACATGATTTCGCTGGCATCGGAGTTTACGGATGGGAAGGGGCGGCACGCGCGCGGGTGGCTGTTTTTTGACGCGGAGTGCGGATTTTGCTCGCGGACGGCGCGGTGGTTGCTGCCGATTCTAGAGAGGCGCGGGTTGGCGTTTGCGCCGTTACAGGATCCGCGGGTGGGGGCGCTGCTGGGTTTGCCGCAAGCGGAGTTATTGCGCGAGCTACGCTTCTTGCTTTCGGACGGAAGGCACTATGGAGGGGCGGATGCGGTGCTTGCAGTGGCGCGTGAGATTTGGTGGGCGCGGCCGGCGGTATGGCTGGCGAAAATTCCCGGGATGATGGGGCGGCTGCGGCGCGGATATGACTGGTTTGCCGGGCGGCGTAGCTGTGTTGCGATGCACTGCGAGATTGAACGCGCAAGCTAAAACCGAAAGGCACGGAAAAGACTTAACGCAGAGTTCACAGAGGTCGGACACAGAGGGCACCGAGAAGAGCAGAGAAAGATGAGACAGCCAGAAATGGCTGTCCCACTTAGGCTTTGGCGGCGGAGGCTGATTCCAGGACGCGCTGGTAGTAGCGCTCGTATTGGGGGATTACGTCTTTGGCGCAGAATTTTCGCTTGGCGTTGCTGCGGGCGCGCTGGCCCATTTCGCGGCCGCGGTCGGCGCGCGAGAGAATGTCGATGGCGTACCGTCCGGCTTCCTTCACGTCGCCGGGTTCCACCAGATAACCATCCACTCCGTGCTCGATGACTTCGGGGACGCCGCCTACGTTGGTGGCGATTACAGGCACTTCGCAAGCCATGGCTTCAAGCGCGGCCAAGCCGAAAGATTCGAGCTGCGACGGAAGCAGGAAGAGATCGGCGGCGGAGAGCTTTTGGTAAACGGCATTCTGCTTGCCGAGGAAAAATACGTCTTTCTGCAGCTTCTTTTTGCGGACGAGATATTCGGCCGCGCCGCGGTCGGGGCCGTCGCCGATGAGGACGAGCCTCGCGGGCATTTTAGCGCGCACCAACGCAAAAATCTCCACACAATCCGGGACGCGCTTCACCGGACGGAAATTCGAGAGGTGCATGATGATTGGCTCGCCGTTGGGGGCCCATAGGGCGCGCAGCTCCCTGGCGTCGCTACGAGTGTAGAGATCGCAGTTGACGAAATTGGGGATGACGTCGATCGGGCGCTTGATGTCGAATTCCTTGAGCGTTTGCACCAGCAGGTATTTGGAGATGGCGGTGACGCCGTCGCTTTGCTCGATGGAAAAACGCGTAATCGGGAGATAGCTGCGATTGCTGCCGACGAGCGTAATGTCCGTGCCATGCAGAGTGGTGACGAAGGGCAAGCGGCGGGGTGCGGCCATGGAGCGGGCGAGCATGGCGCTGACGGAATGCGGAATAGCGTAATGGACGTGCAAGATGTCGAGGGCTTCGGACTCGAAAACTTCCAGCATTTTGGTGGCGAGCGCCAAGGTGTACGGCGGGTGATCGAACAACGGGTACGAGGCGACTTCCACTTCATGGAAAAAGATATGGGGGTCGGCGAGGTTCATGCGAATGGGCGGGGCGTAGCTGATGAAATGGACGTCGTGGCCGCGGGCGGCGAGCTCCTGGCCGAGCTCGGTCGCGACCACTCCGGAGCCGCCATAGGTGGGATAACACGTGATGCCGACGCGCATTTGACCGCCGTCTTGGACCTTCCGACGTTCCACAGTAACTTACATCAAAACTGCTCGCGACGGCGCTAACTTGCGGGCGCGGGAGTCCCGATGCTAGAGTCGCGCACCCGGTGGAATCGACCCGGCCTGACGGTATCCCATTAGACGCAGGAGCGACCAGAACGTGACACGCCTCCAAGGAGAAGCCGCGCGGCTTATCGAGGACGGTTGCAAAACATGAAGAACAAATTATCGAAAGAGGCGAGGGCTCTCGAGGCGGCCACACGCCGGCATTTGAAAGAAAGCCGCGCGATCGCGATGCTCGGGTTCGAGCTGGAATCTGCCTCGCGTGGACACGCGGTTCTGCGGCTGGATGCGCGCGCGCGGCACAAGCAGCTCAATAACGTGGTGCACGGAGGGATTCTGGCGGCTCTGGCAGATACGGCGGGGGCGATTGCGGCGTACACGACAGTTCCGAAGGGAGTGGCGCTGGCCACCATCGAACTGAAGATCAATTATCTGGAAGGAGTGCCGGGCGGGCGCATTCGCGCTGAGGCGCGCGTGCTGCGCACCGGGCGCAATTTTGTGGTTACGGAATGCGAGATATTTGACCGCAAGCGCGGGCTCGCGGCGAAGGCGTTGCTGACGTTCGGCGCGGCGGGCGGGCACTCGCTACAAGGATAGCTGCGTTTACTCGTCGCCGCCGTGAGCGGACTCTTCGCCGTCTTTGTAGACGTACTTGATCACGCGCTTGAAGACCAGCAGGTTGGGGCTGCCCTGGCGGGTCAGCTTGATGCAATCGCGGTCGTACCATTCGACCGTGCCGCGCAGGACTTCGCCATTGTCCAGGACGACGGCCATGGGCGTATGGGCCTGCATTTGCTTGACCCAATAAAAATTTTCCGCGTGGGTTACTTCCGGCGGAGCGGGCTTCTTGCTGGGTGCGGGACCGTTGTTGCCGTGCTGCGGTCGGGGCGGAATTTGTTCCTTAACGTCCGCGAAACCCGGACGGAACATCCGTCGGTTCACCATGACTGCTCCTTGGTTGAAATTGCCAGACTGGCTGGTATCACTCCGTATGATGCGCCCGAGGCCCGCCGGGTTACAGTAGGGAATTGTAAATTTGAAAGCAGCGCGAATGCGTGATTGAATTTACACCTGCGAGACAGTAGGGCGGCGCGGAGTTGTCACCAATGATGCCGCCAGCGCGTCGAGGCCGAGCTGACGATTGAGGTTGCGGCGCGCACCGGCGTAGAGCTCGTCGAATCCGTAGATCGCGCGCATGACCCAGGCGGTGTTCACCGAATTGGCGAGCGCTGAAAGCTCCTTGGCGAGGGGCGCGTTGCGAAATGCCGGCTGCTTCACACCGGAAGTCAGCTCAAGCAGATCGCTCAGCAGGCCGTAGAATACGGTGATTTGCTCCTCGAAGGAAGACTCGCGGTCTTTGGCCAAAGCGGCGGTCTCGGCGAAGAGTTGGGCGAAGCCTTCGCCGCGGGCGGCGCGCTCCAGGATGCGCAGCGCGGTGCGTCGCTGCTGACTGGCCTGCTCGATATTCATTTCGATGGCGAGGCCGGGGCTGCCTTCGGCGAGTTGCGCGGCCAGCTTGCGGTCCGCGGGCTTGCGATCGGTTTTGTCTTGCAGAATCTTCTCGACGTCGGCCTGCGGGAGGGGCGCGAAATGAAATTGCAGACAGCGCGAGACGATGGTGGGCAACAACGAATACGGGGATGGAGCGGTCAGAATCAGAGTGGCGGAGCCGGGCGGCTCTTCGAGGATTTTGAGGAAGACGTTGGCGACGTCCCAGCGCATGGTGTCCGCGCCATCGAGGATGAAGACGCGCCGGCGGCCCATGGGCTGAAAATAGGCGGCGCGCTGCACGGCGCGGAGTTGGCCGACGCGCAGCATGGGCCGAGCGACGGGGTTTTTCAGGCGCACTGGATCGGGGACGAGCGCCCACACATCCGGATGAGACTGCAAGATTAGTGGGACGCGTTCGATGGTGGCGGCGTCGGCACTTTCGCCGCGCTCCGCAAGGCCTTGCTCGATCAGTGTTTTCGGCTCGGCGAGCAAAGCGATGCGCTGACAGGTGTTGCATTTGCCGCAGAAATCGTCGGTGAGGCGTTCGCAGTTGGCAGCCTGGGCGAACATGCGCGCCAGGGTGAATTTTCCGACGCCGCGCGGACCGGCGAAGAGCAGGGCGTGCGGAACGCGCTGGGTGCGCAAAGCGCCGCGAAGGGCAGTCACAATCCGCGGGTTGCCAAGAAATTCAGAGAAGGCCATGCGCTACGCCCCGCCTTGTCCCGAATCGCGCGCCACTGGCGTCCTGAGCACCTGCTCAACCGCGGCCTGGATCTCGCGTGCTATTTCCTTCACGGAGTGCATGGCCCCGCTGGCGGAATCGAAGCATTCGATGGTTACCCACGGTGCGCTGCGGGCGAGTTGATCGTACATAGCGGCCGCGTCTTGCAAGTGGCGTAAGCTGGCCTCCTGTAAGTCCTGCTTGGCGCTGGTGTAGCTGCGTTGCAACTTTTGCGCGACCAGTTTCTGAGCCTCGGTTGGTGGTACGCGAAGATAGAGGACGAGATCCTCGCGCGGCAGGTCGTAGATGCTGTACTCGAGATGCTCGATCCACCGTTGAAATTCGGCGCGTTTTTCGGGAACGACGCGAGCAGCCTGATGCGCGAGATTGGAGCCGATGTAGCGGTCGATGAGCACGATTTTGCCCTCGTCGAGGGCCGCCTCGATCTTGGGCTTGGCTTCGAAGCGGTCGCCGGCATAGAGCAGCGCGGTGAAATGCGGGTCCACGGCTTCGAGCGCGCCGAGCGCGCCGTTGAGGAATTGGCCGACCATTCTGCCGAACCAGGAATCGTATTGCGGAAAGCCGGTGGAGTAAACGCGATTGCCGCCGGACACAAGCACACGCGAGAGCAGATCGAGTTGCGTGCGCTTGCCGCTGCCGTCGATGCCTTCGATGGCGATCAGCCGCCCCAGAACTCTTTATTTTTCGTTGATTGCAAACCCGCCTCGTTCCGCGTGTGTTTTCGCGACGACTGATTGAGTTTCAGTCTAACCGCAGACGTTCGGCGTCGCAACGCCGCACGTGCTAGGATGCGAATCGGAAGTACGAACGTCGAGATGGAGCAAGTGATAGATCAAGTGGAAATTCGAGAGGGGATCTTGCGGGTGCGCGAGCGCATCGCGGTTGCGGCGCGAAAAGCGGGTCGGCAAGCCGAAGAGATTACGTTGATTGGCATTTCGAAGATGCAGCCGGCGGAAGCGATTCGCGCTGCGTACGAAGCAGGGTTGCGCCATTTCGGGGAAAACCGCGTGCAGGAGCGGGAAGGGAAGCGATCTGCACTCGGCGATTTGGAGGCAACTTGGCACTTGGTCGGGCATTTACAGAGCAACAAGGCGGCACGCGCCGCGGGATTGTTTCACAGCGTGGATTCGCTGGACGATTTTGTTTTGGCGCAGCGATTGGATCGCGCACGGGTCGGGCAAAATGTGGAACGAAAGCTGCGTGTTTTGCTGGAAGTGCGCGTGGAAAAGGAGGAAAGCAAGAGCGGGGTGAAGGTGGAGGAAGCGGCGGAGCTTGCCGGGATGGTAGCGCCGCTTGCGCACCTCGAATTTGCCGGTCTCATGTGCATTCCTCCTTTTCTGGACGACGCCGAGAAGGTGAGACCTTATTTTCGCCGATTGCGTGAGTTGCGAGACTCGCTCGCGCGCAAAATTGGCCGAGGGCTTCCGGTGCTGTCCATGGGAATGTCGCACGACTTCGAAGCGGCCATCGAGGAAGGCGCCACGGAAGTGCGTGTGGGCACCGCAATTTTTGGCAGCCGGACTGCAAAATAGATGATCGAATTGCAGAAACGAGAAGGATCCGTGATTTTCCCGGTGCGGGTGCAGCCGCGCGCGAGCAAGGACGAGATTGCGGGCGTGACGGGCGGCGCCCTGAAGGTGCGCGTACGAGCTCCGGCGCTGGAAGGCCGCGCGAATGATGCGCTTTGCGAATATCTGGCGGAGCTTTTGAAAACACCGAAAGCGGCTGTTAGAATTCTCAGCGGTCAGCACAGCCGCAGCAAGCGCGTGGAAGTGCGGGGAGTGACGGAACTGCAGGTTCTGGCGCTTGTGACTCGCGAGGCATAGGCGGGGAAGAGGGGTCTTGGCGGTTGATTTGGCGCAGGGAGTGCGCCGCGCGATGAGTTTTGACGTGCAAGCGGTGCAGAAAGACTTGAAGGGCGCGAAGCTGGACGGCTGGCTGTTTTATGATTTTCGCGGCCGCGATCCCATCGCACACCGCATTCTGGAGTTGCCCGCAGGTATGCGCACGCGGCGATGGTTTTATTTTGTGCCCACGAAGGGCGCGCCGCGGAAGCTGGTGCATAAGATCGAATCGGAATCGCTTGCGGCGCTTCCGGGGGAGACATTGTATTACGCGGCACAAAACGAACTACAGGAGAACCTGCAAGAGCTGCTCGGTGATGCGCTGAGCATCGCCATGCAATATTCCCCGAGGAACGCCATCCCCTATGTATCGATGGTGGATGCAGGGACAGTGGAGCTCGTACGCAGCGTCGGGCCCAAGATATTCAGTTCCGCGGATCTGGTGCAAAAGTATGAAGCGTGCTGGACCACCGAGCAATTCGAGTCGCACGTGGCGGCGGGCGAGATCGTGGATCGCATCGTTCGCGAGGCGTTTCAACTGGGGGCGAAAGGCGCGCGCGATGGCAAGCCGTTGACCGAATACGTGTTGAAGCAATGGATCTTGAAGGAATTTGACGGCGCCGGGCTAACCACGGAAGAAGGGCCAGACGTGGCGGTAGGGCCGAACGCCAGCGATCCGCACTACGGTCCGGTGGAAGGGAAATCCGCGCCAATCCGCGAAGGGGAACTGTTGCTGTTGGACGTGTGGGCCAAGAAGAAAACGCCGGGCAGCGTCTATTACGATATTACGTGGACCGGTTTTCTGGGCGCGAAGGTGCCGGATGAATTCGCGAAGGTTTTTGGAGTGGTGCGCGAGGCGCGGGATAAAGCGGTCGAGCTGATTCGTTCCTCGGTGGCAAAAGGAAAGGCGCTGCAGGGCTGGCAAGTGGACAATGCGGCGCGCGGCGTAATTAACGACGCCGGTTACGGCAAGTATTTTTTCCATCGCACGGGCCACAGCATTGGCGAGAGCGTGCACGGCAACGGGGTCAACATGGATGGACTTGAGACGCGCGATACTCGTCACCTGATTCCGCGCACGTGCACGTCGATCGAGCCGGGAATCTATCTGCCAAAGTTTGGGATTCGCAGTGAAGTGAATGTGTATATCGGTGAGCGCGAAGCTCGCGTTACCGGCGCAGTTCAGCAGGAGATCTTGCCGCTCCTTGCGTGAATGATTCGTGCGCGCAGCGGCGGACGTGCAGAAGGAAATGACAGACGAAACGCAAATTGCCGCAACTGCGCCGGAGTACAGCAAGCGGGAAGCTCGCGCGATCGCCTTGGGCGTCGCAGGCTGGCTGGTGCCGGGGCTCGGCCACGCGCTGCAAGGGATGTGGGGCCGGGCGATAACTTTTTTCGTCGCCGTCGGCGTGCTGGTTTTTGTCGGCGCGGGAATGCGCGGCAACCTATTCAATTCGCAGGCCGGAGACGCCTTCGCGGCGCTGGGGTATCTGGCTGACCTGGGCACCGGCAGTTTCTACTTGGAGGCAAAGTATATTGAGGTGGGCGGGCCCGACGTTTCACACGCCTACGGCGACTACGGCACGCGGTTCCTGGCGGCAGCCGGCGTTCTCAATCTGTTGGCCGCGCTGCATGCCTATGAAGCCGCGCGGGGCCGGAAAGCTTGATTTCGCCGATGAAATTCCATTTGAGCCACTCGCAAGCGATGTTGCTATTCGCGATGCTGATCTCCATTGCGTTTGGTTTCCTGAGCCGGCGCCGGCCGCTCGATCGCGTAAAGTATATTGCGTGGTCGCTGCTGTTGTTTCTGCTGTTTGGCATCGGGATCGGCTGGGCCATGTACCCGTTCTCGCGCTAAGAATTCCTGAAAAGCAGGCCGCGCGGAAATGCAACTTGCTGTAAAATTGACTTCAATTTTCCACAGATGCTAAGGTAGTTTTCTACAGCAAGCCGAGGTAGCTCAGTGGTAGAGCAGCCGATTCGTAATCGGCAGGTCGTGGGTTCAACTCCCACTCTCGGCTCCACCGTTCTTGCAAGTCCCACGACATCAATCAGTTGACCTTTTGGCTTTCTGTATCCGCTGAAATCTTGTGAACATTAGTGAACAAAACCTCAGCAACTTTGTCGACCGCACGCCGTTGTGCATCAGGGATGGCATGCATGTAGACATTTAGCGTTGTTTCAAGGTCCGAATGGCCGAGAAGTGACTGGGCTGTTCGGAGTGATTCACCCACCTCAGCGAGCTGCGTTGCATGCGTATGTCTGAAGCTGTGCCAGGCGATCAAGGGTAGCCCCAGGGTTTTGCACGCTGGTCGCAAAACACGGCGGAGTAGGTTCTTCGGGTTGAGCGGCGTCTGGTTGCGGGTTGTGAACACGAGATCCTCCGAACCCCTTTGCCGACAGCCGGCAAGGTGTGTTTGAAACGCGTCACACACAGGCTTGCTGATCGGAATATCTCGTCTACTGCTTTTTGTCTTTGGCGAACCAAACTTACCTTCCGAGACTGTCTCTCGCACTTGGATAACACCACGATCTAAATCAAGGGCTTTCCATCGCAGTGCAAGGATTTCGCCGATTCGCATGCCTGTCAGAACTGCAACGAGCACGAGAGCACGACAAGGTTCGGAAAGGGAAGAAAGTAATCGTCCTACTTCCTTCGGATTGAGATAGAGCCTCTCTGTCTTTGGTGCACGATCGCCAATGCGAATCCCTCTTGCAGGGTTTTGCTCAAGAAGATTCCAATCAACAGCGGCCTGCAATACCTTCGAAATTGCAGTCCGCATACCGTGCGCGCTCGAACCAGAAAAGCCGTTCTTTCGTTTGTCGGCCAAAAACGTTTGGACATCCACCCGCGTGATGTCGCAAAGCCTTCTTGGGCCGAATGTAGGAAGGATGTGGCACCGGAGCTGCACTTCGTAGTAGCGAGACGATCCTGACCGAAGCGTGGGTATTACGCCTGGCCTCCACATCTCGTTAATGAATTGCTCCAGCGTCATGGTCGATTGTGGACGTTGACGGCCTTGATTGATTGGCCTGAGTTTGGCCTGAAGGAGATCCCTAGCCTCCTTCTTGCCCTTAATCTCACTGGCTGTCCCGAGCACTGCGAAGCGAAGAATCCGCTTCACTGTACCATCGGGTGCAATCACGTCTTCTCTCCAGCGAGCTGTCCAGACCTTTCTTCTCTTGCCGCGTCGAAGAAAAACATGCCCTTCTTGGAAACGCGTGCGAATCGTGAACTCCTTTCCGATTCGCGCGCCCTTTTCCTCACCGTGTGCCATTGTACTCTGAGACGCAAGAGTTTCGGCGCATTCCCAGCCGTCGACGTTGAATCCACGCGAGCACGTCCGCCTCATCAAAACGCCAATACTTTCCTAGACGGAATCCAGGTATGCGGTCCGGACACCTGTCCCGCGTGTGCCCGTATACCCATGAGGCTGGCACCTGCAGAAGGTCAGCTACGTCGTGGACGCTGAGAAGTCGGGCATTCTCCGTTCTCTCTCCTCCTGCGGCTGCGTTCGTGGCCTCAGCGACGGATGGTTCGAACAATGAGATTGCAACGGGCATGTGCGGGGAACTTTCATCTCCACTGGGGATTCCTGACGCTCCATTCGACTGGGATTGAGAGTGGCTTACTACAAGGCGCGGGGCATGCTGTCTTGTGGACGCTGTGTTCTCGCGCGCACCGAATTGGGTTGGACGGACTTTCATGTTTGCTAGACGGCCTTCGCAAGAACGTCTCCTTTAGCTTTTTCGTTGTTGTGGTTGTTTGCGTGTTGGTCTGCCCAGCGTCTGAAGTCGTCATCCTTGCGGAAGAGCAGCTTCAGGGCTTCGGTGATTACGTAGGACGGCGAAGCATCGATGAACTCAGCATAGAGCTCAAGCTGAGTCTTTACCGATTCTTCGACACGCGCTTGGATAGTGACTGCTTTGGGCTGCTTTGGTGGTGGCTTCAATATAGACAACGGGCTTCTCCTTTCGTTTTCATACAAAGTGTCAGACGTCATGTCTGACAAATTCTCAGTTCTGTGCATGCAACCGCGCAGACCGCTGACACGAAGTTCATTTGAGGGCGGGAGCGACCACACGGCAACCGTGACGCACGGTGCGTCAAAGGGTGGGGTCGCTCCCGCCCTCATATCGTTCCAGCCCTCGTGCAGTGCGACCGTGTTTAGAACCTCTATCGCAGTAATTTGTCTAGCTTTGCGCGCAGCGCTCCGGTGAAGTGACCGATGAAGTGCCCCGTGAAGCACTGGGGTGAAGCGCTCTTCACCTCGAGTGTTCAGAAATGCACGCAAGAATTGAGGATGCAGCACCGGTGCGACGCAAAAAGTCTGCATCGGCCGAACCCACCTCGGTCCGACGAAGTGTGTGGTGGGTTAGCTTGTGATCTGCGTGGTCAGTCATTTGTGCCTCTGAGAAAAGAGACGTTGCCCCCTATTAGCCTGTCCAGCTCGATGCGAGATCAATGTGTCGCCACGGAAAAATAGTTTCGTTTGTCTTGCGGAACAGCTCTCGCTGGGCACGCGAACAAAACGCGGTCACGCGTCCTGCGTAACGGGCGGGAGCGACCCGACGAACTTTTTGGGCGGCTGAAAGCCGAAAAAGTGGGGTCGCTCCCGCCCAATCTGGTGTTTTTTTCTGTGTCACTTTTCTCATTCTCGTGTCGTTTATTTCCTCGTTTTCCCGAGACTTATGCGCATCCCAAGCTGAAGAAGATGGTGAAGACAAAGATGAAGTGAGTAATTCCTACCTTCTTCACCTGCTTCACCCAAATTCTTGCCGCGCACGCGCGCACCGAAGGTAGCTTCTTTTTGGGCTGGAGCGACCCACGAGTCACTTTGGGCACGGGACCGTGTGCAAAAGTGGGGTCGCTCCAGCCCAACGCGGTGTTTTGCCCGCGTCCAAATTGACCGTCGCGCCATGCGCAACTTCTTGTTCCTTGGGCACTCGCTCAATCGCCAAGGTGACCGCGGGGGTGACGGATATGGTGATCTGTGCCTTTCATGCACCCGTCACCCTCCCGCGTTTCAAATAGCGACGGAGGCTCTTTGAAATGGTCATGTCCCACAACATTAAGAGGCCTCGGAAATGAAAAAGCTCAATAGCAATGTTTCCCGCCGGACCTACAAGAAACCGGAGCGAGCCCCTTCATCGCAAAAAGTTCACCGAGGCCCTCTACTTACTAGGGAACATCTGGTCGGGAAAAAGTAAGAAGAAACTTTAATCCCTCGGAGGGTTCCGGGCTGCCAGTGAAGTCCCGGTAACAGTCCCCTACTTATTTAAGGAACATCGAGAAGGGAAAAAAGGAGAAAAAATCTTGGTACTAGTACATTTTTCCAAGGAATTTGCCGGGCAATGAGGGGACCACAGTGAGGGAAAATGTGACAATCCCAGCAAATGCACACACACAGTCAGCCGGCAGTTCCGCCCTTGCCAGCTAGGGTTATGAGAAGTGGACGCGCAAGTTCTTGCCCATGGAGCGCTCGCCCTGGCGTCAGATTTGCAGTTCGCACGCTGATGTTGTCTCGGGTTACAGAATCGTCTCCTTGCCAATGCGTGAACGAATTGCAGCTCAGAAATCAGTAAGCGTATGCGTGAGCAAGGCAACGCGGACAGCGTTCAGGACGGCGGCGAGGTCGAGGGCTCAGCAGGCTTTTCCGTCTCGACGGCGGCAATGAGCTCGTCGCGAGGAGGAGTCTGGCGTTCTGCCTCGTCAAACACGACGGAGGGTTCAGTAGGCGTTTCTGTTTCCACAGCGGCAATGAACTCGTCGCCAAGATCAATCATGTAGTCTGCCCCGGCAAGCGTCGTGGAAGGGCTAGCAGGCGTTTCGGTCTCAACGGCGGCAATTAATTCGTCGCGTGGAGGAGTCTGGTGGTCCGCTTCGTCAAGCACGATGGAAGGGCCAGCGGACTTTTCCCCATCAACGGGAATCTTGGGAGTGGGAGGGTTCGCTGCTTTCGAGCTTCGCTTACGCTTGCCGCGCTTCATAACTATACAATTCTATCGCAAAGGTTGGAGACGGAACTGAGCGCTGCACCTGAAAGTGCACGTGCTGGTAAGGAGGATAAAATATTTTCGACGTGGAGGGCATGAATTTCGGGAACCGGCGGACACCGAACGGCATCAAAGTGAAGAAGTTACAACTCTCCATGGTCGCCCCTTTTCGGCATTCATCCAACCCTCTTGACCTTGCCGCAAAGAAGACGCTCCAAGGCCCTAGGGCGTACTACGCAGTTCGCCCGCTGCGGAATTACAGTCTCCACCCACTTGGCAGCCATTCTGGCTAATGCTATCCAAGTTCTGTGATGCCCCCAATAGAGAGCGCTCTTACGTCTGGCCCTCCTGGGAGCTAATTCTTCAATCCGAAGGTGCGAGAGGCTCCCCTCTCATTCGCGGAACTGCTGGCGCTTGCAGATCGCGCCACGTACGCGAAAAAAAGGTGGCTATCCGAAACTGGAGACGAACTGTTGGCGAACATGCCGCCCAGCGGCATGAAAGAGAACAACGTTTGCTCTGGGGCAGTCGGGGGGGGACTATGCCGGTGCCGACCGGCCGATTCGAAAAGCGGATTGCGAGGGCGGTGACCGTAGAGATTCGTCCTGAGGACGAAGGAATGCCTAAAGAGACGACGCTGACCGAAAACGTGAGTCCTCACGGTGCACGCGTTCTCCTGGACCGGGAGTGGCGGCCGGGGCAGCAAGTGATGGTTATCTCTCCGAAGGAGGGCGTGCGGGCACAGGCGCAGATTGTTTACTGCGAGCTTTTGGCGGAATGCAAATTTGCTGTCGGGTTGGAACTGTCCGTCCGGGTGGAGTCGTGGGCAAAGTCTTACTAGCGCCGTTCCAACTATCTTAGCCGAAAGAAAAATTCAAATTCGCGCCGGCCAGGCGAAAGGATTCTGTCACAAGACTTGGCCGAAAAACTTGGAACAGCATTAGCCGGAAGAGACTGCCGTACTTGAAATCTCCCCATTGGTGCGGATCGCGTCACATTCCGGGCATTTCCATAGGCGAAAGCTCTTTTTTTCGGGCCGCACCTCCGCGAGGTACATAACGCGCCCATCCTTCGGACAATGGACACCAGGCTTGATTTCCGGCTCGCTCCTGTCCCCATTTTGGGGCTCGATGAAGTACCCTTGTGAGCTGTAATAATGGATGAAACAACCGGGCTCCCGGCAGGCGTACAGAAACGTCTCTGTGGGCTCGCTCCGGCACTCTAGGAGCATCTCAGTGTGATGCTCATAGCAAAGTACGTGAAGATCTTTTCTCGTACTGGTACCCGGCCTTTCCTTCTTGATTGCCGTTTCTGATCGGACTTTGGCCCTTCGACCCCAAGGCTATAGGAGCAGTTTTTGGCCCACTGGTACCCCGCGACATATTAGTAGACGTATCTTACACATAAAAAACGCCTTAGGTGTCCTAGCCTACTCCCACGGTAACCACGCCTTACTTGGCGATGTTCCTGGGTTTGGAAAAAGTTTGGCCATTCTGTCCAGTCCTCGACAAGCTTTTCCCACGCCTTACGGCAGAAGGGCATAGAGACAGTAAAAAATATACCGCTGGAAATATGGGCTCCAAAAGGAGGTTTCCAGCAGGCTTGCGCCAGCCACGATACCCGGCTGTTGCTACGCGCTTGACGTTGCTCTGGGTCGGCACCAACAAATCCGACGACCCGTACTGAGCTTATTATGTGGAATAGGGCTGGTTCTCCCGCCAGACGTATCGTTGGGTTCGGCCCCCGAGGGGGCCGAACCCAAAATGGAGGAACCAATGGCCCTGAAGTTTTCGATTTGTGAAGTTCGATGGGAGCGATATCGGAGGGTTTCAGAGAATCCCCACGCAAGGGAGTGGCTAAAGTTTCAGGCCGCACGCGGTCTAGCCGCGAACACGATCGAAGCCTACGGGCGAGACCTGGACTGCTATCTCGGTTTTCTGGAGACCGAAAATATCCTGTTTCACTCGGTCATTCGTCCGACGATCGGAGCCTACATTCGGAGCATCACTCAGCTCGAGGTTCCGAGGGTTTCGAGAAAGGGGATGGAAGCAAGAAGCACTCTCGCGAACGCCACTCTGCAACAGCACCTCACAGTGGTTCGCCTCTTTCATGACTTCCTAGTCGAAGAACGAGTATGTACGAGAAACCCCCTGCGCCCGCTTATAGGCGGGCGGGGCCTAATC
>WNFS01002352.1_pt1 | contig 14307 bp, 12 predicted proteins | sample 5400141 | NCBI WGS metagenome assembly WNFS01 (sample SAMN13153358, study PRJNA577476) | soil metagenome | isolation source: 60 cm saprolite under Madrone tree | place: USA:California | collected 2016-06-14
AAACGCCGGCGGATTCGGATCTTCGAGATCCACTTCACCCATCACCTGGAACGCGTGTGCTGCCACTTCCTGGGAATCCGGCACGATGCCATGAATTACTTCGAGCCCATAGACATCCGCGGCGTGTTCCTGCATCCGGCTGAACCCATTGATCGCGGGCGATGCCGCGAAGGTCACCACTCGCAGCAGCAGCAGGAACAACGCGAACGAGGCCCAATCCTCTGGCCCGTATATTTTCCAATCCTTGGCCCAACGGTCGAGCGCCCAGTGCATCCCACGGAATCCCGCGTAAAACGCTGCAAGCAGAAGCGCGGCAAAAAACAAGAAACCGTTTCGGATGTGTCCCAGTTTGTAGTGGCCAGCTTCATGCCCGAATAGAAAAAGTGTCTCGGGAACTGTGGTCTTCTGAATCGTCGTGTCCCATACGACGACGCGCTTTGAGGCGCCGAATCCTGTCACGTACGCATTGATGCGGTTGGTTTTCTCACTCGCCTGCATCAGGAACATTCGCTCCGGCCGTATTTCCAAGCTGGCCCGCTGCACCACTTTCTCGATTTCCATGACCAATTCTGGGTGTTTTACCTCGAGCGGCTCGAATTTATTGAACAACGGATCAATGAACCACGGGCTGATGAAAACGATTACGAATATGATGGGCAGCGACGCGAACCAGAAATAGAGCCACCATCGCCGCGGGCTGCGCCGCATCACGGCGTAAAGGATCAGCACCAGGATGATCGCGAACGCTGTCCCCAGCAGCTGTCCTTTGGTCCAATCCCACATCCACGAACCCCATCGCTGCACGGACTGTTCGTAACGCAGCGAGAGGGAATGTCCGTACAACCGCAGCGGCAGATCCAGCACATGCAGCGTTAGCACGAGCACGGGGATGTACACCAAACCCTGCAGAAACCGGCTGTCGGTCAGGTCTTCCGCAAAGTCGCGGAACTTCGCGGCCACGCCCAGCTTCAAGACCAGAATCATGACCAGGATGTCGAAAAAGGTCATTGCGAAGTACAACGTGTAGCCGGCCCGCGAGTAGGCGATGGCCTTTTCGTAGCGATCCTGCGAAAGAGTGTATTTCTGTGTTTCTGTCTTCTGCGGAGCGGCTGGAACAGCCAGTGGTGTTTCATCCCTCGGGTCGAGCACACGTTCCGCGCGAGGCGTTGCCGGGGGCATCCCCTTTGCGGGCGCCATTTGCGCAAGTCCCTGCGCACGCGCCGCTGCACACAACAATATGCATAAAATCAGCGTGAAACGGTGAATCCTTGCGCACCGCCCCATACGCCTCCCTGGCACACCCCTTGAGAATTGCCGATGCGGCTCCTCAATCACCCGCCGACGCCGCGCAGTATGCAGCACCTGTCTTTCGTGCGCAATAACTCTTGCGGATTTTCGCGGGGGCGAATGAAGAGAGCTGAGGGCGGCGCCGCGGGCGTTTTGCCATTGCTTTATTAGCGGCCCTGAAACCTTAATGGAATTGCCAGCGGCTCCATCAGGGCGTATTCTTCGAGTTGACCTAGCCGATCCTTACGTGAGGGATAAATTCATGCTCCACCGGATCTCATGGCGCGTTGTCCTGCCGGCCGCTCTGACGGCTATACTCTTTTCCTTCCCAGCTCCTGCGCGGTCACAGGACCAGCAAACATCCTCTGTCGCGGAAGCGGCCCGCCGTGCCCGCGATCAAAAGAAAAAACACGAAAAGCCTGGGCGCGTCATCGACGACGACAATCTGAAAACCGCCGACCCAACGGGCCCGCCCGACTTGCAGACAGCCAAGGCCTGGTCCCCCGGGGCTGCAGAAGCAGCAACTCCGGCCTCTCCAGCAACTCCCTCCGCCGGGGCCGCGCCAGAAAAGAAAAAAGATTCAGGGGCCAAATCCGCCGAAGCCTTACTCATGAAAGCTAAGCTCGAAGCACTGGAAAAGGAGTTGGATCTTCTCGAGCGCGAACTCCCGCTTGAGCGAAACAATTACTATACGAAACCCGACTACCAGCACGATACGGCGGGCAAAGCCAAACTCGACGCTCTGCAGCAACAGATCACGGATAAGCAGCAAGAAGTGGATACATTGAAGACCCGCCTCGCCGCTTTGATGGAACAGTTGACAAGAGAGCAGCCCGCTTCCCCCTAGACCCCCGAAAAGCCGGCCACGCCGCCTTCGCGGTAATTCTTGAAGGCAGAGCACAGCCTCCTCGGTCGGATTCCCGCGATAAACAGCGCTTCGACTATTCTTCCGCCACAAGTCACGAATGACCAATCACCAGTCACGCTCATTTCGGCTCCAGCACCAGCGGCAACCCATTCTTCGGATTCCCGATGATGACGACCTTCGCATTCGTGCTTACTGCCAGCTTCTCCGTCGCCTCGATTCCCTTCCACTCCAGCAACTGTGGGCTGATTCCCGTCGCTACGATCTTCTGAAAATCCGCGATACCCTGCGCTTCAATGCGTTTCCGCTCTGCTTCCTGCTTCTCTTTCTGCAGGATGAAGCTCATCCGCAGCGCGTCCTGTTCCGCCTGTTGCTTCGCTTCGATGGAGCCCTTCAGCATCGCCGGCAACTGCACGTCGCGCAGCAGCACGTTTTCAACGATTACGCCGCGCGGCGCCAGCTCCTTGGTCAGCTCATTTTGAATTTGCGCCTGTACCAATTCTCGGGCGTTGGTGTAGAGCGCATTCGCCGTGTGCGCGGAAGTCGCCGCGCGAATCGCCGCCCGCAACGTCGGTTCCACGATTTTCTCGGCGTAGTTATCTCCGACAGTCTGATACACGTATGCCGCCATGCTCTTATCCAGACGGAACAGCAGCGATGTATCCAACGCCAAAATCAGCCCCTCATTCGAGGGCACATTCGCGCTTTCTTTCACGGACTGTGTTTGAATCGAGAGCTTCTGCACCGCCTTCAGCGGATTGATCAGGTGAATGCCCTCCGGCAAGGTTTCTCCCGTGACCCTCCCGAAGAGCGTCAGCACGCCCACGTTTCCAGTCGGAATCGAGGTGATACTCGCCATCAGCAGAAAGAAAATCACGATCGCCGCCGCAATCCATAGAATCTTGCGGCCTGCACCCCGTAAGCTGGGCATGCCCGCCATCCCCCCGCTTCCCAAATCAAATCCTCCACGCGTCACATTCGCCATTTTTCCCTCCGTCTCGCGGCCGGCAAAGCCGCCGCTTCTGCGCCCCCGCAACCATACCACAAGATATTGTATGTTTTTCTCTTGACACCACAGGCTTCCCGCGGCACAATCCGCGCCAACAAGTTGTCAGCTTTTGTGACCGTTCTTTGGGGGGCCGGAACATTAGCTCCGGCGGGTGAGACCAAAATAATCGGGCTTTCGCCCTGAGGCAGCACTAGCCTCGAGGAGTCCTACATGCAGTACATGCCCGGCTCCACCGTGCAGTGCATTAATCCGAATTGCCAGGCGCGCGGCCATTGGGTTCGCGCCGACGTCGTCCGCAGCGAGTTCTGTCCCTCGTGCGGCGATGCCCTGCGGCATGTGCCCCCGCCGCTCGCACCGCGCTTTCGCATGCGCCCGCGCGCCCTCGCCGCCCGCCCGCTTCGCCCTCGCTAGACTCTCGTGCTGCGCGAGCCCGTCATCTCGACAGAAAGGAGGAATCTCTCTTCTGTTTTTTCGGCCCGCTCTTCTTCAGCTCTTTGAAACAAGACAAAAAGACCGGAGGCATGTTCCTCCAGCCTTTTTGTTTCAACTGGAATATGGATTTCAGCTCTCGACGAGGCCCTTCTCGACCATCTCCTCGTCGCTGAGCCACAGGTCGGGGATGTTGGCTGAGCCGAGTCGAAGGATATCTTCGAGTGCATAGCGCGCTTCCCGCAGCCGGAAGTCCACGCCGATGCGTTCCAGCAATTCGATCAAGGCCGACGCGCCTTCCGCGGTGACCGGCTTTGGAAGTGCGCCTTCGCGGTTCAGGCGGTGGTAGGTGACAATGTAGAGCGCACCGGGGCCAGCGCCGTGCCTCGCGATGCGCAGAAACCCGCGTGCCTTGGGCTTTGCCGGAGCGAGCTTTGGCGCTACCGCTGAACCAGAGGGGAACCCGTTCATCGTGTGGTGGCTCTCTCCTTTTCTTCCGGGCTCAACTACACCCGCTCGTGCTCCCGCAGTTTTCGCACTTGTAGCAACCGCCGTTCGGCACCATCAGCATGCCGCATTCGCTGCATGTCGGCGCCCCCTCATGTGCATTGCTGGGAGAAGTGCCCGGCTTTGGCGCGGGCAGCGCCGCTTGCATGGTATCGAGGGCCGCCTTGCTCATTGCCGGGAGCGTCGAAGCCGGAGCGGCCGCGGCAGCGTGCTCTCCCGAAGCTCCGCCATTGAGCTTCAAATAGTCCGGGGAGATAAACCTTCCGCCGAGCCACCGCGCGATGTAATCCAGCACCGACGACACAAAGCGGATATTCGCGTTCGCCGTGATGCCCGACGGCTCAAACCGCGTATTCAGCAGTTTGTCCACGAACACCTTCAACGGCACACCGTACTGCAATCCGAGCGAAACCGTCAGCGCCAACCCGTCCATCACCCCGGAGAGCGTCGAGCCTTCTTTTGACATCTTGATGAAGATCTCGCCCGGGCGTCCGTCTTCGTACATCCCCACGGTAATGTAGCCTTCGTGGCCGCCTACGCTGAATTTATGCGTCACCGAGGCGCGTTCCACCGGCATCTTCTCGCGCGCCGCCCGAGGAAAGAGTTCGTGCTGCACCGGCTCCGGCAGCGCCGCCGGCTCCGTTTTCTTCTCGTCCTTCTTCTGTCCCGCGGCGGAAAGCGGCTGCGAGCGCTTGGAATTGTCGCGGTAAATGGCCACGGCCTTCAGCCCCAGCTTCCACGCTTCGACGTACGCCTGCATGATGTCTTCGACTGTCGATTCCTCGGGCATGTTGATGGTCTTTGAGATCGCGCCCGAGAGGAACGGCTGCGTCGACGCCATCATTTTTACGTGTCCGGTCCAGGTAATGGATCGCCCGCCGCCCTGCGGGGCCAACGAGCAATCAAAAACCGGCAAGTGTTCGTCCTTCAGATACGGCGCGCCTTCGATCTTTCCGTTCTGGTCGATATAAGAAACGATCTCGCTGGTCTGCTCGGGCGTGTAACCCAGTCTCATCAGCGCCTGCGGCACGGTGTTGTTCACGATCTTGATCAAGCCGCCGCCCACCAGTTTCTTGTGCTTCACCAACGCCAGGTCCGGCTCGATTCCCGTGGTGTCGCAATCCATCATGAAGCCGATCGTGCCCGTCGGCGCCAGCACCGTCACCTGCGAATTCTTGCAACCGAATTCCTCGCCGTGCTTCACCGCCGTGTCCCACGATTCCTGCGCGGCCAGGAACAGCTCGGTCTGCACATGGTCCGGCTTGATCCCGCGCATTGCTTCCCGGTGCATGCGGATCACGTCCAGCATCGGCTCGTGGTTCACTTCGAATCCCGCGAAGGGCCCCATGCGTTCCGCGATTCGCGCGGACTGCGCGTAGGCTTCGCCGCACATCAGCGCCGTGATCGCTCCGGCCACGTCGCGCCCTTCGTCTGAGTCATACGGCAGCGCCATGGACATCAGCAGCGCGCCCAGATTCGCGTAGCCCAGCCCCAAGGGACGGAAGTTGTGCGAGTTCTCCGCGATCTTCGGCGATGGATAGCTCGCGTTGTCGACGAGAATCTCCTGCGCTGTGATCGTCACGTCCACGCCGTGCTTGAACGCTTCCACGTCAAACTGCCCGCTGGCGTTCACGTACTTCATCAGATTCAGCGACGCCAGATTGCACGCCGTATCGTCCAGGAACATATATTCGGAACACGGGTTCGACGCGTTGATGCGCGCGGTCGTCTTGCAAGTGTGCCAGCGGTTGATGGTCGAGTCGTACTGCATGCCCGGATCGCCGCAGTGCCATGTCGAATCCGCGATCTTGTGCAGCAGGTCCCGGGCCCGCAGTTGATCCGCCGGCTGCCCGTCGATCACGTTGCGCGTCCACCAGTCGCGGTCCTCTTCCACCGCGCGCATGAATTCGTCCGTCACGCGCACCGAGTGGTTCGCATTCTGGAAGAAAATCGAGCTGTACGCGTCGCCGTCGATCCCCGAATCATAGCCTTGCTCGATCAGCACGTGTGCCTTGCGCTCTTCTTTCCTCTTGCATTCGATGAATTCCACGATGTCCGGGTGATCGATGTTCAAGATGACCATCTTCGCGGCGCGCCGCGTCTTCCCGCCGCTCTTGATCACGCCCGCGAAGGCGTCAAACCCTTTCATGAAGCTCACCGGGCCGGACGCGATTCCTCCGCCAGAGAGCGTTTCTTTGCTCCCGCGCAGGGTCGAAAAATTCGTTCCCGTACCCGAGCCCCACTTGAACAGCATTCCCTCGGTCTTCGTCAGGCCCATAATCGATTCCATGGTGTCCTGCACCGAGTTGATGAAGCACGCCGAGCATTGCGGCTTCGGCTGCACGCCCACGTTGAACCATACGGGCGAGTTGAAGCTCATCTTCTGCTCGACCAGCAGGTGCGTCAGCTCGTCGCGAAACGCGTCGCGCGATTCATCCGAAGCGAAGTAACCCCCCGCATCGCCCCACCGCACGATCGTATTCACCACGCGGCCGATCAGTTGCCGCACCGATCCTTCGCGCTCGCTTGTCCCCGGCTTGCCGTGAAAATATTTGCTGGTGACGATGTTGGTCGCCGTCTGTGACCAACTCTTCGGCACTTCGACGTCTTCCTGGCGGAAAATCGTCACGCCCTTCTCATTTCCAATGAGCGCCGTGCGTTTTTCCCATTCCACGGCGTCAAACGGCGACACCTTTCCGTCCGTGAAGTGACGCTCAAACATCAGCCCCTTGCGCGTTCCGGTTGTTTTCTTCTCTGTACTCGTATCTGCCACAACTGATTTCCCGCCCAATGCATGCTTTACCGTTGCCATCCCGTTCCTCCGCGCCACCGGGCTCCCACTCGCGCGGGGAACCCTTTCATTTTACTCCTGTGCCTTCTTCAGGGGTGCTGGGCCTCACCTCGAAATCAACAGGGCTGGTTTCGTTCGTTTAAGTCCGTAAAAGCGGCCAACGGCCGCTTCACGCTGCCACTCAAAAAAGATTGCAAAACGCGAATGCTCTGCCATTGGCCGGTGGGTCAGCACTCAGCCTCACAGCAGTGTCCCGCGCCTCATTTGGCGGCGCGGAGCGAATACCTCGCTCTCGTTTTTTTGCTTAATTCCACGACCGGTTTCGCGGATGCAATGCGGAGTACTCACTCACCTCGACTGGGTCCGCCTGGCGCTTCCACGTCCCCCGAATCTGGACTCGCAGTATCAACGTATGTAAATTTCCTGTCAAGAGAAAAACGCTAAATGTCGTTGACACTTTCGCGTCATGTCTATTTGTAGTGGTCATGTTTCCGCCAACTCCATCGCTCTCTTGTACTTCCGACCAATTTTTTCATTCTGATAGTAAAACAGTGCATCTAACTTTGTATGTGTCACTCCTTCCCTTGCGGTGTGTTTCTTCTCCGCATCGTGATTTTTCTTTTTCCCGTAATCGCACCTCCTGCAACTCTCGCACAAAAAATCGCACTCGCTGGAGTTCCTAATGCGGGCAAAATAAACGACTTTCTCCTGCGCGGCGCGCAACCTTCTAACCAGGGTCTCGCCGAACTCAACAGCCGATTTGAGATTCTTAACATGCCCGCCCTGCTCCCTCCGGGTTTCTTAGGCCATCGCAAAAAGCCTCATAAGTAGCTCATTTGTAATACTTTACAAGAGATTCGGCACTTGCTGCGTTCTAGTACGAATGGGTGCATTTTCGGGACCGTGGTTTCATTTCTCCATGCGGTTCCCTTCGCTAGTCTTGTCTCCAGCCAGCAAGTGATGGGCTGAGGGAAGGTCACCATGGAAGTCGGCCGCTATAAGATTCTCGATTCTATCGGCACGGGCGCAACCAGCCGTGTCGCTCGCGCTCACGATCCGATGATCGGGCGCGTTGTTGCCATTAAGCTCTTTTCTCCGCAAATCGCAAAGGGTGAGGCGCGCGCGCGTTTCCTTCAAGAAGCCCGCGTCGTCGGCCAACTCTCTCACCCCTACATCATCACGCTCCACGACATGGGCATTGATGAAGCGTCGGCCACGCCGTACCTCGTGATGGAGTACATCGAAGGCCAGCCGCTTGACAAGCATCTCGAAAAGGGCAGCATTCCTTTTCCGCGTGCTTGTGCTTGGGCCGGCAATGTCGCGACCGCCCTGGCCGTCGCCCATCGCAAAGGAGTTATCCACGGGGACGTAAAGCCCGCCAACATTCTCATTACGGAAGAGGGCCGCGTGAAACTCACCGACTTTGGCATGGCGCGCCTCGCCAGCCACAACGGCGCTGATTCGCCCCTTCTCGGCACTCCCGCTTACTGGTGTCCCGAGCAGATCGTCGGCAAGGCCCAGGACGCGCGCTCCGATATTTTCTCTCTCGGCGTGGTTTTGTATGAAATGGTTACCGGTCAGCGCCCCTTCGACGCCGACTCCTTGCAAGGAATCTGCGGCCGCGTTCTTTCTTCCACGCCGCTGCCGCCGTCCCACTTCAACAGCTCTTTGCCGCAACCCCTCAACGACATCATCGTCCGGTGTCTTGCGAAAGATCCGGCTGGTCGCTATGCATCCTGCGACTCGCTTGCTGCCGACCTGTACCCCCTGGCGCGTCGCAAATTGGTGACGCCCGTTGCGCCGCGGCCTGCTACGTTTCGTGACCGCGCCACGCGTCTCCTCCGCTCCGCGTAACCCAAGCCGATTACTCGCGGTTCTCCGCGCAACAAGTGTCATTTTTTCAAGTGGAAATAATTGTCAGAACTCGCGGAACTATTCGTAGCGCAAGGCTTCCACGGGATCCAGTTTCGCCGCCTTCATCGCTGGCCATACCCCGAAGAATAGTCCGATGCCTATGCTCACGATCAGCCCGACGGCAATTGCCCACGGGGGCACACTTCCCGGCCACGCAAGGGTGACGCGGACCAACAGTACCAGTCCGTTCACTAGGATCACGGCAATCACGCCCCCGGCACCCGTCAGCGCCATCGCCTCCAGCAAGAATTGCCAAGTGATGTCACCGCGCCGCGCGCCGATGGCCTTGCGCACTCCGATTTCGCGCGTCCGCTCCGTCACGCTCACCAGCATGATATTCATCACGCCCACGCCGCCGATCAGCAGCCCAACCGAGGCCAGCACCATCGTAGCGATAGCCACCATCCCCACAATGTTATGAAATTCCTGCACTTGCTGTTCCGCCGTCTCGATCGAAAAATTGTTCTTCCCCTCATAGGAGACATTCCGTCGGCGCCGCAGCACTTCCGTCGCCTGGTCCACCGCCTGCTCCAGCATATTTGGATAGGCCTGGATCCGGATATTGTTCTCGTAAGCAGCGGGATACAATTTGAGGAAGGTGTGGTACGGGATCAGGACACGGCGGTCCTCGTCGCCCATTCCGACTCCACCCTTCGGTTTTTCCACCACGCCGACCACTTGAAAATCCGAGCCGTCGATCATCACGTCTTTGCCGACCGCCGAACCCCCGGGAAACAACACCGGGGCAACATTCTCTCCCAGCATCACAACTTTCTCGCGGTGCAGTTCATCCCCCTCGGAGATGAACCGTCCAGATAACGTTGCTGCGTTCGCATAGACTTGCCCAAAATTGGGCTGCACCCCGCGAAAATCGATCGCTGTCACTTCCCCGGCCTTCGTTCGCACCGTGTGCTGGACCTCCCAGGACGAAATCCACACCGTCACGTTCTTCACCGCCACACACTTTTCCTTCAGTGCCTCCCCGTCTTCCAGCGTCAATGGTTTCCTCAGCCGCTCCTCGAGCGGCCGCCTGTCGCCGTGCGGCCCCTGGTCAAAGCGCGAAATGAACGCCGTGTCCGCTCCGTACTGCTTGATGTTTTCTTGAATCTGGTGGTCGAAACCCGTCATCAGAGCCGCCACCAGCATGATTACACTCACGCCCAGCACCACGCCGAACATGGTCAACGCGCTGCGCATCTTGTGCGCCCGCAGCGTGTCCATAGCCTGCTTCAGGTTCTCGCGGTGTGCCTGCGCCATGCCCGGTTCCTCAGCCTTCCGCCCGCAGCGCTTCGATGGGATCCAGCTTCGCCGCCCGCATCGCTGGATAAATCCCAAAGAACAAACCAACGCCGGTGGAAACCGTCAGCGCGATGATCACTGCGCTGAGTGGCGTCCGCACCGGAATGGGCGTTACCGCCCGCGCAATCGCAACCGCGATATAGGCGAGACCTAGCCCAATCATTCCTCCGACGGCCGCCAGCACCGCCGACTCGGTCATAAACTGGAGCATGATGTGTTTCCTCCGCGCCCCCAGTGACCGGCGCAGACCGATTTCTCTCGTGCGCTCCGTCACGCTGGCCAGCATGATGTTCATGATCACGATCCCGCCCACCACCAGGAACACCGATGTCAATCCAACGATTACCGTCTCCAGGTTTCCGGTGATTTCTTTCCACAGCGCCATGATGGTGTCCGACCCGAGCACGGCAAAGCTATCCGGCGCATCCCAGGATTGGTGACGCCAGGCGCGCATCAGCAGCCGCGCTTCGTCCTCCGATGCTGGCATCATTTCCGCGTTTTGCGCTTGCACGAAAATCAAGAGTCCGTCGCTTTGCTTATGCCATTCCTTGTAAAACGTGCCCAGCGGAATGAGCATGAAATTATCCTGCGATTGCCCGAAGGCGCTCCCGATGGCTTCCGCTACTCCAACTACTTGGTATGCGTGCGACCCGGCCCGGATCGTTTTCCCGATTGCATCCACGTTCGAAAAAAACTTCTTCGCCACGTCCGCTCCGATGACGCACACGGGCGCGCGATGCAGATCATCCGCCTCCATCAGCATCCGCCCCGCGGCTACGTTGATGCTCCGCATCTCCGCGTAATCCGGCGTGACACCCGTGACGCTGGTGTTTTCGAGCAGCAAGTTTCCCGAACGCAAATCGGAATCCTGGTCTTCGATCGCCGCCAGGTGACTTGCGGTTTTCATGCTGGCTTTCAGCCGTTCAAACTCTTCCATGGTGATCAGCGGACGCTTCTGTGCTTTCACCCACGCATCCTGGCTGGTAATAATTCCGAACCGGGCCACCAGGTAGACGTTCGCGCCGAGGTTCGCCACGCGGTCCGCAACGTAAAAATTGAGCCCCGTCACCACGCTCATCACCGCCACCAGCGTGGTCACCGCCAGGATCACGCCGAGCAGGGTCAAGAAGCTTCGCAGCTTGTGCGCGCGCAGCGTGTCGAGCGCCAGCCGCAGCGTCTCCAGCATCGTCACCATGGCGCGGCGCAGTCGCCGCACTCTTGTCAGCACGCGCCCCGGCGCATCCGCAGTCCCCGCGGCTCGGCTCAATCCTTCTATGGGAATAACGCCCAAATACCTCTCCTTTTCCTAATCGTTAAGACGGCAAACCCGGCCCATTAGTTCCTTACTACATAGAGACGTTTGGCAGGCCACTTTGCTTTCATCCTTTTTGGGGTGTAGCCTTACGCCTTGTAGGCTTGGTTCCCTGGAGACAGTGTTTCATCCAGGAATTCCATGAAACATAGGAGATATCCGCTATGCGAAGTATGTCTATTTGTTGTCTATCACTTGCCGCGGTTTCCCTTTGCCCTTGCGCCGCAATCCAGGCTCAGGCCCAGGACAAGCCCGCAGCTCAAGCCGGTTCTACAATCGCTGCCGCACCGACTTCCGGCGCCCGCGCCGAGTTCCTAGCAGAAGTCGCCTTCTATGAGCAAAGATTCGCGCGCTTGGCCCAGGCCATGCCCGCCGAGAAGTACACTTGGCGCCCTGGCGAAGGGGTTCGTTCCGTCGGGGAGGTCTACAACCACATTGCCGCGGCAAACTATGGCCTCGCTCGAGCTCTCGGCACTCCGCCCCCCGCGGGCTTCGATCCGAAAGCCATCATGGCCAATGCCGCAGATAAACCAAAAACCGCTCAGGCCTTGAAGGACTCCTTTGCCCACTTCCGCCAGGCTGTTCTTTCTCTTAGCGATGCGGACCTCGACAAGCCGCTCAAGTTGTTCGGTCAGCAAACGACCTACCGTGGCGCGTTTATCATGATCACCGGACACACGGGCGAACACCTTGGCCAGTCCATCGCCTACGCGCGCATGAACGGAATCGTACCGCCCTGGACGGAGGAGCAACAGCAGCAGCAAAAGCCTCCCGCCAAGCCATAGCATCTCGCTTGGCTGTGGTGGCCGCCCTACGGGAGAGGATTCGCCTATCCCGAGTTACTCCCATGCAACAGCCGCGGGCATGGCCGAATCCAACCGTACGCACAGTCGTGTATCTTTGTGTTGACGGAGACCATGCGCGCGCGCAATTCATCTTTCTGGCTGACCCTTTTTCTCCTTAGCCGCTCTGCCTACGCTGCCGGACAGGAGGTTTCCCAAGTCCCGCCGCATCTGACAGAAGCGGAAAAGCTCGCATTTCTTGACCGCGTCATCGCCAATCAGAAAAATGACGAACAGGCCCTGGATGTCTACGAGCGCGTAGAACGCGTAGAGGTGCGCAAGAATGCGAAGGACCCTCAACCTTCCGAGGTTAGGATCTCCCGCGTGGTTCCCGCAGGAACCGGCCTTGACCGCGTTGCGCTCGGCCCCGATGCCAAGCCCGCCGACGCCGACGCCTATCGCGCCGAACTTGAAAAGCTCGAACGCGCTCTCCTCTGGGCGTCTTCCACCGGCCGCGCGCAGCGCGATGCTTACGAAAAAATCGCAAAAAAGCAGAAAGAACGCAACGACATCCTCGAGGCCACGCGCAACGGCTTCCTCTACACTTTCGCCGGGCGCGAGCTTCGTGCTGGCCGCGCGCTCAGCAAATACCGCCTGGAGCCGAATCCCGCTTTCAAAGCAACCTCTCGCGCCACCTCCATTTTCTCCAAAATCCGCGCCTTCGCCTGGATCGATGAAGATGCCGGCCAGATAGCGCGCGTCGAGGTTGAAGTCGTCGAGGACGTCAACTTCGGCCTCTTCCTCGGCAAAATCTACAAGGGCAGCCACTTTATGCAGGAGCGCTACGAAGTGGCGCCGGGCATTTGGCTCGCTTCCTTCCTTCAATACGACTACGACGGCCGAAAATTCTTTCTTCCGTTTTCCGTCCACGACCGCACTTTTTATTCGAACTACCGCCGCATTGGCCCTCCAAAAGAAGCTCTCAGCGTCATCCGTACTGAATTGGGCAAATCCGATCCCGCCGTGGCTGACCCCTGAACCTTCGACGCCTATACTCTTGGTAGCGATTGATCTTATGAAAAGTAAAAGTCGGGAGGATTCATGATTCGCTCGCTGATTCTTGCAGGTGCGCTTATTCTCTTTTCTGCGTTTACGTGTGCCGCACAATCCGCGGGCTCCGGCGCGTCCGCGCCATCCGAACCTTCCAAGCCTTCAGCACAATCTCAATCATCGGCACCTGCCGCGTCGCAAACGCAAACTCCAGCGGCCGCGGCGAATGCCGCCGCTCCCAAGGACCAGGGCAGTGATAAAGACCAGACGAAAAAGAAACCGAAGAAAGTCTGGACCAACGAAGAAATGTCCGCCGTTCATGGAAATATTTCTGTTGTCGGCGATCCCGCGCAGGCCAGCTCTAACTCGGATTCTCGGCAGGGAAATACCGACTCGGACTCCGGCAGCGGCGCGAACTCAGAACGGGTAAAGGCAATCGCTAACTATCGCGAACAGCTTCGCCAGCTTCGCCAACAGCAAAACGGCATCGACAAGAAAATTGCTGATTTTCGCAATTTTAAGGCTGACAATGCCTCCCCCTCCGGCGGCATCAATGTACGCAACCGCTACTTCATGACTACGGCCGAGGATCAGGTCCGGCAGCTGGAGGAGAAAAAGAAACAGATTCAGGTCAAGATTGATGCCATTGAGGAGGAGGCCCGCAAGAACGGCATCGAACCCGGCGAGCTCCGCTAAGATTCATTTGTTTGCCCCCGAGGTTTCGCGCCATAGGTGACAGACGGCGCGGGTGACCGCACGCACCGCACGCGTAACCAGAATCGAAACGCGGCGCGCGAATTTCTGATCCTCGTGGTTGCCCTGGATGTAGAATCACGCCTAATGGAAGGTTTCACCGTTCCCCATTCACCCGAGATCGAGGAGGGAATCGCCATGCGTCCTTTTTTTGCGGCATCCCTGGTGCTCTTGATGTCATCCGGTCTCATCATTGCCCAGGAATCTTCGAAACCCAGCGGCGAGGAAGGCCACCTGCGCGCTCTCGAAACCGCCTGGAACCATGCGGAACAAAGCAAGGATGCCGCCGCGCTCAACCAGCTCCTCGCA
>WNFS01003622.1_pt1 | contig 14298 bp, 17 predicted proteins | sample 5400141 | NCBI WGS metagenome assembly WNFS01 (sample SAMN13153358, study PRJNA577476) | soil metagenome | isolation source: 60 cm saprolite under Madrone tree | place: USA:California | collected 2016-06-14
CGTCCACGCGAATCATCGGCGGGACTCCCGCGGACAGATGCAGGTCCGACGCGTTGTTCTTCACCGCAAAGGCGAGAAGCTGCGCGATATCAACCGCCATTTACGGCTCCTAATTTGGCTGCCAGTCCCACTGATAATTAGCCACTAGCAGTATATAAGAGGGTGTCGTCACCCAATATGTTAATTGGTCCGCAGAATTCGACGCTTCATGTGAACCACGTCCGGTCTCGGATACGTCAGGCGGCCGAGGCCGCGGGCCGCGATCCGGCCACGGTCACTCTGGTCGCCGTCACCAAGGCGCAGACTGCCGAAACCATCCGGCTTGCCGCCACCGCCGGCGTCACGGATTTCGGGGAAAACTACTTTCAGGAAGCGTCGTCCAAGATGGATCAGCTCGCCGACCTCGCGCTGCGCTGGCACTTCATCGGCGGCATTCAATCCAATAAGACCCGTGCGATCGCCGAGCGCTTCGATTGGGTGCACAGCATCGATCGATTGAGCATCGCCCGGCGCCTGTCGGAGCAGCGGCCTTTCCACGCGCCGCCGCTCAACCTCTGCATTCAAGTGCGGTTGGTGCCGGAACCGAACAAGGGCGGCCTCGAGCCGGGCGAGGTCCGGCCGCTCGCGGCCGCCGCCGCGGAGCTGCCCCGGGTCCGCTTGCGCGGGCTGATGTGCGTACCGCCCCCGCAACCGAACGCCTCGGCCGCCCGTGCGGTATTTGCCCGCCTTCGCACCCTGCTCGAAGAGCTGAACGCGAGCGGCCACAAGCTCGATACACTGTCGATGGGGATGAGCGGGGATTTCGAATCCGCCATCGCCGAAGGGGCAACGCTGGTCCGGATAGGTACGGCGTTGTTCGGGAGCCGATGAGGCGGGGCAGCGCGAGCACGGAGAATGAGGGGCGGTCATGAACAACATACGTAGGCTTGCGTTCATCGGCGGCGGCAATATGGCCGCTGCGCTGATCGGGGGCTTGACCAAACGCGGCCTGTCGAATGAGCGGATGGTGGTTGCCGATCCGAACCAGGAGCAACTGCAACGCCTGGTCCGGGAATACGGCGTCAGGGCCGCCGCCGACAACGCGAGCGCGGTCAAGGGCGCCGAAGTGGTGGTGCTCGCCGTCAAACCTCAGCAAATTCGCACCGTGGCCTTGAATCTGGCACCGCATCTGGCCGAGACGCACCCCTTGTTGATTTCAGTCGCGGCGGGTATCCCCCACGCGGCCCTCGCGCGCTGGTTCGGGCCAAAGGTCCCGGTGATCCGCACCATGCCCAATCGACCCGCCCTCAATGGTTTCGGCGCCACTGGTTTGTTCGCGCCTGCAAGCGTCGGCGCCGCCAACCGCGCCTTGGCTGAAATGATCATGGCCGCCGTCAGCGCCACGGTGTGGGTGGAGCACGAGTCGCAGATGGATACCGTCACGGCGCTTTCGGGCAGCGGCCCGGCGTATTTTTTCCTGTTCATGGAAGCCCTCGAAGCGGCCGCCCACGAGCGCGGGCTCCCCGACGACGTCGCCCATCGATTGACGCTGGAAACGGCCTTCGGAGCCGCGCAAATGGCGCGCCAATCGGCGGAGTCCCTCGCCACGCTGCGGGAGCAGGTGACTTCGAAAGGAGGCACGACCGCGGCCGCACTCGAGGTTCTGGATGCCGCCGGCCTTCGTGCTATCGTGGCTCATGCGGTGGCGGCTGCCGACCGCCGCTCAGCCGAACTCGCCGCCGAGTACGGCAATTCTTAAGAATTGACATTTTTTCGGTCGGGGTCGCCTCGACCCCGTTGAACAGTGGCGCGAAGCGCCTAGAACAGTCTAGAAATATCCCCTATGGACGCGATTAGGTATATCGTTGAAACACTGCTCTGGTTGTTGACGCTAGCCTTCGTGTTGCGCCTTTTATTCCAATGGGTAAGGGCTGATTTTCGGGATCCCCTGGCCGATGCCATCGTGCGCGTGACCAATTGGCTGGTATTGCCTCTGCGGCGGGTGTTGCCGCCCATCGGCAAGATCGACACCGCAACGGTGGTGGCGGTGCTGGCCGTCGCCTCGCTTCGCAGCTTTGCCGCGATGGCCATGGCGGGCGAAAGCGTGAGCGACGCAGGCTTGTTCCTGCGCACTACCATCGTCAACCTGGCTGAATTGGTGCTGTACATCTATTTGTTCGCCCTTCTCCTCTATGCGTTGACGAGTTTCGTCTCGCCGGGCGGATACGCCCCCGGCGTCCGCTTGCTCTCGCGACTGTGTGAACCGATCTTAAAGCCCGTGCGCCGGATCATCCCGCCGATCGGCCAGATTGACTTCTCGGTGCTCTGGGTGTCGATCGCGATCGGCGCGCTGCTCAGGCTCCTTGTGCTGCTTCGTTGAACATCGCCTCCTACATGCCTGAAATCACAGTGATCGAGGGCGAAGCCGTGCGGCACGAAACAGGCCAAGTGAACGCCGAGCCCTGAAAAACCAGTGCCACGCGCGCACTTCGCGCGAATCTTTTTTCGCATTTGCGCTAAACATCGGCTTTTTTCTATGTTATTTTCGGCGCCGAGTTGAATTAGTCGACATTTATGGCGGCGCGGGGCTTAAATGCCCGCGCTCGAAAAACCCAGCAGGAGATTTAATATGGCGAAAAAGAATGCAGCACCGACCAAGTCTGAAATTCTCGCTAGCATTTCGAAGGAAACAGAGCTCTCTAAGAAGCAGGTCGGAGCCGTGTTTGACTCGCTTTCCGCCTCCATCAAGAAGAGTCTGCGCAGTCACGGCTTGTTTACGTTGCCGGGACTTCTGAAGATGAAAGTCGTGAAGAAACCAGCCACGAAGGCGCGTGAGGGGGTCAATCCTTTCAACGGCGAAAAAATGATGTTCAAAGCGAAACCCGCGAGCAAGAAAGTGCGCATAGCCGCGCTCAAGAACCTCAAGGAATTCGTGAATTGATTTGACTTGGGCTTTCGGAGCGGCTGGGGAGACTTAGCCGCTCCGAATCGCATCGACGACGGCGTCACGCAATTCGCGCAAACGACCGTGGAAGAAGTGACCAACCCCAGGCAGCACCACCAGCCGTGGTTTTGGGTCGAGGCCATTCACCCAGTCGATGACCGTCGCCGGATCGACCACATCGTCGGCGTCGCCCTGAACGACCAGCCAGGGGCATCGCGGAACAGCCATCCCGAACGCATCGAACGGTTCCAGGGCGGGTGCAACGGTGATCAGGTGTCTCGGCACCCGCTGTTGCGCCAGGCGCAACGCGACGTAGGCGCCGAACGAAAATCCTGCGATCACCAAATCCCTGCCGGGCCACCGCCGCGCGCCCCACGTGGCAACGGCATCCGCATCAGTGGTTTCCCCCACGCCTTGGTCGTATTCGCCGGCGCTTGCGCCGACACCGCGAAAATTGAAGCGCACCGTCGGTATGCCGGTTTCGTGCAGCGCTCGCGCAACCGTGGTCACCACCTTGTTGTCCATGGTGCCGCCAAACAAGGGATGCGGATGACAGACTATCCCGTAGCTGGATCCCGGCACCGCGGTTTCTTCGACGATCGCCTCCAGCGCGCCTGCTTGCCCCTCGATGAAGAGACGTTCAGGCGCCGAACTCATTCGACGGCGACGAGATCGATGTCGAACACCAAAGTCGCGCCCGGCGGAATCACGCCGCCGGCGCCGCTGTCGCCGTAAGCAAGGTCGGCGGGAATGATGAGTCGGCGGCTCTCGCCCACCTTCATGCCCACCACGCCCTGATCCCAACCCTTGATGACCTGGCCCGCGCCCACCGGAAAGCGGAAAGGCTGACCTCCGGTACGCGAGGTGTCGAACTGCTTGCCTTTATTGTCCTTCGCGGCGGCCTCGTACAGCCAACCGGTGTATTGCACGACGGCAATTTTTCCGGCGGTTATTGCTTCGCCCGTACCGGGTTTGATTTCTATGGATTGCATGGAACTCACTCCGCCGGCGGGCGCCGCGCCGGGCTTGCCGCTGCAGGCCGCAATCAAGCCGACGAGGACGACGACACCGATCCGCCGCAGGGGTCTTGTGGATGCCATACCCGGCATCTTAAAGGATTTTACAGTAGCGGTGGCTCAACGCGGCGGCCGATCGCCCGAATCTTCAAGGTGGCGGCCAGGCTGAGCGTAATCACCGCGGAGCACATCAGTGAAATCTCGGCGCCTGTCGCGACTGCGGCGGCGATGGCGCCGATCCCGAGGCTGCCGGCCGCCACCTTGCCGAATTCGGCGGCTACGCCTAAGGAACACAGCCGCAAGGCGCCGATGGCGTCATCGATTTCATCGACCACTTGTAACATCCACTCCATGCGGCTCGGAGTCTAGGCATGCGCTCGAGGTCCCGCTGTGAGTGGGATCACACCCTTGCCATGATGCCTGGGGCTGCGTAGGCTTGAAGGTACATGCAGCGAATTCTCGTCCTGAATCCGAAGGGTGGTTCGGGTAAAACGACGATAGCCACGAATCTGGCCAGTTACTTTGCGAGCCAGGGTGATCGTCCGCTATTGTCGGATAACGACCCTCAGGGTTCGAGCACGCGCTGGCTGAAGAAGCGCAAACCCGAGCAGGCATTCATCCACGGCATCGCGGCTTTCGAACGCAACACCCGCATGACTCGGGCCTGGCAGATGCGCATTCCATCGGACGCCGCCCACATCGTAATCGATACCCCGGCAGCCATACCGGCGCAGGAAATGCCGGAGATGACCAAGAGCGCCGACGCCATCATCGTGCCGGTCCTGCCCTCCGATATCGACATTCATGCCTGCTCGAAATGCATCGCCGACCTGCTGCTGATCGCCAAGGTGCGGCGCGACGAGAATCGCATCGGCGTGGTCGCGAATCGGGTCAGGCGCAATACGGTGATCTATCAGTCGCTGATGCGATTTCTGGAGACCCTGCGGATCCCCGTCATTGCCACTCTGCGCGACTCGCAGAACTACGTTCGCGCGGCCGAGCAGAGCCTAGGATTGCACGAAATGAAGCGTCAAGCGGTGGAACAGGATGTGGCGGATTGGGAGCCGATGCTGGCTTGGCTGAAGGCCAAAGAGGGCGCCTGGCGCGAGACCGCGTAGGAGCCTGTCTGACTAATGATGCGCTTGCGGCGGGCGGTTTATTTTTTGTCTTCCCAGGAGCCGCGAATTTTTTCGGCCCAGTTCTTGTAGCTGTGCCAATTGTAGAGGTTGTTGGTGATCGCCGAGTGGCGACCGCCGGTCTTGTAATGATCTCGCGGAGCAGCGCCGGGTTTGAGCACGCCCGGGTCCGGACGAGGAGCCCGGCGGTCCACTCCGCTGTATCGAGTTTGATTCTTCAGTTCGCTCATCGCTTGTGCCTCTTTCGATGGTGACGACAGTAAGTGTCGCGCACCGTCTAGGGCAGGAACTGTGTCACAGGGGGCTCGGCACTGTCGCCGGCCGGCGACGCGCATTGCGATGCGCATCTCAGAGACTGTCACGGTAAGTTAAATGGCCTGAAATTCCGCGCCTCGCCAGGCGTCGAAAAGCGGCTTCAGTTCCTCGAGCGAGGACGCGAGCGCCGCCGGCAATAACGTCGTATAGGCATCGAGCAAAGCCATCGCGTTCTGCGCGGGATCAGTCCGCGTGGCCGCGCCCAAACGGCGCGACATGCCGCGGTTCACGATATGCAGATTTTCATAGAGCTCTTCCAGAGCGGCAAAGCCTTGCGCGCCGCCTGCACCCGCGAGCTCACGCGCCAGCAGAAACATGCTGATGCTGCGATATACCGTTTCGGACTCACTCGCGAACGGCAGGTGAAAGCGCGCCATGGGGCGGAAACGGTCGGCCCAGGGACAGCCTGAGGTCGCCATGATCAATCCGAGCACCGAACTCATGGCGAGCTGCGCGGTCGTTTCGGCGTACACCGTGCGCTCCGCCTGCGTCACCGTCACGCCGACCGTGTCGAACGAGACCAGCGCTTTGAGCAGTTCGACCGCCGACGCCATTTGCAGCGCGGCCGGACAATGCGGATGATCGGCGGCGCTGAGCGGACAATTGGCGCATTGATTGAACGTCAGCGCCGTCCAAAACGGCGGCGCGGCCGGCGCCGCATTGGAAAGGCGAAAATCCGCGGCGCCGAAGGTGAGATCCAGAGATTTCTGCGATCCGTCGGGCAAATCGAAGCGGTAGCGGATGCGCTGCGGATCGCTCATGCCACGAGCCGGTAACAGGGCCTGTATTCAGTGCCCGTGAATTTCATGCGGCCCTGGGCTACGAATGAACGCAGCAATCGATCGAGAGGCTCCATGATCGACGGCTCGCCGGCGAGCTCGAAAGGACCGCCGCGTTCGATCGCGTCGATGCCGTACTCCTTGATGTTTCCCGCCACGATGCCGGAAAACGCGCGCCGCAAATTCGCGGCGCGATCGTGCACCGGCTGATCGCGCGACAGGCGCAAAGCCCGCATCGAGGCGTGCGTGACCTCGAACGGCAGCTGGAAATCCAGGGGAATCTTCAGCAGCCAGTTGAATCCGTACGAATCGCTCGCCTGCCGGCGGAAGTCGCGGACGCGGGCCAATCCTTGCACCATCGCGCGCGCGACGGCCGCGGGGTCGTCGATGATCACCTGGTAGCGCGACTGCGCGGCCGATCCCAAAGTCGACCCGATGAAGCGGTGAATCTGTTCGAAATAGTCGGCGCTGTCGGCCGGACCCGTGAAAACCACGGGAAATGGCATGTCCCGATTGGCCGGATCGAGCAAGATGCCGAGCAGATACAGGATTTCCTCGGCCGTCCCCGCGCCGCCCGGGAAAATGACGATGCCGTGTCCCAGGCGGACGAAAGCTTCCAGGCGCTTTTCAATGTCCGGCATGATCACCAATTGACTGACGATGGGATTGGGCGGTTCGGCCGCGATGATGCCGGGTTCGGTGACGCCCAAATACCGGCCGTCGACGATACGCTGCTTCGAATGCCCGATGGTAGCGCCTTTCATGGGGCCCTTCATGGCGCCCGGACCGCAGCCAGTGCAGACGTCCAGGCTGCGAAGCCCCAGTTCATAGCCGACTTTTTTGGTGTAGTCGTATTCGATCCGCCGGATGGAATGGCCGCCCCAGCACACCACGAGATTCGGCCGCACCTGCAGCTCGAGAACGCGCGCATTGCGCAATATATGAAACACCGCGTTGGTGATGCTGGAGGAGGAAGTGAGGTCGAAGCGGCCGCTTTCGATGATCTCGTTCGAAATGAACACCACGTCGCGCAGCACCGCGAACAGATGATCCTTCAATCCCCTGATCATCACCCCGTCGACGAACGCGGCGGCCGGGGCGTTCTTGATTTCGAGCTTGATGCCCCAGGCCTGGCGCACGATCCTCAGGTCGAAATCCCGGTACTTCTCGAATATCACGCGCGTATCGTCGATGTGGCTGCCGGAATTGAGCACGGCGAGCGCGCATTTGCGGAACAAGGGATACAGGCCGCCTTGCCCGGAATCGAGCAATTTGGCGATTTCCTGCTGCGAAAGATGCTCGAGGCTGCCCTTGGGCGCGACCCGCGCGTCGACCATGTCAGACGATAGAATCGTGGTTTCCACGCGGCACCTGCTACGGATAGATATCGATGGGAATGTTGTCTGGGGTGCGCATCCACACTTCGACCATATCGGAATTCGACAAGGCGATGCAGCCATCGGTCCAGTCATTCGTTTCGTAATACGACGGCGGATGTTTCGGCGTATTCGGGAAGCCATGGATCATGATCGAGCCCCCGGGCGCCCACCGATTCTTGTGCGCGCGCACTTCGTCTTGCTTGTTGGGGTAGGACACTTGAATGGCGAGGAAGTAGTCGCTGCGGGTATTGCGCCGGGACAGGAAGTAGTGGCCTTCCGGGGTCCGGAAGTCGTGCTCGCGTTCCTTCTGTCCTGACGGGCTCAAACCGAGCTGGACCTTGTACTCGCCCAGCAGCTGGCTGCCGCTGTACAAGTACAGCTTGTGTTCCGCCTTGTGCACGACCACCAGGGTCGCTGCCGCGACTTCCTCGGCCGAGGCGGTCCGCATCGGCGCCGCCATGCAACAGGCTATTGACAGCGCCAGCCACAGAAAATTCCCCAAAGAACGGCCTGTTGGAACACTCATGGACAAAATTATAGCGTGTAGTCGGCAAGACATAATCGGCTCTAGCTCACGTCCCGTATAATCAGACCCATGTTCATTCCTCGAATTCCGGTCATTTTGCTCGTCGGATTGATGGCCGGCTGCGCCAGCCGATCTCCCATCAAGCCCGTCGAAGTCCTGGACGAGCGAACCGCGGTAACCTTCGGCGCGCTCAAACAACCGATTGAACTCCTGCCAAGCGCGCAAGACGCGGTGCTCATTTTGCGCAAACGCGCCACCTTCGCCTACTTGGGGCCGGTCGAGTGGAATCGCAGCGGCGAGCTCCGCTATGGCTTGTGGATCCACATTGCGCCCGGAAATGATCGGCAGCCGCCCGGCGATATTCATGCATCGGCCGCCGCCGCTCTGATCCTCGATGATGGACCGCTCGGGCTTTCGGTCATGGAGGCGCCGAAGCTCGGGCGCGAGCCATACCGGCCGGTCGTTTCTTGGGGCCAAACGGCGTACTTCGGTCTCGACGTGGGGACGCTCAGACGGATGGCCGCAAGCAGCAAGCTCGAGCTCGATGTTCGCGCGGCGGACGGTTCCACGCTGAGCTTCAGCCCCACCGTGGATACCCGCGCCGTTTTGAAGCAGTACATGCAGGATCGCGGCATTACTGGCGATTGATGGGCACGACCCGCGGCAATGTGATCGCGGTCCCGGGCCGCACGTCGTTGAAGTCCACATCAGGGTTGTATTGAGCCACCAGCCAAACGGGCAGGTCGACATGTTGCTGGGCGATCACCCACAGCGAGTCGCCGCGCTTGACCGCATAGTTCTCGGTACCGGCGATGCGATGGCCGGCAAAAAATTCTTCTTGCAGGTGCTGGTGATACTCACGGCGTGTTGCCTCGAATTGCGCAGGCGTAACCCGCGAGAAATCCAATTTGACCTTGTGGCCGAGCGTCACCATCGCATTCTTGTGCAATTTATTCAGTGAGCGCAGCGCCTGCGAGCTCACTCCTGACCAGTCGGCGTAGTGTCCCAATGTTTCCGCCGCCTGCACGATCACGGTGTTGTCGGCGCCGACGCCGTAGTCCGTCGTGTCTGAAGTCCCCGTCGGCGCGGCGGCCGGCAGCAGCGCCGTGCTCTCGGCCTGTCGTACCGAGACTGGCTCCTTCGGTGGTCGCGGCGCTGCCACGGTGAGAACCGGCAGCGTAGCGGGGGGTTCAGGCTGCACAACGCCGGTGGCGGCGGCAACCGCAGCCGCAGCGGCGGCGGCGGTAGCGGCCGCGCCCAGCTTGAGGCGCTGACCCGGGTAGATGAATTCCGCAGCCTTCAGGCCATTAGCCTCTTTCAATACGCGCTCGCTCGTGCCGGTGCGCCTTGCAATCGCGGAGAGTACATCGCCCGGGCGCACCACATACTCGTGTTCGCCGGGCGTACCGGTTGCACCGGGTGTGCTGGGTGCGGTGATCGCGCCAAGCGCGCTCGGTGCGCCGGGGACTATCGGTGCCTCAGCCGTCGGAGGCGCGGCCAAAGCCAATGCCGCGGCCTCCGCAGGCGCGCTACCCGAGGCTTCCGCCCGCGATGCCGGCATCGGTACGCGTACCGTGTCCCCACGGGCCACTGCGCGCGTGCTGCTCCATCCGTTCGCCGCAAGCAACCGGCTCAGGGAGACCCCGCTGGCGGCGGCAACGCCTGCCAAAGTCTCGCCGCGGCGGAGACGATGAGCACCGTCGTTACGCTGCGCTACATAGCGCTGCGTCGGCGGCAGCCGCGCCCATCCGGCCGTGATCTCGGCCGGCGGGGGAGTGCCCGGCAATCGCAGCGCATAGCCGCGCGGCACGAATCTCGCGCCGTTCCAGATGGGCGGGCGAAGCGCCGGATTCAAGACGCGCAATGCGCCCATATCGACCTTGAACGCCTTGGCGAGTGCGTCGATGGGAATGTAATCGGGCAACTCAGTCGGGGTACTGTCCGTATCGGGAAGGCGCGTGAGCGGGCCGAAGAACTTCTCAGCGTTGCGATCGACCTCCAGGGCCGCCAAGAATGCGACATAAAAATTACGCGAGGCGAAGCCGAACGTCTTGCCCTGGTAGCGCTTGACGATGACGGCGATGTCGCTGGTGCCCAATTCGTCTTGGGCCCGCCGCAATCCGCCCGGCCCATGGTTGTACGCCGTGACCGCGAGCGGCCAGGTACCGAGCAGGCGGTAGTTGTACAGCATCAAATTCGCGGCAGCCTCGGTGGCGCTGTACGGATCGAGGCGCTCATCGACCACGCCGTCGACGCGCATGAATCGTTTGGCGGTGGATGGCATGAATTGCCACAGCCCGGCGGCGCCGACTTTGGAGTAAGCCGCAAGATTGAATGAGGATTCGACATGCGGGAGCGCGGCGATCTCCGCGGGCACTCCATGCTGCGTCAAGGTGCGCGCGATCTGCTTTTCCCATACGGCGGACCGAATCAATCCTTCATGAAATCGATCCGCCTGTCCCAATTGGAAACGTATCCGCTCGATCGCGTCGCGAAAATCCGCCGGGGTTGCCCTCTCGCCGAATGCGTGCAATATGCGCCGCTCATGCGGCGTGAGATCGTCGGCCGAACCCGCCGCAAACCGCTTCAGCAGACTCGCGTAGCGCGCCTTTGCCTCGGCAACGCGCCGTTCCCGCTGCGCCGGCGAGGCGGCAGGATCGAAGCGCAGTACCTCGTAGACCAGGCCGAGATTCCAATCATCGTGGAGCAAGCCCTGGTCGGTGGTGACTTCCGTGTAGACGCGAATCCAGAAGCGCACATCGCGCTCGAGCTGCGGGGGGTGGACGAAGGGATCGGGTGCGTCCACGCCTGCGCCGTAGCCGTTACACAGCGGTACCAGCAGTAGCCCGAGCGCCGCCACGGTGACCCATCGCATGGGGCGCAACTTGTTAACGAGCAAAATCAATGACCTCGAGGATGACGGCAAGCAGCAAGGCTACTATGCGGGGCTGCCCTTGGCGACCCAGGAGCCCCGGAGGCAAACCTTGGTTCGCGGCCGTGAGGGCCGTCCAGACAGATTTGCGAGTCCGTCACACGCCGCGACAGGCAAAACGATTCATGATTGGTTTAGATTGGCATCTTAAAGACGCGATCTTCGAAGCGATCCCAAGCCCCTACCCACCAAGGACGGTCTGCTTGATGACAAGAAACCTGTTGCTGACCGGCTGCATCGCATGCCCGTACCTGGCCAGTCTCGCGGCCGAGACCGCGGCCGCTTCCTTGGCTGATCAATTCGGTGGGCGACGATGAGCGAAGCCAATCAATTCAGACTCTTGCGCGAGCGGCGCTTCTTGCCGTTCTTCGTAGCGCAGGCTTGCGGCGCGTTTAACGACAATCTTTTCAAGAACGTGCTGATCATCCTCGTGACTTATCAGGCGACCCGCTGGAGCACTCTGCGTCCGGAATTGCTGGCGAACCTCGCGGCCGGCCTGTTCATCCTGCCGTTCGTGGTGTTCTCCGGGCTTGCGGGCCAATTGGGCGAGCGCTTCGACAAGGCGCGCATCCTCAAGAGCGTCAAAGCGCTGGAAATCGCGATCATGATCGTGGCCGGTATCGGTTTTGCGCAGCATTGGGTGGTGCTGCTGTTGTTTGCGCTGTTCATGATGGGCGTGCATTCGACTTTTTTCGCCCCGGCCAAGTACGGGCTATTGCCGCAGGTGCTCGACGCGTGGAAACCGGCACCTTCCTCGCGATTCTGCTGGGAACCCTGGCGGCGGGTCTGCTCGCCGGACATGGCAATACCACCTGGATCGAGGCCAGTTTGGTGCTCATCGCCATCGTGGGGTTTCTCATCAGTCTTGCGATTCCAAAGTCCGAAGCGGTGTCGCCCGGTCAGCGCTTGGACTGGAACCCGTGGACTTCGACGCTGGACAATCTGCGGGCCGCGCGCGAATCGCGCTCCGTGCTCCTGTCGGTGCTCGGGATGTCCTGGTTCTGGTTCTATGGCGCTTTGGTGCTGGTCCAGCTCCCGCTGTATTGCCACAATGTGCTCCACGGCGATGAATCGCTGGTGACGATTACCATCGTCGCCTTCTCGATCGGCGTCGGCGTCGGCTCGTTGCTTTGCGAACGCCTGTCGGGCCGGCAGGTCGAAATTGGCTTGGTGCCTTTTGGGTCCATCGGTTTGACGGTGTTTGCCATTGACTGGGTCATGGCCTCGCCGCGGGTGGATCCGAACGTTCTCTTGAACTTGCGTGGACTCCTCACGCTGCACGGAGGCGTGCGCATTTTGTTCGATATCGCCGCGATCGGCGTCTTTGGCGGCTTTTTCGTCGTGCCCTTGAACGCGCTCGTGCAGCAGCGATCACGGCCGGAGGTCCTGGCGCGAGTGATCGGCGCCAATAGCATACTGAATGCCCTTTTCATGGTCGCCGCCGCGCTCCTCGGCGCGGTGGGGCTCGCCAAAGGGCTCACCGTCCTGCAATTGATTTTGGCGGCGGCGCTGCTCAATGCCCTCGTGGCGATCTACATTTACACGCTGGTGCCGGAGTTCTTGCTGAGGTTCATGTGCTGGCTGTTGGTGCACACGCTCTATCGGCTGGAGAAACGCGGCGCCCGCTTTCCCGAATCGGGCGCGGCGCTGCTGGTATGCAACCACGTCAGTTTTGTCGACGCCTTGGTGATTTCCGCGGCCTGCCGGCGCCCAATTCGATTCATCATGGATGAGGCCATTTTTCGCGCGCCCATCGTTCGCACGCTGGCTTCCGGCATGAAGGCCATTCCCATTGCCTCGGCCAAGGATGATGCGACCATCCTGGAGCGGGCTTTCGAATTGACCGCGGCGGCGCTGCTCGACGGTGAGCTGGTCTGCATCTTTCCGGAAGGCCGCCTGACGCGAGATGGTGAAATTGCCGCGTTTCGGGCCGGCCTCACCCGCATCGTGACGGAGACACCCGTGCCCGTGATTCCGATGGCGATCGCGGGATTGTGGGGTTCGATGTTCTCGCGGCGCACCCCCAAACTATGGCAGCGCCTGCCGCGCAAGCTCTGGCATCGCGTGGTGGTCAATGTGGGCGAACCGGTCGCGCCCGAGAACGCGGTGCCGGAGGAGCTGCGAGAGCGAGTGTGCGCGCTGTATGCCGCTGCATCGTCACCGCGGCATTCTACCGAACCTGTCTCACCGGCCATCAAGATCGGCACTCGCAAGACAAGGACGTAACGTCTATGTGGAACCCCGTCTTATCGCGGACACGATCGCCAGCACGACGTGGACTACCATTGGCCAGCGAAATCGTAAATTTCACGGTGTCGCTCGCGAAACAAGGGCCTGGAGTATTATTATACGTTATAGCATATGAAAATATATTTAACTATAGCGTATATGCTATTTTTATTTCCATATATATTGGCTATAAGCTATAATATTATATGAAACATAGGCTATACCCTATAGGTGATTTTTGTGTCGAAGTCTCAATATGCCACAGCTGAGCTGCTAGACCGCCAGCTGCCCGCTCTCCAGGCAGCGGCAAATACCCTCCGCTCGCGCCCGCCGAGAGGATGGATCGCGGCGATCCGAATGGCCCTCGGCATGAGCGGCACGGCGCTTGCCAAACGACTCAAGGTCAGTCAGCCGACGATCCTTGAATACGAGAAGGGCGAAGTGAGCGGTAGCATCACGCTCCAAACCTTAAGTCGAGTTGCCGATGCACTCGACGCTGAACTCATAGTCGCCCTCGTCCCGCGCAAGTCGGTGGCGGCCACTTTGCGCGCGCGCGCCGAGTCCATTGCGCGCGACGAGATGCGCGCCGTTGTCCACACGATGCGTCTCGAGGATCAGGAAGTCGAAAGCGAAGCCACACGCGAGGAGTACGAGAAGCTCGTAACCGTACTCCTTACGAATCCGCGGAAACTATGGCGCTGACAGATCCGCATGCGCCACACCCCTGACGGTCGAGCAATTGAAGGGACTACGTAACCCCTTCATCACCAGCCACGCGGAATTGAACCGGGCGGAGCAGGCGAACATCGTACGCGCGCGAGTCTGGGCGCGCACGGCACGCTCGATCGTAATGCCAAAAATGCTAAGCCGCGAGTTCCTGGGGGATTTACATCGGCGCATGTACGCAGATGTGTGGACCTGGGCCGGCAAGCAGCGCATTGTCGATACCAACATTGGCGTCGATTTCCCGAAGATCGGCGTAGAGCTGCGCATTCTCTTTGACGACGCGCGCCATTGGTTAGAACACGGGACGTATCCGCCGATCGAGTACGCAGTCCGCATG
>WNFS01003593.1_pt1 | contig 14297 bp, 12 predicted proteins | sample 5400141 | NCBI WGS metagenome assembly WNFS01 (sample SAMN13153358, study PRJNA577476) | soil metagenome | isolation source: 60 cm saprolite under Madrone tree | place: USA:California | collected 2016-06-14
CTCGTGGTCCACGAGCCTGGCCCTGTGGGGGTACTGTTGGGTAATGGCGACGGGACTTTCCAGGCGGCGCAAACTTACGGCTCGGGGGGAGGGCTATCAATTTCGATCGCGGTAGCAGACGTGAACGGGGACGGCAAGCTCGACCTCGTGGTGGCCGATCAGTGTATCAGCTCCAACAACTGTCACGGTGGGGTCGGAATACTGTTGGGCAACGGTGACGGGACCTTCCAGACTGTAAAGACGTTCGACTCTGGCGTTGTGTTCGCAAGCTCGGTAGCAGTGGCAGATGTGAATCGCGACGGGAGGCCAGACGTCGTTGTCTCTAGTGGGGCAAGTTGTTCCCCGAACCCTTGTGTCGGCTTGATCAGTGTGCTGTTGGGCAACGATGACGGGACCCTTGGAGCGCCACAGACTTACCCTTCCGGCGGCTACCAGGCTCACCAGGTGGTGGTGGAAGATGTGAATGGGGACGGCAACCCGGACCTGCTCGTGGCCAACCAGTGTGCAGACCCGAATTGTGATAGTGACGGCGCAGTGGGGGTCCGGTTGGGCAATGGCGACGGGACCTTCCGCGCCGCGCAGACCTACAACTCGGGTGGCCGGGACCTCGGCTCGCTTGCGGTGGGGGACGTGAATGGGGACGGCAAACTCGACCTGCTCGTGGTCCACGAGCCTGGCCCTGTGGGGGTACTGTTGGGTAATGGCGACGGGACTTTCCAGGCGGCGCAAACTTACGGCTCGGGGGGAGGGCTATCAATTTCGATCGCGGTAGCAGACGTGAACGGGGACGGCAAGCCGGGCTACACCCGTGCGACGTCGACCGCGGTGGCAGATGTCAACGGCGATGGCAAGCCCGATCTGTTGGTGGCTCACAAATGTGGCGGTTCTGGTTTTTGCAACAGCAGCCCGGTAGTTGCGCTGTTGGGCAACGGCGACGGGACCTTCAAGAGTGCCTTGATATATGGCTCAGGGGGGAGGAATGCATATTCGATCGCGGTGGCAGACGTGAACGGGGACAGCAAACCAGACCTGCTCGTCGCCAATGCGTGCGTCAACTCGAGCGATTGTTCAACCGGCAGTGTCGGAGTGCTATTGGGTCTCTCAGGCGTTAGAACCACCACGAGCCTTAGTTCAAGCTTGAATCCCTCGGTGTACGGGCAGGCAGTAACGCTGACAGCGATGGTCACTTCGGTTGGTTCGAGTACACCCACTGGGACCGTAAGATTCCAGAACGGCACGACGCGGCTGGGCACGGCGACGCTTAGCGGGGGAGTAGCAGCACTGACGAAAACCAATCTGCCCGCCGGTATTCTGTCGATCACGGCGACGTACAATGGCGATCCGGAATCTGCGAAGAGCACGTCGAAGCCGCTGAGCCAAACAGTCAAGCAAGCATCCACGACAACCACGATCACGTCGTCGTTGAATCCTTCCGCTCAAGGTCAGCCGGTAACATTTACGGCGAAAGTGACCAGTCCTACGGCGCACGTCACGGGGACGGTCACGTTCACGGCCGGTGCCGCGACGCTCGGCACGGTTACGCTCAGTGGAGGAAAGGCGAGCATCACAACGAGTACCCTACCAAAGGGTACGACTAAGATCACGGCTACCTATAATGGTACGGCCAACATTGTTGGTAGCTCAGCATCTCTGAGTCAGACTGTCAATTGAACACGACAATTAACGAGTTGCCATCATTTCGATTTGAGATTTTCCTTCCCGTGATCGAAGCCAAAGCTCGACGATCAGTGTATTGGTCGAGAAACCAATCCAGAACGCGATACCAAAAAACTGCTCAGGTGTAAGGTGGGTGAGAGCACGAGTCGCGAAGAATATTCCCATCACCGGGCGGGTGGTTGCGATGCCGAGAAGGACCGCAATTGCCCGCGTCATCCATTGCAATTTCAGTTTGGGCTCGCTACGCAGGCGCCATGCCCGAAATAGCGAGAATAGAAAGAGAGTGTTGAAGAGCAGGACCGCTGGCCACGCCGCACCGGCGAACCGTCGAAGGTAGATAAACGGAGCCAGAACGACAAAAGCCAATGCCGGAATAATATGCGCCAAGGTGAGAGCTGCATGGGATGCAAATGCGGCATCGAGTGCGGCTAACTCTGGTGGCGCGGATTGCGGTGGGTGCGCAAGAGCAACCGTGCGCCGAAGTACCACGGCCACGGAAATTACAATGCAGACCCAAAACCCGATGCGCAGCCAGCGCCAAGAAGTTTGTGTTTCTGGCAAAATCACTCCGGTCTTCCGACCCTAGGGCTCGGTCACTAGCCATTACTGAGTGAAACTAAGACATCAACTATCGGATAGGGCGGCGGTTCAAAAATTCGGACGGGTGTTTCTGCAAGTCCCTGAAGGGGATTAATTTGTTGGTCGGGGCGCGCGGATTTGAACCGCGGACCCCCTGCGCCCAAGGCAGGTGCGCTACCAGGCTGCGCTACGCCCCGACTCTATTGCTCCACTGATTCTAAATCACTTCCACGAATGCCACCACGACAGGCTTGTCAAAACTGTGCCAAAACCCCATCAGTTCACCCTCACTGTGTCATAACTGATGTCCTGATTCATGCCTTGCTCGTTGGCCTGCCGATTCAGCTTGATTAAAGCTTCGCGCTTCATCTGCAGTTTCATCTGCGAATACTTCTTGAACACTTTCGCGTCTCCCTGCCGCAACAACTGTGTGACCCACTCGTCGGCAACGCCGCCGGCACTGAGCCGCGTCGCGTAGGTGGAGCGCAAATCGTAGATGCGGAAATACGGAACCTTGGCGCGCCGCAAGGTGGCGCTCCAGACGGTCTTCAGAGTCTTCTGATGTCCGCTCGGATTTTCGTCACTCGGAAACAGATACGGACTGCAAGGAGAGAGACGAAGCTGATCGCGAAATGCCTCGACAGCAATCGGCGTTAGCGGCACCTCTGCTATTCCGTTCGGTGTCTTGGAATCGGGAATCCAAACCACCGCGTTTGCGAGATCCAGGTTTTCTTTTTTCATCGGCATCAGTTCCTTGTACACGCGCAGCCCGGTCTCGGTGATGATCCGCACGATGTTGCGCAGGTATTCCGGAGCATGGATCTCGAGTTTTCGCTGTTCCGACCACGTGAGATAGTGCGGGCGAAACAGACCTTTGACTGCGACCGGGAACTCCACCCCAGCACACGGATTCGAGGGTAAGAGTTTTTTCCGCAGTCGTCTCAGTTCTTCTGTCGTGAGGGGGCGATCCAACCGCATCGCGCTCTCCGAGAAGAGTTCCTCGGAGCTGTAATCCCGGATGTCGGCCTCACGATCCAGGTCCGCAGTCGCCTGTGCGTATCTGTCGATTGTGGTTAAGAACAGATATGGTCTCTCGAGAAAACTACCCGTGGAAGCAATCTCAGACGTCCAGTTAAGCAACACAACTCCGTCCTGCTGATACAGTGCAGAAAGCCCACGGTCGATATAGTTTTCAATTTCTTGGTTGGCGTTCCGATAACTGGCGCCGTTTCGCAGTTGAATCTTCCTGAGTCCCCCGAAATAGTGTCTCTCGGCAGATGGAAACAGCGGCGTTCCTGCACCCCTGAAGTTGCGCAGGTAGTCAGCATAGAAGGATTCATAGCAAGGCTCGTCCGGATCTGCCTGAATCGCCTTTTCATAATAGGAGGAAGCGCGGTAGTCCCCGAGACGCTTCATCATCTCCGCGACCACGAAGTATGAATCAGGGGACAAGTTCTCCTGACCGAGCGTTTGCTGAATCGCTGCGCGTAACTCCTTAGGCTTTGCAAAAGCTGCCCTTTCGCCGATGCTCCCCATCGCCCCGAGACAAGGATTGGCAATCTGCGTCCCCGAGTTTTGCTGAGCCCTCGTCGGTACGAGTGCCACGAAGAACACAAACACGATGAGCAACGAATCTACTGCTCTGCCTTGACCATCGTTTCCATGCGATCCAATCGTTCCTCGCAGTGTTCGGGCGAGGCCAGGCACAAATCCTCGCGATATCCGATTCTGCCGCGCTAACTCGCAGTGACCCCAACTCCAGCACAACATATGTTTGCCCCCCGCCTCTCACACAGCAGACCGCAGATTCGAGTCCCGTGCCATACACTACCTTGCCTTCGCGTAGAACGGCGATCGGGCATATCTCTATATCTCACAGGTTCACCGACGGTTAGACCTTAGAAGATTTCCAAAAGACTTGACTATTGGTACCCAGGATGGTTGTCAATGAACTCCCGGAGCAACTGTCGAGCCTTAAAGCTCCGTAAGAAACGAAACCGTCCCGCCATGAACCCGCTTACTCCGCCCAAAGCCATCGCCGCCCAGACGCGAGCGTCACATAAGTCCTGATGTTCTATGATCAATCCGTCTCGCAGACGAAAGTGCGAATCAATTACATTATGCACAGCGCGTCCGGTTGAACTGAAGGTGTAATCATCGATGAGGGTCACATGTCCAACTCGGTCGTCTACCTCGAGTAAGTGGAACGAAGCACGGATGTCGGTTTCGCAAATCATGTGCCACATCGCGTGGATTTGTTTGCTGCCTCGCAGGTCGAAAGCGATATCTCTGAAAGTCGCGTCCGCGTGATAACAAGCGGCCATTTCTTGATGATCGTGCTGATTTAGACTTGTAAACAGTCGGTGCAAAAGATCCGCATTTGGATGGCTCATGCTGTCCTTCTCGAATCTCCTTGGTAAGTCGGTACCTGTGTACAGACAACCCAGGAACACGCATCGGTCGGGAGCGAACATCTGAAATGATGGGCGACTCGTTGTCAATCCATACGATGCTTGTATCGTGGGGTATGAGAAACTCCGGTTTGTGTTTCGCTGTTGACAATTCGTATTTCAAAGCATATTTTGAGAGTCAAATCTCGACGGTCGGAAGAGTGAGGGTCTTGAGCCAGGCCTCACATCCGAGGGGGCTTCCACCCGCCGACTTTCCCAAACAACTGACAGCGACGCGCCATGTTAGCCGGTGCTCTGGGATGCGTTAGTGAACGCAAAAGGGAGTTGTCTCGCTCACAAGGCTTCCCATTGGGCGATAGTCACCCCTGGCTGAAAACACGCGGCGCCGACGATCAGGTGTAAACGACTGGTTTAGTTGTCGCACTATTAGATAATGCCCCGGCAGAACGTCTTAACCTGGCAATACTGCTGGCCAAGATAAACCGTCCACACCTCACTGAGGGACGGAGGTCAAGACATGGACGACCCGCCTGTTGAACAATCTAACGGCTACGGAGACTTGTGTCGGAGTTATCGCACGCACGAGGAAGTTCGATCACATTTGCCGGTCTTCTGCCCTCGTGGGGCGCCGGGGCAGTTTTCCTGAAGGTGCAATGTGCCTGGCCGCCTTTTGATTATCGATGCCGGCGATCCGGAAGCCTCGGCTAACCTTGGCGATCTGCTGGTGCACGGCAGTTGGCAGGTCGAGAGGCGGGCTTTGGAGCAGGTCCGTCCCCACGATCTTCGCCGAAGCGGGAGCCTGATCGTAGCCGTCGCCCTCAGCCAGGCGAACCGTGCGACTCAACTCTGGGACTGGTTGCGACACAATCCGATTCCCACGCCGGCACTGGCCGTGCTGCCCGAGACTGTGGACGGTGAGACCCTTCGCATCGCTACCCAGGCAGTCGATGATTTTGTCCTCTGGCCGGTTCGTGCTGAGGAGATCCATTTCCGGGTGACACGACTGCTCGGTGGGTTTGTCCCGGACACCGAGTTGGCTGGTGGCGGCAACGAGGAACCCGCGCGACCTACGGATCTGATCGGCGGCGATCCGCGGTTTTCCGAGGCTCTGCGCCAACTTCCTGCGTTCGGGAAGAGCGAAGCACCCGTGCTGATCACCGGCGAAACTGGAACGGGCAAAGAGATGTGCGCGCGGGCGATCCACCACCTCGGTTCGCGGCGGGACCGTCCTTTCATTCCCGTGGACTGCGCCAGCATTCCCGAAAACCTTTTCGAGAATGAGCTCTTCGGCCACGCTCGCGGCGCCTACACTCATGCGCAAAGCGATCAGAGAGGACTCGTCGCCCTGGCTGAGGGTGGGACGCTGCTGCTGGATGAAATTGACACCATACCGGTGACGGTTCAAGCCAAACTTCTGCGGTTTCTTCAGGAACATAACTACAAACCGCTGGGGGCGGAGCGCTTTGCGCGCAGCGACGTCCGTATCATCGCGGCCACCAACCGTTCCATTGAGGAGCGGTTACGGGACGGACGTTTCCGCGCTGACCTTTATTTCCGGCTGAACGTTCTCCGACTGGAACTGCCGCCTCTGCGGGATCGGCGTGGCGATATTGCGCCGCTAGCCAGACATTTTCTTTCGCTGCTCAACGGCCCGGGTGGGAGCAGTAAGTCGTTCACTCCCGCCGTCCTGGAAAAGCTGTGGAGTTACGAGTGGCCCGGCAACATCCGGGAGCTCTTTAACATTGTGCAGCGGGCGCTGGTACTGTCGACGGGAAGCCAGATATTGCCTTGCCATATCTGTTTACCGGCTGTGGAAACTCACGAAGAGAATCTGCACAGCGGCTTTCGCGAAGCACGACTACGGAACATTCAGACCTTTGAAAGGCATTACGTCGAAGATATTCTGCGCCGAAATCAGGGCAACATAACAAGAGCGGCGCGTGCGGCACGCAAGGATCGACGCGCCTTTGGGCGTTTGGTCAAGAAGTACGATATCAAGTGCGACCGGATCGACCCGGTCGACGGGTAGAATTCGACCCACCCCTCTTTATCTCAATCAGACCACGAAAACACTGCATTGTAGAACTCTCTCGATGTCTGCGGGAGGCGGCCGCTATGGCTTGTTTGTCCCAGCGCAGGCTTTGAATCTCTCGGATTCTCGCCAAAACAAGCGAGATATTTCTGGCCCCCCGAATGCACTAGCAGCCACAACGACGAGAGGAGTGAGGCTCTTGTCGACTCCGCAGGACAAGACAGATGCGATTCGCGAAGTGCTGGGCTACTTTCTTGACCACCCTCAGACGGCCGACACGGTGGAAGGAGTGGCGCGATGGCGTCTTGCGGAAGCGCAGAAGCACCGAACCGTGGAGCAGATCAGGGAAGCGCTCGATTGGCTGGTAGAGAACGGCTATCTGGGCGTGGTTTCCAAACCCTATACGGGCCCGATCTATTCGATCGCGAAGGAAGACTTGCCAAGGGGACTGCGCTTTCTCGAATCGGGGAACCCTCAGAGTCCATGACTGAGTGGCTTTCAGATCGAGCTGAAGAGGAGAGATCACGATGGCAACCAGCATCTCGTGGAAACTGAATGTGAGCATTCCGTCCGGTCCCAGCCTGGCACTCTCTAGCGCGGTTTCCGTGGATGCTTATGATCGCATCGCGGTAACCGTGCCCAACACGACCGCGGCCCCTCCGGCCGAGGTCGAGGTCGATGTGCAGCCAGGGGCGGTGGGACGCGTGCGGTTTCTCGTCGTTCGTTCCGATGTTTATGGCGACAACCTGAAATACAAAGTCCACGCAACCGCGAATCCCGAGCAAGCGCTGAACGACACCTTGGTGCTGGTGGGAGCGGGAAGCGTGGCGCTGCTGGGAGCGCAAGTCGACAAACTCATCTTCATTAACACCCTTGGCCACGACGCGAATCTGGAGATCCTCGTCGGGCGCCAGGCCGCCTGACGGTCGTCCGTCACTAGAAGGAGAGCAGACCCATGCCAGTGAGACCGACTTTTCCGGGTGTGTACATCGAAGAAATTCCCAGCGGCGTGCGCACCATCGTGGGGGTGGCTACCTCCATCGGCGCGTTCATCGACTACTTTGCGCGCGGGCCCATGGACCTGGCGGTCGACATCCTGAGCTATGCGGAGTTCGAGCGCGAATTCGGCGGTCTGAACGCGCAGAGCGAAGCCAGCTATGCCCTCCAGCAGTTTTTCCTGAACGGGGGCAGCGAAGCGTATCTGGTTCGCGTCGGTCAAGCGGGATCCTTTGCCGCCGCCGCTATCGATGTGCTTGATGCCGTGGGCGGCGCTGCGTCCCTGACATTCACTGCGGGTCGCCAAATCAAAGGCGCCTCAGTTCCCGATCCAGGGGCGTGGGGTAACTTTATCCGCCTGGATGTTGACTACGACACGACCGACCCGGCGACGTTGTTCAACCTGACCGTCTCGGAAGTTTCGCCAGCCGGCACGCAACCCGTGTTGCGGACCGAAACCTATCGCAACCTGACGATGACCAACACGGCGACGAACTTTGCCGTGCCGGTCATTAATGAAGACTCTGTGATGGTGCAGGCCAGCGCCCCGGGTGCGACCCGTCCAGCCCAGACAGGGACGATCAGCAATGCATTGAACTCTGTAACTCTTGCCGGGACCGCCGCGCCCTTCCAGTTCCGAGTGGAAATCAATGCCGAAGGCTCCCAATTAGCGATCCTGGCTCGCGCTCCGGTCGGCGCCACGCCCGCGCAAGTAATTCAGGATGCACGCGGTCTGCTGGAAGCGGCGATTCGCGGAGTGAATGCGAGCGATCCTCGCTTTACCAATACCGTTGTGCAGGTGATCGGCGGCCGCTTTCGCGTGCTCATGGGACGGGCCGGGGCTCCCGGAGTCCCGGGCACGCCGTTCAATCCCGAGTCCATTCTGACTTTTACCGAGCAGGGCGGCGGCACGACCGCCGGCGACTTCGGGCTTGCCGGTGTTGCGCCCAACGTGCAGCAGTACTCGCTCGGTCTGGGAGCTGCCGGTGCGCAACTGAATGCCGTGCCGGGCGTGGACGGAAATCTTCCCGACGCCAACGACATTATCGGGGTGCGCGCAAACAAGACAGGGATCTTTGCCCTGGAAGACGCCGATCTCTTCAACATTCTGTGTATCCCGCGAGCCGCCGATCTGCCGGCCGCAGCCATGCTCACCGTGTACAGCAATGCGGAAGCGTACTGCCTGGAGAGACGTTCATTCCTCATTGTCGATATCCCAAGCACGGTCGATACCGTGCAAGACATGAAGGATTTTCTGGAGACGAACGCCAATCTCCGAACCAGGAACGCGGCCATCTACTTCCCGCGGACGCGCATCGCCGACCCTCTAAACAACTTCCGCCTTCGCGATATTGCCTCCAGTGGCACGATGGCGGGCGTCTATTCCCGCACCGACAACGACCGCGGGGTGTGGAAGGCGCCAGCTGGGATCGATACCGCGTTGCGCAATATCAACGAACTCGTCTACGTGCTCACCGATCCCGAAAATGGCGTGCTGAATCCGCTGGGCATCAACGCCCTGCGCAATTTCGCGGTCTACGGAAACATCGCCTGGGGAGCGCGCACGCTGGACGGCGCGGATGTGCAGGCCTCGGAGTGGAAATATCTTCCGGTGCGCCGTTTCGCGCTGTTTCTGGAAGAAAGTTTGTATCGCGGCACCAAGTGGGTTGTCTTCGAGCCAAACGACGAACCTCTGTGGGCGCAGATTCGTCTCAACGTCGGCGCGTTTATGCAGAATCTGTTCCGGCAAGGGGCGTTCCAGGGGCAGACGCCGCGGGAAGCCTACTTCGTCAAGTGCGATAAGGACACGACGACGCAAAACGATATTGACTTGGGGATCGTGAACATTCTGGTCGGATTCGCGCCGCTCAAGCCCGCCGAATTCGTCATCATCCAGATCAGCCAGATTGCCGGGCAGATTCAGGTATAGGAGACAGCCATGGCCCAGTTTTCGGTCAACGCCAATCGTTTCGATCCGTACAAGAACTTCAAATTTCGCGTCAAGTGGGACGGGCGCTACGTGGCCGGCTTAAGCAAGTGCGGCGCGCTCAAGCGAACCACGGAACTAGTGGAGCATCGCGAGGGTGGCGACCCTAGCACCGGACGGAAATCGCCGGGGCGGACCAAGTATGAGGCCATTACCCTCGAGCGCGGCGTGACCCACGACCTGGAATTTGAACGCTGGGCCAACAAGGTCTGGAATTTCGGCGCCGGACTTGGCGTGGAAGTTTCGCTGAAGGATTTTCGCAAGGACATCAGCATCGAGATGTACAACGAGGCGGGACAGAAGGTGATCGCCTACAACGTGTTTCGCTGCTGGGTCTCGGAATATCAGTCATTGCCCGACCTAGACGCCAATGCCAACGCGGTCGCCATCCAGCACATCAAGCTCGAAAACGAAGGCTGGGAACGGGATGTGAGCGTAGTCGAGCCGAGCGAACCGAGCTTCACGGAGCCTGCATAAGTCATGATCCGCACCGTGGTCGCCACGATTCCCGGAGGCTACCGCGTAAACGGCGCTCGTTGCCATCAGGTTCGGCTCCGGGAACTGACGGGCCAGGATCAGATCTTTCTCGGCGATGCAGCGGGGCAATTGCCATCGGCGCAGTGGACGACCGAGGTTTTGCATCGCTGTCTCTCAGGCTTGGATGGCGCGGAAGGCGTGAACCGAGAACAGATCCGATCCCTAAACGTGGGCGATCGCGAGGCTCTGCTGCTGCAATTGCGTCAGCTGAGCTTCGGCAACCGTTTCGATTGTGTGGTGAGTTGTCCCTTTCCTGATTGCCAGGAAAAGCTGGATCTGGAACTGAGGGCCGGCGAGCTTTTGCAGTCGGTGGCTCCACTGCAGATGGATGTACACGAGGCGCAACTGAAGGACGGAGAGACGACTTGTACGGTGCGGTTCCGTCTCGCAACCGGGGACGATCAGGAGGCCGTCATAGAACTCGCCCGGCGCGACTACCTTGCCGCCGGCGATGTCTTGCTCCGCCGCTGTGTCGACCGTGTCGGAGGCTCCGGCACGGTCGTTGAGGAAATGCCTTCTGCGTTGAAAGAGCAATTGGGCGAACGGATGAGCGAACTCGATCCACAGGCGGAAGTGCGGTTGAAGGTTACGTGTTCGGCGTGTGGCCGCGTGTTCGATGCACTATTCGATGTTGCCAGCTATCTGCTTCACGAACTGCAAGCGGGGATGCGGAATCTGCTGCACGAAGTCCACCTGCTTGCTTATCACTACCATTGGGGCCTGGCAGAAATCCTCGGGATGAGCGCCCGGACGCGTCACCAGTTCCTTCGGTTACTCGAAGCGGAATTGGCCGGAGCAAGCGGATGAGCAGCTTTCTCGTCAACCTGGCGCGAAGAGGAGCGGGGTTGCCGGCGACCCCCGCCGCAATTTCTGCGGCCCCGGCTGCTGTGTTTCCCACCGCCGCTCTCGCACCGGCTGCGGACTTCGTCGGAAGCAACAGCAATGACGACCGGACGACTCAACTGCCGCACCTGTCTCCGATTGTCGCGAGTCCGTTCACGCCATCGCGTTCGGAAGGTGATTCAGCCGGCCCGCAGGTCGAGGCGTCGATAACCCCGGAGCCGGTTCCGGCGAGCACTCCTTCGCAAAGTTCCGCGGGGCAGATTCCGCCAGCGCACGGTCCCAGCTTGCAAATTGAATCGGTTCGGAAGCGGACGCAAGGTACGAACATCGCGTCCACGATCGAGCGGTCAATGCCTTCCTCGCCGGTATCGAGCCCGCATCAGGAACCGGAGATCGTCCTATCGGTCACGCCAGCAATTGAAGGTGGGCATCAAGACTCCAATGAGAATCTGAGCGAACTCAATGTAAAGACGAAACTAGTCCGCTCTTCCCGCCGGCAGCGACCCAATTCTGAACCGCGCGAAACGGCATCACCTTCGCCAGCCACGGAGGCTAGCCCTGTCTCCCCTCCTCAGCACTGGGTGGCTCGCGAAGAAATAAAGGAAGGCTTCTCAGCACCCGTGCTAGTCAAGCCAGCTGTCTCCGAGCCTGGTGAAAGATTTGCGTTATCGCGATTAAGCGAGATCCACAAACCCGCTGAAACCATGCCTGCTCCGATCCACGTTCGCATCGGACGCATTGAAGTTCGCGGTACGCCCACCCCGGCGGCCCTGGCCCCGCGAAAGGTTGCTCCCCCTGCTCCATTGGGCTTCGCCTCATACCTGCGTCTTCGAACCTACAGGAACTGGCCGCGATGAGCGACTTCACGGCCATTGGCGGCGTGAGTGCGACCTTTCAGTCTCTGCTGCGAGACCGGATGGAACTGCCGCAAGGGGTCCCGCGGGCGAACCTCCAGGTGACGGTTGCCCTGCCGCAAGGGGACGATGTGCCTGCGGAGGAAACGAGGGTCAACCTTTTCCTTTATCGCGTCACAGAAAATGGCGCGCTGAAAAATCAGATGATTCCCGGGGAAGGGCATCCGAGCGAGTACGGCCATCCGCCCCTGAGCCTGGTCCTTCACTACCTGGTCACCGCCTACGGGCCCACGCAGGACAACGGCATCGTGAACGAAACCCGCTCGCAGTTCCTGCTGGGCAGCGCGATGCGCGTGTTTCACGATCACCCCATCATTACGGACGCCCTCGTCACCGTACAGGCGCCCGCCGGACAAACGATTCTCCATCCCAGTCTTCGGCGGGAGTTCGAAAGGATCAAACTCTGTCTCGACCCAATCAGTCTGGAAGATCTTTCTAAGATCTGGACTGCCCTTACCCGCCCGTACCGGTTGTCGGCGGCATATAGCGTGAGCGTGGTGCAGATTGAAAGCCGGCGGCTCAAAACACTGGCGGCGCCGGTACAGACGCGGCGTCTCCACGTGGTGATTTCCCGCCGTCCGGAAATTACGGCCGTCTACCGCACTCCGGCTGCTCCCGGTGAAGTGATCGGGGACCCGCGTGCGCACGTTCTGCAGGAGTTGACCATTGAAGGCGAACGTTTTCGCGCGGCGCGAACCTGGGTAAAGCTCGGGAATCTCGAGCCCATCGGCGTTCAGCCCACGTCGGACCAGCGGATCCGCATGGTCATTCCCGACGACACCTATCCGATTGACTTCGACCATGTAGCGACGCGGCCTATTCCAGTGGAGGATCGTCTTCGTCCCGGCGCCCAAACCGTCGAGGTGCAGACCCTGCATCCCACGGAGGTTGTGCAGGGAGGACTCGCTCATGGAGCGGTTGTCCTGGACAACCGCCGGCAGCTTTCCAATCAGATGGTTTTCATGTTGGCGCCGGAAGTGTCCGGAGTTGTTCCTGGGAATGGCGCCATTGGCACGCTCCTTACCGTGAACGGCCGCCGCCTTTATCGGCCTCCGGCAAAAAGTGTGGTGCTGGTGGGCGATGTTTCCATACCGGTGCGCGAACCGGGGCCTGGTGATCCCTGGGCTCCACCAACGGATACGGCAGTGCAGCTACCGATCGCGGCTTTGGCTCTCACTACGCCGCCGACGCAACCCGGCTTTTATCCGGTGCGCGCGATGGTAAACGGCTCTCAGAGCATGGAGAACGTGGTCTTTCAATTGACATGAGCGAAGCGATGACACAAACCGTGGACGCGCAGATAACCTGGGCATCGGCGAATCAGAGCTATCTCCGCGCGGAATTACAGCGCTTGCGACTGCTGTTTCGCCGCAAGGTGCGATGGCTGCGCAGCCGCTGGCAGCAGGATCCGCTCGGCGCCACTCAGGGTGCAGTGATCAGCGAAGCGAATGCGGACTGGTACCTCAGCGGAGACGAGATCGAAGCCGAAGGCAGATTCTTCCGCGAGGATGCGGAATCGTGTGCCCTGTCGTGTTCCATCAAGGAAGCGAATGCGGAGCTAGCGCAACTTCGTTCGAGTTTGTCCGAAGGCGGCGGCATCCCGGCGCTGGAAGCTCTGTGCCGGACGTTTGGCCTGCAGTCGTTTGAACGCGATGTGCTCCTGCTGTGTTGGGCGATCGAGGAAGATCCTGCTTTTGCGAGCTTGTGTGCGTATGTGCAGGACGATGTGCACGCCCGCTTTCCTACTCCGCACCTGGCGGTTGGTTTATTCTGCGTCGACGACGCCGAGCGGGAGGCCGCGCGCCGCGCATTTGTTCCCGCTTCTCCATTGCGGCGCTTTCGCCTCGCCGGGTTAGGCGAGTCTTCCATAGCACTGCCGATGTGCCAACGGCCGCTCCAGATCGAGGAACGGATCGCGGCCTATGTGCGCGGACTGAACGCCATCGACGAGAGGGTTGCCTATCTATTGCGTGCCGTTCCTGCCGTCGCCATGGCGGATTCCCATCTCAGCCTGATCGAGAGCCTGTCGCAATGGGTTCAGTCGGCGGGCGTGAACGAATCGTGGCCCGTGATGTGGCTGACCGGTCCTGCCGGATCGGGGAAGCAGGCTCTCGCCCGTGAGTTCTGCGCCCGGTTCGGCGATTTACCTGGATGTGAGCGATGTTGAACCCAACGACCGAGGATTGACGACGGCGGTGCGGGATTGGATCGAGCGCTCCGAGGGGCTGTTGTTTGTCGGAGGCCGCGAACACTGGCATACGGCACGCGGCACCCTCCAAATCGCGGTCCCGAAAGTCGATGCCGCGGAACAACGTGTCTTG
>WNFS01002357.1_pt1 | contig 14296 bp, 14 predicted proteins | sample 5400141 | NCBI WGS metagenome assembly WNFS01 (sample SAMN13153358, study PRJNA577476) | soil metagenome | isolation source: 60 cm saprolite under Madrone tree | place: USA:California | collected 2016-06-14
GAGATTTTTCCCGTCGTGATGGTTTACTCCGGTCTTCCCGCCGACGCTGGAGTCTACTTGCGCGAGCAGGGTTGTCGGCGCCTGCACATACGTTATACCCCTGAGAAAAGTTGCGGCGGCGAATCCAGCCAAATCACCGACGACGCCGCCGCCAAGCGCCAAGACACAGGACTTGCGCTCGAACCGGTCGGCGATGAGCCGGTCATATATGGCGGACAGTGACCCCAGATTCTTGTGTTCCTCACCGTCCGGAATAAGCACGGGTGTCACATCGAATCCGTTGCGGGTCAATGATTCATGAACGGGATCAAGATAGAGTTGCGCGACTGTGGGATTGGTGATGACTGCAACCTTGCCACGCAAACCGGCCTTTTCGAGAAAATCACCGGCCGTGGACAAAATCCCATCACCAACATGGATCGGATAGGAGCGGTCTCCGAGGTTTACCGTTAAGGTTTGCATCCCATCAATTCCCGGCGTCCAAGAGCCTCAATGATTCTCTCCACTACCTGGTCCACGGTCAAGTCGCTCGTATCGACGGAAACGTGAGCCTGTGCATAGTTCTTTTCGCGTTGCGCCAGCAGTTCCCGAATCCGATGCACCCGGTTACCGCCTTCGAGCAAGGGGCGTTGCCTTTTGTTCCCCGCTCTGCGCAAAAGCGCCTCGGGCACCGCCGTCAGGCAAACCAGAAAACTCTTTTCCCTAAGCAATCGAAGATTCTCTTCGTCCAACACAGCGCCGCCGCCCGTTGCGATTACCTGCCCGCTCTGGAGTAGAACCTTCGCTAGCGCCAGCTTCTCGGCTCGCCGAAAGTAGTTCTCGCCCTTCCGGCTGAAGATTTCTTTAACTTTCATCCTCTCTACCCTCTCGATTACTTTGTCGAGATCCACAAAGCGGTGCCCAATTTTGCGTGCCAGACTTCGGCCGACGGCGCTTTTCCCAACCGCCATGAAACCCGTGAGAGCGATATTGGCTACAGAGTTTTCTGACAAAGGGCTAGAAATTCTTGATCTGTTCCAGATAACTTTCGTAGTTGCGCCTGATTTCCCGGAGCGAGTCTCCACCAAACTTTTCCAAAAACGCATTGGCGAGCTCGAAGGCGACCACGGATTCCCCTACCACAGCGGCAGCGGGAGCGGCACAGACATCCGAACGCTCGACGGAAGCGTCCGCGGGCCGCTTGGATCGGAGATCCACCGATTGCAAGGGACTCATGAGAGTGGAGATGGGCTTCATAGCCACGCGCACAATTAAAGGCGCACCGTTGGTCATTCCACCCTCGGTTCCTCCGGAGTTGTTACTGCCGCGATAAAAACCAGTGGGCACGATCCTCGGAGTACCTTCCGTAACCATTTTACTCGGATCGAAAAAAATTTCGTCGTGAACCTGGGAACCGCGACGCCGCGCCATTTCGAATCCAAGCCCAATTTCCACTCCTTTGATCGCTTGAATGCTCATCAGTGCTTGCGCCAAACGACCGTCGAGTTTCCGGTCCCATTGCGTATGGGTGCCCAAACCAGGAGGCAATCCCAAAGCAACCACCTCAAAAATACCGCCCAGGGTGTTGCCTTCTTTCTTGCACTCTTCGATTAAGACGATCATCCGCTCTTCCGCCACTTTATCCGCGGTCCGCACGGGCGAATCTTCGGCACGAGCGTAGGTTTCCTCGTAGGAAAGGCTGTCCAAATTGGCTGCCACGTTGCCGATTGAGCGAATATAGCCCATGACGCGGATACCAAACGGAGCAAGAAGCTGTTTGCAAAAAGACCCTACTGCGGTTCTCGAAACCGTATCCCGCGCGCTGGCACGCTCCAAAATGTCGCGGATGTCTGAGCGATCGTATTTCAGAACACCGGTCAGATCCGCATGTCCTGGGCGCGGCTTAGTAACCGCAATTTTCTCGTCTCGGTCTTCCGGGGCCGCGGACATTTTCTTGGTCCAGTTCTTCCAGTCACGATTTTCGATGCCGATAGCAATGGGGGACCCCAGAGTTTCACCCCAGCGAACACCGGAACGAATCTGCACTTCGTCTTTCTCGATCAACATTCTACCGCCGCGGCCGTAGCCTTGTTGGCGGCGCCAAAGATCGTAGTTGACTTTACCGACGTCGATAGGAAATCCCGCCGGCACCCCGTCAATGACCATGGTCAAACAGGGTCCGTGGGATTCACCCGCAGTAAAGTAACGCAACATGCGGGTATCCTACTCTAATTGCAGATAAGAGGCTAGGGATTCAGAGAGGTGTTAGCCGAGGCTGTGCCGTCCGTTTGTCTCATCTGATCGCGCCAAATTTGTTCGGCCGTAGGCAGATTCTCCGACCCAGCGTTAACAATTCGCGGGGTGATAAAAACGACGAGCTCCTCGAAATCCTTTTGCCAGGAAGACTTCTTAAAGAGCCAGCCTAACACTGGAATGTCTTTAAGATAAGGAATTCCGCTATCCGAATTGGCGCTGGTATCCTTCATGATTCCACCGATAACAACCGTCTCACCGTCTTTGACCAATACGTTGGCTTTGGCCTCCCGAGTGTTCTCCTGGGGAATGCCATCTACGGTTCGACCGAAATCTAAGGTACTGGATTTCGCCCCGATGTTCAGCAAAACAAACCCGTCGGCCGACACCTGCGGTGTCACTTTTAGTATGATCCCCGCCCTGATCTCTCGGAGATTTCCCGCCTCTCCTACCGTCGCAGCGCTTGTTCTAATCCTAATGATATTGGCGCTCTCAATTGTAGACTCAACATTATTCAACGTGACTACCGAAGGACGAGAAATGATTTTAACATTTCCTTCGGCTTCGGCAGCCGACAGAATATTGCGAACGTTGTTTCCTAAATAGCCGAAGCGGAAACCGTTCTCCGGAATAACTATCGGACTGGTGTTGGGTGGAAACGCTGCGATGGGAGCGGCGCTAAACGGGGGGTCAGCTCTAAATCTCGTACTAGTCTGTACGCGCCCGTTGTTAAACAGCGTATCCATTTCAATTCCTAGCGCTCTAGAAAATGTCGGCGTGGTCTCAACCAAATTGGACTCGATCAGGACTTGTGGTGTTCGAATATCTAGTTTAGCGATAAGACTTTGAGCGTCTTCAATACCTTTTTTGATATCTCGGATAATCAATGTGTTGGTTCTCTGATCGGCTTCGATCCTGCCTCGGGGGCTCAAAACGGCCTTTACTTTGTCCACTAAATCCTTGTCCGTAGCATCTTTTTCATCTTTGCCCTTTGTGACTCGGGCGTAGTTGACGGTTAGATAAGCGGTTTGAAGTTCTTCCGAATTCTCTCCTGATTTTTTACTTGCGGCTAATGCATCTCGGTCGGCCTTTAGCCGCCCAGCCGTGGAAATCCGAATAACATTTTCCACTTCTTCTTTATCCAAGCCGTTAGTGCTGATAAGCAAATCCATGGCTTGATCCCATGGCACTTCCACCAGTCGGATGGTTACTTTTCTGTTGACATCATCCGTAACCACGATATTTTTTCCGCTCACCTCGGCCAAAAGCCGAAAAACGTTCTTGATGTCCGCATCTTTAAATTCCAACGAAAGTTTCTGACCGGTATACTTTTTTTCCGGCGGCAATAACGGTTCAGCCCCGGAAACCTGGGCTTTTGTCCCGCCACTTACAGGAGACGCCGTATCCACGGGCCTAATATCCGTCCGTTTTCCACCTTGGACCAAGGTGACATGTTTCTTTGCCGACGCATTTGAGTCTACAGACCCGATTACGATTTTGAGCCCACCGTCCTCCGGAGTGATTGTGTACGGAGGAACGGTTGCCGCAGCGATATCGACGGTTAGCCGGAGACTAGCGGTAATCGAGCTCAATTTAAGGGTCGCCACCCAGGTGGTATCTATACGAAAGCTCTCAATCTGGGACAGCCGCTTCACATCGCCAAAAATGTCCAGCACAATACGCGAAGGCTGCGGCAGTGGAAAATGGCGAAATTCGGTGACCGGTTGAGAAAACCTAACAAACAAGGTGGTCTGGCCCCGCTCTTCGTGCACAGCAAGATCCTGCAGATTGAAAGATTGTGACTGAAGAGTTGTCTCTTTGGCAGGTTGGGGTTGAGCCGGGCGCGAAGAAGTCGCAGGCTGTGAAGTCGATGTTATAGCTTTTTCCTTTTCAGCGTTCACAGAGCATCCGAATAGGTTTGCGCAACCCGCGCCAACCAAGAAGAGGGCAGCCGCACCCCGACTCAGCTTCCATCTCCCAGACCAGTTAGTTCGACCATTCATTCCGACAATCCTCGTCTTCGTCTGCAATTAATCCACCGAGAGTTTCAAACTGATATCCCGTTTTTTTTTTGCACCGTAGGAATCGCTATAGAACTCCTCCACGACGACCTCGTTTCGATAAATCGCTTTAATCTTTCCGTCGTTGCTACCGATAGGAGTACCGACTTTGACGATGTAGCCGAGGCCCGCATTATCTTCGACCATGGCCCTTGGATCTTTCATATCCCAGACAATGCCTGTAACCTTCAATTGGCCCAACTCGACCTGCTCCAAAGGTGACAAATTCTCCCGCCGCCGAGAACTGGTTTTTGTCCGCAGAGTCATCGGCTGAAATGGATCTCGCTTTCCCTCCGGCGAAAAACGCGCCTCGGCGGGCGGGCCAGCTTGCTTCGGCGGCGGAGTCAAATCATCGCTTACGGCGTTTGAAGTCGTTGCAGGCTTCTCTCCGGTAGCCTGTTGAAGCTTCTTTTTTGCCGCATCTGTCACTGCTTCTAAACTCCGACTAATAGTCTTGGGCATTTGGATAAATTTTTGTACGGCTTCTTTCGTCTTCTCCGATGGAGTCTCAGTGGTTTCCTGAGCGACCACGGTTCCAAGCAAAACCAGTCCCATAGCCCAAGCCGTCCACACACTACGAAGAACCTTACTCGCCGTTGTCATTCTATTTCTTTTCTCTGGCCGCCTTGGCTTTCTGTTCGGCTACTTTCTTGCGCTCCGCCTCATCTAGGAAACGGAAGGCAGTAGCCAAACTGGAGGTTTCGACAGTAACTTGGTCGTCCGTAACCTTGGAATTTTTAAAGCCGATATTGTTGATGTTGACCAACCGGTCCAAGTGCCCTACCTCGTCAAAAAAAGAGACGACATTATGGAATCTGCCCTTCACGATGATATCTACCGGGACCTCAGCATAAAAGTCCTGATAGTTTTCAGCACGCGGCCGAAACAGGACGATTTCCAGACCCGACTCGCGTGCCTTATTCGAAATCGAGCTTAACAGATCAGGTATCTCTCTCTTGTTAGGGAGCTGAGCCACCGCTTCTTTAAGCCGAGCGTCCATTTCGCGGATTTCTTTTTGCAATCGTGCCAAATTTGCCGCCTTTTGCTGCTTAAGGTTTTTGTCATTATGCGCGCTCTCAATATCCTCATTGAGCTTGCCAATTTCGGCGGCACGTGGAGCGTACAAGAAATTATAGTCGAGTCCCGCCAGAAGTATTATCATGACAGCTAAGATCGCGAGCTTTTGTCCTTGGGGCCGTTCAAGTATTCTATCGAGTAGCTGGTTCATCCCTTTTTCCCTTTTTCCGTGCCGGCGCCTTGCTCATTTTTATTTGGACTCTCAATCACCGCAGTCTGATAAGAGACACGTGAGGTGATCGAGAACTTTTTATACGGCCCGGTCTTCTCGTCGGCCTGCGTCGTTTCGACGAGCTCCACCTCCTTAAAATAGGGAAACTTTCCCAGCGTCTTAAGAAAATCCGCCACGGTTTGATTATCGATGGCGAACCCGTTCATCATGATGCTCCCGTTGCTTTCCTTGAACTCCGTCAGCCAAAGGCTTCCGGGAGTCGCGGACGCGAGACTTTCCATCACACGGACAGGCCCGATTTTCTTCTTACCGAGATCATCGATGACTTGGTACTTGCTTTTAACTTCCTTGACCTTGTTTTGTAGATCGCCGACTTCTTTAACCTTCAGATCCAGTGCTTCGATCTCTTTGTGCAGGCCAACCAGTTCATTGTCGAGTTTTGCCAACCTGTATGACTGATAGAAATAGAGACCGACGAGCACCAGCACTGCCAGCCCCATTGTGACACCCGCAACGGCCAGGTCGCGCCGTCGGCCCACCTCGGCCTTGATTTCTCGTACCGGAAGAAGATTAATCCGAATCATTTGTCCTCCGGCCGTCTGATGGACAGCCCGGCCCCCACGGCGAAAAGGGGCGCCGCCTCAGCGAGGTAGGATCTGTCAATCTTTTTACTTACCGTGAACCCACGAAAAGGCTCGGCAACAATAACTGGCACACCCATTTTTTCTTGTAGCAACGTGCTTAGCCCGGAGACTTTGGCACTCCCGCCGCTCAAATAGATCGTTTTTAGGCCCTCGCCTTCTTCGGACGCGACGATAGCGTAGAGGCTCAGAGTTCTTCGAATCTCCTCCACGAGGTTTTCAATGCTCGGATACAATACCGCGCCAACTTCCAGACCTTTTTTGCCTTCAAGAGTACCGGTCAACTTGAAAGTCTCCGCCGCGTCGGTTGAGATATTCAGCTCTCGTCTCAGGTTTTCGGTAAACTCCTCTCCGCCTATAGGCAAATCGCCGGTGAAGGTCGACAGGGCATTTTGCAATAAGGTAATGCTGGTGTACCGAGCGCCGATGTGAATGAGGCCAATGACATCGCCAGCGGCTTGGGGCTCGTAATTAGTTTCATACATGCTTTCCATCGCAAAATAGTCGACATCAATGATCGCCGGCGTGAGCCCTGCGGCTTCGATGACATCTGTGAAACTGTTGACGATCTCTTTTTTTACAGCCACCAACAGAACTTCCATTTTGTTTCCGCCTTCCAGGTAACCGAGAACTTGATAATCGAGATTTACGTTCTCGAGGTTCTCTGGAACCAGCTTGTTCGCCTCAAACTCGATGTTGGCTTCTAGTTCATCGTCGTCTTGCCGGGGCATCTGAAGCTTTTTTATGATGACGGCCCTTCCCGGAACAGCCGAGATCACCTTGTTTGACCTGACACCGTTCTGCTGGATGAGCTTTCGGATGGCGTCCGCGACCAAGCGGCCCTCCACCACCATGTTGTTTTGCACGGCTCCCTGGGGCAGAGGCAGAACGCCGACATTGAGCAATCGACAACCGCTCTTATCCACCGCGGCTTCGACCATTTTGACGGAACTCGAGCCGATATCGAACGCAACATAGCCGTCCTTTTGTGCGATGGAACTCAAGAAACTGAGATTCAGCTTGTTCGAGAGAGCAGCCATCGTTTATCGTTCAAAAACCCTCTGCTTTTGATGAACCTTCAACCCCAGCGCTAAAAGAATCTTTCTCTTCGTTGCCATCCGACAGGGTTTTCCTCTCTCAATGCGATCTATAGTGAGCGGGGAGAGACCTGCCGTCCGCGCAAGCTCGGCCTTACTGATCATCTTCGCTTCGCGAATCTTCTTAACGTTGTTCTGCTGATCCATCCTCAGGCTTCTCCAAACGAGCTATGAGGCCACGAGGCAATAAGCCGTCCAACCGACCAATCTGAGCAAAATAAATTAATTCTAATTATAATTAATTATGGAGGGCCCCTCGGCGCCTGTCGATAAGCAAGACTTCTGCCAGATGATTTGGCGGTGCTTATTTCGTTGATTTTTCAATCCCGGCCGCCGCGCTGGTGAGCACAGGAGTGCAAAATTTTCCGCTCTTACAACCAATTTTACAATTTTGAACAGCGTCCCTGAGATGATGAAGAAGACTATTTATTGCTTTTGGTCGTCCCGACCGATAAGAATCCGAGCATGAACCAGGAGGCGGAAAATTTTGCTAGGATCGTTATTCCCTCGCCTTTAAAGGAGCCCCTGATTTACAGGGTTCCACCCGCTCTACGGCAGCAAATCGCGGTCGGTACGAGGGTCTTGATTCCCCTGGGTAAGCGGAAAATTACCGGTGTCGTGCTGGAACTATTGCACGAAAGCGCTGTACCCGGAACCAGAGAAATCATCGCGCTATTGGACGAGCGACCGATTCTTGATGCCACACTTCTCCAACTCGGGCAGTGGATCACGCAATACTATCTCGCCACCCTGGGAGAAGTATTTGGCGCGATTTTGCCGCCGAGCTTGAGAAGCGAGATCGAGAGAACGATTGTCCGAAAACCCGGAACATTTACCCTTTGCAACGCGTTAGAAAAACGCATTCTCGACAGGCTTCATCAAAGCAAGGGCAAGATTAGCTTCAGCAATCTGACGCGAGAAATGTCCGGTAACAACCTGTACGCCGCCATCGAACGACTCGAATCCATAGGCGCCGTTGAGATTCGCGAGCGGCTGCCCGGTCATCGCAAAGACAAGCCATTCCCCGAGGCCGATTCTGGTACAGCCTTGGAGTCTCACCGGAAACTTGTCCTAAGTTCAGAACAGGAACAAGCGCTCCGCAAGATTGCGGATCGTCTACAAAAGGGCGGTTTTGAAACCTTCCTCCTTCACGGTGTAACCGGCAGCGGCAAAACCGAAGTTTATCTACGCGCTATGGAGAAGGCTCAGCGGGCCGGGCGCGGCAGTATCATCCTGATTCCGGAGATTTCGTTAACACCACAGTTGATAGATCGTCTCAACGCGCGCTTCCCCCGCAGAGTCGGTGTTTTACATAGCGCTCTTTCGGCGGCGGAACGCAGATCGCAATGGTGGCACATCGCCCGTGGTAACGTTGATGTCGTCGTCGGGGCCCGTTCAGCGGTTTTCGCGCCGTTGCCCAATCTCGGACTCATGGTGGTCGACGAAGAACATGATTCCTCTTATAAGCAAGAGGAGGGACTGCGATACAACGGACGTGACGTCGCCGTGGTGCGCGGCAAACTATCGGACTGCCCAGTTATCCTCGGTTCTGCAACGCCGGCCATCGAAAGCTATCAAAACTCTCTGGACGGACGTTATCGGCTCCTAGAGATTACACAGCGGGTCCAACAGCGACCCCTGCCATTCATAGAAACAATCGATCTCAGATCAAACTTTCATTCGATGCTGGAACCCGACGGTGGCGGGCGGTTTTCGCGAAGGAATTCTGTCCCTACCCAGCAATCGGACAAACATCGGCTGATATCGGATCGGCTCGCAAGGTTGCTACGAGAGAATTATGAAGCTTCGCGACAAAGCCTCATCTTCCTCAACCGGCGCGGATTCTCCAACTTCCTGCAATGCACTCTTTGCGGTCACGTATTGCGCTGTTCCTACTGCAGTGTAACGCTCACCTTCCACAGGGAGCAAAAGAGCGTTTGTTGTCATCACTGCAATTTTCGCCGGCCTGCCACCCAGCTTTGCTCGGAATGCGACAATCTGACGCTTTGTGGCGTAGGTGCTGGAACCGAGCAGATCGAAGAGGCCTTGCATCGCCTGGTGCCCCGGGCACGAATCTCGCGCATGGACCGAGACACCACCAGCAAAAGAGGATCTCATGCGACGTTGATTCGTAGCTGGGAAAGAGGCGAGATCGACATCCTGGTTGGTACGCAGATGATTACCAAAGGACATGATGTCACAGGAGTGACACTCGTGGGCGCACTATTGGCCGACCTGTCGCTGAATTTGCCGGATTTCCGCGCAGGAGAAAGAACCTTTCAGCTGTTGAGCCAAGTCGCAGGCAGATCGGGTAGAGGCGACGACCCGGGAATCGTCATCATCCAGACATACGCGCCGGATCATTATGCTATTCAACATTTAATCAAGCATGATTACAAAGGATTTTTCAATTCAGAAACCGAGTTCCGCCGTGCATTGAATTACCCGCCATTTAGTCGACTGGTGGGTCTTAAATTGGACGGTCCGAAAATCGACGAGGTTGAAATCAAAGCAAGAATGCTCGGTGCTACGCTGCGTGATATAGCAGGCAAGAATCCCCATGTTCAAGACAGGATCGAGATACTTGGGCCCGCTCCTGCACCGATTCAGAAGCTTCGCAGTCGTTATCGTTGGCAACTTTTACTGAAGGGAAAACAGAGTTCTTCTTTGCTCGAGCTTGCCAAGCAAGCACGAGCGGCGCTCCCCCGATCCCACAGTATTCGTCTCCACATTGATGTTGATCCTTACAACATGCTATGAATTCTAATAGCTTATGGCGATTTTGGAAATTCTTAAATACCCCGATCCGCGATTGCAGAGAATTGCCCGGCCGATCGAGAAAATCAACGGCGATATTATTCAGTTAGTCGATGACATGCTCGAGACAATGTACGCGGCGCCGGGTGTTGGACTGGCAGCAACTCAAGTCGGAGCGCTCCATCGGATCCTCGTCCTGGATCTTGACCACGACAACCCCCAAAAAAAACCTTACAAACTGATCAATCCTGCTATCGTCCAATCTGAAGGAGAAATTGTTTGGGAAGAAGGTTGTTTGAGCGTGGTTGATTTTACCGCCGAAGTGCGGCGGGCAGCCCGGGTGGAGGTTGTCGCTCTCGACGAAAATGAAAATGAAATTAAGATCGACGCGGAGGGTCTATTGGCTGTCGCCTTGCAGCACGAGATCGATCACTTGGACGGCAAACTTTTCATCGACCGTATCAGCCGATTGAAACGAGATCTCTATACCCGTAAACGTAGAAAGATGCTCCGTAGCGGCACTGCTCCGTCAACGGAAAGCCCGCGGGTCATGATCTAGTACCGAGTTATAGACCTTCCGTTTCAACCTTGCGGTGCCCTGGGACTTTGACTCTACCGGAGTCTTCGCCTGGATAAATCGAGCAGTCTTTTCTCATGTCGACCCCCTGGCCCATCGTTTTTATGGGAACCCCGCGACTTGCGGCTACCACTCTGGAGCAGCTTATTCAGGGTCCCGATCCCGTGGCCGGAGTCGTCACGCAGCCCGACCGTCCGGCAGGCAGAGGCCAGAGAAGTATTCCGTCACCGGTGAGAACAGTGGCTGACCGTCATGGCATTCCTGTTGTCGCTCCGGAAAAGATCCGTGACCCCGACTTGCTCAAGACTTTGACCGGATGGAATCCGACGATCATTGTGGTTGTAGCCTACGGGCGGATCTTGCCGAAGACGATTCTCGACTTGGCACCATACGGATGCCTCAACGTACATTATTCGCTTTTGCCGAAGTACCGAGGGGCAGCACCGGCTGCCTGGACGATCATCAATGGAGAGTCCAGAGCCGGCGTCACGACTATGAAGCTCGTGGAGAAAATGGACGCCGGACCGACTTACCTGCAGGAAGGCACGGCGGTCGCCCTCGACGAAACGACCGGCTCATTGCAGGCTAAGCTCACGCCTATCGGCGCCCGTTTACTCCTCGAAACACTGCGCAAACTAAAATTAAATGCGCTGACGCCGCAAGAGCAAGATGAGTCCACAGTTAGCTTCGCTCCAATTTTAAAGAAAGAAGATGGTCTTATTGACTGGGCTCAGCCTGCACTAATGATCGAACGACGGGTGCGGGCCTTCGACCCGTGGCCTAGTGCCTACACACACATGGGTGGAAAACTGTTAAAGATTCACCGTGCAAAGATGGTCGAAGCCAACGAAACAGGGAGTCCGGGCCAAGTCATGAGAGCTGACGCAGTCGGTTTATGGATCGCTACAGGCTCCGGCGTCATTGGACTGGAGGAAGTCCAGTTGGAAAACAGGAAAAGACTTCCCGGTATAGAATTTGTAAAAGGGGCAAGGATCAAACCCGGTGATCGCCTCCAATGAGAAGAGAAACAAAGGCGTTCGTCAGCTTGCCAGCGAGATTCTCTTTAAAGTTGATACTAGAAAAGCCTACGCTGATGTTCTCCTTGATAACTGCCTCAAAGATTCGACACTTTCCGATCGCGACCGCGCTCTCCTCACAGAGCTTACCTACGGAACCCTCCGTTGGCGTGGTAAAATCGACGCGCGATTGATTCGCTATCTTCACCGCTCTTTAGACGACACCGATCCTCTAATCAGAAATCTCCTTCGCGTGACCTTCTACCAGCTGCTCTTTCTCGACAAGATCCCCGATTATGCTGCGGTCAATGAAGCCGTGGAGCTTGCCAAAGCTTATAGTGGGAGCAAAGTCGCAGGCTTGGTTAACGGAGTGCTCCGCAACTTTCTCAGAGGGAAGGACAGAACCGTCCAGCTTGAACCAAAAAACAATGATCAAGCGGCATTCGCGGCTGAGTATTCTCATCCACAATGGCTTGTGGAGAAGTGGCTGGGCTATTTCGGCCGCAAAGAGACTGAAGCGCTCCTGAAAGCGAATAACGAAATAGCCCCGTTGGTGCTTCGTGTAAACTCTCGCAAGGTAAACAGAGACGCATTGCTCGGTTTGTTGTCGAAAAATGGCATCGCCGCCGTCGCCACTCGCTGGTCACCGGTGGGGATATGGGTGCAGTCGCACTCCTCCGTGCATCAACTCCCGGGTTTCCAGGAAGGGTTATTTCAAATTCAAGGGGAGGCTTCGCAACTCGTGAGCTACCTTGTTTCACCACAAAAAGGTGAACGGATCCTAGATGCTTGTGCCGCGCCGGGCGGCAAGACTACACACATCGCCGAGCTTACGGCGGATACCGGCGAATTAATCGCGCTGGATAAGTCAGAAAGAGGGATCGAGAAGATTCGAGAAAACGTTGCGAGGCTAGGATTGGCATCCCTCCGCGCCGCTAGAAGTGACGTCAGCCGTTCTCTACCCGCCGAATTCTGCAGTCCCTATGACCGCATTCTCGTAGATGCGCCCTGCAGCGGCCTCGGCACGCTGCGATCGCATCCCGAAACTAAATGGCACCGAGATCAAAGCGACATCAAAAGATTGGCCCATTTGCAGAAGAACATTGTCAATCAAGTCGCGCGGCACCTAAAACCTGGGGGGGTTCTTGTTTACTCCACCTGCACACTTATTAACAATGAGAACGAGCATGTCGTCGAAGAATTCTTGGAGCACCACAAAGAATTTGTCCTAGAAGATGCCGCGAGTTATCTTCCTGAAAAGGCCAGGTCTTTGGTTCGGGGCAATTATTTTATGACCCTACCTCACCGGCATGATACAGATGGTTTTTTCGCAGCTCGAATGAGAAAAGCTCGCTAAAGTGATATGGACTATCGCTCCATCAATCCTGTCGCAGATTTCAGCCTTCTGAAAGATGAGATCCAGGCCGTGGAGGCGTCTGGCGCCGATTGGCTCCCTGTGGATGTCTTGGACGGCCCACTTTGTCCCCAATATCACTATCGGACCGGTAGTGGTCGAATCGATTCGCAAGTCACAAAGATTCCGTTGGACGTGCATCTCATGATCGCCGATCCGGATTAAATACACCCCCGAATTCATCAAGGCCGGCGCCGACTGGGTCTCTATCCATCCGGACACCTGTCAAGATCCAAATCTGACTCTAAAAAAGCGCGAGCTCGGAAGCTAAAGCATCCATTGCTCTTAATCCAGATGTTCCTTTAGCAAAGGCGATCATTGCTTGCCTGACATCGATATGATCCTAATGATGACAGTTTTTCTCCATTCTAGATGGGGTTCCGAAAATTGAAAAGATAAAACGAATCCTAAAGCAAAAAAGCTATCCATTTGATTGAAGCTAATGGTGGCATAAAAGCAAACAACATCGATCGTGTAGTGTACTCCGGCGCAGAGGTGATCGTTCCTGGCTCAGGTATTTTTAACACCCCTGACTACGCCCAGACAATTCAACAAGTGCGCAAAGCTGTTGGGTTAGCTTTAGAAGCCTGTTGTTTTCTCGCTTCCGTGTGCTACTTTGAGCGGGTCGGGGCGTGGCTCAGCTTGGTAGAGCGCACGGTTCGGGACCGTGAAGTCGGTGGTTCAAATCCACTCGCCCCGACCATTTTGCTTCCACCAATTCTCTTGAAAAGTTTGTTACTTCGGCGACTTGTGTCTTTCCAACACTGGCCTGCTTCTGTAGCGTTTCGGTAAAGGTTTCGGTTTTCGCTCCGATAAGGCGCTCCAGTTGCTCTCTCGAATCGCTCCGAATGTAGCGTCCATAGTGCTTTTCGATTATCGCCACAGACGTGCCGTAATATTCCGCCAGCCACTTGACATGGATTCCATGCGACAGCGCGTCCGAGATGAACGTGTGGCGGGTCGCGTAGAACTTCCGGGCTGTCACTCTGCCGGCCCTCAAGCTCGATACCAATACTTTGCCCGCCACTTGTCCTCAGTAATGGAATTTCCGGCTGACCGCTTGCCATACGAAGTCAAGTTAGTAGAGGCTTGGTTCGTTTTAGTTTAAGCTGGATACAGAAAGAGATTTAGCGGAAGGTGAAGACGCAGGGAAAAAAGACCGTAGGGTGCAACGAGCAAGGGGCCGGCTTCTCGCTCGGCCCCTTGCTCGCTTGAACGTCAACGTTTTTTTGACAGCGAGTTAATCCAAGACG
>WNFS01002362.1_pt1 | contig 14281 bp, 10 predicted proteins | sample 5400141 | NCBI WGS metagenome assembly WNFS01 (sample SAMN13153358, study PRJNA577476) | soil metagenome | isolation source: 60 cm saprolite under Madrone tree | place: USA:California | collected 2016-06-14
GCGGTGCGCGCTTGGAGAATTGGTGATCGCGCTTTCGGAATCATCGCCGGTGCCGCGCAGGCAGAATTTGTCGTCGTGCCACAGAGTAATCTTGCTCGCATTCCGCCCGAGCTGGATTGGGTGCAGGCGGGCGCCATGCCGGAAACGTTCATCACCGCGCACGACGCCCTCTTCACTCGGGCCGGCCTTCATATGGGCGAGCGCGTTCTAGTCCACGCGGCCGCGTCAGGCGTCGGCACAGCCGCGATCCAATTGGCCCACGCTTCCGGCGCGACGGTTTATGGCACCTCGCGCACGGCCGAGAAGTTAGGGCGCATTCGTGATTTGAATATCGGACTGGATGCGAGCGTAGCGGTGGGCGATACGCCGGCGAAATTTGTGGAAGCGGTGCAAAACTGGACGGCCGGGGCTGGCGTCGACGTAATTCTCGACCTCGTGGGCGGCAACTATTTCTCGGCAAATCTCAACGCGCTCGGTTCGCGTGGCCGGCTTATTTGCGTCGGTACAATGGCCGGCGCGAAATCGGAAATCGACATCGGATTGCTCTTGCGAAAACGGGTGACCATTATCGGCACGATGCTCCGCGGCCGCTCGATCGAAGAAAAAGCCGAGGCCACGCGACTTTTCGCCTCTTCCGTTCTCCCGCTGGTATCACGCGGCGCGATTCGCCCGGTGATCGACCGAGTTTATCCGGTCGATGAAATTCGCGAGGCGCATGAGCGTATGGAATCCAACGTCGGCTTCGGCAAAATCGTCCTGACATTTTCGTGAAAGCTGGGGAACTGGAAGGTGAAGGTTCGAAGCCAGAAGCTCGAAGTCGGAGTCGCTAACATCGGGTTGAGCCGCGTCGCAAACGCAAGGTTTCGAAGCACTCACGTCTTTTCCAGCCACTAAGATAATTTCAGCATTCAAGCGCCTCCGCGGCGAACAATCCCGCGATCATCGATTGCAGATTGCCGGCTTTTGGCAATTTTCCCAGCACCCGCGTTCAGGATGACGATCATCCTAGTTAAATCGCATCTGCTCTTTGCGGTGATCGGCGATGCGTGCTGACGCAGACCCCAAGTCGGCAGCAGATGCTGAGTCAACAGGCTCGCGATCTACTTCCTCACATCAACAAAGATTTGCCAGCGCTTTACGCTCTCCAGTTTGAGAATTCCGTGCTGCATCCACGGATCATTTTTCAGTTTTTGCCTCACCTCATTTTCATCTTCCGCGTTGAAGACCAACAGAGCGCCGCCTTCATCCACCAATGGTCCGCCCATCAGAATGAAACCTTCATCAACGAGCGCGTCGATGAACGCCGCGTGTTCGCCCCAAAAAGGCTGCTCTCGAGTGTCCCTGGAAAAATCCCGATTGGGACCGGCCGAAGAAATTACGACGAAATTATTTTTCATTGCGGGACCCGATCAGATTTATTGTCCACAGATTTACGCAGATTTGCACAGATTGTCTTTCCTGAGTTTCAGTCCACGGGCGCTCCTCGAAAGCGAATTGCAGGGGAGCTGACCTCAGCGGAGAGTCAGGCGAGCAATGATGAGCGTCGCGGCCGCAGATCAGAATTCGAGCATAAGGAAAATCGTGTTCGTAGTTCTTGCGCTTGGCGTTGTTTCGATGCTGTCGCTGATCGTCGCGGGTGTGACGAGCTTGATCTCGTTGGCTGACCGAATCCATCCCGTCGCTGGCACGATCGTATTCTGGAGTGTTTGCGTTTGCGCTGGCTTGTTCGCGCTCTACTGCCTGCTTGCGTACGCGAAACTTCCCAGGGCGCTGGTCCCGCCAGTGCAGAATTCCGGCCCCGAGTACGACGCCTATTTGGAGGCCCTCCGCGTGCGGCTTGTCGCAAATCCCCGAACACGACACATGCCGCTGGCCACGAGAGAGGAAATCGAAAGTGCCGTACAACATCTCTCAGTGGAAGCGGATTTAGTGGTGCGCAAAACGGCAAGCGCAGTGTTCCTTAGCACAGCCTTGATGCAAAATGGCCGGCTCGACGGCCTCATCGTTCTTTTCATCCAAATTCAAATGGTCGCACGGATCGCGCGCATTTATGTGCAACGGCCGTCTCCTCGCGAGCTGGTGCGGCTGTATGCGAACGTCGCCGGCACAGCATTTGTCGCGAGCGGACTTGAATCGCTTGATCTGGGAGAAATGGTCGCGCCACTTGCAGTGTCCGTTGTCCCAGCGCTCAAAGGTGGAATTCCAGGGCTCAGTGGCATCTCAGCTCTTCTGGTGAAATGTGTTTCGAATGGCGCTGCGAACGCGTTTCTCACGCTGCGCGTGGGCGAAGTCGCGCGTCGCTACTGCGAACTCACGTCACGATCTTCGCCTGAACTTATCCGCAAGTCTGCCACGGCTGAGGCTGTCCACCATCTTGGACGAATCGTGCGTGAAAACGGGGCGCTCGTTGTGAAGAAAATTTGGGCCAGCACTGGACGCGCTTTAATCGACGGCGGCGTATCAAAGGCCGAAGACATCGCAGGCGCGACGCGGGATCTTTTCGACAGGATTTCGCCGTGGCGGTTGAAAGAAGAAGATCCGATCACGCGTCCGTGATCTATCGAATGAGCACCGCTTTCCAAACATTATCTTTGTGAGATGCCAGAGATCAGCGATCCGATCTCGCTACGATCGGAACGTTAGAAGCGTGCAGATGGAGAATGAGCCACTGCCCGTCCCCATTAGTAAGGACAAGAGTTCGCCGCGCGATCCGCTCTTCATTCCTGAGGTGGAATGAGACAACGGCAGTTTGCCCGGGCATCAGTTGAATTGAAAGGTCCTGGGGTACGAGACGTTGAAACGGCGACCCTGACTTGGCGGTACTGCGGATTGAGGCAAAGACACGCTCAAAACGTTGCTGGATTGCCTGTTTGCCATTAACGCGTTCTGGCGGCTCAGGGATCGGAAAAAAGACAGTCGCGTCATCAGCGAAACAGGCGATGAACTGCTGGATATCGAGATCTTCAAACGCGCGCAAAAACTTTCGAGTGAATGATTCAATGGCGGTGCGGTCAGCGGATGGGTTTGCGGGCTCGATGGCGAATGCGAACGGCGCCGACGCCGTCAGAAAGGCTATCGCTGTAACGACGCGGGCTTTGCTAATCATCGGCATCAAACATGATACCTGAAATCTGGCGGCCGCGCTCGCGTTGCCTGTGACATGCACGCGAGATAGTTTTGCTGATGAAACTGCCGGCCTTTTTGATTGCGGGAATTACTGTAAGCACCGCTGTCGTTCGTGCGGATTCCGCTTCCGGGTTACACGAGCGAAAGGTGGGTGTCGGCGAAGGCGTCTCCTTGCGGGTAATCGAAGCAGGCAAACCGGGCGACGGACCGGCGTTAGTTTTCATTCCCGGTTGGAGCACGGGTGCGGATATTTGGCGACATCAAATGGAGACGTTCGCAAAAACGCACCAGGTCATCGCATTCGATCCGAGTTCTGAGGGCGAATCGACGAAGACGACGAGCGGCAACACACCGGAAACACGCGCGCAGGATTTGCAAACGTTGCTGGAGCGCCTGGGCGTGCAGCGACCGGTTTTCATCGGATGGTCGCAAGGCGTTCAGGACATCGCCGCTTATATTGAGCGTTACGGCACCAAAGAGCTTGCGGGAATTGTGCTTGTGGACGCGGCCATTTCCGATGGCGCCGACGGCATGGTCGCGCGCCCGCAAGAGACCGCAGGGCAATTCAAAATGTTCGCCGTCTATCAAGCGCACCAGCGGGAATATCTGGGGGGCATGATGCGAGCGATCATCAGCAAACCGCACAGCGACGCCGCGATCGATCAGCTGCTTAGCACCGGGATGAAAACTCCGCCTGACGTTGGCATTGCCATGCTCATTTCCGACATGTTCGGTGTGAACCGGACGCCGGCGGTGAAGAAGATTGATTGCCCAACGTTGATCATCGCTTCAGCGAAGTCGGATGAGCTGCCTCGCCAGCAAGCGACTGCAAACGAGATTCCGCGTGCGCGTTTTGAAAAAGTCGAAGATGCAGCGCATGCAGTCTTCATCGATCAGCCGGATCGTTTCGATGAGTTAGTGCGAAGTTTCGTAGCCGGGCTGTCGACAAACAGCGCGCACAATTAGTTGCCGCTGGGTTTTAAGCCGGCCCTATCTTTCTGCTGCGAGTCCCTGGCATTTTTTCAAGTCGAGTTTGCCTGAGGCCAGGACCGGGATTGCTTCGACGCGCTGTACGTGTTTTGGAATCCATAAGTTTGGAACACCTGCTTCCTGCAGTTTTTTGCGCAGCTCGGCAAGGTCGATATCTGCGGCACTGAGCAGAACGAGCGCTTCGCCCTTGGCCTCGTCCTGCACCCCAACGATCGCGATGGTGCGCTCGTCTCTCCCGGACAGCTCCAGTAGATCGATGATTTTTTGTTCGACTGTTTCGTGCGGCACCATTTCGCCGCCGATCTTTGAAAAACGCGACAGGCGGCCTTCGATGTAAAGGAACCCGTCTTCGTCGAACCGGCCGATGTCGCCAGTTTTCAACCAACCATCGTGCAGGATTTCTGCGGTTCGTTTGGGATCGTGCAGGTACCCTTCGAAGATATTTGCTCCGCGGAGCCAAAGCATTCCGGTTTCGTGCAGCGAAAGTTTTCGATCCGTTTCCGGTTCGCGAATTTCCGCTGCCATACCGGGCGCCAGTCTGCCAACCGATCCCAAACGGCTGGATGATTGCACTCGTTCCCCGGGCTTTTTTGGTTCGGGGTCGGGCAAATTGACGCTTACCACCGGCGCAGTTTCGGTAAGCCCGTAGCCTTCAAAAACTTTCTTGTCGAAGCGCTTCTCAAAGTGGCTGGCAAGATCGAGAGGCAACTTTTCGGCCCCGGTTATAATGAGGCGCAAGCTGAGGAGTTGCTCCGGCTCGGCTTTGCGCAGGTACACGCGCAAAAAAGTGGGCGTCGCAAGGAGGAACGTCAGTTTATATCGCTCGATCAATGCTGCGTTCTTCGCGCCTTCGAGCGGATTTGGATACGTGACGATGCGGACGCCTTCAATGAGCGGATACCAGAGTGTGACGGTGGATCCGAACGTGTGAAAGAACGGCAGTGACGCAAGGATGGCATCAGTTTCTTTTGCGTCGAGCAGTTCCCGGAACTGTGAGACATTCCCGACGACGTTCCGGTGACTGATCACAACGCCCTTTGGTTCTCCGGTAGTTCCGCTGGTAAAAAGCAATACCGCCTCGGCGTGACCGCCTTTTTTCGGAATTTGTAAGAGTCGCAAGAGCAAACGCGCTGGAACCAGAAAGGACATGATCCACCAGAAAATGACTTGGCGTTTCAGCCGCGGCATCAGTTCATCCAATTTCAAGACGCGTTCTGGCCACGGAAAATCTTTGAGTCGTTCCATGAATTGCGTGGCTGAAATCGCGACCCGCAAATTGGCGCGCTTGCAGCAGGATTCATTCGCCGCGCGTCCCATGGTGAAATTAAGATCGACAGGAACTTTGTTTGCCAGCGTCACAGCCAGATTCGCCAACATCGATCCCTTGCTGGCGGGCAAGACAATCGCTATTCGTTCGTCAGGAAATTCCTTCCGAAGATAGCGACTCAACGCCGCCGCCGCGCCGAGCAATTTGGCCCGGCTTAGCCTGGTGTGATCGATTCCGTCGATCACTGCTGTCCTGAACGGTCTGCGCTTCAGTCCACGCACACAGTCCTCGCCGAGATGTCGATCTAATAAAGGCCGGCGGCTAAAGCAGAATTCGCCAAGCTTGAGCAATTCCTCGCGCATTGTCGCGATATCAGCGGCCTCGGCTTTGAGCGGTTTGCCGAAGGCGATGGTCACAGGGTAGGGGATGCGCTTAGGAAATTTCGTGAAAAATCTTCCGCCTTGGAACGAGAAGATCGAGCCCCAGAGTTCATCGAGCCAAACCGGAACCACCTGCGCATTAGAGTGCCGCGCGATCAATTCGTAACCGCGGTGCAACCGCAGCAGAACTCCCCTGCGTTCCAGCTGGCCTTCAGGAAAAACGCAAACGATTTCGCCATCGGCAATTGTTTCTGCAGCGGCGCGGACCGCAGCGTGCGAATGGCGGGTGCTAATTGGGATGCAGCCAATCGCACGCAAGATCGGGTGCAAAATCGGTTTGTGATAATACTCCTGGTCGATGACGTAGCGGATGGGACGCGGGCAGGCGAGCTGCAGGACGAGAGCGTCCACCCAACTGATGTGATTCGGCACAAGAAGAAACCCGCCATCCGGTAGATTTTCCAAGCCGATTGCAGTGACGCGATAAAGGCAACGCACGAGCAACCGGCCGAAAAAATAGAGCGCGCGTTCAGTGCTGGACATGGAAGGCATCGTTTATCATTTACAATCGGTGCCCGCCAAACTGCAATCGGCAATTGTCGATGGAACCTGGCGAGCGAGTACGAAGTAGTGCGCGTGCTGCACTTTGGCTGCTCCTCGGGATCAATCTTTTCAATTACATCGATCGCTACGTTCTTTCAGCAGTCGAACCGGAAATTCGAGCGCATTTCTTCGCGCCGAGTGATCCGAACGCGCACGCGCTGACGGGTCTCCTCGGCACGGCTTTTCTCGTTAGTTACATGGTAGTGGCGCCGATTTTCGGCTGGCTCGCCGATCGGACATCGCGGTGGATTATCATTGGCACGAGCGTGCTTCTCTGGAGTGGTGCGACTGCAGCATCAGGCGTCGCCGGGACTTTTGCTTTGTTGTTCGCGATGCGACTCCTTGTCGGCGTCGGCGAAGGCGGCTACGGCCCTGCTGCTCCAACTATTATTTCCGATTTATTTCCACTGGAAGTCCGTGGTCGCGTACTGTCTTATTTTTACGTCGCCATTCCGGTTGGCAGCGCGCTTGGCTATGCTATTGGCGGCTTTGCCACTTCACATTGGGGTTGGCAGACGGCCTTCTTTGCGGTTGCGCCACCGGGAGTGCTTCTTGGCCTTGCTTGTTTTTTTCGACGCGATCCGCGCGACGAAGCGAAAACGCCGGAAGCAAAACGGCACGCAACGCTGCGTGATTACGCCCATCTGGTCCGCATTAGGTCCTATGTCTGGAACACGCTGGCAATGACTGCGCTGACCTTTGCCATGGGTGGGCTTTCGTTCTGGATGCCGGGATATTTGCAGTATCGCGGTTTGCCACCGAACAGTCGCATCGTATTCGGCGGGATGCTCGTTTTTGCCGGCCTGACGGCGACGCTCCTAGGCGGAATCGTAGGGGACCTGCTGCGCAAACGGTTTGCCGGCGCGTATTTTTTGGTGTCGGGAATTGGAGTCATAATCGCGTTTCCGTTCTCCGCTGCGGTGGTTTTGACACCATTTCCCCTGGCGTGGGTACTAATGTTTGTAGCGTTGTTCTTTCTGTTTTTTAACACGGGCCCATCAAATACGGCGCTGGCTAATGTGACGCATCCATCCGTGCGATCGACGGCCTTTGCGCTCAATATCTTGATTATTCACGCGCTGGGTGACGCGATGGCTCCGCCTCTTATTGGGGCAGTAGCCGACCACACAAACATGGAGATCGCCTTCCTTGCTGTAACCGCCATGATGTTGGTCGCTGGTGTGCTGTGGTTCGTCGGCATGAAATACTTGCCTGCCGATACCGAGGCAGTCGAGCGTGCCGGTTAAACTTCGGAAATGCTTACGTCGATCTTGCGCCATTTATTGATCTGCTTGCTGACGTGGCTTGCGAGCAACGCTTACGGTGATGGCGTTCCCGACGATTGCACGCAGCTGATCCTCGGAATCGCGCCGACGTGGAATTCCATGCGCGGGGAGCTGCGATTATTTGAGCGAGCCCGCGGCGGAGATTGGGTTTCTGTGGCTGGACCTTTCCCAGTGTTGTTTGGAAAAAACGGCGTCGCCTGGGGCGCGGGGCTCGCTGGCCAAAACGAGCCGGGTGTTCGAAAGCAAGAACGAGATGGCCGTGCGCCTGCGGGAGTTTTCGCGATCGGCCAGGTTTTCGGATACGATCCGCACCTGCCTGCAGGAGCTGACTATCCGTATCATCAAGTCACTGACGCAGACGTCTGGAGCGACGACCCGCGCTCACCTAACTACAACCGGCACATCGTGATTGATCCGAAGAATCCACCAGATAATTACACGCACGAAAAAATGCGTTCGGGTGATTTCGCTTATCACTGGCTCATTGAGATTCGTCACAATTCCGATCCGCCAGTACCTGGCGTAGGAAGCGCGATTTTTTTTCATATCCGCCGCGGCGTGAATCGGCCAACCACCGGCTGCACGACGATGGCGAAGGAAAATCTGGTGAAGCTGATCACGTGGTTGCGATCGAAAGGCCATCCGTGTTACGCATTGGTGCCAGCCGTCGAATACGATAAGAAATGGAAATCCTGGAACCTGCCTCCGCCAAAAGCGCTCAACCGCAGCGACCGTGCCGCTGCAGAACGCTGATGCTGTAGGAAGGTGCCCTTATTCCACGGAGGCGGCACTGCGCTGAGGACAGCGCACGCTACAGCCATTGTCGGAGCGAGTTTTCCGGCGGTACGCCTTCCAGCACTTCAAAAATGCCGGCGCGAAATCTTCCGGTCGTGCCGATCTCCAGCCGTCGACAATGCCCGGAGGTAAGAATGCGCCTTGCTCGATTTCAGATTTGCTCGGTACGAGATCGCCGGACGCCAAGCCTCGATACAGCCAGATAAACTCCTGATCGGTGTGTTGCGAGGCTGGAAGTTTTGCAATCTTCTGAAGAACGACACTCACGCCTAACTCCTCCTTCAATTCGCGTCGCGCTGTATCATCATAACTTTCCCCGGCAGCCACGTGGCCCGCAGCGCTTGAGTCCCACTTCAAAGGATGCCGGTCTTTCCAACGCGAGCGTTGCTGCAAATAAACGTCACCGGCTTCATTAAATATCAGGATGTGAACGGCGCGATGGCGCGAGTTATTCCCATGCACTTGGGAGCGGCTCGCATATCGCAGGATTCCATCGTTTTTATCGACGATTGGCAAACATTCATCCTTCGTTACGCGTGTGTCGCGGCGGGGAGGGGGCGCAATGGAATTCGCAAGCGCAATCCATTGCAGCAACGATAGCTCTTCCGCGCGAGCGTTGGCGGCGATGTTCAGACGGCGCGAGACTGTGTCCCAATCGCTGATGTGTTCGCGAACCAGTTTTCTCAACTGTTTTCTTCTCTGTGAAAACCCAGCTCGGATCAATTTTAGAAGCAACCGGTCATCGCGCTGAGGCAACTCAAGTGGGTCACGTAGCAAGATTCGCAGCACCGCTGAATCGACTTCAGGTTGTGGGAAGAAAACCGTTGCAGGAACAGTGCGCAAATATTTTACGTGATGGTGCAGTTGCACGCGCAACGTCAAGGCTCCGTAATCATGCGTAGATGGCGATGCCGAAAGGCGTGCGGCCATCTCCTTTTGTAACATCAACAACCACAAGGAAATGGGATTTGGTTGTTCAAGGAATTTCAACAGCAACGCGCTCGAAATGTTGTACGGAAGATTGCCTACCAGTTTCACTCTGCGATGCGCAAAGAGAGAGAGCGGATCGAAGTTCAGCGCATCCATGGTGAGTATTTCAAGTCGTTCATGACGGAAGTGCGCGCGCAAAAAATCTGCGAGGCGCGTATCTTTCTCGATTGCAAGAACGTGCGCGCCTCTCTGAAGAATCAAGCGAGTCAGCGCGCCTAACCCAGGCCCAATCTCTACCACGTAATCGTCGGGCGTGATGTGCGCCTGATCGACAATCCAACGGGCAAGATTTTGGTCGTGCAGAAAATTTTGACCCAGTGTTTTGACTGGTGACACACCTATTTCCCGAAGTGCGGTTCGCAAGTCTGAAAGCTTCACAGCGAACCTTGGCAGCGCGCCCTATGGCACTCGACAAGCGGATATCTGTTCACAAGATTCTGTGAACAAAATGCGCAGGAGCCGAGGACTTATTCACAAGTTATTCAATGGAGCTGGAGGCTCTCATCGAGTCGTCCGACCAGCGTACCTTATTCGAGGCCTTCTTCCGGTCCGAAAGATATTTTTGTCGGGCCTCCTTCAGTGAGACGCCGCCGATAAAAAACGCGCTCGCGGCGCGACCGATCGCGTACGTGCCGGCGCCTGCGATCATGCCGCAGACCACATTGCCCCATCCGGGAAAAAACTTCAGGACCGCTCGGGCACCTTCACGCAGAAGCATTCCTGCGCCGACATTTACGCCGAGCGCGGTGATAAATTCCGTCGCAGCGCGCAAGCTTCGTTCTCGCCCGCTGATGTACATGATGCCCGAGACCATTACCACCTGAAGCGAGGTGAGAATCGGCAGGTCTGCCAGCGGAATCGGTTGCGCTCCGATTGCAGTGCAAATCGCGGTCGTCGATTTTATCAGCATTTGTGCGACATGATGCTGCGCTTCGCGATCGCGCGAAATCCGGATCATTTCGATTTTCGCCTGGTTTGGGAGTTCCTCTGCCAAAACTGACAATAACCCGAGCGCTTCAGCGGAATGCATGTCAGTGAATTGAATGACCTTCAGCAAACGATCGCGGATCGCTGGCTGCATTTTCAGACCTTCTCGCAGCTGCGCAGCGTGGCTGCCTGATCCGAAGCAAAAACCGATAACTTTGGCGTCGGCAAGCGCTCCGCCAAAGGCATGTTGGAAATGCAGCAGGAAATCCGTTGATTTGCCGGCGGCTGGTTTTTCAGCGCTCGATTCCCCCTCGTCGAAAAGGAATATGATGTCGGGCGGGTGACGTTTGAGATCTTCTTCGACCTGAGCTGCAGCCGAATCATCGGCGTCCCGAGCATCCAGGATCGAAATCGTTCCATGGCCAGATACGTTCCAGTCCACCCATCGATGCACGGGCATCAGAGCAACATTCATTTGCTCCGGCGCGCCGGGCGTGAAAAGCGTGTCGATGATTGTGTGGGTCGGCGTTTTGCTCGATCCGATCAAGAGGAACCGAGGCGGGCGTTGTTGCAGGAACAATTCTTTCAGCGGCGTCAGCTCACGCAAGACCGGCCGGCGAATCTTCTCGGGCAGCCGGGTCACTAGGCGTTCGAGTCGCTCAACGATGCGCAAAATGGCTATCTGATTCATCTCCAAGGTAGGCGGGTACAGGGTCGCTTCAGAACAAAATTCTCGATGCGAAGCGAGAAAAGCGAAAGTCGGAAATCATTTTCCCTTCCCTTTATCTCTGCTTATAGAACAACCATGAGTTTGAACATTGAAATTCTTTCAAAAGCTGCAAATCAGGCGCGCGGTTTGTGTATGGACGCCGTGCAAGCCTCGCAATCGGGACATCTTGGGCTGCCGCTTGGCTGCGCGGAAATCGGAGCAGTGCTCTATGGCTATGCACTTAAATACAACCCGGACCAGCCGCGCTGGATCAATCGCGATATCTTTGTTCTCTCGGCCGGGCACGGCAGCATGTTCCTTTACGCCTGGCTACACTTGAGCGGTTTCGACTTGCCCATGTCGGAGATCAAACGCTTTCGGCAATTGCATTCGAAGACGCCGGGCCACCCTGAATTTGGCCATACTCCGGGAGTGGAGTGCACGACGGGCCCGCTCGGCCAAGGCGTTGGCAATTCCGTCGGCATTTCAGTGGCGACAAAAATGGCGGCGGCGCGTTTCAACACTGACGAGCACAAGATTTTGGATCAACATGTGATCTGTTTGTGCAGCGATGGTGACATGCAGGAGGGAGTCGCCTCCGAGGCATGTGCGCTGGCGGGGCATTGGGGTCTCGATAATTTGATCTTCATCTACGATTCGAATGCGGTCACGCTCGACGCCGCGGCGAAGGAAACGCAGAGCGAAGACACCGGCAAACGCATGGAGGCATACGGATTTGACGTCCAGGAAATCGACGGCCACGATATGCAAGAGTTTCTCGACGCCTTCAACGTGGCGAAGAGGCGCGACAACGGAAAACCGCAGTTTATCATCGCGCACACGCTCATCGGCAAAGGCATTCCCGAAGTCGAAGGGACATACAAGGCGCACGGCGAAGCGGGCGCAAAATTTGTTGATGCCGCGCGTAAGGCACTCGGGTTACCGGAAGAGCATTACTACGTGTCCCCTGACGTGTATACGTACTTTTCCGAGCACAAAAAAAAGCTGCTCGCTGAGTATCACCGCTGGGAAGAAACTTACAGCGCGTGGCGCAAGAAGAATCCTGATAAAGCGAAGCTGCTAGACGACGGACTTGAGCGAAAAATTCCCGCTGACCTCTTAGCCGACATTCCGGAGTTTCCTAAGGATGCGAAGCTGGCCACGCGCAAAGCCGGTGGGGAAGTGTTGCAGCCCATCGCGCAAGCGATGCCGTTACTGATGAGCGGCAGCGCCGATCTCTATGGATCGACCATGAATTACATCAAGGACGGCGGCGATTTTACGCGGGACACTCCCGCCGGCCGCAACATCCGGTTCGGCATTCGCGAACATGGAATGTGCGCGATCCTGAACGGCATCTCGTATCACGGACTCTTTCGCGCATCGGGCGCAACGTTCCTGGTGTTTACCGATTATTGCCGTGCCGCCATTCGACTGGCCGCGCTGTCGAAGCTTCCCACTGTTTACATTTTTACCCACGACTCGATCGGCGTTGGCGAGGACGGTCCGACCCATCAACCTGTGGAGACAGTCAGCTCTGTGCGTTTAATTCCGAATATTGACGTGATTCGCCCGGCAGATCCCGAAGAGACCGCAGGCGCATTTGTCGCGGCGATGCAGAAAATCGATGGGCCGACGTTGCTCGCGCTCACGCGTCAGGCAGTTCCGATGTTGAACGAGATTGATCCAGAGTTGCGTCGCGACGGAGTAATCCGCGGCGGCTACATCGCTAAAAAAGAGAGCGAAAAACTTGATCTGATCATTCTCTCGTGTGGGAGCGAACTGCAGCACGCGCTTGCGGCGGCAAAAGAACTAGGCGACGGCGTGCGCGTCGTTTCGCTGCCGTGTTTCGAGCGGTTTAATCGCCAGCCGTCAGAATACCGCGAAGAAGTCTTACCTGATGAATGTCGGAAACGCGTCGCAATTGAAGCCGGCGTGACTGAGATTTGGTACCAATACGTCGGCCTTGATGGGAAAGTGGTCGGACTCCACGAATTTGGACTAAGTGCGCCGGGCCCTGAAGTGATGAAAGAGCGTGGGATCGACGCACAGCACGTGATTGAAGCGGCGAAAAGTCTTGGGTAGCGCACGCGTCTCGCGTGCTGGCGAGCGCGTCCTCGCGATCGCGAACTTTCCCTCTCAGTTCTAGGCCCCTAGGCCAACGAGTTTTGAGGAAGCCTGTTTCGGCGCGACGCCGAGACCAGCACGCGAGACGCGTGCGCTACCCTAGCTAAAACGCTTGTTCCGGCTCGCTCACGTTTCGTGCACGAGTTTCGAACCGGGTGAATTCCTTGAGGAACGTGAGCTGAATTTCGCCGACCGGTCCGTTGCGTTGCTTGGCGATGATCAATTCGGCCTCGCCGGCTTTTTCCACACGCGCCTCTTCGTCTTCCTCATAGAGTTCCGGCCGGACAAGTAAAGCGACCAGATCGGCGTCCTGTTCAATCGAACCCGATTCGCGCAGATCGCTCAAGCGCGGTTTCCCACCCGAGCGCTGCTCCGGTTGCCGGTTCAATTGCGCCACCACGATGATTGGAATCTTCAATTCCTTCGCCAAACCTTTTAACCCTGCGGAAATTTCGGATATTTCCAGCTGCCGATTGTCCTGCGCACGGCGAGATGTCGATCTTAGCAGTTGCAGATAATCGACAATAAGCAGTCGCACATCCTGCTGGGCTTTGAGCCGGCGCGCTTTCGCCCGCAACTCCAGAATGCTAAGACTTGCGCTGTCGTCGATGAAAATCTTCGCTTCGGCCAATTTCGATGCTGCGGCAGTCAGACTTGGGAAATCGCGCTCACCCAAAAATCCATCACGCACTTTTTGCAAGTTCACCCTTGCCCGCGAGCAAAGCAGGCGTTGCACAAGCTGTTGGCTGCTCATTTCCAGACTGAACACGCCGACCGGAAGTTTTTCATTTATCGCCACGTGTTCGGCGATATTCACGGCCAGCGCCGTCTTTCCCATACTCGGTCGCGCCGCGATTACGATCATTTCTGACGGATGCAAGCCGCTGGTCATCCGATCGAATTCGACAAATCCAGTCGAGATTCCAGTGATCCCGCCTTTGCGCTCGTACAGCTTCTCGATCGACTCGATCGCTTCCATCACCTGGTCTTTCATCGAAAGCACCTGGCCTTTGAAACGGTCTTCGCCGACGGCGAAGATTCTCTGTTCTACTTCGTCGAGCAGATTATTGACTTCATCTTG
>WNFS01008498.1_pt1 | contig 14277 bp, 16 predicted proteins | sample 5400141 | NCBI WGS metagenome assembly WNFS01 (sample SAMN13153358, study PRJNA577476) | soil metagenome | isolation source: 60 cm saprolite under Madrone tree | place: USA:California | collected 2016-06-14
GTCGCTGCCGCCAGGGCTGGCGTCAGCGGCGTTCGTAGTTCATGACTGAGCGCCGCGAGAAAATCGTCCTTAGCCTTGCTCGCTTTTTCCGCTGCGATCTTTTCCGCTTCAAATTCGCGGGTGCGAATTTGATCGGTGATGTCCCGTGTGACTTTGGAATATCCCCGAATGTTGCCCTTAGCATCGCACAGGGCTGTCAATATAACTTCGGCTTCGAAAATTGATCCATCTTTGCGGACGCGGATGCCCTGATCACGAATGTGGCCTCGCCGGGCTGCTTCACGCAGGTTGCGCTGCGGCTTGTCAGCGGCAACGTCCTCTGCGGTATAGAAGCAGGCAAAGTTTTTCCCGACAATTTCTTCTGCCGAGTAGCCTTTGATTTTCTGTGCGCCTGTGTTCCACGTCACCACATTGCCGTTCGGATCGAGCATGTAGATGGCGTATTCCTCGACGCTATCCACCAAAATGTGGAACTGTTCGGCTGTCTGATCTAATGCTGAGCTGCTGGATCGATTATCTCCCATCGGCGACGAAGGCAATTCTCCGTGGGAATCGGAGCACCCCGCTTGATTGGTTCCCTGGCTATACAATTCCTTCACGAAATCTTCCGACAGCTGGAAGAATCATTTTCGCAAGGCGGATGATAAGCCTGGTTGTCTGGGATTAACGGACGGCGGGTTCGCCGCTTGTTATATCCGCGCACGTGCAGCACGGTTAGGGGCGCTTCAGCGCCTCTCAGTGTTTCTTGCGCGAGGGCTTGGTACTGGTTCCTTTTTTGGCGATCTTCATCGCTGGCGTATCCGAAAGCGCCAAAGCTCGAGCGAGATCTGCTTCATCAGTGAGATCGAGACGTAATGGAGTAATCGACACCCAATCGTGCTCGACTGCCCAGCGGTCGGTGCCTTCTGCTGCGCCTTGTAATGGAGTCACGGTAAACCAGAAGATTGAGCGTCCCATCGGGTCTTTGTCCGGAACAACTTTGCCATCGTAGTGCCGCACCGATTGGCGCGTCCAACGAATGCCTTTCGGTTTCTCCGGCAGATTTACATTCACCAAAGACAGCGTTTTGTTCGGTATCAGAAGATCGAGCACCTTGGCGACGTAAGGCTCGAGGGGCGAAAAATCCGGCTCGTGACTGTCGCTGACAGTTGTACTGAATGCGATGCCGCGGGACCCGAGTAGTGCCGCCTGTTTCGCCGCTGCCAAAGTACCCGAATGCCAGACCGAGTTGCCGAGGTTCAGGCCCAGGTTGATCCCGGAAAGAACAAGATCGACATGGCCCCAACGATGCATGCCGAGTGCGACGCAATCTGCCGGCGTGCCGTTTACGCTATACGCGTCGAACTCGCCGCGATGCACACGCTTAAACCGCAGGGGCCGCGAAGCGGTAATGGCATGACTCATTGAGGATTGCTCGACATCAGGCGCAACGATGCGCACGTCACCAAAACGTGCTGCTGCTTTCGCCAGGGACACTATGCCCGGGCTGTAAATACCGTCATCGTTCGAGATCAGGATTCGCATTTTCACATTAAAGAAACGTGTATCAGACTGCTTTTGGCCGAACACGTTGTAAAGGCCGTTGGGATAGGAAAGAAGTCATGCGACTCCTGTTGATCCACACCCCAAACGCCAGAGACCGCGAATTCTGAAGCAGAGTTCCGAACTCAGTCTTACTCGATTAGCATCGAGCTTCGTCGGTTTTGGCGCTTTGTTTGTTCGCCGTCAAAACAAATCGATGCGCCTCACGATGAACGAGGAGCTGACGACGACCCGCTCGGAGCAGGCGGCTTCGCTGGCGTCGCAACCGCGGCCGCCGCTTTCTTTTTCGCCGCGGCTTCAGCCGCGGCAGTGAGCTTTGCATCGACGTCGGTCGCGTCTGTCGGGCAGATTTTATGATAATAGGCGTTCGGCTTCGATAACTCCTCTTTGCGCAGGAGCAGATGATTAAAGCGTTCGCGCTTACTCAGCTCGAATTCCTTGTCCATCTTGATCGCTTCAAACGGACAGACCTCGACACAAATCTGACAACTCATGCAAACCGAAATGTCGATGTCGAAGACCTTCGGATAAAACTGCGGTTTGCCCATGTAATCGGGCTTCTTGTCGTCGCTTTTGACGATGTAAATGCACTGCGGCGGACATTCCTTCTCGCAAATCTTGCACGCTACGCAGCGCAGCCCCGCGTGCGGATCCTCGCCGTCGTAAGGCAGGAACGGAAAATTGCGATAGTTCTCGGGAAGCGGATTGCGTTCCTCGGGATATTGCACCGTGATCAGTCGCTCCTTATCGAAATAACTTCCGACAAAGTTCCGCGCCGTCACCGCCATTCCCTTAAGTATGCCCGTGCCGATCATCGATCCACTTCTCCCATTACGATATCTACGCTGCCGAGAATTACCATGACGTCGGCAACAGTGTGGCCGAGGCAAAGGTCCTCGAGGACGGTGAGATTGATGAAGCTCGGCGGGCGCACTCGGTAGCGATACGGATTCGGGCCGCCGTCGCTGATGAGATAAAACCCGAGCTCGCCTTTGGGCGCTTCAATGCGGCCGTACGCTTCGCCTGCAGGCGGGCGAAACGCGCGGAGCTTCACCTTTGGATTCACGATCGGCCCCGGCTGAATTTGCGCGAAGGCTTGTTGCAGGATGGACAAGCTCTCGTGCATTTCGAGCACGCGAAGCATCAATCGATCGTAAGTGTCGCCGTGGTCGCCTAACGGAATCCGGAATTTAAAGCGCGGATAAAATCCGTAGCCATCAATCTTACGAACGTCGTAATTCACACCAGACGCCCGCAACATTGGGCCGGTAATGCCGGCGTCGATGGCCAGCTCGGACGATAAGACCCCGACGTTTTGTGTGCGACCGATCACCACCTCGTTTCCGACGACCAATTGTTCGAGCTCGTCGATGAATCGCGGGAAACGGTCGACAATTTTCTTCGCCTGTTCCATCCATCCAGGCGGGGTATCGCACCGGCAACCGCCGAAGCGCATGTAATCGCACATCATGCGGGAGCCGGAGAGCGATTCGAACAGATCGAGAATCTTTTCGCGCTCGCGGAACGCGTACATCAGCGGCGTGCCCCATGCGCCCATATCGTTGAGCAGAAAGCCGAGCAACGACGCGTGATTTTGAAGCCGGGTGAGCTCGGCCAGAATGATGCGCAGATATTGAGCGCGCTCAGGAACTTCGATTCCAGCGAGCTTCTCCACACTAAGCGCGTAAGCCCAGTTGTTTGTCATCGAGCAAAAATAATCGAGTCGATCGGTGTAAGGCATCGACCCAAGGTAGCTAGTGTTCTCCCCGATCTTTTCGTGATTGCGATGCAAGTAACCGAAGACGGGTTTCAACTTGCGCACGATCTCGCCTTCAAGAGCCACGTTCATGCGAAACACACCATGGGTCGATGGATGCTGAGGCCCCATCGACACTTCAAGTAATTCGCCTTCCAATCGCGAACCCATCGTTACCGGTGGCCGCTCCATTGCTTCGATTGTCTCAACCGTCGTGCTCATTCCAAATTGTCATCCTGAGTCGCGAAGACGGCGAAGGATCTCTGGATTTGTTGCATGCGGAATGGCCAGAGATGTTTCGCTTCGCTCAACATGACAGGTCAGGAGGGTTTTAATTCCTGCTCCGCGGGACGCGAGGTGTAATGCTGCTTCGCTTTTTCCAGCACATCATCGTGCGGCGTTGGCTCCCATTCGTAATCGTCCGGCTCCCGATAATCCTTGCGCATCGGATGATCTTCGAACTCGTCCCACATCAAAATCCGCCGCAGATCCGGGTGGTCGTCGAAACGGATTCCGTAGAGATCATAAATTTCGCGTTCCTGAAATTCCGCGCTGCGCCAGACCGGCGTAAGCGACGGCAATCGCGCGCCCTCTGCGCGGTCGACGGTACGCATGCGAATGATCACCGGCCCGTGCTTGTGCGTCATGGAAAAGAGGTGATAAACCGCCTCCAGATAGCCGGGGGTTTTCTCTTCCGTCGTTTGATCTACTTCTTTCTCCACCCCTTCGACGACCGTTTTCACCTTCACGGTTTTCTTAACCGTCCGGTCGAGCCAATCGACTCCGGTGACGTTTGAGCAGAAGTCGAGACGCAGCGCGGGATCGTCGCGCAAAAACGTCGCAACCTCGCGCCCATGTTCGCGACCGAGTAAGAGCGATTGCTGGTTCGCGGGGCCGGGATTTGGAACGATGTCGATCTTCGCTCCCGGAATCGCCGCTTCCACGCGGGCTTTGATTTGCTCCAGCGACTCCACGATCAGACCCGCTCGAGTTCTGGCGGCTGAAACACATCCGGATTGGCGGGCGGCTCGAGGTCATGGCTGCCAAATGCCGGCACCGGAAATTCGCTTGGCTGTTCCGGATCGAGATGCGATGCCTTGTCTGCGCCGGTCAGTTTTTGTTCATCGATCTTGTGTTGCAGTTCCATGAACGCGTGTAGCAGCGCTTCGGGTCGTGGCGGGCAGCCGGGAATATAAACATCAACCGGAATGTAGCGGTCGATTCCTTTGAGCACGTTGTAGCCTTGCTTAAACGGTCCACCGGAGATCGCGCATGCGCCCATGGCGATGACGTATTTCGGATCCGCCATCTGGTTGTAGAGCCGCACAATTTGTGGCGCCATTTTCTTTGTCACTGTCCCGGCAACGATCATCAGGTCGGCCTGGCGCGGCGACGGCCGGAAAACTTCACCGCCAAACCGCGCGATGTCGTAGCGCGAGGCTGCCGTTGCGATCATTTCAATCGCGCAACAAGCGAGCCCGAATTGCAGCGGCCAGATGGAGTTCTTGCGTCCCCAGTTGTAAAGATCCTGCATCGAAGTCACCCAGACTCCCTGCCGTTGCAGCTCGCGGCGTAGCGTTTCGTCGATTTGCTCGCTCATGGATCGTGAGAACGTTAAACAGTTAAACCGTTAAATTGGATTGGCGGTCGCCTCGCCTTCCCTTTTTAACAATGTAACATTTTTAACGGTTTTAACGAACGCATCACCGCTCCCACTGTAAGCAACCCTTGCCCCAAGCCCAGACCAGGCCTTCAATCAGGAGTACCAGAAAAACTAATATTGCGATGAACGCGCCCACGGGCAATCCGGTAAACGCCACGGCAAACGGCACGAGAAACACCACCTCGACGTCAAAGATCAAAAAGATGATGGCGTAAAGGTAATACTGGGACCGGAACTGAATATGCGCTTCACCAATGGATTCCACCCCGCACTCGTAGGTCGCGTTTTTTCCCGCGCCCGGTTTTGGCGGCTGAAAAAATCGCCGCCAGACCCAGGCTAACGCGAGTGGGATCAGTGGAAAGGCCAGCGCCACACCAATGAAAATAACGATAAAGAGATAAGGATTTGGAATCATCCCGCTGTTATATGTCGCCCGCCAAAGGCCTCGCCAATTCTATCAGAAAAAGCTCGATTACGAATTTATCGCGTAGAGCATTTGATGCTTGCCATGGCGAATGGCTTAGCATTTTATCGTGACGCGTTTGGTGGGTTTGAGTGTGATGAGATGAGTTTTTGTTTTCATTAGGCGCCGAGATTGTCTGCTTGGCACCCCACCAAACGCATTTTTCTTATTCAGCCTCACACAGCATCAAGCTATCGGAGTTAGTACCGATCGCCCGAAGCAATTCGCTAACCGACAGCCCCCACACGTCCCGCAAATTGCCGCAGGCATCTGAGTGAGGCGGGCACCGCTTTCTCGAAGGTCGGTGTGCGTTGCTCTAGAATTTATTTCTCGTCCTCCGCCGATTTTCTGCCAAACCAGCGCCGCTTTTTCGGCGTGGGCTCCTCCGCCGGCGTTGGGGCGACGGCCGGTTTTTCTTCTTTGGCAGCTGGCTCTTCTTTCTTTGCCTCTACGGGCTCTGGCTCTACTCGCTCTGGTTTTGCTTCGGCTCGCTTGCGTTTCGCCTTTTTTTGCTCGGCCGCCTTTTCCTCAACGACCTCTGCAATATCAATCCACTCGATGAACGCCATTGGGGCGGAGTCGCTTTTACGCTGGCCAAGCTTTACGATGCGCGTATATCCGCCATTGCGATCCGCTGATCTTGGCGCGATGTCGTTAAACAATTTCTTGACCGCATTCTTTTGCCGCAATGTCGCCAGAGCGGTGCGGCGTGCGTGAATCGATCCGTTTTTCCCGAGGGTGACCATTCGCTCTGCGAGCGGTCGAACTGCCTTTGCCTTTGCCAGCGTGGTCTTAATACGCTGATGTTCGATTAGCGAGCAAACCTGATTCGCCAGCAGCGCTTTGCGGTGCTCTGCCTTGCGACCAAGCTTGATCGTCTTTTTTTGATGTCGCATGACGCGAAAACCTAATCCTTAATCCAACGCTACTCTGCGCCAACTGGTCCGCTCGGGCCGGCGGCATCGCTGCTCACCGGCACGTCCACCAGGCCTGGATCGAATTTCATGCCCAGGCTCAAGCCAAGATGTTGCAGTTTGTCCTTGATTTCGTTTAACGATTTTTTGCCGAAATTGCGATACTTCAGCATTTCGGCCTCGGTTTTTTGGGCAAGTTGGCCCACCGTCGTGATGTTCGCGTTGTTCAGGCAATTCGCAGCGCGCACGCTGAGCTCGATCTCGTTCACACTCATGTTGAGCAGCTTCTTTAGCTTGATGTTTTCTTCGCTCACCCCGGCCGGCGTCTGGTCGAATTCGATCACTTCTTCGTTGTAGTGCACAAATATGTCGAGGTGGTGCCGCAGAATCGCAGATGCCTGGAGCAAGGCGTCATCCGGCGTCAAACGGCCGTCGGTCCAGATCTCGAGAATGAGCTTGTCGTAATCGGTGCGCTGACCAACACGGGTGTTTTCCACTGCGTATTTCACACGCGTGACCGGCGAAAAGATGGAATCGATTGGGATCAGGCCGATAGCCTGATCCGGACGCTTGTTCTCTTCTGCGGTGGCAAACCCGCGGCCGACGCGGACATCGAACTCGGCATCAAATTTATGTTTCCGATCGAGAGTGCAGATCACCTGCTTTGGGTTCAGTACTTCAAAACCCTGGATGGTCTGGATGTCGCCGGCAGTCACTTCGCCTTCTTTGTTCACGGCAAGCGACAGTTTCTTTGGCTCATGGTCCTGGCCATCGAGTTTAAATTTCACTTTCTTCAGGTTGAGGACGATGTCGGTGACGTCCTCGACCACGCCGGGTAGCGTGGCAAACTCATGCTGCGCGCCTGCGATTTTGGCCGCGGTGATCGCCGCGCCTTCCAAAGAGGAAAGCAGAACACGCCGGAGAGAGTTTCCAACGGTGTGCCCGTAACCGGCTTCGAACGGTTCGGCAGTAAATCTGGCATAGGTATCTGTGGCTGTGCTCTCGTCTTTGGCGAGAGTTTTCGGCATTTCAAAACGACCGTAACGGATTGGCATAATTCAATTTCGATTGTGAATTTTCGATTTCGGATTGAGACGGCGATTCAAAGACAAATCGGCAATCGCAAATCTAAAATCTCAAATTCCCCTTTGCCGGGTTCCCCCTGGCGAGTGCAGCCTCGCATCCAGCGATGGAGACCCAGGGACCAACGGCGTAATTTCAAAAACTCGCTGCGAAGCGTCCAATAAACCCCAACCTGGCATTTTTGCAAGTGCCGGGGTGACACGGGCGCCAGAGCCGGGCGCGTCGGAAATTAGTCTTGCACAATGTCGTCGGGCAATTCGTTGGCCGATTTGGATGTTTTCGGAAAATGCGCGGCTAGCACTTCGCCGATTTCCTTAATCGCTTCGACCAGCGCGTGGCTGAACTTTTCGTTTTGAAAATGTGCCCGCATTCCTTCCACAATACGGTGCCAGAACTCGTCGCCGCATTTCTCGTGAATCGCCCTGTCGCCCACTACGGCGAATGTATGTGCTCGCGGTACAACGAACAGGAGCACGGCATTGCGGTCCTGTGTCTTGTCCATCTTATGCTGCTGAAATTTTTTCTGCGCCAACTCGATCCTGCGCCTCCGCCACCAAAACTGCCGCCACCGCCGCTGAATCCACTGAAACCGCCTCCGCCGCCCCCGGACGACCACCCTCCGCCGCCACCGGTCGGTAAAAATATTGGGCCGCCTCGGCCCGATGAATAGCCGTAACCGCCAAGTCGCCGCATCACTCTGGAAATGATGATTAGAACGACGACAAAAATGATGAAGAACAAGAGGCTCGGAGCGCCGCTGCCGTGATGTTGTTCGGCGGCCGTTTTTCCCGATCCCTTGTACTCGCCACGGATTGCCTTGCAGATCAAATCAATGCCAGTGGCGAGGCCGGCCTGATAGTCGCCATTCCGGAAAAGCGGTTTGATGTGGTACTCGGTGAGATCGAACGCCGTGATGTCCGGCAGCGCGCCTTCCAGTCCGTAACCCACTTGAATAAACATCTTGCGATCCTGGATGAACACGAAGAGCACGACGCCATTGCGGCGTTCCTTTTTACCGACGCCCCACGCCTGTGCCAAGCGCTGCGTGTAGTCCGCGACGTCTGAGTCGCTCTGCATCTTGGGAAAAACCGCGACCACGACTTGATCAGAGGTTTCACGCTCAAATTGTGCCAGTTGCTCGTTAAAGCGATAAGCGGCTTCCTTTGAAACAACGCCGGCGTAATCGTTGAAGTAACGATCCGGTTTCGGCGGAATCACTTCCGCGGCTTGCGACTCTATTGCCAGGGATGCAAGCAATGCCGCGATCAACAGAGCGACTTGTTTGGCGCGCAATATCTGTAGTAGCAGCCGTGTCGGCTGCACCATCGCGGGCGACACGCCCGCCGCTACAGCAAAATCGAGAATCACCTTAGGGCGCTGCCGTCGCTGCAGGCGCCGGTGCGGGCGTGCCAAAATTGAATTGCACAGGCGGCGGCCGTTCCGCGCCCGGTTGGGCACTGAAGAATGGTCTCGGCGAAAAACCAAGCATACCCGCCACCAAATTCGTTGGGAAACTGCGCACCGCCACATTGTAGTTTTGCACTGCGGTATTGAAGTTGCCGCGCTCGACTGAGATTCGATTCTCGGTTCCTTCCAGTTGCGCCTGCAAACTCAGAAAATTCTGGTTGGCCTTCAGTTCCGGGTAACGCTCAACCACAACTAGTAAACGCGAAAGCGCGTTGCTCAGTTGCCCTTGCGCAGCCTGGAATTGCTCGAGTTGCGCAGCATCGGTAGGCGCTTTGTTCGGATCAAGTTGCACGCGCCCGACACTGGCGCGCGCATTCGTGACTTCGGTGAGGGTCGATTTCTCGAAGTTGGCCGCGCCGGCCACGGTGTTCACGAGATTCGGAATCAAATCTGCGCGCCGTTGATAAACGTTTTGCACCTGCGCCCAGCTTTGATCGACAGCTTGCTGCAAGCGGACGAGACGATTGTAACTGCCGCCCAGCGCAAGAGCAGCAATGACGACGATGAATAGCAGAATGGCGAGAAGGACGCCGCAACCAAGGGCGAATTTGTTCATACGATCGTGAATCGTTCTAGAAATGTTTTGCGAAGTCAACCCTAGCGGCCAAGTACCAGCCGTAAGAAATGCGCATCGGAAAATTTTGCATCGGAACCTTGGCGCACAATGATCGTCTTTAGCGACGGAATTACAAACAAGCGCTGATAACCCGAGCCAAGTCCCACGACCATGTCGGCCGGCGCATCCTTGCAAATGCAAACATCTGTCCATTGCGCGTTTTGCCATGGTAAATCGAGCATACGTTCCATGTCCACCTCGCGACCATTTGGTGCTTGTTGATTCAACCAAAATGCGAGGCCGTATGACGGATTTGCCTGCGACCCGGCAAATGCCTCGCTCAACAAAGCTGCCGGGACAATTTGCCGTCCGTGGTAATTGCCGCGCCCGAGGACCAGCGCGCCCAGTCGCGCCCATTCCCGCGCGGTCAATTCAAATCCTGTCGCTGGCAGTGGATTGCCCAGAGAATCCTTTTTGTAGTTGAGGCGATGCAGTCCAAGCCGGTCCGACACGTGCCCGTCAAAGTATGCGATTGTGTTACGACCTTTTAGTTTCCGGCGCAGCACTTCGGAAAAAATCTGAAGATGACTTGGACCATAAACGAAAGCCGCCCCGGGTTCAGCAACCATCGGCAACCGAATTGCCATAGCGTTACGGTCTCGGATCGATGCGCGCTGAAGACGTGACGCGCCTTCAATGCCGTCGGTCTGACTAAGCAACTGGCGAATGGTGATCCGCGATTTGCGTGGATCACTCTTCCATTCAGTGATCGTGTCCGAGACGAGATCGTCGAGCCTGAATAATCCATCGTGCACCGCAGCCAGCGCAGCGATTCCCCAAAAACTTTTTGTCCCGCTGAAGATCGGCCACCTTCCCCTCGCTGATCCTCCATTCGCATAATGCTCAAAAATTGTTCGGCCATTTTGCATGACCAGCATGGAGACTCCGCGTCTGCTCTCGGAATATGTAGCCGCACGCGTGCAATCAGATGCACGGATTTCGGCAAAGGCAGAAGACGTCGCAAACGTGAGAAGACAGAATCCGCTGTAGCCGCTTCGCTGCGCGAAGCGTAGCCATGACGAGCCATTCATGCGCGGGTCGGGTCGCCCACAGGGCGACAGCTACAGATCCGTTGTAGCCGGCTTCGGTGACGCCGGCTGAACGGCATCAGCGATGCCGGCTTCAGAGCGCGCAACCGGCAAATTCCGTCTTCGCAGTTCTTCGACGTTTGGCAATTCGTCGAGATTGCGCAGCCCGAAGTGATCGAGGAAAAACTGTGTTGTTTCATAAAGAAGCGGGCGGCCGGGGATTTCGGCGCGGCCAGCGATCTTGACCAGGCCGCGCTCCATTAATGTTTGCAGCACGCCGTCGATATTCACACCGCGAACCGCTTCCACATCGGCGCGCGTAATGGGCTGGCGATATGCGATGATCGCCAGCGTTTCCAGCGCAGGCGCGCTCAGCCGCGCCGGCTTTGGCGCGGGAAAAAGCTGGCGCACCCACTGCGCGTATTGCGGATCGGTCGCAAGCTGCCAGCCTTCCGCTTTTTCAATCAGTTGAAACGCGCGCTGTTGCTCGACGTAATCGATCTTCAATTGTTCGAGCGCGGCGGCAACTTCGGCTTCGCGCACGCGCGAGAACTCGTTAGGTCCCGCGCCTGCGGGATCGCCCTGTGTGCCCTTGATCGCCGTGGCAATCTCACGGATCGAAAGCGGTTTTTGCGCGCTGAAAAGAAGCGCTTCGATGACACGGGACAAGGTCATAACACAACGCGTGTCATCGAAGTGAAGGACCTCGCATTCGAAGTCTTCCACACACAGACTTTATTGCGTAACCCATCACCCTTTGTGAGGTCCCTCACTGCGTTCGGGATGACGGCGTGCTTGAGCATGTTCCTAATCTGCTCCAATCGCGCTTTGAATTGCATCCACGATTCGGTCTGCTTGCTTGTCGATCATAGCGAGCTCGCGTCCTTCTATGAGCAGACGGATTTTTGGCTCGGTCCCGGAATAACGCAGCAACACGCGGCCTTTGCCAGAGAGCTCTTTCTCCGCGTCGTTCACCAGCTTCATCACCGCAGGCAGCTCGGCGAGGGGGCGCTTTTCCTTCACGACTAAATTGCGTTGGGCCTGAGGATATTTTTGCAAACATCTCTTCAACTTACTTAATGGCTGGCCGCTCTTGTGCATGATGCGCAAAACCTGCAGCGCGGTGATGATGCCGTCGCCGGTGGTGGTGAAATCGCGGAAGATGACGTGACCGCTTTGTTCGCCGCCAAGATTCAGTTTTTGGTGCACCATTTCTTCGATCACATAACGATCGCCGACTTTCGTCCGCAGTACGTTTCCACCATGCTGAACAAGCGTTTCATTGAGGCCAAAATTGCTCATGACGGTGGCTACTATCGTATTTTGCTCAAGCCGCCCGGCGTCCAAAAAGTCGAGAGCAGCGATGGCAAGAATCTCATCGCCGTCCACAATCTCGCATTTCCTCGAGCGACATTCCCCGCGGAAAACTTGCCTTGGCGAATTCCACATAGCGGCCGAGAGCGTCATCGATTCGCGTGGCGCGTCCGATTTTATTGGCAGTCGGCCGGACGGAATCGATCTCACCGGTGAAAACGAGCTGCTCAATTTTTTCCTCGATTTGATCGTCCAGCTTGTAGCCGTCGTGCCGGAAAAATTTGATGCCGTTGTCCTGATACGGATTATGCGAAGCGGAAAGGACGATGCCGGCGTCGGCGCGCAGCGATCGTGTAATGTAAGCGACACCCGGTGTAGGCAACGGTCCGATAACGAGAACATCCACTCCGAGCGATGTGATTCCCGCTACGAGCGCGTTTTCCAGCATGTAACCGGAGAGACGCGTGTCCTTGCCCAAAACGATTTTCGGACGCGCCCCGTCAGGCGTCCTACGCGGATTCATTTGAGCGAAGACGTACGCCGCAGCGCGCCCGAGTTTCAGTGCCGTCTCCGCCGTCACCGGCTCGACGTTAGCAACACCCCGCACGCCATCCGTTCCAAAAATTTTCTTCTGCTCGGTCACGGGGTAATTGAAACGCCCAAGAGGTAATTCGTAAACGGGAAAGTTTCTCTCGGTTGGCGAAATCTTTCTGAGCCGAGTTTGGTTGTCCACCAGCAGGGCACAAAAACGCCGCAGACTGCAGGCTTGATTTTGGCGCGGTTTTTTGTTTGGATCGCAGCGTGCCCCCTGAAGATGAGGTGACTTCACTGAGCGCGATTGGCGGAAGTGCTCATCACGGCCCGGCGGCGTTTACTACCACTCATTGGAGCGTGGTGCTAGAGGCACAAGGCGAATCGCCAGCGGCGCAAGAGGCGCTCGAAAAGCTTTGCCGCACGTATTGGCGACCTATCTATGGCTTCGTGCGGCGACAGGGTGTTTGGACCGAGGACGCGGAGGATCTCACTCAGGGTTTCTTCGCTTTATTGTTGGAGCGCAAAGATCTGAATACTGTCCGCAAGGAAAAGGGACGACTTCGTTCTTACCTGCTTGCGTCGGTCAAACACTTTCTGGCCGACGAGTCACGCCATGCGATGGCAGTCAAGCGCGGCAAAGGACAACGCTTAATTCCGTTGGAGGAGTTTCGTGAGCGTGACCGCATCGATGTTGAGCGGAGCGACAGGCTGACAGCCGACCAACTCTACGAACGTCGCTGGGCGTTTACGGTTCTGGAACAAGTGATGGCGCGGCTGCGGGACGAATATCGCAGTGCTGGCAATCTCCGGTTCTTTGATCAGATGAAGAAAATGCTCATGGACGAACCCGGCCGGCCTTCGCAAGCCGAGGTCGCCACCGAATTCGATATGACCGAGAACGCGGTCAAACAAGCGTTTTACCGATTTCGTCAGCGCTACCAAACGTTATTGCGCGAGGAGATCTCGCACACGGTTGCCATGCCCAGCGATATCGAAGATGAGTTGCGCCATCTAATTGCTGTGGTGCGGGCGTAACCTTTGGTAGGATTTTACGCAGTAAAAGAGGGGAGCGCACGAGCGACTCTCCGATAATGACGGCTGTACCTAAAGTTTGTCCAACTTGCGGGGCGGAAATCCCACCCGACGCGCCAGAAGGAGGTTGCCCAGGTTGCCTGCTCCAGACCGGCCTTGATCCGCTTGTGGATGAGGATGGACATGCGTCCGATGTAACACGAGTACAGCCTGCCACGGGAAGCGAGCGGTCGGTGGAGATGCTCGGAGACCTGGGCGATTACGAGTTACTGGAAGAAATTGGCAGAGGCGGTCAGGGAGTAGTGTATCGCGCGCGACAGAAACGTCTCAACCGCACAGTTGCACTCAAAGTTATCGGCTTAGGCCAATGGGCCACGAAGGCGCATCTCAAGCGTTTCCGTCTTGAAGCAGAAGCCGCCGCCAGTCTCGAGCATCCATGCATTGTTCCCATTTACGAAGTGGGGGAGCGCGGCGGCGCCTGTTACTTCAGCATGGGGCTGGTGGAGGGCGGTCAACTCGATGCCGTCGCGAAGCGCGAACCGATGCCGATCCGTCACGCAGCGGAACTAATCGCCAAGCTGGCCCGAACCGTTCATTATGCGCATGAGCACGGCATCCTCCATCGAGACATCAAACCCGGAAACATCCTGCTGGACACAAAGGGCGAACCACATCTCACCGATTTCGGACTGGCACGCCTCGTCGAGACAGAGAGTACGGTCACGCGCACGCTGGAAGTGTTGGGCACTCCCAGTTACATGGCGCCGGAACAAGCGGTGGGAAATAACGCGGGCGTCACTAGCGCCACGGATATCTACGGACTCGGCGCGGTGTTTTACCAATTGCTCACGGGTCATCCACCTTT
>WNFS01002366.1_pt1 | contig 14265 bp, 11 predicted proteins | sample 5400141 | NCBI WGS metagenome assembly WNFS01 (sample SAMN13153358, study PRJNA577476) | soil metagenome | isolation source: 60 cm saprolite under Madrone tree | place: USA:California | collected 2016-06-14
GCCGCACCGGCCTTTCTCGTCCTCAACCATTTGAAGCGCTCGCTTTGTTGCTTCTGTCACGGCGAAACGGAATAGATAGCCAATAAAATATTCCTGTATCTCGCAGTCGTATCCCTGGTATGAAGCCATGCGGTCAAGATATGCGTCCACCGCGGGCACCAGTTTCCGGCTACCTGCCCGAAGCACCAGAGCCGCGGTCTGATGCGACACCATCCAATCTTGGGGCGTGGAAAAGTCCTTTGCCCCCAATCGCGACCTGAGCATTTCGTCCAGCTCCGGATGCTCCGCTTCGGGCACAAGGAGGATTGCGGTCCTGCTAATCTTTGTGCCAGCCCACGTAGCTTCAGAGAAGATCGCCGCTCCGCATTCTTTCGGCCAGTCTCGGCACCAAAAGTCATAAGCCTGGTCCCGAAAGCTTCCTACCTCGTCACGACGATCATTCGCGAGCTTTTCGATTGTTGGCAAGAGCTTGTAGTGCGGCAGGATCGGCCACTCCGAGTACAGAAACTGAACTTGCTGCCCCGGCTCAAGCTCCGACGCCAAAGCAAGAACCTCGTCACGCAATCGAACCAGAAACTCCGGCGCTTCCGCTTTCCCGCCGTTTTGCCGTTCCGCATTGCTCCATGCTTCATAAGTCGCGGACACACGGGCAGATCCAGTTCGCCGCTTTATGCTCTCCAACAGTAGTTGGTTAGCCTCTGCAAAATGTCGTTCGTAGGCCTTGTTCCGTTCCGCAATCTTCTGTTCCCATTCCTTTCGTCTTTCGGAATCATCTGGATATTTGGGCGCGATGCCCAGCTCATTTCTTACTTGAAGTTCTGCCAGCAGATCAGCGCCAATCCCCCTCGGATTCCGTGCGGGATCGGATAAGGATGTCTTCAGCAGTTCTATGATTACCCTCACTTGCGAGGAATTGTTCAACCCCTTATATACATTGCCCGAGCTATCACCTTGTGTGCCTTGTGACAGATAGAGCTGCACGAGTTTCTGCGCCGAAGCCGGTGTGTCCAGAATTGCCAGTCGGTGCAGCGCGGGATAACGCACTCGTGGATCTTCTGAATGGTCAAGAATACGTTCGATTTCGGTTACTTCCGCGGCACTCCACGATTCGTCGGCCGGCAAAATATCGAATTCCAATGCGTTTGACTCCAGCGTTAGATGCTCTGTCCCTCCACCCTCCTCCGCTCCTTTTATTCGCGAAACTGCCGTGCTCGTGACAATCAGCGAATAGTGGCCATTGCGAAATCTGTACCAATCCCCTAAGTCTAGTTTTTGGACTATCGGTTGAATCCCCAAATAGCCCATGCTGCTTAGATACGAACCAGCGAATCCGCGAATCAGGTCCCTCAAATCCATCGCGCCCTCGGCCGGCGTTATACGCGGGTTCACCGAGCTCATCTCGGGCAGAGGAGTTCCCCAACTGCCGCGATACTTTTTCTCCGTGTCGGTCGCATAGGAAATCTCGATTTCAATTGATTCCCCAACATGATATGCAGTCGTATGACGAACAAACCCTATATGGACGTGCATGTCTTCAGGATTGGCGCAACGTAAGGGAGCGGCAAGCAACAGAGCCGAAGCAGCCAGAAATGTAAGCCGCCACATAATGTTTTTCCTGAAATGGTTTATCACATGACTCTGAACCTGCCAATGCCGCGTGTGCCCCGTTGTTTCACAGTGTTCCCGGCCTGAAATCCCGTTTATTGTGTGCGTGCCTCTGTTATCATCCCCGCGCATGCCTCTCCCCCAGCGCCTCCAGGAAATCCGCGATGGCTTCGAGCGCCCCTTCTGGGTCGCTAACATCAGCGAAATTTTCGAGCGCCTCTCTTACTACGGTGCCTTTTCCTCGCTCGCTCTGTATCTCCACGAGAAACTCAATTTCTCCACCGAGCAAACCGGTGCCCTCGCCGGGCTTTTTGGAGGAGCCGTCTGGTTCCTCGCCATCTTCGGCGGCACTGTCGCAGACTGGCTCGGATTTCGCCGCGCCCTTTCCCTCGCTTACCTCATCCTGAGCGGTGCGTACTTCCTCCTCGGTTCTATCGGCGCGCCGTGGCTGAGCCCGATACGCAACTCCATGCCTTTGACTTTATTCGTTGGCATCGTGCTCCTTCTGCCCGCGCTCGGAATCGCTCTAGTCAAACCCAGTGTGGTGGGCACCACCGCCCGCGCTTCCAAGGAAAACGTCCGCTCCATCGGATATTCCATTTACTACACCATGGTCAATATCGGCGGCACGCTCGGCCCAGTGATCGCCGATTGGGCCCACGCCAAATTTGGTGTCGAAAATGTCTTTCGCATCGCCGCCCTCAGCGTCTTCGCCATGGTCTTCTTCGTCCTGCTCTTTTTCCGGGAACCCAAGGCGCAAGCCGCGGCGCCGCCTCCTCCATCGCTCGCTGTCACCGCTAAGAACTTTCTCACCGTGCTTTCCAATCCCAGGTTCATGCTGTTTCTTTTGATTTTCACAGGCTACTGGATCGTTTTCTGGCAGCAGTTCACGTTGTTGCCCGGCTACATACACAACTTCATCGATCCCAACGCTCGCGTGGAACGCGTCCTCAGCATCGACGCCGCCGTCGTGATTTGCTTTACTCTCGCCTGGAATCACCTCATTCAAAAGATCCCGCCGTTTCGTGCCGTGATTCTCGGCACCCTCGTTTCCGCTCTGTCCTGGCTGATCCTTGCTTTGTGGTCCAGTTACTGGGGAGCCGTGCTCTCGATTTTCATTCTCGCCCTCGGCGAAATCACTCAAGCCCCGAAGTATTACGAATACATCTCCAAGCTCGCGCCCGCAGAGCAGCAAGGCACTTACATGGGATTTGCCTTTCTCCCCATCGGCATCGGCTCGATTGTCGGTGGATGGTTCGGCGGAAAAATGCTGCATCACTTCGGCGAACTGCAGCACCAGCCGCAGCGCACCTGGTACGCCATAACCGCCGTAGGCGTCCTCACCGCATTCTTGCTCTGGATTTACGACCGAGTAGTCAAGCCCGAAGCACAAAGCTAGTGACGCCGCAATCTTGCGCGCGACGAAACACTCACTCCTTGAACTCTTCCACTCTTGAACTTTGAACTCTCGCGTCAATTCACCATGCGCCGCAGCGATTCCAGCGCCTGTCGCGCCTGCGAATACCGGGGCTCCACTTGCAGCGCTTCCTGGAAACAATGCATTGCCCGCGCGTACATCTCTTTTCCCAGGTAAGCGCGGCCTAAATTGTAATGGGGAAAATGCCGCGGCTCGTACCGTCGCGCTTCAATCGCGCGCTCCAACCAGGGAATCGCTTCTTCGAATCGCCCCAGCTCGATCATGTACGCGCCGATATCGTTGTAGGGATTTCCGAATTCCGGGTCGAGTTCGATGGCGCGCTTGCATTCCGCGATCGCATCGTCGAGCTTGCCCTGAAAATGATACGTCCAGCCTAAAAACGTATGCGCCTCCGCGGTGGGAAAAAGCTCCAGCGAAGATTGATAAAGCTCCACCGCCCGGTCGTAATCGCCTTCCATCTGGGCTTGATACGCGTCCTGCAAAACTTCCCACGCTCGTGTGAGGGTTTCCCGGCTCATGTCGCGATTTTTAGCACACGGGTCCGGGTGCGTCAAAAGTACGAGCGCCCCGCCCGTGCTAGATTGCAACCTGTCCTTTGTGCCGGGTCCGCAGTGGCATTTCCGCCTGCAAACATGGAAAATGGATTGTGTTGTAGCGCAGGGCGGAGTCTTCGCAGCCCTGCGGCTTTTCGGATCGTGGAAACCTCCAGCTCGACTTAGAAATACGTACGACGCACGAATACGCACGACCAGGGGGAATTGTGAATCGCAATTTTCTAATTCTTGGGACAGCGGCGCTGGCATTGGCCGCAACGGTTTTCGCGCAGGATGAGCCGCCCGCGAAGAAGCAAACCAAAAAGTCGGGAAACGGTGATGCCGCGGCGGCCGCGCGAGGCAAGGATACTTTCGAGAAAAAATGCGCCATCTGTCATTACGCCGATAACGACCAGAAAAAGATCGGCCCGGGATTGAAGGGAATTTCCAAGCGCGGCACATTCACGGTGAACAACAACAAGGTCACCGACGAAACCCTGAAGACCTGGATCGAAAATGGCGACACGCTGATGCCGCCGTTTAAAGATGTCCTGGAGCCGGCGCAAATCAAAGACGTAGTCGCCTATGTTAAGACTCTCTAATCTGAGCGAGTCTACTTCGCCAAATTTCTACTTCGCACAAATCTTGGATTGCTCTTCGCGCTGGTTCGGCGTTCGAATAAATGTGTGTCAAGCCAGTCGGCGCGCCTCTTCGTTTTCTTTCAGTGCTCTAAAATAGCTCTTGGTTGCGCGGGCCGGGAACCACCGCGCAACCAAGAGATAAACTCAACCGAGACACCTGCCCGCGACCTGGCGCCCTTGAATCCTCGCGCGTGACCCTTCCTGGGTCAGTGCTTGCGGCGCGATTCGATTCCGGCGCTGTTTTCGGGCTCTACAATTTTTCTTCCGCGAAAACTACTTCAAGATGGCGTCTTTGAACGCCTTCGCCGCGCGCAAACGAACTACCGTCTTGGCCTTGATCTTGATGGCCTCGCCGGTTTGCGGGTTGCGGCCCATGCGCGCCTTGCGGTGCGCTTTCACTGCGCGGCCGAGATTCGGAATCACAAACTTGCCGGCGGCGCCCTTGCATTCCTTCACCGCGAGCTTGAAGAGTTCTTCAAAAAACAGTGCCGCGGTCTTCTTGGGAATGTTGGTCTTTTCTGCGATATGCGACACAACCTTCGTCTTGCTCATTGGCTTGGCTGCCATCTAGTATTCTTATCCTCCTGATTTTTTTCGTGCCTCGAGGTGATCAAGGCAGCCGCGGACTCTCCCCTTGTTTCGCACCGAAAAATCCGGGCCGGAGGGGACTATAGCCAACGCTTTTTCAGAACGCAAGGAAAAAACCGCGAAAAACGCTGGAAAAATGCGTCTTTTTTGAGTCCGAGGGCAAAAAAGCCGTAAAAATGCGGGTTTTCCACATGCCAGAGGCGAGCGCGGGCGTGCCGGGGGTGAGTTGCTCGAGCTGTTTCCAGTTTGGCGTGTCGCTCACAGTGTGGCCAGATCCGAGTAGAAGTTGGCAATGGCTTTGATCCCGCCGAAATAATTCTCCAGGGCTATGTGCTCATCGGGCGCGTGGGCGTTCTCGTCAGGGAGACCGAAGCCGAGCAGCACGCAGGGAACTTTGAAAGTGTCGTACATCTGGGTGACGAAAGGAATGGAGCCGCCTTCGCGGATGAATACGGCTTTTTTGCCGAAGCCTTTTTGCAACGCAGCTTGCGCCTTGGCGAAGATGGGGTTGTGAAAGGGCGCGGCCCAGGGCTTGCCCATGCTGAGAACCTGGAATTTGCAGGTCACTGTGTTCGGGAGAAGTTTGCGAATATGCTTTTCGACCAGCTTGGCGATTTTGGGCGGATCCTGGTCGGGTACAAGCCGAGTGGAGAATTTGGCGTACGCTTTGGAGGGAATCACGGTTTTCGCGCCTTCGCCCGTATAGCCGCCCCAAATGCCGTTGAGCTCGAGCGTGGGGCGCGTCCAGAGCTGCTCGACGATGGTGAACCCCTTTTCGCCAACGTAGCCGGGAGCGCCGACAGCCTTCTCAAAATCTTTTTTCTTCCAGGGCAAGGAATTGAGAGCTTTACGCTCGGCGCCTCCGATTTTTGCCACGTCATCGTAGAAGCCGGGCACGGTGATGCGGAAATTTTTGTCGTGCAGCTTGGCGAATAGCTCGGTCAGGATGGTGAGCGGGTTTGGCACCGCGCCACCGTAAACGCCGGAATGCAAATCGCGGGCAGGTCCGGTCAGTTCAATTTGATAGTAGTTGAGTCCACGCAAACCGTAGGTGATGGATGGGACGCCCTTGCCGAGCATGGAAGTGTCAGAAACAACCAGCGCGTCCGCTTTCAGCTTTTCTTTATTTTTCTGCACATAATCCCACAGGCTGACGCTACCGACTTCTTCTTCGCCCTCGATCAAAACTTTTACGTTGATGGGAAATTTGCCATTTACTTTCTGCAGGGACTCCAACGCTTTCATGTGAATGTGCACTTGGCCTTTGTCGTCGGCGGTGCCGCGGCCGAAAAGGTTGCCGCCGCGCACGGTCGGCTCAAAGGCCGGCGAGGTCCAGAGATCGAGGGGCTCGGCGGGCTGCACATCGTAATGCCCGTAGAAAAGGATTGTGGGTTTGCCGGGAACTTCGAGCGATTCGGCGTAGACCAGCGGATGCATGTTGGTGGGAACGATTTCTACCTTCTTGAATCCGGCATCGCGCAGCTTGTCGGAAACCCAGCGCGCAGCTCGCTCGATATCCGGCTTGTGCTCGCTCTTGGCGCTGACGCTGGGAATGCGCAGGAATTCGCAGAGTTCGGCAAGATGCGCGTCGTGGTGGTCTTCAATGAATTCAGCGAGTTTCATAAGCGATCATTCTATTTCGGAAAGTGAGTAGTGGGTAGTGGGCAGTGGATAGTCCTCTCCAGCAAGGACAGCGCGCCGAGGACGGGAGGGCGAAAGAAGGCGAAAGGGCACACCCCCGGGCAATTTGTATAGATGTGAATACAAAGCACTTACGAAAAAAGGGATTCGTAAAATCATGAAAATAAAGACCTTCCAAATCGATCGACCCAGAGGAGCGATTTGTAAGCTCATGAAAACAAAGGAGGCACAAAAATAGCGTGCGGGGTGGGTCGTTGGTAATGAATAGTGGCGCGGTGTGGAGGTACAGCGCGGCGGAGCGACTTTCGAGGTCTGGTTGGGGCGAGACTGGGGCGTGAGGGGATGGGGGAGGCTGGGAGGCGAGTATCACAAGTCACTGTAGCATGGAATGGAGTTACTGTCAAGTAAGAATCGATAGGTCTTATCTAGTCAGTACGTTACGAGACCCTTTGCCGGTCCGAGGTCTGCGCGGGAGAGCAATGGCTATTCGGAAACGCGGTTGCTCGAAGTTGGCCTTAAACCCCGACCCAAACCAAGGAGTCCGGTACCCGGTACCCAGTCGTGACCCTCGCGTCTCATCCCTATATTCCTCCTCGGCGATTTCCCTGGTGGGCATTTCGCCAGCGAAGTCTTTGAGCCTTTCGCTTGCTAGCCTTCTAGCCTCCGCGCTTGAGTGCGAAGCGTGCGACGAAGTCCAGCTGACACTTTTCTTTCACTTATGACTCTTGCCAAGCTGGCGATCGTGGAAGCGCGGCGGGCGATACAGATGTCGGGGTGCCTTCTATCATCGTAAAGCTCGTCTGGAATGATTCTCTGTCTGTGAGAAGCGGGAAGTTTCACCATCGTCGTTTTCGGGATCCTTCTCATTCAATACCGTACCAAACGAGAAAAATCCAAGATCCAGGGGCATGTTGCTGGGCATCTTCGCGAAGGTGCGATTGGTTCAGGTGGTTTTGGCCTGAGGTCGTTTCACTCGCTGACTTCCGCTCCTGCAGAGTATCGCTCGAGCCGTTTCAACCAGGCGGGCTTCCTGCCAAGGAGCACCCTACGCGACTTTGCGACCCGGATTAGCTTGGAGATATCAGCGGCCAACTCTCCTGCGGTTACTACAGCGCAGACTTTTCCGTTCGGGTCGAACGCGACCAGTTGGAAGTCCGAGTCCTGAGGCCATGCGGGTGCTGTTAAGGATTTTCCGCGATTAGTCTCCGCTATCGTGATCATTTTCCGGTTATGGTCTACCGCAACTGCGAGGTCGAGCATGCGAACTCCTTTCACACGTGTTAGAGACAAGTTTCATTCAAATCCAAGTGCAGGCGGATGACCATTTCGGAGAGTCTTCCACCGTCGATAAGAGTTATACAAGGTTTGTACTCGTGCCGCGCTTCTAGAACTGCGGCCCGTGTGTAATGGCTTGTCGTTACGAATACGCCTTTAGCCGTCGCGCTGAGAGCGCCTCGGAAATTGTTTATTTCAATGCTTCCAACGGAGTGACGCCATCGTTTGACTTGTGCCTGGACATGCATCCCGCCGAAGAAATCATTGGTTTCCTGAACGTATGCGTTAACGTCGATACCTCCATCGCCAGTAGCCGACGTAACCGAAACATCGCGGAATCCGCTTTTCTCCATCACGGTCCGAATGAACTTTTCGAAATCGTATGGCGTGAGTTGCATCATCTTGTATCTTGCTTGTTCGAGTTTCAAAGGCTCCACCGGAACCGGTACGCCTTCGTCCATCGCAATCTCGGTTACATCTCTTTCTAAACTAGTCCAGCCTCGTCTGGCACGGGAGTCATCCAAGAGTTGCGCGGAAATTGCTACCGCTTGGTCTATTGGCACTAGCGAGGGTTCCTCGTGAATCTGAAACTCGAACAGCCACACTCTACGAAGCGAACCTGTGGAATCGGCCTGGATTTCCTGGTAATGGCGAAGTAGTTCGAGTAAACCCAGGAAGCGGTAGGTTTGTTGTCCTAGATTGATGAAACCAAAGAACGGAGTTGGGATCGCGTATTGCTCGACAAGCCTCTTATTCCTGCCACTCAATTGCTGGTCGCCTTCTCGACCTTGGGCGGTATAAGTCAGAATGTCGCCTTCGATTCGATCACGATACGGATTTTCGGCGAGGAGCTTACCGGATTCCTCAGCGGCGGTAAGGATAGCGACATGCCGCACATTCCCACGCGGATCAAGGGCCGGCCGAATGCCGCCGAGGTTCTCCAAATCCAGTGTGAAGCGAATCTGGTCGTTGGAGTAGAGATCCCCCACTTTGAAGGAGGAAAGCTTGTTCATGGACGGGCAATTGGTGCCGTCTCGCCGCATGTTGCGTTGCTGCTTTGGTTTCCAGTACGTTCGGTTCGATTTCGGTATCGAGCCAGCGTCGCAGTTATGTCCGTGCCAGAAGCACCCATTCACAAAGATGGCAATTTTCTTGCCAGGGATAACTATGTCAGGGCACCCTTGCGAGCCTGCGCAGTGGAGGCGGTGACGGTGGCCGAATGGACGTAGAATTTGGCCGACAATCTGTTCGGGTGCTGTGTTGCGGGACCTAACCTTCCGCATTATCGAGCTGCGTTTGGCTGCGGAAAATGTGTCCATGGTTTTTTGAAGTCTAGTTGAGTCAGTTCGTCAATTCAATGGATAACATAGGGTCTAGGATGGTCGGGGTTATGGGGCCGATGATTTTTGACTGCGCCAGTGTTGGCGATGACCGCGCGACGGAGCTGTGTAGAGCCAAATGCGATCGAGCGTGGTGCCTTCCCGCACGACTGGCTGAACGGTGCGCTATCTGCCGTGCAATAGGCGCGAGAGGAAGGATCGCTCGGATTTAGGCTTGGCCGCATCGCCTTCATTTTCCAGGGCGGCGAGGCGCTCGATGGCTTTGGTGTGCTCGGGGTCGATTTCGAGGACGCGGCGGTAGAGGGGGACGGCGCGCCAGGGGAGGCCCATGGCTTCGTAGAGCTCGCCGAACTGAAAATAAGTGGAGGTATTCCACTGGTCAAGCTCGATGGCGAACGAGAAATGGCGGACGGCGTCCTGGCGATATTGCGGGAAGGCGGCGAGGCTGCGCGCGAGCATGGCGTGGTGCTTGGCGACATTGGGAGCGATCTCGACGCACTTGCGTAACCAGAGAATGGAGCCGGCGAAATTGCGGGCGCGGACGGCTTGCTTGGCGCGGGTGAGGCACTCATCGACCGTGGCTTCACTTTCCGTTTTTTCCTGGCCAAGGACGAAGGCGCCGGCGGCGGCGATTTGCTTGTCGTAGGCGGCGCGCTTTTGTTCGTCGAAGAGAGTCTTGTAAGCGATGGTGAGGCGGCCCATCAGATCCTGGAGTAAATCGAGCCATTCGCTGTGCCCCATATGGCGATCGGGATGAAACTTGCGAGCCATGCGGTGGAAGTTTTCTTTTACCTGTTCGGGCGTGGAGGTGGCGGTGACACCGAGCAGCTCGTAGTAGGTGGATTTGCCGGCGAGCTCGAGTAGCGAGCGAATTTCTTCTTCGAATTTCCTGGTGTCTTCTGAGTCGTCAGCTTGCGGTGGGCCTGCCGGTTCGGGGGTCGATGTGACGGCCGCCGTCCGTTGGGGCGCTGGCGTTGAGGCTAGTGGAGGCGCTTGCGCCGGGAATTGCGCGGAAGGCTGGTCCGCTTTCGCGGCCTCGTCTATTTTTTCCGTCCGACTTTCGGCCGGTTGAGCTACGGGCACGCTGACTACCACACCGAGAACGAGCAAAGCGTAAAGGGCGCGCGCGGCGTCTTCTTTCGGGATGGCGCTGGCTGCAATCAGGTCCTTTGCGGAGACAGAACGCGAAATGGATGCGAGCAGGCGGCGTTCGTCATGGTTGAGCTCGACGGCCTGGTAGCGCAAAAGCGGATCAGGCGAGAGGTCGATGCGCAGGTCGGGATCGGCGGCGAGATGATCGAGAGGAAGATCTTTGGCGCGGCGAACGGCTTCCAGGAGGAGTTTGCCGAGGGGAACGGGGATGGCGATTTCGGGCACGACGTTTTTGTCGAGCGAGTTGAAGAAATAAAAGCGGCACGCGGGATAATCGAGAACGGACGAGGTGATCTGGGTGAGCTGGCGCTGAATCCAGCCGGTGACTTCGTCGACCGTGCGAATGCCCATTTCGGCGATGGCCGAACCAAAACGCTGGCCGGTGTGCACGAGTTCCGCGGCTTCCTCGAATTGACTCTGGGTGAGGGCGCCTTCGCGGAGCATCATTTCGCCGAGGCTGTCCTGGCGGTCGCTGCTGGTGGCGAAGACAAGCTGGCCGCCGTCAAAAAACAGCTGGCGTTCGACGCGGCCGAGGACGAGTTGAAGTTGGCCGGTGAGACGCGTGGCATAGATTTTGTTGAGCAGGGCGAACAGTTCGTGGTGGCTCTTGATTTCGCCGGAGTCCAACGGCAGGACGCTGCGCGCAAACCAGTTCGCGGGCGTGGGGATGGAGCCCACCGGTTGTTCCAGCGCGAGGGCTTTGATGAAGCGATGGAGGCGGGCGCGATCTTCGGAGCCCATGTGCACAAATTGCACGCCCATGCCGTGGCCGGCGCGGCCGTGGCGAACGATGGCGCGAGCGCGCACTTCGCCGCCGGTGACGTCGAAGAGGAGCTCAACGTGAGTGCCGGGGGAGAGCGGCTGGTCGTGGAGGAGAAACGCGCCGCCGACACCCATTTCCTCCGCGTTGGAGACGTTGCGCTTACCGGCGCCTTGCCAGGCTACCAGCAAATCCTTCGGCGCTTGAAACCGCGGATTGCGGCGGCGTTCGTGTTTTGGAATTTCGATAGGGGAGACCTTGCATTCAGAGTGATACGGGACGGGCGCGGAAGAAAGGGCTGGTGCCGTATGACGTACCCTCGAAGTGGTTAAGAGACTTATGATGCGCGGCGAGCCATTGGAAGCGGCAGCAGATGATAACCGGGAGGCGATGCGGGGCGTCCAAGCTAACGAGCAGGTGCGAGCACAGAAGGAGGAAGTCATGAAGCGCAGAGAATTCTTGCGGCATGCGGCTGGCGGTATGGGGGCTGCGGCGTTGATGGGCTCCGCCGGGTTGGCGGCGAAACATAGCTTGCTGGCTTCTTTAGGAATGACGCGGGAGGAGAGGCTGGCGGCGTTTCCTGCGCTGCCGCGCAAATTTGCGGCGAATGAGACGGTAACGATCGGGAAGACCGGGATTCAGACGAGCTTGCTGGCGATGGGGACGGGGACAGTGGGATCGGGGCATCACTCGCACCAGACGGCGCTGGGCGTCAAGGGATTATCGGAGATGCTGCTGAATGGCTATGACCATGGACTGCGATTTTTCGATGCGGCAGATTCGTATGGCAGCCACCCGCATGTGGCCGAGGCGCTGAAGCATGTGCCGCGCGACAAAGTTACCGTGCTGACGAAGACTTGGGCGCGCGATGCGGCTACGGCGCGCGCGGATATCGAGCGATTTCGAACGGAACTGGGGACGGATTACATCGACATCTGCTTGATGCACTGCCTGACGGAGGGCGACTGGACCGAGCGGTATCGCGGCGTGATGGATGTGATGGAGGAAGCGCGGCAGAAGGGCACGATTCGGGCGCATGGGTGCTCGTGCCACTCGATTGAGGCGCTGCGGACGGCGACGAAGTCTCCGTGGGTGCAGGTGCATCTGGTGCGGATCAACCCTATCGGGTCCTTCATGGATTCAGATCCGCAGACGGTGGTCAGTGTGATGCGGGAGATGAAGGCGGCTGGGAAGGGGATTGTGGGGATGAAGATTTTGGGTCAGGGAACTATGCGGGACCGGCAGGATGAGGCGTTGAAATTTGCGCTGGGACTGGGATTGCTGGACGCGTTTACGATTGGCGCGGAGAGCCGGGCGGAGCAGGAGGATTTGATCCGACGGATAGGGGCGGCAGGGTAACAAGCGAAAGACAGATTTAACGCGGAGGGCACTGAGGTCGAACTACAGAGGTCACGGAGAAGACGGAGTTGCGGTTGGGGAACATCTGGCCTGTAGGGCAATTGACGGCGATTCGCGGCGGGCCGGAACATGGGAGCATGGACACCGTAGCTTCCAACTCACCGCGACGCAGCGGACGGGCCTTCTTCAAAATGAAATTGCAGGCGCAGGGGCGCGGGCACGACGGACGAAAGTTTCGCGAGACGTGCGAAACCGTGGTCGTCAACGCACACGGGGCGCTGATCCTGCTGAAACATGAGATGGATAACGGCGAGACGCTGGTGCTGACGCATCCGGAAACGATGGAAGAGCAGGAATGCCGCGTGGTGTTCCTGGGAGAGCCGGCGGATCGGCAGCGCGTGGGAGTGGAGTTTCTTACGCCTGCGCCGCGCTTTTGGGGGCTGGACCTGCAGGATGCCCCGCCAGCGAACGAACCGAACTGAGCAACAAATTCACTGCGAAACTTTGATGGGTGTGGGCCGTGGCAGGGCTGCGCCGGCGTTAGCCATGCGCCGGCGCCGTAAGAGCCATTCGCCCACGCGCCAGGCCAGCAGCAATCCGACGATCGCGCCATAGGTAAGCGGGCGGATGACGGCGGACTTCACCAGCCAATAGTAGTGAATCACTCCACAGACCGCGCTGATGTAGATGGCGCGATGCAGGATGCGCCAGCGGCGGCCGCCGAGGCGGCGGATCCAGCCGGCGGTGGATGTAATCGCGAGCGGAATAAGCAGCGTGAACGCGAGGAAACCCACCGTGACGAAGGGGCGCTTGTAGACGTCCTTCCAGATTTCGTGGACGTCGAAAAGTTTATCGAACCAGAGATAGGTGGTGAAGTGCAGGCACGCGTAGAAAAAGGCGAAGAGGCCGAGCATGCGGCGGAAGCGGATCAGTTCTGGCAGATTGAGGACGTGGCGCAGAGGAGTGATGGTGAGAGTGATCACCAGGAAGCGAAGAGTCCAGTCTCCCGTGCCGTGCTGGATGAACTCGAGCGGATTGGCGAGGGTGTAGCCGCGAAGAAATGGCCAGACGATGGAGGCGAGGGGACCTAGGCACAGGAGGAACAGAACGGCTTTGGTCCATTTGCTGGAGAGAATCTTGCTGGCGAGAGGGTTTGGCACGCAGCGATTCCCGCCTAGTAGTTCTTGCGCAGGTCCATGCCGGCGTAGAGGCTGGCGACTTGATCGCCGTAGCCGTTAAACAGCAAAGTCTTGTGAGACTTGAAGAATTCCGGGAGGCGGCGTTCGCGAGCCTGGCTCCAGCGCGGATGATCGACTTCGGGGTTCACGTTGGAGTAGAAGCCGTACTCTTGCGAAGAATAAAGATTCCACGTAGTGGGCGGCTGGTCTTTGACGAAGCGAATTTTCACCAATGACTTGATGCTCTTGAATCCATATTTCCACGGGATGATCATGCGCACGGGAGCGCCGTCCTGATTGGGCAGGGTTTCGCCATACATGCCTACACACAGCAGAGTGAGTGGGTGCATGGCTTCGTCGAGGCGCAAGCCTTCGACGTACGGCAGCGCAATTCCGGCGTCTCTGCCCAGCGGCATCTGGCGAGGATCGTAATAACTTTCGAACGCGACGAAGCGCGCCTTCGGCGTCGGCTCGACGAGCTTTGCGAGGGTGCTGAAGGAAAAACCAATCCAGGGAACGACAATGGACCAACCCTCGACGCAGCGATGGCGGTAGATGCGTTCTTCGAGCGGAGCGAGCTTGAGGATTTCGTCCATCGAGAACTTACGCGGTTTCGCGACTTCGCCGCTGACGGAGACGGTCCAGGGAGAGGTCACAAATTTTTGCGCGTTCTTGGCGGGCTGATCTTTGTCGACGCCGAATTCGTAGAAATTGTTGTAGTGCGTTACTACGTCGAAGGTGTTGATTTTCTCGTC
>WNFS01012201.1_pt1 | contig 14265 bp, 13 predicted proteins | sample 5400141 | NCBI WGS metagenome assembly WNFS01 (sample SAMN13153358, study PRJNA577476) | soil metagenome | isolation source: 60 cm saprolite under Madrone tree | place: USA:California | collected 2016-06-14
CACTCGATGCGCTGTAGGCAAGAATGAGAGGCGGCGTCGATCCCGCAGGCAACTGCTTCAGTTGGGTCTGAGAAACTGCCGTAATTTGTGCAATGCCTTGTTGAATGTTCGCGGTGGGCTGCAGAAACACTTTGACAACCGCAATTCCATACAGCGATTGCGATTCGATGTGCTCGATATTATCAACGGTGGTGGTGAGCGCGCGCTCCGTGATGCTAACGATGCGGTCGGCCATGTCCTCAGGCACGAGGCCGTTATAGTTCCAGATGATGCTGACCACAGGAATGTTGATGTTCGGAAAAATGTCCGTTGGCGTGCGGAAAATCGCAAGCGTCCCCATAATCACGATGAGTATGGACATCACCACAAATGTGTAGGGCCGCCGCAACGCGAGTCGAACAATCCACATTTTTCAATCCCACTAATCTTTCCGTCCGGCTTGGCCGGACTACGATAACCAAGTTGACTCTACGTCCTATGCTTCGGGGTCTTTGCATCCAGGGTCGCGATCAATTGCTCGGCTGCTGGAGGGACGGCGATTGTTCCGGACAGAACAATCTCCCTCGCAGGAATCTTCCTGCCGTAGATACGGCGATTGTCGCTATTGTCCGGGCGGATTGTGGAGCCTTCGAGGGAGACTCCAGCAAACAGGCCACGCGCCCTTGAGTAGCTCAAGATTTCGGAACGCAGAGTCGCGTCCGTATCGGCTGACGCATCGCGGCCGACCGGGCCAGCGGCCACGGAGGCGTCGCCACCCAGCTTGACCTTGCTGGCGAGGATGCCCCTCGCGCCACTTTCATTCATAGCGAGCAAGACAAAATCCGTAGCTTGTCCACCGATCTGAAAACCGAAGCTGCCGCCCTCAAGAGCCATCATTGTGGGAGCGCCCCAAGGTCCCCGGAAATCTTCACCCTTGCGGCACGACATAGCGCCCCGTCCGTAGCTTCCGCCGACGATGAATGCGGCCTTTAGGACGGAGGGAAAGACAACGACGCAATCTGCCTTGTCGAGCAAGTCCTGCGGAATGTTGTCAGGAACGTCGAGAATTTCTTTCAAGACTGTTCCACAATTTCTCAGTCGGTCGTCATCTTTGGTTTGGTCCGTGGCGCTTGCCACTTCAGTGAGCGGCGGTAGCACAACTAATAGAATGCTGCTCAGACAGGTTAAGAACTTTCGCATGTGATTTCTCTCCGGTCGTTTTTCTTGACTCGGACTCCAGATAATGCAGCCCGGATGCCACTGTGAAGAGTGAGCGAGAGTCTCAGGAAGTGGTTGAAAACAAGGGCACTTGGGAAGGGGAGGCTGAAATCAGGCGAGGGGGCTGAGGAGCGAAGCGTCCAGAGCATTGGATGATTGTCAGCACGCTGACAGGGTGACTTTCAGGACGGGAGGTGACTTCCAAAAAGAGGAGAACGAATGTGAGTAGGAGGCCTGCGCGCCATTCGAGGTCCCGCACGATCTAAAGGGTTATGTTCGAGAGCGTTGACCGGGCGGGCAAACTGGGGCGCAGCATGCTGAAGCGAGCGAGCCGCTTTCAGTCTTTACTGTCCTGCGGGCAAAAAGACCTGCGAAGCATGGAAGAACTCGACGTTGGGCAGTTCGGTGGTGATGCGGACACGCTCAAAGCGGCCCTTGGCCCCGCCGCTGCCGTTGAACGTCAGCAAATACTGATTCGCGAGATGCGTGGCGAGCTCATCCAAATACGGCTTGAAGGCAACAGGGGCGGTGATACCCAGATAGTAGGATTCGGCGCCGGTTTCTTCGGCGAGACGGCTGAGATCCGACTGCGCCTTGGTCAAAAGAAAGAAACTGCGCGCGCGATGGCCGGCGTCGGGAAAATAGATGGACCAGACGTTAATGTTTTGCTTTTGGGCGTGCTCGATGGTGGTGTCGAGATCGGGACTTGTCGGGAAATTGCCGTGGAAGTAGTCGATTCCCGAGGAAACGAGAAGGATGGAACGGCGCTCGCCGGTAGAGGGCCAGCGCTTCATCAAGTCCTGAAGCGCGAAATATGGACTGGAAAACGCACCGGAGCCCATGGGCAAGCGAAGGGCTTTTGCGGCGAGCGCATGGTCATTGGTGAAATCCTGCGCCACCACGGCCTCGCCATTGCGCCCGTAAGAGACGGAAATGTACGTTGACGGTGGCTGGGCGTTGAAAAACTCCTTCAGATCATTCCACTGACTGGCCACGGTGGAATCGAGCGAATCATCAATCAGCACAGCAAGGAACAACTTCTCCCCGCGGCGCCAATTGGCAATCTGAGTTCGTTCTTTGTTCAGGAAAAACTGCACATCTTCTCGCGTAACGGCGGGGGCGGCCATATCTTTCTTGCCAACGGCGGTTACGGTCAAGGTAACGTTCTCTGGTCCCGCTGCGGCGGCATTGGCACCCGTGAGCGCCAACACCAAAGCCAGTGCTCCGATCAGCAGTGCGCCTGAGCCTATTCTGATTTTATACCTCATGCTGCTTACTCCTTTTCTTCAGTCTCAAACGATTAGATGCGAACGGAACCCAGAAGTTATCAGCCAAACGGGGCAAAAGATCTACCCACTCACCGCACACGGCCGTCAGCCCGCCTACGCATTCGCTGGAACAACTCGCTTTGACCAAAGCAGAAGAACTCGCTTAGCTAAAACGCCTCTCTAGTGTATTGAGTTACGAAGTGACAGCTGGGGAGTCGTGGAAATGGCATTTGACCACGAGAATGGTGGCATCATCGTCGAAGTCATCGCCGCAAAAATCTGCTGCGGTGTTATAGATATCGATCATGAGGTCCTCGGCGGACAGCGAAGAACCACGTCGCACTACGGCGGAAAGGCGCTCCAACCCGAATTCTTCGCCAAACCGGTTCCCTGCCTCCGTGACGCCATCGGTATAAAAAACCACCACGTCACCGGCCACAAGGTCGGCAGAGGCCAGTTCACAAATTTCTTCTGGAGATAGTCCGATGGGTGGACAAGACGAGCTCAGGCGTGTGAGCGTGCCCGTACTTGCTCGAAACAAAAGCGCGGGATTGTGACCACAGTTGACATAGTGGAGCGTGCGTTTGTGCGTATCGATTTCCGCAATCAGCAACGTCACGTACCGTTCCTCGTCCGACACGGAGAGGATTCCCGCATTCAATCGTTCCACTTGCTCCAGCATGTTTCGATCATGGTTCGCCTCAAGCCGCATGGCTGCCGCTGTCGCGGACATCAAGAGGGCGGCGGGAACACCTTTGCCGGATACGTCGGCAATGATGATCTGAATGGTGTGCTCGTCGATGGAGATATAGTCGTAGTAATCGCCGCTTACGCCCCGCGCCGGCTGCATCATGCCGGCTATTTCGAGTCCGGCAATGGCCGGTTTGCCCGAGGGAAGAAACAATCGCTGGACCTGCGCGGCCAGCTCCACGTCCTTAAGGAGGTCATCACGCTGCCGCTGAATGGTCTTGGCAAGTGCTTCCCTCTGTTCCATATACCGCTGGATCACATAAACAACGAAGGCGAAGCACAACATCGCGGAGAGATTGTGGAAGATTCGAAGTCCCGGATTGATTCGCCGTGGAGAGTAATAATCGTGGAACAAGACACAAACGACGATAAGGCTGTAGCTGACCGTCTTGCGCAGAAAAATAGCACCGACGGCAAGGGGGAGGATGTACAGGTAGACGAGCGAAATCGAAACAACAACGTGGTCGGCATACGCGACCGCGCTAACGGCACCCAAGACCAGCGCAAGGGGCAGCCACGCCGGCCCATTTAAAGCTACATCCCTTCGCAGAAGTGGCAGCAATGGAACCCTTTCGCGAAGACCGCGCAACTCCGCAGGCCTCGATACTCGGACGGCAGGATGTACTAGGTCATTCATTCAAAGAGAATCTTCGCCATCATCCCCTTGTCTTCGTGATTGAGGAGATGGCAGTGAAAGACGGACATGCCCCTGATTACGGGGTCGGTGAAGTCCATAATGACGTCGACGGAACCGCCATATGGAACATTCACTGTGTCCAGCCACATTGGGTCAGTGATTGGTTTACCGTTTTCGGCATAAGCCAGGAAATGGACCTGATGGATGTGCATTGGATGCAGTTCTTTTGTGGCATTAACAATTCTCCAGTGCTGAAACGTCCCAATCTTTCCGCGCACCATCGGAGCGGCGTCTGGCACGAATTTTTCTCCGTTGATGTAAAAGCCCTTCTTGTCTTCCGTGAATGTCACGATGAATCGCGGGGGCGCCTTCTCTTCCGCAGCTAGGTCCAAAGCCTTGAGATCAGGTTTGCGCGAGCTCTCCACAACTTTTGGCATTGACCCCGCTGCCGGCCGCGGAACAACGTCGGCCAATACCATAGCCGGATTCGGATCGCCGTCTGGCCCGGTATCTACGCAGCGTGAGACCAGACGCCTAGGCGTGCCCGCTGCTGGACCCGTGACAATGGCTTCGAGCCTGCCCGCCGGTGGCAGCAAGACGTGATCAACGATGCGCGTTCGGTGATTCGGATCGTGCAGGGCGATAGGCATCCCGTCCATTGCAACGATTTCAAACGTTTGCCCCTCAAGCTGCAGGTCAAGATAACGATCCGCGGAGGCATTCACTAGACGCCAAAACTGGCGCTCACCAGGAGCGATTTCAATTTGAGGCCGTACCGATCCGTTCAACGTGAAGACTTCTTCTGGCGTCTCTGGCTCCGCACCACAAACATCCGAACTGAGTTCAACGCGATGCCTCAAATCAGCAGACTGAGGATCGTTCACAATGGAACGGCCGCGCACAACCAAGACGCGCTCCGGCAAGCCGGCTAGAGGCGGAAAATAAGATTCAATTCCCTCGATCACGAGAGCTCCGGACATGCCGTCAAGCACTTGCCGGTGGCTCTCTCCATGAGGGTGCGTGTGGTACCAATACAAACCTGGCGCGTGGTCTTTCGGAATCTGAACGGTATAGCGGAGCGCTTGTCCGGGCATCGCCATCATGTTTAAGACGTCATCTTGGGGAGCATCGGGAGAGACCGTCAGTCCATGAAAGTGTAAATTCGTCATATCCATGCACGGAGTAATCGCGCAACTCTCCTTCGGCTTGCTCGGCAGATCGTTGATGTAGGTGACCTTCAGTTGGTCTCCTGGTGAAAGGCGTAAGGTCGGAGCGTTTGGTTGGCCGTTAAAGTAAAAGGAGTTCTTGCCATCAATTGCGATGGCAGCGTGGAGAGTGAGGGAGAGCGTGTGATTTCTCGCGCGAAGTTCCAAAGGATTCGGAAGCAGCTTTGGCGGTTCCCCCGCCATTCCCAGCGATGAGACAACCGCAACCGCCATGATTGCAATTGCGGGAATTGTGGTTCGCAGCGAAGTTGCAGTGCGTAACATAGGCAGATCCCAGAAATCCTCTACTGCTCCGCGCCCCGCTCGCGTACGATCTCCGACAGGAACCAGGTCCGGCGTTCGGCTTGGTCAATCCATGTTTCGATCAAACTTGTCGTAGCGACGTCGTTGTGCCGTCCGCAGAGTTCGTGAGTGGAGCGCAGGAATCGTGTCAAGCGCCGGTTGTCGTCGCTAAGCTCCGCAAGCATGTTTCCCGGAGTGACAAGCTCCTCGTCATTGTCTTTTAGACGTTGATGTTTGGCGATGTCCCGAATGGAACGGATGGTGGTTCCGCCGATCTTGCGTGCCCGCTCCGCGATGTCGTCCGTCATGGCGAAGATTTGCTCCGCGTGTTCGTCGAGCAGTAGGTGGTAATCGCGGAAGTGGCGGCCGCTCATGTGCCAGTGGAAATTCTTGGTCTTCACGTAGAGCGCGAAAACATCGGCGAGCAATTGACGCAGGCTGCCCGCTATGTCAGTGACGCCTTTTCGATCGAGATCGGTTGACGCTTCCAGAGTGTTTCTTTCGCGCACGTCCAATTGAACTGCATCGGTCTTTGCCATTTGTGCCTCCTGGGTCTATCAGACAGTCTTGTTCTGAGGAATTTGGATTTATCCAAAGCACTCGACGATGAAGAATGCACGTGTGTTGCCGCGCTGAGCTAAAAACTCAAAAATGGCGCAAAGCGTTGACAACAAGCATCATACGAGAAATATTCAAGTCGACAGGACATGTGAGCGCTGGTGCCTGCGATGGTGAAAGGTTGGACACTGTCAATCCATGAGACGACCGCCTAACGCATCCTGGCAACCAGCGCTTTCTCACTCCGCCTTGTGCCAGGTGGAATCCGGGTCATAGGCGGTCATCGCTTGTGCAAGCTTTGTTGTATTGGGACCGAGGTCCTTCTCGTAAATGGTTCCCGATGCGTCGACGATGAAAGTCATCACTCCCGAGGAGCGGTACTCGACAGGGTAGGCGACGAAGGCGAATCCACCGCTCATCTTCCCATCAACGATATAGTTCTTGGCGCCACCCGGTGCGTGTCGCCCTTGGCTGGTGAGGATCCGGAACATATACCCATTGAACGGAACATGCTCGCCAACTTGGTCCGTTGGGAGATTTTGGCGCGCGTAAGCGATGAGAGGGTTGATCGGGCTATCGAACTCATCGCTAGCACCGTGCCAGTACAAACCATTGTGCCCACCTTCATCGCTGACCAGTTTCTGGGCGAATTGCTTCGATAGGTCACCCGGCGGGTGCGCAAAATATTGCTTTTGCGCATCGACCAATTCCCGGCACGCCTCCACGGCGGCGAGTTCATTTTTGCCTATGCGCCGGAACAGGATCTCGTCTTTGCCAGCGTCCGTGTCGAAATACCACGAACCGTTGTTCTTAACCAAGGGAATCGGAAAGGGCCAGTTCCATTCGCCTCTGTGACGAACCGGTGCATTTCCTTGTATTTGACGACGAAGCTGACGCGAGCATCCAAATCTTCCTGTGAATCGCCGGACGAGAGAACATCCTTCCCGGCTGGCCCGAGGATACTCAAGGAAGCTTGTTCGTCCTGTGACTGCATGGCGTCAAAGAGAGAGCGACTGGCATCTTCAGTGGAGGCGAAGGTCCGCTGTCCCGTCTCCTGCGCAAACAGCGGCGCAAACGAGCATCCGAACGAAAGTGCCACTAAAACGGCCGCTGCAAATTCAGCAAGCCTCTCGTTTTTGCCGTGGAAAAAATTTGAAATTCTCTGAAGCATAATATTTTTCTCCATTCCTAGATTCTTAATAAGAGCCCTACATCCGATGGCCTAGTGCCGTCCGCCGCCACCGTGGCCTCCGTGGAAGCCTCCACCTCCAAAGCTCGACCGCCCGTGGGAGGAAAAGCCTCGGACGTTCCCGCCGTGATCAAAGCCGCTGAATGCGCCGGAGTGCGTTCCTGGCTGAAAATGAGGAGCCGAAGAGCCGTGGAATCCGCCGTTGTGATCGACGCCGTGGCCGAAGTTACCGCGGCCGAAATCACCGTGATGGAACCCCTCGTGACCAAACTCCCGGCTGTGAGAGACCCATTCGTGATGATCGAAGAATGCTCGACGGCCATGCCAGTCGTATCCCCAGTGATGCCAGCCCCAGCCATATCCTCCGAAGAAGCCGATTCCAAATCCGATGCCGAAGGAGATTGCAGGGCCGTCAAAAAAAATCCCGGGCACGGGATACCAGCCTGGATACGCGACAAGCGGCTCTCCATACACGAGCCACGGATCGTAGGCAGGCACGTAGACCACCTCAGGATTGGCCGGTTCGATGATGATCGTGTTGCCTTGAGTCGTCACTTTCTCTTGTTCATTGCTATTCAAGTGGCCGGCATTGTGAGCCTGCTGGCGCATCGTCTGGACGGCGTCGGTCACATCCTGTTGTTGGTTGGCGTATGCGTCGCCGAGCGAAGAAGTCCAGGAAAGGTTCTTGTCCATGTTTTCGAGAACCGACGGGAATTGCGCCATGGCCTTTACGCTGGGATCCCAGTCCTGTTTGTCGACTTCTTTTGCCAGCTCGTCGCCTTTGAGGTTGGAATGACTCTGTATCCAGCGGTCCGCCTCGACGATCTCGGTGGGATAAGTGGAAGCGGCGAGAATCTGCGCAACGAGGGCGTCCGGGTACAAGGCGATCGGCGCGACGAGTTGCTGCAGCTCGTTGGATTGGCCGGTAGGACCGAAAGACTCCGCTTGCGCAGTGAATCGCACAAGCAAACAACAGAGAAGTAGGATCAAAACCTGCTTGGACAACTTCATGGCAAACTCTCCAGTACAAAATTGAAATCATTCTCTTGATGTCAAAGCAACGTTCAAAAAACTTCATAGGCCCTCGACAACGGCGCCAGCTAAGCTCACTGACCTCTCAAGGTGCCCGGCGGGATGTCATTGCGGCGGGCCATGTCTTCCAGCGCGTCGAGCTCCGATTGTGTTTCGCTCACGCGCTGCCGCAGGATTTCAATGCCGGCTTCGGGAGTGATGCCTATGTCGCCGTCATCGAGATTTATGCCGCCCGTCATCGTCTTAAGGCTCCTTGCATCTTCGATCGCTTGACGGTATCCACCGAGCTGAGCCCGTCTGCGTTCGAGTTCATCACGCAGTCTCGCTGCCTGCTCGGCATACCACTCCGGGTCCTGGGTTTTCACGTACGGTTGAGGCAGAGATGCCGACTTTGGCGTTTCTTCGTTCATTCGGCCCACGATGCAAATCAGGCCGAGATCATGGAGTCTTTCGAGGTCGTCGTTGGTCCAAACCGTCTTCTGGTCTTCCATTCCCGCGCGCGGCTTGTTTGCCGCGCGCAGAGGAATGGCCAGGGTACTTACTGTCATTGAAATAGCGAGCGAAAAAGCCAAATAGCGATTCATCTCACTCTCCTTAGTGTTTAGTCGATGGGGTGGGCGGAAAATGCTTGAACATTTTGTTCACGCCTTTGTCGAGGTTCTTGGTGTTCTTGTCCGGGTTATCGGAGAGCGTATCGCTCGATGAGCTTCGCCAGAGCAATTTCTCTGTTTTTGCATCGAAGAGATCGATCACCAAGGTCCCCACTTTGTAGGTTTCGACGGTCGTGGTTGCGTCGCCAAATCCGCCGAATCCTCCCCAACGGCGACCTCCTCCGAAGCCGTTATAGAAGGTGTCTAAGGTTTGTTGATTCTGGGTCGTCTCAATGGCAAAAACCTCGACGTCGCCTCCTGATGGAACCAGCGTCCAGCCCTTACCGGCAAGAGCGCTGTTTACCGCATCCTTGATGCGGTCGACCAAGAGCTGGTCTTTCGTTTGAACCTTTTCCCAAGAGTAAGTCTTGTATTGGCCAAAGTTTGCACTGTGGTCGTAGTCGGTCTTGACGTGTTGAGCGAACGAAACGCACGCTAGAAGCAGCATGAGTCCCGCTGATGTTGCGATTTTTGATTGAAGCTTCATAGTTCCTCCTTTTTTGAGATTCCGAAACAAAACTCCTTGCGCGAGAGAACGGCCCGCGCGCGATTAGGCAGCGGCTATTCCTGCAAGCCGCCAGTTTCGTGATTTCTCCACGTTTCTGTCGCCACGAAAAGTTTCGGTGCGTCGAGCGACGCAACTGGAAGAGGCAAAACGGTTGCCAAAAGATCATTGCGTAAGCGACTGAAAATAGAGGCCGACACAGGCAATAGCGCGGTGTGCGATGCCAGCCCGCTAAACACTACGTCCGCATGCCGACAGGCTCAGCGAGGTTATCTATTTGATTGAATGCCAAACAGCTTCAGATTCAGGTCGGCTGGGGAGGTAAGGGCTGGTGCGTGGTGGCTGCTGCATGGACAGAGTCAATCGATTGGAGGATCGATCCTCGCGTCATTTTGACTCTGCTACGTGGGGAGGAGATCTCGCTTGGTACGTGAGATGCCAAGTTTTTGCATCCGGAAGTAAAGCGTGGACCTCTTGATTCCCAAACGTGCGGCTGCCCCGTTGGGACCGGCGACAACCCACCGCGTCTGCTCTAGAGTCTTGCGAATGTGCTCTCGCTCCGCGTCCTCCAGGGTAATTGCTCCAAGGGATTCCGCTTCGGCGGCACTCTTCAAACTCGCGAGAGGGGGGTGCAGGACTTTGCCCGAAGTCAGGATAACGCTTCGTTCGATGAAATTCTGGAGCTCCCGAATGTTCCCCGGCCACCGATACGAGACAAGAGCAGACATCGTTTCCGGAGGAACATGTTCAACTTGCTTATCCATCCGTCGGGCATAAATCTCGACAAAATGTGCGACCAGCGCCGGAATGTCTTCCCGGCGCTCCCGCAACGGTGGCAGCGGGATCGGAAACACATTCAGACGATAGTAGAGGTCGCTGCGAAATTCGTTGCGCTTCACCATGTCACCCAAATTCCGGTTGGTCGCAGCGACGAGCCGAACGTCCACCTGATGAGTCCGACCGCTGCCCAAGCGTTCGAACTCTTGTTCCTGCAGGACACGCAGCAGTTTGGGCTGCAAGCCCGGCGGAATATCGCCCACCTCGTCCAGGAACAGCGTCCCTTTGTCGGCCAGTTCGAAACGGCCAATCTTTTGCGCAATGGCTCCGGTGAACGCGCCTCGCTCGTGGCCAAAAAGCTCGCTTTCCAGCAGATCGAACGGAATGGCCGCGCAATTCAATTTAATGAATGGGCGTCCGCACCGCGCGCTCAGATTGTGAATCGCGCGTGCGATCAGCTCCTTGCCGGTGCCTGTTTCTCCCTGGATAAGAACGGTGGAATCGGTAGGCGCGACGCGTTCGACCTGTTCGAGTACCGATTCCAAAGCAGAACTGTTGCCTATGATCTGCTCGAATCTGCGCGGATCACGGTCCTGATCGACGGACCCGAATGTTGCGACAGCCCCCACGAAGACCTCCTTGGGCACCATACGCTTCTATTAGCAGGCTCAGCTTTCCAAAGCGGCCCGAACACTTTCGAGCAGCGCTTCGTCGTCGAACGGTTTTGCCATAAACTCCACAGCGCCTGCCCGCAACGCCTGCATCCGCATTTTTTCGTCGCCGTGTGCGGTGATGAAGATGATCGGAATCCTGCGGCGTTCGGCGTTCAGCTTGGCCTGTAGCTCAAGACCGGACATTCCCGGCATACGGATGTCTGCGATCAAACAGGCACCGGACATTCCCGGCATACGGATGTCTGCGATCAAACAGGCAATCTGATGCCGTTGGCCGGACTTCAGGAATTCCTCCGCCGAGGCAAACGATTGTGCAGGGAACTCGGCACTTTGCAGCAAGCCCTGCAGTGCGCTGCGCATCGAATCATCATCATCGACAATCGCTACTAGTTTGGTCTTTCCCTGAGTGTCCATGGTTGAAACCTAGCAGCACCGCCAAAGCGGCGCAATTATACTTTGGTATAGGGGGCCGAATATCGCCCTGATCAGAGAGGCAGCCACAATCTAGAGAGGCTTAAGAAGGGACAGTTAAAACGGGAAGACTGCGAACTGGCAAACTGGCTTGTGCAACAGCGTCGCGTCGGCATTAAGTTACTTTTTACCGCGTGGAAGTTCCAGTTTCGTCGCCATTCTAACCAATTCTGCCAGCGACCCGGCCTGCATCTTCCGCATCACGTGGCCGCGATGGATCTTTACTGTGATTTCGCTGGTCCCGAGATCAAAGGCTATTTGCTTGTTGAGCATCCCCGAGACCACCAGGCCCATGACTTCACGCTCGCGCGCCGTCAGCGCCTCGTAGCGTTTTCGCAACTCGGCAAGATTACTCTGCTGTTGGCGCGTCACACGGTCGCGATCCAAAGCCTGGCGGATCGCATCCAGCAGATCCTGATCGTGGAAAGGCTTGGTCAGGAACTCCACGGCACCGGATTTCATGGCCTTCACGGTCATCGGGATATCTCCGTGACCGGTGATGAAGATGATGGGGATTCGGACCCCTGCGTCAGCCAACTCGCGCTGCAACTCGAGACCGTTGACTCCGGGAAGGCTCACGTCCAGGACAAGGCAGCTTGGCCCGTCCGGTGGCTTGTTGCGCAGGAATTCTTCCGCCGTCCCAAAGGATGCGCACCCTAACCTCGCCGATTTCAGCAGTCCTTGGATGGACGCGCGCACATCGGCATCGTCATCAACGACGAACACCGTGGGAGCGTCTTGCGGGTTCATTGCTTCGCCTCCGCGCTGATGGGTAGAGCGAAACAAAAACTTGCTCCGCGCGGAGAGTTGTTAGCAGCCCACAAGCGGCCGCCATGCGATTCAACGATGGAGCGGCTAATCGATAGCCCCATACCTGTGCCGTGAGGCTTGGTAGTAAAGAACGCGGTGAAGATCTGGTCCGCCTGCTGCAGGGGGAGCCCCGCGCCGGTATCGTTGACGGACACAAGAACACGGTCGGTTTCCGCTGGCTCCGATTTAATTGTGAGCTCCCGGGTCCCATCCGAGTCCTTCATCGCTTCGATGCCATTGATCATGAGGTTCATCAGCACCTGCTGTAATTGCACGCGGTCGCCAATTACCTGGGGAAGATCTGCCGCAACGTCCGTCCCGACTAAAATGTTGTATCGCGTGGTCTCGCCGCGCAGAAGAACGATCATCTCTTGAATAATCTCGTTTACGTCCACGAGCTCCCGTTGCGAAGTACCTTTCTTGAAGAGCTGGCGGATGCGGCTGATGATTTCCCCCGCGCGCTTTCCGTCTTTCACGATTCTCATGGCAGCGGCGCGCGCCTCTTCGACGTTTGGAGTGTCGCCCGCGAGCCAGCGCAAGCAGGTATTAGCGTTGGTGCCAGCTGCGGCGATTGGTTGATTCACTTCGTGCGCCAGGGAGGCGGTAAGCTCTCCCATGGTGGTCACCCGGCTGACGCGTGCGAGATCCGCCTGTGCCTGACGCAGAGCCTCCAGGGCCTCTTCCGCCCGCTTGCGTTCGGTCACGTCGATCGATGTGCCCACATATTCAAGGAGGTTGCCGGACAGATTGCGAACGGGATGCCCTGTCGAGCGAACATACTTAGTCTCTCCTCCTGGAAGGACTATTCGGAAGACCACGTCAAAGTGGGAGCCTTCCTCTGGCCGTTCAAGAAAAACTTCTCTGCGCACCCTATCTCGATCCTCTGGATGAACGCGCTGATAAAACGCCTCGTCTGACGGTATACCCCCTTCCGGATCGAAGCCAAACAAGCGGTAATTTTCCTGTGACCAGTAGACACTACGTCTACCGGCAACGTTCCACGCCCAGCTCCCGGTACGGGTCAACCTCTGTGCTTCCGCTAAGTAACTCTCGCTCCGCCGCAACGCTTCTTCCGCCCGCTTGCGGTCCTCGATATCAAAGGCGGATACGTACCATTTGACCGGTTTCCCTGTTTCGTCACAAAGAGGCACTACGCGAAACAAGTGCCAGCGATACACTCCATCGAACCGGCGCACGCGTGCTTCGTGCTCGTCCGGTTTACCGGATGCCAGCGTCGATTTCCATCGATCCATGAACCCTGGAAGATCTTCGGGATGAATTATCGGCCGCCACTCCCCACCGTACATATCGGTCTTCGAAGGCACGGACACTTTCATCACGTCAGCACGGTCCAGTGCCGTCTCCAGGGAAAACCCGAAATAGTCCAGCCAACCTTTGTTCACGTAGTCAAGGTAACCGTCAGGACGGCAGCTGTTTATCATTGCCGGAGTTGTGTCCAGCACAAGCCGAAGACGCTGTTCCGCAACGGCTTCACTTCGCCGGAGTTCCTCTTCCGCACGCTTACGGTCGCTGACGTCCATTACCGCCCCAACAAATTCGATTTCGCCCGACTCATCTCTTTCAGCATGAGCCACAACGTGGACATGTTTGACGGAACCATCCGGCATCAGCAAGCGATGTTCAAAATCAAAATCTTTCCCATCCTGCGCCGCCCGATCGATAGTCTGTTGCACGAGAGCTGTGTCTTCCGGATGAACGCGTTGGAGAATAAGTTCCACGGTCGGTTTCGTTGTTCGGTCATATTGGAAAATTCGAAAGGATTCTTCGGACCAGATGATGTCGCCGGTGGAAACCCTCCAGCCAAAACTGCCCGTGTGGCTTAATCGCTGTGCTTCCGATAAATACGCTTCGCTTTGCTGCAGCTTCTCTTCCTCCAGTTCCAAGGTCTGGGCAGCCAATCGCCTATCCACCCAGGACGTCAGCAGAGCCAGCCCGAGGACGATAAACGTAACGGCGGCAATTCCGGCGGTGCCAAGTGTGGAGATGCTTACGGAACGGGACAGGTCCGTCGGCATGCCGGAGGAAGTGAAACTGGCGGCGGCCATGCCGGTGTAATGCATGACCGGGATCGCGGCACCCATCACGACGGCTCCGGCTAGCTTTTCCCAGCCGATCCCCGTCTTCTCATTTCGGAAGTGAAAGGTAATCCACAGCGCAGCGAGAGAAATCAGAACCGCGAACACGACGGACAAGACGACGAGAAAGGAATTAAACTGGC
>WNFS01003282.1_pt1 | contig 14260 bp, 14 predicted proteins | sample 5400141 | NCBI WGS metagenome assembly WNFS01 (sample SAMN13153358, study PRJNA577476) | soil metagenome | isolation source: 60 cm saprolite under Madrone tree | place: USA:California | collected 2016-06-14
CACTCTTCATCACCACAGCCACATCTCTCCCCCGTTCGTGCCTCCTGCCACGCTTCGCGCCCTTCACGCACAATGAAATAGACCAACGCAAGCGCAGCCAGCGGATCGGCCCACCACCAGCCAAACAACCTGTTCAGCAACAGACCGGCTAGCAACGTAAAAGACATATAAGCGCAGGTGACGCTGCACGCAGCATCGGCTTTGAGCGCGGCACTGCCAATGCGTTTCGCTACATGCAGCTTGCCTTGCCACAGTAATGGCATCACAATCGCTGCGGCTACCGCCAGACCTATCCCCCACCAGGATGCCTGCGGCCGACTTCCGGTCAGCAATGCCAACGCACTGTCGCCCACGATGTAGACGGCTAGCGCGAAGAGACTCACTGCCGTGATCCATGCTGCCCGCCGCTCCGCACGTTCAACCGCCTCGACTGCACCGCCGCGTTGCTCGACCAGCAAGCGCCATAGCAATATAGTACCTGCGATGAGTTCGATGATGCTATCAATGCCGAATCCTTGCAACGAGACACTGGCAGTCGCAAAGCCTACGCTGATAGCCACACTCGCCTCAATCGTCATCCAGGCGATAGTGACAACTTCGATCCATATGCCCAGGCGCACTTGCTGCTCTCAAACTGCATAGTCGTGTGACCAATCTGGTACCTTTCACTGAGCATGGTGGTGAGCGATTTCAGGATAGACGAGCTACCACTGGGAGGAAGATCATCAATCAAGACATGGCATGAGAGTGCGTACATGCCACTGGCGATGCTCCAGACATGCAGATCATGTACATCTTGTACGCCTTTGATGTGCATCATGTCCTCTACCAGGCTCGCCATAGAGATGCCCTTAGGGGAAGCCTCCAGCAGGATATCGGTCGTCTCACGTAGCAGACGCCAGGCCCCAATCGCAACCATAACGGCAATGCCAATAGAGAGCAAGGGGTCGGCCAATGTCCAATGAGTAAAGAGGATAAAGGTACCCGCAATAATAACGCCTAGCGAGGCTCCAACATCGCTAAAGACGTGGAGTGCTGCCGCACGCATATTAAGGTTATGCTCTTCTTTTTGCAGGCCAAAACCAATAAAGAGATTGACGACAATGCCGACCCCGGCTGAGAGAAACATGATCAATGGCTGCACCGGCTCGGGATGTTGGAGGCGTTGCACTGCTTCCCAGCTAATAACCAGGGCGATGACAATCAGCGTCACAGCGTTAACCAATGCGACTAAGATGCCCACACGATGGTAGCCAAAGGTCTTACGGGCATTGGCGGGCCTTTCCGCTTGTACGGCGGCGAACCAGGCCAATCCGAGCGCGAAAAGGTCGGTCACCACGTGACCGGCATCGGAAAGGAGGGCAAGCGAATTTGCCAGAAAGCCTCCCACGAGTTCCGTTGCCAGGATGATCGTTGTCAAAAAGAAGGCCAGGCGCAGGGTGTTCTTCGCCATCCCGTGCGTATGGTTGCGCTCGTCATGTCCGTTGTTCATGCTGATACTGCTGCCTTCTCCCGAATATCTATACATTTATTATATAACATTTGTATATCAAACGTAAACTCAACCCACTTCCCACTTGACTTTATCTTCTTCAGACATACGCCTCATTGACGGCAAAATTGACGGCATAGTCACACTACAAATTCCGCAAGTCAGGAGATACCCGCTGTGAGGACCTCAGTTTCCTTGCCCTGGCTTCGTTGTGAATGTGCTAAGTAAGAGCAAGATTTGCTCTAGCTTCTTATCTTGCGCCTCAAACTTCTCTCGCATCTCCTCTCTGAGCGAGTCCAGTCGCTCATCCAGGCCATTCAGCCGGGTATCCACCATCGCCAAGCGGGCTTTGACCTCGCGCATATCCCGGCCTTGTTCGCGAACGTCCCTGCCCAGCTCACGCATATCCCGGCCTTGTTCACGGAACAAGGCCGTGTGTTCGTCGAGTTTGGCCGTGACCTCTTTTGCAACAATAGCTAACTCATATTCCATTGCGGATACACGTTCCTGCATGCGGATAGCTCTCCCCTCTAACTCCTGTCCTGAGAGACCCAGGCAGGACACATCGTTTACCCATCATATCATCATTTTTTTGCATGGCTGGGGCAAGCCCAGCCACTACTATAGACGGCCACGAGGTTGGTACCTCATACACATACAGCCTTTGCGTGGTATAGTAGTGGCTGGGCTTGCCCCAGCCATGCTCAGCACCTTGTGCTCAATGCAAAAAAATGAACCGCACCCTGCCTTGATCAGACACTTGCGCACTGCTATTCAGCATGCTAGACTAGAGCGTGTACACATCATCCGAGCACACAACCGATAGCTGGTGGCAGCGATTGCAGTCCCGGCTGACCATACTCTACCTGGCTATTGCCCTGGCCCTGCTCATCATTGGTGGGGCGGGACAGCTCCGCCTACTGGCCGAGATTGGTCACGTCTTTGGGGGCTTTTTCTGGGCCATTGATACCGATGGGCAAGTCGTGCTTGTCTCCACCCCGCCTCAATTGTCTGCGTTTGGGGCTTCCCTAAGCTCCCTCACCAACAGGGACTATCTCATTGCGGCTAATGGTCGAAAAGGACCTGCAGCACTGAGCCAGGTATACCAGCACGCTCGTCCTGGTGACCCGATCACCTACACCGTTCAGCATGGCAATAAGCTGGTCGACTTCGTACTCCCTGCTACCACTTTCACCGCAGACCTGTGGTGGCAACAGTATGGACTCGCGTTCATCGCAGGTGTAAGCTGGCTGCTGGTTGGTGTCATCCTACTTGCCACCGCTCCGGGATGGGTTGGCGCTGTTGAAGGCCTGACGCTACTCCCGCCTGCTATGTTCTTTTTGCTCAGCAGTCATTGGGGCAATGTGCAGCAACCCTACCCCGCAGACCTGGTCGTCCAGTTGCTCTGGATCCCATCCTTTGCGTTGCTTGGAGCAGCCTTCATCCATCTCAGTCTGACGTACCGGCCAGAAGCCATCAGGCCACCTCGCACACCTCGTTTCATGCTCGATGGATTGCCCTATGTCCCACTCATTGCCCTTGTCGCCTTTGAGTGGAGTGCCTACCTCATCTTCCACCAGGCACCTATGCGTCCCAATGCGCTCATCGCCCTTGGCTACGGTGGCTTTGGTGGCGCAGTGAGCCTGTGCATTGGCTCGATCTCCCTGGCGCGCGTCAGTGGTTTGCTTCCAGGAACGTATATCCCTGCTCATATTCGTCGCAGCCTCGCTGATCTGCTGACCCTATGGATTGGGGGAGCTGGCCTGGGCTTCTGCCTGGGAATGTTGCCCATCCTGCTAACTGGCAAAACGCTTTTGCCTTTACCCATTTTCTATATATTGACGATTGTCTACCCGTTGCTTCTCCTCTATGCTATACGCTCACTGCGCTTGATGGATCGTCTCCAGATGAGCCTGGAGCAACACGAGACAGCGCTGAGTGAGCAGCAAAAGACCACCGAAGCGTTGCGCCAGACCAACAAAGAACTTCAGCGAGCCACTTCACTCCTGCTGCATGCCGATGCGCACCTGCGTGCTAACCTCTCCCAGCGTATCCATGACCAACCCAAGCAGCAGGCCTTACGTATCCGTTCGTTGCTAGGTCATTGGCAGCACAAGTTGAAAGTAGAAGCCGAGCACGATCCCGCCGGCAGGGTCTCCGCGCAACCGATCATCGAAGCCCTGGGCAAAGTGCGCAAGATCAGTGAGGAGTTAGAGGGTGATCTGGGTGGGCTTCAACTGCTCGTCGAGGATGCCTACCAGCGCCGCAGCCTGGGGTTGAAACTACACCTGGAGAAACTGATCCGCGAGGACCTGCCTGCCCTGCATCCTGAGTCGTCGCTTAAGGTACAATCAGACCTGCGAGCGCTTGACGTACTGGACCACGACTGGGAACAAAGCGCGCAAGAAATAAAAATTGCTGAGGCTATCTCATATACCGTTACGCAAGCCTTGCTCAACGTCTACAATCATGCCGGGGCGAGTTTCGCCACAGTACATACCATTCGTATCAACAATTCCCTGGAGGTTCACATCACCGATGATGGGCGCGGCTTTGATCCGAGCACCATCTCACCGGAGAAAACCAGCCTGCTCAAGGCACAATTAAAAGCACACGAGGCGGGTGGCATCCTGGTGATTCAAGCAGTTCCCCGGCCACAGGTGCAGCACGGCACAAACGTCATGCTACGAGTGCCTCTACCGCATGCGTTATAGCTAAGCTCGTGTGCATGCGAGGAACCAATCATACAACTGCGGATTGCCATACGTTTGCGTCCAAGAATCGTGGCCAGCCTCAGGGTAGATCGTGAAACGCACATAGCCCCCGCATATTTTCAGGGCCCTCACCATCTTTTCACCGCCTTCAATCGGCACAATATCATCTTCGGCACCATGGAAGGTCCAGATCGGCACATGCCGAATAGCACACGCCATTGCCGGATCACCACAGCGCGGAGACCCATCTCCTTCAGGAGATCCTGTACTCTCCTACTACCTATAAGAAATCTTCCTGCCCCAGCACCTTTTGCAGATCATCTGGCAGCGGCGCTTCTAACTCCAGGATCGCATGTGTGGTAGGGTGGGTAAACTTCAATTGATAAGCGTGCAGAAACTGGCGATTGAGTGTGAGCCCGCGTTGCTTGTTGCTTGATCCGTAGACGGGGTCGCCGACGATAGGGTGGCCGATGGCTTTGAGGTGTACACGAATCTGGTGTGTGCGGCCCGTCTCCAGTTGCAGGAGCAAGAGCGTGTGCCCGTGTGGGTAACGTTGGAGGACGCGAAAATGTGTGCGAGCTTCCCGGCTGGCCGTCGCGGTGACGGCCATCTGCTGGCGATGACGTGGGTCGCGCCCAATGGGGGCATCGATGCTGCCCTGGTCGAGCGGCATGCTACCTTCTACGAGGGCGAGATAACGCTTGACCACCTCGTGTCGTTGCATCTGCTCGGTGAGTGCTGTCAGGGCGCGTGTGTTCTTTGCCACTATCATGAGTCCCGATGTGTCTTTATCCAGGCGATGGATGATACCTAGTCGCTGCTCAACCTCTTGCAGTTCGGGACGATAGGCCAGTAGGGCATTGACTAAGGTATCATCTGCATGACCGGGAGCTGGATGCACGACCATGCCAGCTGCTTTATTGATCACCAGCAAATCAGCATCTTCATAGACGATGTCGAGTGCCTGGTATAACGGCTTGAGGTGACTTGCTTGAGTCCCCAGTAGAGAAGATGCTCGTGACAGTTGCACGATGTCGCCGACTCGGAGGGTATAGCCCGCTTTGTTGGCACTGCCGTTGACGAGCACCATGCCACACTCAATGAGTTGTTGCGCTTTCGTGCGAGAAAGGTCCTCTAGCACGGATACCAGGTAGCGATCAAGTCGCTGACCTGCCTCTTCGGGCTGGATATGAAATGTAGTGGGGAAGTCAGAATCGTGCATATTACTCAGTCGTGCGGAGCGGCCCGCTGCTTTTTGCTGAAGGGGTCGTTTGTTGTCTGTCGCCAGCCTCTTTTCCAGTTTCCGTGCGACGTAGACCTCCGAAGGCAATGAGTACGAGCAGCAGAAAGACACCGACGGAGATAGAGGCATCGGCAATGTTGAAAATATAAAATCTAAAGCCTATTTGCGGTATGCGAAAAAAGATGAAATCCACGACATAGCCACTGTGACGTGCCCTGTCTATCAGGTTACCCAGGGCTCCTCCGATAATCATGCCGAAGATGAGCTTGTATGCCAACGAGCCCGAATTGAGCATACGCAGGTACAGATAGGAGACCACAGCGATAGCAGCGACTATCAGCACGACGATGGCGACGTTATTAGCAAACAAGCCGAAGGCGACTCCACTGTTGCGGATATAACGGAGCGTGAGGTAATCTCCGATCAACTGGAACGTGGGGCCAATCTCAGGCGGGCTGAGATATTCTACGACCAGGGCTTTCGTCCATTGGTCGAGTGCGATGATGGCGACGGTGACTAGTAGCGCCAATGCATCGTAGATACGTGCATGTCGGGTTGTCACAATTTGTACGTTTCCTTTCCAAAACCTGCGTACGAGTATTGTACCCGATTCACTGCCGCTTGAAAAGGGAAAGAGACCAGGTTCGATCAGCCAAAAGTACTTAGTAAAGCCTGTTTATTGCGGTAGTCGTTACAAAGTGGCGTACAATAAGACATGAATGTAGAGACATAGCACTTAAGGAGATATGCAGCATGGGGCGACGCCTGGGGATTGTCATAGGGGTCAATCACTATCAAGATGCAACCTTTCGACCACTGCAGTTCGCCGAAACTGATGCACGAGCAATTGCCCAATGGCTGACGAATCCGCGGGGAGGCAAATGGGTACCTTCCGATGTACAACTGTTGCTGGGTGCGCAGGCAAGTTACGAAGAGGTAGAGCCACTGATTACGCACTTGTGTGTGAACGTTGCAGAATCAGATGACCTCGTCTTTATTTATTTTGCAGGGCATGGCTTCTTAGACGAACAGAATAGTGAGGGGCACCTGGCCCTGGCAAATACCTCTTATCAGCAGCCCACAACCGCATTGCACCTTCCATCATTGACTCGCTATATTATCGGTAGGAGCCATGCTGCCCAGGTGGTGGTCATACTCGATTGTTTCCAGACGGGGAAGATTTGGAGTATACGACGTGCAGGTCCCTACGACTCCAAACCTTTGCTCGGTCCTGGCATGCCCAATGCCCTGCAACAAGCAGGACGCATGTTTCTCTGTTCCTGTCGAGGCAATGAGCTAGCGCCTGAGACAGGGGAACGAAATCTGGGGATGTTGGCCTATCGCATGATTATAGGGCTTGGTGGCCAGGCCAACGATCCGGCTACCGGACAGGTAACGCTACAACGACTCCATGCCTTTCTCTTCAACGCGCTCGCTGAACAGCACCGCCCACAACTCTTCGGACAGGGACCAGGTCCGGTTATCCTGGTAGGTGATATGCCATCCAACCCCCTCCTCCCTCCTTCATTCCCTGGCACACCGTATGTACAACCTGTCGCCCGTGCGCAAGTGGTGGAACAAACCATTCAAGGCAACGCAGCCGCTACAGCGGGATCACTCCTAGCCGCAACGGGGAAACAGCAACGGCAGCAACCCAGTATGCTACTGCTGAGGCAGGCACAACAACAGATGCAAAACCCTGGCCAGGCCTTGAACACTGTGGAGCAGGTGCTCCAGGACGAGCCAACCAACGTGACGGCACTCATCCTCAAAGGACAAATCCTCGGTACGTTTGGTCGTTTCCAGGAGGCACTTTCCGTTGTGGAACACGTTGTACGCATAGACGCAAACAATGCCCTGGCCTGGAGTATACGTGCAGCGCTACTGACAAACATGGGGCAGTTCCTGGATGCCTTGCCTGCAATCGAACGGTCCATCGAACTTGATCCACGTAATCCTGAAACGTATACTATCAAAGCAACGATTATGGCCAACCTGACGCCTGCACGCGATGGCCTTGCGCATACTCAACCGTCAGCAACTCTGAGGGCTGGCAAACGGCGTGGTCCGCGCTCCTTTTTCATCGATGTGGGTATTCAAATCCTTGGTCTGGTGATAGGCATTATCGGGATTGCGTTGCCCGTCCTACAGCCCGATCTACCAATCGCAGTGGCATTCCTACTGCAAAGCCTGGGATTGGCACTGCTGTGTGTGAATGCTGCACGCGGGTCCTACTTGCATGGTGTCACCCGCCTGGTACTGACGTTTCTTACCAGTCTAGCAGTAGTGGGTCTACTCGGTGGATTATATAAGTTTGGCTACTATCGCATCCTTGAAGTGCTGAGAGTACAACCGTCATTGCTGGGAGCAATACTCTTTCTGGTGCTCTGGCTGGCGTTGGCAGCAACAGCCCCCCTATTGATCGCCTTCGGTGGGTTGATAGCTGGCATTGCAGGTGGCGTGCGCAGGAGACGCCGGTAAATAGCACGTTAGCTTCTTGCGAGGCCGTTTATGAGCAATGTTGATCTTACAGAACGTGCACGACGCATTATTCCCGGGGGTGTCAACTCCTCGCACCGGGCGCTACCGTGGCCGTTAGCAGTCGTGGAAGCAACAGGAGCCACGTTTACTGATGCCGATGGGAAGCGTTACCTGGACTATAACGCTGCTTTTGGGCCGCTGATCCTGGGTCACAATCATCCCCGCGTCAACGCTGCAGTGCGAGCAGTGATGGAGCGACTCGATATTACCGGTGCAGGCGTTACCGACATTGAGGTTGAACTCGCCGAGACGCTAGTGCGGCATATCCCTTCGGCTGAGCGGGTTCTGCTCACCACGTCCGGCTCGGACGCGACCTACGCGGCACTGCGCCTGGCACGGGCGGTCACGGGTCGGAACGCGATCATCAAGTTTCAGGGCAGCTATCATGGTTGGCACGACGCGGTTTTTATGAATGTGGCTAGTCCGGCCGACAAGATTGGTCAGCACGATCCATTGTCGCTCGGTATGCTGCCCGAGGTGATCCGGCAAACGATTGTGCTGCCCTTCAACAACATTGAGGCGGTTGAGGAAACACTGCGCGAACGAGGCAACGAGATTGCAGCCATTCTCGTTGAGGTCATCCCACACAACATCGGCTGTGTCTTGCCACGAACAGAGTTCCTGATTACTCTGCGCGATCTAAGCCGTGCGTACGGCATTGTGTTGATCTTCGACGAAGTGATTACGGGGTTTCGCCACGGGCTCGGCGGCTACCAACACATCTGCCAGGTGACACCTGATCTGAGCACCTTTGCTAAAGCCATGGCAAATGGCTACCCCATCGCTGCACTGGTGGGTAAGAGTGAGCTCATGGACCGTTTCGGGCCGGGCGGTGGTGTGCTGTTCGCCGGAACCTACAATGGACACCCGGTCGGCGTTGCTGCGGCACTAGCAACGATTGCCGAGCTTGAGGACGGTACGGTCCACCAGCATTGTTTCGCCCTCGCCCAGCAAGTCGGTGCTGGCCTGCCACAGACTGGCAACGAGCTCGGCATTCCCATGAACGTCGTGGTGTTCGGGTCGGTCTTTGTGCCATACTTCATGGAGGGATCTATTGAAAGCTACACCGACCTGCTGCGCAATGACAATGCACGCGATGTGTGGTTTCGCCGCGCAATGTGTGAGCAAGGGATATTTATGATCCCGACGGCGCTCAGACGTAGCCATGTCAGCGCCGCCCATACGCAGGAGGATATCGAGCGAACGCTGGAAACGGCCCGGGAAGTGCTCAAGTCGATGCCAGCAAGGTTCTAGTAGAAGGTCATAGCTGGTCGGGGTCTATGCCGAGTGAGCGTAATTTCTCAGCGAGCATCTCTGCCCGCCTGGCTTCTGCCCGTCTGGCCTCGGCCTCTTCCCTGGCTTGCTTGTCCTTTGCCTCTGCTTCGGTGAGACGGCGTTGCCACTGGCTATCATACAGGCGCAGGTACTGCCCATCGGGCACCAGGTAGCTCTCCAGGTACGGACTCCACAGCCATCCTGCTGGTCCCTGCACCATCGTCTGCAGCGGGCCTCGCCCCTTGCCCCGTTGCCAGCCCCACAGCCGTCGCGACCCACTCTCTGGGAGCATCGGCTCGTTGGGATCGTAGGCAATGTACTCTTTCACACCCATCAGCCCATAGGCCAGCGGTTTCTCCTTCAGGTCCTTCCACCACGTCTTTTCCGAGGCAATCTCGAACACCACCTGGGGAGCCGGTCCTGTCTGGCCCACCCGCCAACTGCGGCCTGAGCGCACACTGACGCCTTTGATCACCACGATATCCGGGGCCAGGGGAGATTCCCAGTAATCGGTCGTTTGGTAGAAGTTCAGATTGGCATAGATGCCACAGACCTGACCATGGAAGAGCCATTTGAGCACCTGCTCCAGGTAGCTCACCAGATCGTGATGCTCGATCGCTTCCCCCATCAAGTCCTCCTCGGTGGGGTGGGAGTCATAATAGTACGCTACCTCATGCGGTATTTCTTTGGCCATGCTGCTCTCCTTTAGTGCATCCAGGTCGCTCCCAGGTCTCCTACGCCCCTCTGTGTTTGCCTGCTCCGACGAGTCGGTAGGCAGTGTCGCTTGCTGTATAATACCATACACTCCATGTCCCTACAAGCGCCTGCTTCCTGGGCTTTCACAAAAGGCTAACTTTTCTCTGCATTTTCTGGTATGATTGTAAGAAAGCAGAACCGATCAGGAAAATCGGCTTTACGTGGAAGGTGGGAGTGATCATAGGCGCAAGTACGAATTTCCTGAAAAAGCTCGATAACAGACCGATAGAGGAGAGAACATGGCCAAACCTCTTCGTTGCTACATGTGTTCCGATCTGCATGCCGCGAACCGTACGTATCGTAAGCTCCTCAATGCCATCAAGCTCAATGTGTACGAGGCGCGTGTTGTCCTGATTGCGGGCGACCTGACAGGCAAGGCAATTGTACCCATCGTCGCGCAAAGCAACGGGCGCTACGCAGCCGCCTTTCTGGATCAGCACTATGTCGTTGAAACTGAGAGCGAACGGCAGAGCCTTGAGCAAAACATCTCCGATATCGGCTACTATCCGTATGTGACGGATCAGGACGAGGTAGTCGCGCTGAGAGCCGATGGAGTGTTGCTGGCCGCACTCACTTGGATCATGCCGGGGCTCAACGCCATATTGATACCGTATCGTCGTCCCGATTTGTTCCAGTTAACCAACAACACAGCTAAATTCCTGGGCCTGCCTCGCCTGGTCTGGTATGGGATCATCTGGCTGATCTTTATCATACCAGTCTACCTGGCAGCTTTCGTCTGGCCGGTCATCCAGGCAATTCAGGCATCGAAACGTGCCAGTGATTTCGTGTCTTTCTCCAACACTTCTGGCATTAGCTGGGCACTTGGGCTCATCGTACTAGCCATTATCATATACTTTGTAATGCGGGCTGTGAATAACAGCCGTGGCATTAACACGAAGATGATCTACCAGGAACTACCGCCGGATTAGAAAGGAAAGGTAAGATGACCTATCACAGTGAAGTAATCGGGAGTCTGCTCAGGCCGAGCTATCTGGTGGATGCACGCCAGCAGTTCGAGTCTGGACAGCTCAGCGCAGCTGACTTCAAGGCCATCGAGGACCGGGCAGTGAATGAGGCGATCGTGTTGCAAGAAGAAGCCGGCATCGACGTCATTACCGACGGCGAACTGCGCCGCTATGCGTTTTTCGGCCATCTTGTCGAAGCCCTGGCCGGCTTCGACAAGTACGGAGGCTGGGCGATCCCCTTTACTGATGAAACAGGCGAGCAACTCGTCTACAAGCGGCCTGTCGTGGTCGAACGGCTGCGCTGGCGCAGGAGTATGTGTGCAGAGGAGTGGGTCTACTTGCGCTCACGGAGTAAGCGCCCAGGGAAGGTGACAATGGTGAGCGCCCAGCAGGCAGCCGCCTACTATGATCCAGAAAAGTCAGGATCAGCCTATGCAACTCGCGATGCATACCTGGCCGACATTGTGGACTTCTCGCGCCGTGAGGTGGAGGAACTCATTCGCCTGGGCTGCACTTACATCCAGATCGACGCTCCCCAGTACGCGGCTTTGCTTGACCCCAAGATCAGGGAGGGATACCGCCAGCGAGGCAGCGATCCAGACAAGCTGATCGATAGGTGCATTGAACTGGACAACGCGATCATCAGCGGCCACCCGGGTGTGACCTTCGGGATGCATGTCTGCCGTGGGAACAATCAGAGCAAATTCTACGCCAGAGGCGACTATGAGCCGATTGCGCGCATATTCAACCAGACACGCTTCCAGCGCTTCCTGCTGGAGTACGACGACGAGCGCTCCGGCGGCTTCGAGCCGTTGCATCATCTACCCGAGGATCGCTTCGTGGTGCTGGGTCTGGTGACGACGAAGAAACCCCGCTTAGAGTCGGTCGCTGAGTTGCGCCACCGTATCGAGGAAGCTGCCCGGATCATTCCACTTGAGCGGCTGGCGCTCAGTCCGCAGTGCGGTTTCGCCTCTACGATGGAGGGCAATCGTATTTCGTTCGATGACCAGCGCCGCAAGCTAGAGTTGGTGGCGACGACGGCGCGGGAGGTGTGGGGGGCATTTTCGTAGAACTGCGCATGAAAAAGTGCTAGAATATCAGCAGGAGAAGGACAACGTCAGAGATCGGCTTGATATTAGCGAGACGCCCCTGTCCGCCAGTATCGAATAGACGAGAGCTTTGGAGTTGCGATTCATCATGTACCTGTTCCTTTGGTGAGGAAATAAGGGACAATGAAGAGGACACCTTCATTGGTGAAGGTGATTGATTAGTCTTGAAAAGGAGACTTAAGTATGCCAACACGTACAGCAGACGCCGAATGGCAAGGGGATCTTCGGCAGGGTAAGGGTACCATGCGCGTGGGGAGTAGAGCCTTCGAGGTCAGCTATTCCTTCAAATCACGCATGGGCGATGAGACTGTCGGCACCAATCCCGAGGAGCTCATTGGCGCCGCGCACGCCGGCTGTTACTCGATGGCGCTGTCGAACGCGCTCGCAAGTGCTGGCTTCACGCCAACCAGGGTGCACACAACCGCGCGTGTACACTTCAATCAAGTGCCCGGCGGCTTCGCCATCAACCCTATCGACCTGGAGGTCGATGCCGTTGTGCCAGGCATAGACGAAGAGACCTTCCAGAAGCTAGCGCAGGATGCCAAAGCAAATTGCCCGGTCTCCAAAGCGCTCGCGGCCACACCCATCAACCTCAAAGCCACCCTGACCAGGTAGTACTTATCAGGGGCAAGCTTCTCGCTGAAGTTTATTGCTTGGTGAATGGGAGGGGAACCATTTTCCCCTCCTACGCTTTATCGACAAAGTTCAGATCTCTTTCCTGTAAATTTTGGAATTCCATGGCTCTTGACCACTTTCGGAGCAAACTGCTTGGTTGCTATACTTCTCTCTTGAGAAGGTCGAGGTCAGCAAGTAAGCGGCTTGCCCCCAAAGTGGACATCAGCCATGGAATAAAATGATTTACAGACACGTTAACAAGATTGGGTCTCTCTAGTGCTAGGTGAGCTACGGAAAGCAATAAGCTCGACTTTGTGAGCTCACAAAAGGACAAATGATGACAAGGCTGCATGTAATTGCAGCTAGAAAAGGAATTTCTATCATGGCACAACCAATTACAGACGCTGATGTAAAGTCATTGGCACAAAAATTGACGCAGTTCAACCAGACCTTGACGCCCGGTGAGCAGACGGCCCTCGCAACGGTGATCCTGAGGGGATCACCGAAGCCTGAGGACCTGGAGGGCTTCTCGGTGACCGGACCACAGGGAGGACAAAATGTAGGCGCCGTCGGGGTGCAAGAAGGCGACCCGTTTAGTCCCATAACCAACATCTTCGGCCCACTCCCGCTAAAAGGGCGTGATAGGCCTGGTGAGAGAAGGTAGTCTGATCCAGCAAAACTGCGAGCGGGTGGTCCAACACGACCGCCCGCTCGCTCGTGCGTCAGCAGCCTGCGCAATGTAGAGTGCCGATTTATCGAGCACGTACCCCCGATTTATCGCGGGGAATTCCTTGCGGAGTCGCTATGCCTGCTGCTGAGCCTTATCCCAGTTTTCTTGTTGTTGTCGATAGAAGGCCTGCTGGTCGGTAGCAAGGGCGGCCTTGATGTCATGGCTGCGCGTGTCAGCAAGAACCTCTTCATGATCAGCAAGGATACCCTCAATGGTTTTTGAGGCAACTTGCTCTGGCCGGACCTTGGGAACGTTGAGGTTGGTAGTCATGTCGGTGTCAATAAAACCGGCGTGTACTGCGATGACAAGCGTTCCTTGTGCCCGGAGCTCCATGCGAATGCCGTTTGTCAGTGCTAGCTCGGCTGCCTTGGATGCGCTGTAAGAACCAGTGAGAGGATTGGTGAACCAGCTCACCACGGAGAGCATGTTTACGAGTACGCCTCCACCATTTTTCTTGAGGATTGGGGCAAACGCGCGGCACATTGCCAGCGTTCCCAGGTAGTTCGTTTCGATCTCCTTGCGTGCGCCATCCGTGGATGGCGCTGCGAGCAGTGGACCGCCACCCGCTACGCCCGCATTGTTGATGAGGATGGTGACATCCTGGCACGCGAGAGCGGCGGCGGCGATGTCGGATGGATCGGTAATGTCGAGTTTTAACGGCTGGAGACGAGGATCATTCACCTCGGTGAGGCGACGAGCACCCACATAGACTTTTCGCGCCCCAGCATCGAGTAACGCCTGGACGAAAGCCTTTCCAAGCCCGCGATTGCCACCAGTCACAAGGGCAACTGATCCGTTGATATTCATCCATGTCCTCCAT
>WNFS01002370.1_pt1 | contig 14254 bp, 9 predicted proteins | sample 5400141 | NCBI WGS metagenome assembly WNFS01 (sample SAMN13153358, study PRJNA577476) | soil metagenome | isolation source: 60 cm saprolite under Madrone tree | place: USA:California | collected 2016-06-14
TCGGTGCGACGGAAGTTATCTGGGGCAAGGGTGAGCAGGAATTCCTTGCTCTCGTCTGCTGCCGCGAGCTGAAAGGGGACAGACAGAGTGCGGTATCCCACACCGCTGATCTGAAGCGCATAGGTTCCCGGCGGCACCAGGGAAAAATGAAACTTGCCATCCGCCCCTGTGGCAGCGATGAAGCCGGTTCCGGCAATCGCTACCTGAATTTTCCCGAGTGGCTCGCCGCCTTGGGCATTAGTGACAGTTCCGTGAACGTCGGCTGCGACAGCGACGCTGGTGGTAAAGACAACGAGTAGGGAGAGTAGTGCCAGGGTTCGCAAGCAATTGAAATTGCGAAAGGTCTGCATATTCATGGCGCGGCCGCTTGGGGAATCCAACGAATGGCAGACTACAGGACAGATTGTTGTCCGCAAAATTCGCGCGATTATAACCTTTTCCGTGGTAAAGGGTTGGTAATTTCCTTGACCGGGCACCTCTCAGTGCCCCGGCCTGCAATCTCTATGAGGTCAGACCTCACTGAAAGGTTGCGTGCCACACGACTTCCACGAGGTGGCCTGGGCTCTGGCGAAACGATGACTATTAGGGACTTGCGTCCGTCGTAGTCCAGAAACGGGGTTCCGGGAAATGACGGACGAGACTTGCGGACGCGTTGTCGCGCACCCAAACATAATCGCCGTACTCGATTTGCCCGGCCGGCACTTCGCCGCAGGTCGGCTCAGTCTCAACTCCACAGCCATGCTCAAAATGCCTCCCGGATTCAACTCAGAAATTGTCTCGAAAGGGGGTCGGGTCAATTCAGGAAGCTCGACCACAAAAACTGTCTCAAAACAGGGGTTCACTCCAGTTCCGTTGGTGCGGGAGTTTGGGTCAGAGATGCCATGGGCCAAAACCTGTTGACGCCAATCACGGACAACCAGGTCGCTGGCCCGAGGTAAGAACAGTCTTTAGGCGTTTGCATTATTTTCGCTGCATCCGGAACCGTCATTTCACCGCACTGATCCTCAAGCGCCCAAAAGGGAGGGGAATAGTCAGGAATGGGTGGATCGCCCACACAGGCAATCTGCGGCAGAAAGATCGTTTTGTCTTTGTCGATCACGCGACATCGATCGCTGTCGGGCTTTCCTTCAGTGAGGCTCCCAGTGCCCAGCAATAGCCGAAAGGCAACATAAGTGCCTTCGGTGGCATCGGCACTAAACACCCGGTCGGCTGCGGGTAGCGATTGATGCTCTGTCCAGTCGCGTTCCAGGGGGAAAAGCTGGTACGTGCTGAGAGTCATAGCGCCGCTAAGCCCGGTTGTGCCGCCTTCCCGGATGAACATCAGGTCCGAGCCGAAGATAACGATCCGTCCGTCCGGATAGCTTCGTCGAAGAAAGTTGGTCAGGAACAACTGGTCGAGAGTATTGCTGCTCCGCAGAAGAATGTATCGAGCGTGAAGCTCGCGCAAGGCGGCCACGATCTCCAACAAGAATGCCTCCTGAGCTAGAGGCGTTTGATTTCCGCCGTAGCTGCGGATCGAATCGTACACTCTCCCGGTCGGATCGGCCAGATCGGTGGGCAGATTTCTTCTCAGTGTGTCTGGCGGTTGTGAAGATGTTCCCAGGTCGAAGAGCGACTTGGTTTGATAGGCTCCACGAAGTGCCAAAATGTCGCGGGGGTAGTAAAGCTTCAGAGCCTCGTTGCCACAATCCCTTTTGTGGTCTTTATCAACTTTGTTATCTTCGTCGTCTTGGCTCTTTCCCAACTTCACACCGGATCTACCATATGCAGTTTCGTCTTCGGAGATGATCGCGACTTTGCCGGCGTCAAACCCGTGCTGCTCTTTCATGATGTAGCCGCAAAACCGCTGAAGGATCTCGTCGTCATTTTGCACGAAGCTGTGAAATACGACCTTGGTTTCGAACGTGTTTTGAAATGCGTGTGCAGCACTATTGCCGCTCACGCTGCCGCTGTAGATGGCCAGCCCCGGACCCTCCGGCGATTGAAGCAAGTCCAACTGCTTCGTTACATTTGGTTCGGAGAGGACCTGCGCCATGGAGGGCAAAGAGCCTGAGAATGTGGGGCCTAGAATGGCCAAACGCCTAATTCTAGTGTCCGCATTTGGCCACAAAGCCGCGATCCACTTCAAGGCGTTCCGGAACTGTTCCCTGTGAATTCCGTCGGTGGCTTCGTCCGCAACAACGAAAACTGCCAGCCCCTCGCGATAAGCACTTGAGAGTCGGACTTCGTCCTTTTTCGCAGGTGCGCCCCATTCTTCCTTGCAGTCGCTCTGAATCTCCCCTTCCTTTTCGGGGCAGTCCAGTGCTTTTCGAAAAAGAATAATGCCGGGCTGTTCCTCCTTCAATTCCTTTTCTAGATTGGACGCCTTCTCGTCGGGGTACAGCGCGTAGTGCGAATCATCATCATCCCAGGGTAGCCAAGCGCTGTCGAAATCGTATTTCTCGTCTTGAGCGCCTTCCTGGATGGCAGCAGCGAACTGGTCGAAGAGCCCGGAAAAGTGCGTGTGGACAGGGTCGGGCAGTATGGCGATGACGAACTTCAGTTGCGAGGTTTTCTGAATCAGTTCCTGCGGGGATTTATTCCCTGGCGGCTTTCCTGATTCATAGCATTGCTCAGGAGGAGTCAGCTCCTTGAGATCAAGGAATGCTTCCAGTTGTTCTTCCAGGCTATTGCATCCTGGCAGGTATTCTGGACGTGCCCCCTTCTTTACGGCCGGCTTTGACCTCTTAATCGCACCGTTCTGATCCGGCCTCCCGCTTACCCCCTGTTTTGATCCGGATTGCCAGGAATAACCCACCACCGCCGCGATGGCGAGGAAAGTTGCCGCTCCAATTGTCGCTTCTCTTTTCATCGGCCGATTTTAAGCACAAGGTGCTGATTCCACTTCCGTCATTCCAACTTCTTATTTGGGTAGTGAACAGGACCTACGAATCGTTACAGCGTGGGAGCAAATTGGCTGGTCTCAGGACTCCATGAAGGCCGCCGTACGCAAAACTACGGCCCTCGGCGCGCGTATCGATTGGAAACTGTCTAGAAACGGGATTGGAGGAGATCCTCAGCCATGTCCTCGAACGAGACTTCCGGCTCGGACCGATCCCGAAGCTGACGGTCTAAACGCCAGTACTGAACGATTGCAAGTTTCTTATTGTTGCCCTTCAGTACGGTAATCGGTTGTCAGTCGGGAGGCGGCACCGGCATGCGGCTCTTTGTTTTCCATGTACTAAACTGAGCGGTTCTTCAGCCAAATTGCCATGGAGTTCCCGACGGCGCTTTCGAAGCATAACGCCGGGGAGACCGAGGAACTGTGAGCCACACCGCTGATCCCGCGCGACGTCTATCCAATTGGATGGAGGCACGCAACAAAAATTGGCTGTTGGTTGCCTGCCTGCATGAAGCCGATACGCACCCGTTTTTTATAGCACCAGCGGGTTTCTTCTCGAGTGCACGTATGGAGCGATGGCCGGGTGGCTACTTCGTTCGAGCAGATCCGAACCGCTCGCTTTCTGGACGTTCTCGGCAGCTTCCAGACCCGTCACCACAGCACCCTCCATGAAGCCTTGCTCGTCCGCAAGGTGTTCACCTGCGAAATACACACGAAGGTGTGGTTCCTGAAGAATCGCGCGGATTCCGAACCACTGGCCCGGGCGAAACAAGGCGTACGCTCCCTGAGTATATTCGTCGATTTGCCACGGTTGTGCATGAATTCTCATGGCTCTCGGACAGACTCCGGGAAAGATCGCGGAAAGATCTTGTTCGATTAATAGTTTGAGTTCGTCTGGGTCGGTTTGGTAGAGGGCATTAAGGTCGTCGGCCTTATCGCCGGTTGAATAACTGCAAAGGATGCCGTACGGCACCGGTTGGTATAGCGTCGAATCGAACACAAAATCCGACGCCCCATCGGTGAAACAAGAGAATTTGGTCCTGTTGGTTTTTAGCCAGAACTTCTCTTTGAACAGCAATACTGTCTTCATGATTCTCGCGTATTGCAGTTGCTTCGCCGCATCCCACTGATCGTCCGGTAGCGCCGGTTCAAACACGATTTTTGTCAGAGTACGGGCGGGAACCGTGCAAATACAGAATGAAGCGCCGTACGTGCGTCCGCCTTCTACCGTGACGTAGACACGCTTCTTATCCTGCCGGATTCGTTTCACTTCGGTGTTCAGATGAATCGAACCTCTTCGCCGCTTAATCGCTTTGACGAGTCCCTCTACGACACGGATGTTGCCGTCCCTTACCCGAAAATCCATCTCGTCGTTCTTGTTGGAAGTGAAATATTCCGCAGCCGCGGAAAAGCCTCCGACGTGGCGGATAGACTCTCCGAAGTCGGTGCTGTCCATCAAGTCTCGCCGAAGCAACTCCTCGCGTGTGAACCCGCGGTCGCGAAGGATCGTCCACCAATCCTTGCGGTCCAGAATCTCCTGGGTTCGTGGACTCCAGCTTTTGGATTCGTCTCTCAGAGTGTTAAACGCAACTTCCGCTTTCTTTGAAAACGGCCATCCTCCTACTTTGAATGAATCCGTGATTTTCCCGCCTTCGAGAAACGAAAAATCGAATGCATGGCGCAGGAGCGGCTCGAGATTGAACTCTTTGCACAGTGCTTTCATGTGACGGTGACCGCGTCCGATCCATTCGCCTCCCAACTCGCAGTAGGCGCGGTCCTCGCCGTTCTTCCCGTCGAATCGATAGGTCCACACGCGGCCGCCAGTGCGGTCCCGGGCTTCCAAGACGTGAACCTTCCATCCCTTGCAACTTAACGCTCGCGCGGCTGACAACCCGGAAAGGCCCGCGCCGATCACAATGCAGCTTCGTTCCGCCATCATTCCCTCCGCCCCACCGCGCAAAGTACAGCCTGCAACCGCCAAGAGATTTTGTTTCTACTTCAGGGCCGAGTTTCCCGGCTAAAGCCAGGAGTAAAGAAAGTCGCCGATTCCGAGTATGGCGCGTGTCAGTAGCCCAACGAGAACACCAGGCTAATACCAAGGATTCTCATCCAGGACTCCGCCGAGACCCGTTGTCCCCTGTCGTCTCATACTATTTCCTCGCAGACCCACAATTCGGAGCCTTTTAGGGGGCCCGCGCAATCAATAGTGGAGGTAGCCTCAAGACCGCTTCTACAGGAACCGCATATTTCGCAAAAAATGTGTGAAACGGCTTTGGGCCCTGCGTCACTAACGTACATAGACTGCGGCTCACTCGTGGAAAACGATTCGGCAGGGCCGTCAGAGACAAATTAACCTTGCGCGCTGCCGTTTTTTGCGTGTGAGAATTACGCCAAGGTAAGCATACACGAGGCAATACTCTAACAGGAATTAAAATATTGTTGTCGTAATAATTGATTTGACATTTAATCTCGCGCGCTGTAGAGTCTCGCGACAAACCCAACCTTGTAGGCCTGCTTTAAGTCGGGAGAACAGCTGGATCTAAGTGAGGCGACATGAATCTGAAGAATCTCACTCCCCATGGCCGGGGCGTTCGTGGACTCGATTTATCCCGTAGTTCGATACTCTTTGGCGGCGCATTCGGGCGGATTTTCCGAGCGCTTCCTCCGGCGGAGTTCGGCCCCTCCGAAGTGGAATCTCGCGCGAATCTGCACACCCTCGCCAAAAATATGGTGAGCACCGAAGATAAGCCGAAAGACGGCGCGGATCCCGAAGAGAGTGGCATCCCGGCTCTCTTCACCTATCTTGGGCAGTTCGTCGATCATGACCTCACGTTTGATCCAGCCAGTAGCTTGCAACAGCAGAACGACCCAGACGGGCTTGTCGACTACCGGACTCCCAGATTTGATCTCGATAACGTGTACGGGCGCGGACCGGACGATCAACCGTATCTCTATGAATTCAGCTCCGGCGCCGATAAAGCGAAGTTCGTCTTCGGTAAACCATTGGCCGGAGCTCCGGCGCTCAAGCCGCCTGCGCGCGACCTGGCTCGTAATGACGCACACCTCTCTGCCGGACAGAATGCGCGCGCCATAATCGGCGATCCACGGAACGATGAAAATGCCCTCGTGAGCCAACTGCAAGGACTTTTTCTGCGGTTTCACAATAGGCTCATCGACGACAAGGGGCTCAATTTCGTCGACGCGCAACGTACCTTGCGATTCCATTACCAATGGATGTTGATCCATGACTTCCTCGTGAAGCTCGTGAATCCGAAAACCCTGCACAGCGTGTTTCCGCACCTGGCCACGCACAAATCCATCGCGGATGATCCGCCGCAGTTGCAGTTCTATCGCGCCAAGCACGAGGCGTTCATGCCGTTGGAATTTTCTGTCGCGGCTTACCGATTCGGTCACTCCATGGTGCGGCCCGGATACCGCCTAAACGATGGAAATACGCTTCTCCCCATTTTTGGACAAGCTGGGCCGCCGACTCGGCCAAAGAGTCTTCGCGGATTTATGGCGCCCGCCGACGATTGGGCGATCGATTGGGGACGGTTCATCGACATCGACGAGCGGCCTAATGGCGTCATGCTCGACGACAACGGGAAAATCAACGGCAAAGATCCGACCCCCCAACAGGTTGCCGAAATGAAGAACCGCCTGCAATTGGCCTATCGGATCGATACTTCCCTCGTGTTTCCATTGGGAGATCTCCCGCCTGATGTCGCCGACCTGATCGTTCCGTCGCTGGCCGAGCGAAACCTGCTCCGGGCATGGAGACTGCGTCTTCCGAGTGGCCAGGCGGTTGCCCGTGCCGTGGGCGTGAAGCCGATCGACAAAATCCTGATCGGTAAATTTCAGGATAAAGTGGACGCCGTCGATATTGGATCTCTGAAGGACGACAAAGGTAATCCGATTACAGTCTTCCGCGACAATTGCCCACTGTGGACTTATTGCCTTGCGGAAACCGACCACCACACCGTGCCTGGACTGTTCGGCGTGAACTCCAAACTGCTCGGCGAGGTCGGTGGGCGAATCGTTGCCGAGACTTTCGCCGGACTCCTCGTGACCGACAGCCAGTCATTCCTCTCACAGGATCCGACGTGGGAGCCCACCATTGGCGACCGCAAGAACTTCGGTTTGAAAGAACTCGTCAATTTCGCGATTGGCAAGTAGTCGGGCCCTTAGCCGTAAGGTCTCTTGGTGTCACCGTATGCTTGAACAGTTCCTCGCCCTTTCACGAATACTCACGGGAGTCGAGCATCTGGACTCTGCGCTGGGGAGTCAGTATCTGGACCGGCTGGTCAGCACTCCCTTCGGGCCTGCCGTACGCCAGATTCTGGAGCGTTTCGCTAAGTTCAAGCCTAATGAAACTCTGCCCGATCGCGTCAAGAAGGAAATCGTCGGCGACGACGCGTTGCGCCCGACCGCCTGTCAGATCATTTTGCTCTGGTATACGTCGGCTCTTTGGGACAACGGAACCATTCCAATCTCGCTGCGTTACGGTACGCAAGACGAGTATTTCAGCGGACTCGCCTGGTCCATCATCGGCGCTCATCCACCGGGACTTTCTGGTGGCTACTTCGGCCACTGGCGTTACCGGCCGGAAAACGAACCCAAGGTAACCGCGCCATGACGCGTGACTTCGATGTAGTTGTCGTGGGCGCGGGCGTTGCCGGTTCGATGTTGGCTTATCGGCTGGCATCGGCAGGCGCGCGCGTGGTCATGCTCGAATCCGGCAGCCGAAATCCATCGCGCTCTCAAATGGTGGCGTTATACGCCTTAGATTCCTCACGGTCCTTACACGGTCCATACGTCAACGCCGAGAGCGATACCAAAGCACCAAGCCCGGATGTTTCAATGTCTTATTACGAACAGCCACCGGCTCCGCACACGCAGTACAAGAGCACGTACGAACGTCGAACTGGGGGCTCGACCTGGCACTGGCTGGGGCATACCCCTCGCATGTTGCGCTCCGATTTTCGGATGAAGACGCAATATGGCGGCGGCAAGGATTTCCCAGCAGGCCTCGTCGATTGGCCGATCAGCTACGATGATTTGGAACCTTGGTATTGCGAGGCGGAGTGGGAAATGGGCGTGGCCGGAAGCCATGAGGAGTGGAATAACCTGTTCGATTCGCCCAGAAGCAAGCCGTTTCCGATGAGCATGATTTGGCCGAGCTACTCGGACAACTGGATTGCAGCTAGGATCAACGGACAAAGTTTTGGTGGCGCGAAGTATCTTGTTCGCAGCACGCCGTCGGCGCGGAACTCCACCCTCTACGATGGGCGTCCGCCCTGTGCTGGCAACTCCATCTGCGTTCCCATCTGTCCAATCGGTGCGAAATATGACGGTGGTGTTCACGTGAGGAAAGCGGTCGCCGCAGGCGCATCGCTGTGGGAACGGTGTGTTGTCACGAAATTGGATCGCGACGCCGACGGGTCGGTCCACACCGTACACTTCGTGACCTATGGAGGCGTCGAAAAGACGGTTACTGCCCAAATCGTTGTTCTCGCGGCACATGCCATCGAGACTCCGAAGCTGCTGCTGATGTCAGGCCTGGCCAACTCCAGCGATCAGGTCGGTCGAAATCTCATGGACCATCTTTCCAAGAGCACTTACGGCTTAGCTCCGGAGCAACTTTTTCCTTTCCGTGGCCCGCCGTCGACTTCTGGGATCGAATCCTTTCGCGATGGTGAGTTCCGAACGGAATCAGCGGGATTCCGGGTCTCGCTCAACAATGATGGCTGGTCGAGGAAGGGCTCTCCCGCCGCCGAAATCGTAGACGCCGTCGTGAACAAAAAACTGATTGGCGCCGAACTCCAGTCAGCGGTTTTCAGTCGCGTAACGCGTCAGGTTCGCTTGAGTTGCTCGGTGGAAGTGGCGCCCGACCCGAACAATCGAGTCGAACTGTCGTCGATGACAGATGCGCTCAAGCTACCGCAGCCGAAAATCACGTTCAGGCCTCCCGACTATAGTTTTCGAGGTTTGGCGCAGGCCACCAAAACGCTGGCGAATATTTTCCAACTCATCGGAGCGACAGAAGTCAATCTGGGAGATGACAACGCCTACGATGGTGCTGGGCACATCATGGGTACTTGTCGTATGGGGAGCGATCCCAAGCAATCGGTGGTCGACGCGCAGTGCCGCACGCACGACCATAAAAACCTCTTCATTGTCGGCTCATCCGTATTTCCAACAGTCGGTAGCCCGAATCCGACGTTGACCATCGCTGGGTTGGCGCTGCGCGCGGCTCGAGACGCGGCCAGCCAATTAGGCGTCAAGACCAAGTCGCAGGCATGAGACATGAAGTCAGCCGCCAGCATCTCGACTCGAAGCGACCTTCTGAAACTGCTCTGTGAAGCTGCAGAGCTCGAACACGGCATCGCCTGTTCTTACCTCTACGCGGCATTTTCGCTCAAACGGGATATTTCCGAAGGAGGTATGACCTGGGACGAACAACAGAAAGTACGCCGCTGGGCCGCACAGCTGTACTTCGTCGCCTCGCAGGAAATGTTGCACCTGGCCCTCGTGTGGAATCTGGCGACCGCGATCGGCGGGACGCCTTACTATCTCCGGCCCAACTTTCCGCAAAACTCGAAATACTACCCGTTAAGTGTCCCGATTGCGCTGGAGCCATTCGGTACGCGAAGTCTGCGCAGGTTCATACTGTATGAACACCCGCAAGAAGTTTCCGCGGCGCGCGATGTGAAGTTGTTGTTGAGAGCCGCCGGCGACGACGAGGCGGAAATCGAATTCGGTTCGGTTGGCGAACTCTATCGTCTGATTGAATCGGGATACGAGGGCATCGACGAAAGGCAATTGTTTATCGGCGCGCCCACTCAGCAAATGGATAAGGAGTTGGTCCACTTCCCAGATCTTGTCGAGGTGAACGACCGGGCGTCGGCCGTCAAGGCAATCCACACGATAACCGAACAAGGAGAGGGAACAAGCCGCGACAGAGACGACTCGCATTTTGGAGCTTTCGTGGCCATCTTGAAAGAGCTGCTCGAGTCGCGAGCACAAGGGTCGAACTTCTCTCCCGCCCGCCCGGCGATGACCAACCCGTCCGCTGGACTTGCGCTAGGGTACGGCGCGGACGCTAATCCTATTGATGACCCCCTCGCGGCGCGGCTTGCCGGACTTTTCGATTCGGTCTACAGCCTGATGCTGCGCATGCTGGCCTGGAGTTTTGAATTTGACGCTGCGGGGAACGAACCGCAACTCAAGTGTTTCTGCTCTACGGCGATCGATCTCATGCCCCGCGTCCTGCTGCCCCTTGGAGAAGGTCTGATGCTTATGCCGGCCGGGAAGAAGTATCCGGGCAAAACGGCAGGTCCGGGTTTTGGGCTCACGCGGCACGTAATGTTGCCACCGCACGCGGCAAATTCGCGCCGGCTGTGCGCGGAGAGGTTCGTCGAGCTTGCTGCGCTGGCGGGCGAACTTCTACAACGTGGCCTGCCAGATGCCGCAAGCAATGGCTGCCGACATCTTCGAGAGATCGCTGATGCCTTTTCAAAGGAGTGAATAGTGAACACACTCGACCATCTTATTCCCATCATTAAGCGCAATATTAAGAAGTTTAATAAATCTGGCGTGCTCGCTCTGAGGCCGGGGTTCTGCCACGAAAATGGATGGCCCACGAAAGAAGCAGCGATCGTCGCTGTGATGTCTCGAAACGCTAAGAAAGTGAAGCTGCCTTCGAAGGTCGAAGGGACTCCGGTCGAGGCACGCCCTGCTACCGATCTCGAGCAGTTCAGCCATGATCAGCCCGACAAATTCTCTGCCGTTGCCGATCATCGGGCAGAACTCCGCGGAACCAGTATCCTTCCGGAGTTCAACCCTACCACCGGTACCGTCAAATCACCCATCAGCCCAAAGGTCACCGCGGGACGAAAACAAAAGATCCCCCTTCAATACGTCCCGGCCAAAGTTCCGCTTGCGCCAGTGGCGGGAAAGATCCCCATCGTATGTCATGCCAGCCCGGATGCCGGTTGGCCGACCCTTGTTGATTTTGTGTCGAAAACGAAAGATCACCTCAAGGTGAGCATGTACGATTTCACCTCGGATCATATCCTCAAGTTGTTCGAAGGTCAGTTGCAAAAGTCCAAAATTCAGATGACCATCGACGATCCGCCCAAAAATCCCAGCGCCGACCAGACAGACCCGGAGACGGTGGCCGATCTGAAAAGTACCTCGGCAGCGAAGTTCAGTTCTGCCTGGGCCCTGGTGGAATCCAGTCCGGAAGCCGACAGCTGGATGTTTCCTACTGCGTACCACATCAAGGTCATGGTGAGGGACAGCGACACTGTGTGGCTCTCTAGCGGGAATTTGAACAATTCGAACCAGCCTGATATGGATCCCATCAACAATCCGAAGCCGAGTGACCAGGCAAACGCCAAAGCGTCGGACCGTGATTGGCACGTAATCATCCCATCCACCGATCTGGCCAAGACGTTCGAAGCCTATCTGGACACCGACTTTCAGCAGGCGACACTTCATGCAGCCACCGGTGTCAACACCGGCAAGGCAGCCGCAAAGCCATTGCAAACTCCCAAACTGTCGAGCATGCGGCAGCCAGTGGGTGGCAATTTCAACTTCGCTGCGCCAATGACGGTCTCAGAGCAGATGACCATTACCCCTTTACTGACTCCGGATACCGGCGTCTATCAAAAAGCCGTCCTCGATCTAATCAATTCGGTTCAGCAGTCGCTTTATATACAGCTGCAATACATCCACCCCACGAATGACGCCACCAAGGCGAAGTTCACGGAGTTGATTGATGCAGTAGCCGCCAAGATCAATGCGAAGAAAGACGTGAGAATCATCCTGAGCGAGTTCCAGGTGTTGAAGGGAGGTCTCGACGCGCTCCAAGCCGCGGGAGTCGACCTTTCCCATGTAAAGATTCAGAACAATGTTCACAACAAGGGGTTCGTTTTCGACCACAAGATCGTCGTGGTCTCCAGCATGAATTGGTCCGGCGAAGGAGTGCTGAGCAACCGCGATGCTGGTGTGATCATAGAAAACGCGACCGCGGCCCAATATTACGAAAAGATTTTCTTGGACGATTGGGCAAACCACGCGCAACAAAAAATTCCGCCAACCAGTTGAGTGGAACTCGAACAATCGGCTCTGTGCGGGCAGCGGTTCCCGAAACTGGACTCATCCCGGCACTCGTATAGAGATCAGATCGTTACTCTATTCGGCCACGCCAGCTTCGGGAGTACCACGATCCGTAGCTTCTTTTTGTACCCGTACATGCTAGGCGTGCCCCCAGAAATCATGCTTCTGCTGGGAATCATCCCCCCGTAATTGTGTAAGGTCGGCCTTACGTCAAATGAGCGCTCAACCCACAAGCCGAAGAAGCGGGGGTGTTCGGCATTTCGTCTCGGCTACCATGCGATAACTTGCGGATGGCCAGCACACCCGCATCTACCCAGAAACGGCGTTCCGGGAAATGACGGACGAGACTTGCGGACGCGTTGTCGCGCGCCCAAACATAATCGCCGTACTCGATTTGCCCGGCCGGCACTTCGCCGCAGGTCGGCTCAGTCTCAACTCCACAGCCATGCTCAAAATGCCTCCCCGATTCAACTCAGAAATTGTCTCGAAAGGGGTCGGGTCAATTCAGGAAGCTCGACCACAAAAACTGTCTCAAAACAGGGGTTCACTCCATTGGCTCAAAATGCGAGGGAATGGATTTTGGAATCGGGAGAAATGCTTTAGAATGAACGTGACTCGTACTGTGGGCGTGTAGCTCAGCTGGGAGAGCACCTGCTTTGCAAGCAGGGGGTCGCCGGTTCGATCCCGGCCACGTCCACCAACCATATTCGTTTCAATGAAATATCGTTGAAGTGTCCCTCGCATAACCCCTGCCACTCTAGCAGGGGGTCGCGGGTTCGAGTCCCGCCACGTCCACAAACTTAATCCCCGCTCTCTCAACATTTTATGCAGCCATTTCCAGTGTACGATTGCCCTTTGATTTCGGGACATTCGGGACAATCGCATTAGGCGCGCTTGGGTGGCCCAGGGACGAGCGTTCTTCTGCTTGGCTACTGTTGCGGTATTCAGATATTCAGATGTTGGAGTGGACCCGTAAACGGAGAAAGTTCTTAGTACGCTGAGTGCAACGCATATCCTGCTCAGGCAATTACTTCGGTATTGCCGATTACTCGCCCAGAACCCGGGGCGAATCCTTCATTGGGGTTCCTATCACGGAGGTACACCCCTACGTCAGCGAGTAGCATGCGATATACGCACTCCAGAAAGCCGGCCTCGACAGCGAAGCGGCCCGCCTTCGCCGTGTACTCACGAGGTCATGAAAGAGCAATGTCCTTCCGAAGTGAGTGTGATGCACACCCTTGTCTCAACGAGGGGTTCATGCGTGTTGTGGGGAGACGTGAACTGCAGTAGGGGAATCCCTGTCCAAGCGGCGTTGCGTCACAATCGCTGAAATTCTAATATTTCTCGATTCCTTTCAGTGCTTTCGAAAATATTAAGAATGCAGAGTAAAGGGGCGAATTGTTTGGAAGGCGCGAACCCGCTGGCGAGCAGACGTATTGTTTGGAGTCAACGGGAAATATGGAAGGCACAGAGGCTGTCGCGATTCACTGGCGGCGTCCGTTCCCTAGTTGCGGAGTCGCTTCTCCTCAAGCACGAACTCCTCTCCATAAACTTGTTGATAAGTCCTTTCAAATCAATAGATCTGTCCGGGCAACTTGCTGGGCTCAACACCTCAGCCGCCAGCTGAACAACTCGCTTTCTCCACCGAAGACTCCTCCGATTCTTGGCGCTGCCCGAAATGCGGTGGACCGATGAAGATTATCGAGCGGCTCACCGCTGCCGAAATCCAACTTCGTTCTCCACCGGTGGTCACCGCTGCAGCATGAACTCACTCTCTCCACTTCGATCTCTTCGCGCGCCTCGGCACGGTCCGTACCTCTCCGCCTTGTCGCTGAACACATCTCTTCGTTCAGCCTCTTCAACCACGCTTTTCAAGGTACTTTGTCGCCGTAGCGAACTTATTGCTCCATCGTGCCAGGTGTGGCGCTCTGTGGCGCAGTCTCCGCGCACCCCAACACCGTTCCTTCCCACGATTGAATTTGCATAGGGCCCGCGTCCGCCGCAATCACGGGCGGCCACGTCCAAACGGCTTTACCGGACGCGCGCGGAGATCCTTGCCTCTCTTTACTTCTCGGCGAGAACGCGCATCCGGTAAAGCGCTAACGTCACTCGGGAATAATTGCGCAGGCGTAAGGCTCTGTCGGGGGTGGGCCGGGCTGCCCGTTGCTTAGCAACTCGGGATAAAGGACATTGAAGTATTTTCCGTTCTCCACGTGGCTTGTAGCGACGAATGCCACTCCGCAGTAGGCG
>WNFS01002373.1_pt1 | contig 14251 bp, 14 predicted proteins | sample 5400141 | NCBI WGS metagenome assembly WNFS01 (sample SAMN13153358, study PRJNA577476) | soil metagenome | isolation source: 60 cm saprolite under Madrone tree | place: USA:California | collected 2016-06-14
TCCACCCCAGCCGCTCCTCCATTGGATTTGACCGCTTTGTACGCTTCATACACCAGCTTCTTATCGATGTTGAACGGCTTGTCTGTCGCACGCATCGAGGTCCTCCTGTTTCCAGTTGCTTCGGTCTTGCGACCACTTGACCCGACCCCTTCGCTCCAGCCCCATTACGAGCCTTCTTCGCTCCTACGAGTCGGTCCGCCCCAGTGCTCCGCATCGGTACGCTCGCTTCGCGGTTTTGGCCGCTTGGGCTTCTCCCTTAACATCAGAGCGACTGGTTCCTGCGGTTCCACGCGACAGCCTGCATCCGCTTCACGCCCCCTCTACGCCGGTCGCCGTCCGCTCAGTCATCAGGCACCCCGCGGACTTGTCCCAGGTGGGCTTCACGCTCCTGGTTTCGACGACACTTGATTTCTTAACGACGCGTCTTCGAAGGGTTCACTTTCGTTCGTCTCTCGGACGCTTACCTGCACGGGTTTATTCCCGCGCTTTTCCTCCAACGCTCACCACCACGGCTCTTTACCGCAGCAGCTTGGAGGCGGTTTGAGACCTGCTCCTGAAAGCCGATCCCGAGGGGCCTTCCCTTATCTATCGCGCAGCTTATTCACACGGTTGATTAGTTCATGATGAACTCCTTATCCGTGTGCATCTGCAGCACACTGAAGCCGAGAAAATCGAACGTGTCGGGCTTCCCTTCTCCTCTACGTTTCCGGTTCTGTTCAGCGAATCTGCCGAACTCGATCCGGCGCGTCTTATCTGGGTGTAATTCCAGCCCGAACTTTCCCAGCCGCTCTCGTAAGTTCTCCAAGAAACGATCTGCGTCCGTCTGATACTGGAACCCCAAGATGACATCTAGGGTAAAGGAATGGCTCAGTGACTTTAGATGAGGACCTATCTGTTTCTGCGGGTTTCCCCTTCTGCAGTGCCTCACTAGCGGAGGGCCCGGCCGGTGGTCGGGGCAAAGCGGGGAGGAACTTGTGTCGGCCGGGCCATTTCTGCATCCTGAGACAGAAGTAGGCCGTTGAGGCAGTGGTGTGTTGTTAGAACACCGATCACTAGCGTGGCCCCAAGTTCCGTGCGCAGAGCAGTGGTTAACAGTCGGGCCACCCAACTGATTCCGTTTGGAAGAGTATCTTCGATAGCGCAGCTTGGCCGTTGCCTCCAGCTCAGAAAGCGAGCAACCAGAGCATGCGCTGCAGATGGGCTTTTTGTCCGGAGTGAACCCCGCGACAGGAACGAGTATTCCTATAGGCCGTGAGAGCGCAGAGTCGCACGCCTACGAACTTCGTGTGATCCAGAAGATTATAGGCATCTTGCCTGAACCCGCAAGCACAGTCATCGCGCTGGCGGGTCTGCGTAGAGGAGAAATCCGCGGCTTGTTATGGGAAAACTACACCGGCCAGACGCTGCGGATTACACAAAGCGTTTGGAACTCCCACGTGAACACGCCGAAGACTACCGCCGGCCAGGACGACCTACCCGTAATTCCGGCGCCGAAAACTAAGCTTGATCTGTGGCGACTGCTGCGGAAATCCAACCGCTGGACTGATGTTTCCGAGTTCGACCGGTACACCGATCGAGCTGAACAACGTTCTCAATCGAGTGATTTTGCCTGCGTTGAAAAAGGCCGAGTTCCCTGGTTCGGCTATCACGCGTTACGTCGCGGGCTGGCAACGAACCTGCACGACGCTGGGGTGAACGATCTGACGATCCAGCGGATCTTGCGCCATTCGGACGTGAGCGCGACGCGGCGAGCGTACATCAAGCGTCTGCCACAGCAAGCGACCGACGCGATGGAGAAGATTCAGAGGGCGATGGACAAGGCTGCTGCGGAGGAAGCGGGCGCAAACGTGAATTGAGGAGTAGAAGGCCGACAGCGCGAATGGGGGGCGGGAGCGATCATTTGTCCGCCGAAACAATCCGAGGATTAACAATGACGTGAAATGGAATTGGTCGCCTTTGCCTCTCGGATAATTGCGTCGGAGTGAGTTTCTTGTGATATTCCTCACAGTCCTCGATGACCGCCAACTGTAATGGAACACCCACTTGTGGGGCTGCAAGCCCAACACCGGGCGCATTGCGCATCGTGTCGCGCATGAATTCAATCAATTCTTGTGTTTTCGCGCTTAGGATCTCTTTGCGGGACAACTCATTGGCCGGCACCCGCAAGACTTCCTCTCCGATTTGAGCGATGTGCAGCCGCATTTGTCTTCCCAATCCAAATATACCGTTGACTCACGCTCTCACCACGAGATTGATTTATTTGGGCGAGCGGAGCCAGAGCTGCCCAAGGTATCTGCTCTGCCGCGCCGTCTCATGGAAGCAGCAGTAGCTTTCCGGCGGTCTTGCGACTTTCCAGATCGCGGTGCGCCTGAGCCGCCTCGCTCAAGGAATACGTATGCTCCATCCGGAGCTTCAGTGTGCCAGACACGACTGCCTGGAAGACCTCTGTCGCTCGATCTACCAACTCATTCCGCGTGAGCGTGTAGTCCCGCAAAATCGGACGCGTGACGTACAACGAACCGAGAGACGCGAGCTTCATTAGATCCAACGGGGAAACATCGCCGCTAACGGAGCCATACAGGACGAGAGTTCCGCGGGCTTTCAGGCAGGACAGGGACCGCTCAGTTGTGCTCTTGCCGACGGAGTCGTACACGGCAGCGAGCCCGCGCCCCTCCGTCAGGCGTTTTACTTCGTCCCCGAAATCGGACCTGGTGTAGAGAATGACATCATCTGCTCCTGCCTGATATGACAGCTCCGCCTTCTCTTCGTTGGAAACCGTCGTCAGCACGCGAGCACCACGCGACTTTGCCAACTGCGTCAGCAGAAGACCCGTTCCGCCTGCACCCGCGTGGATTAGCACCTCGTCCCCAGGCTGGATAGGGTAGGCCGAGTGTGAAAGGTAATGAGCAGTCATCCCTTGCAGCAAGGCGGCGGCCGCCTGTTCATAGGTGACACCAATCGGAATCAGTACGACCCGTTCGGCAGGTGCCACAGCGTACTCCGCGTAGGTCCCGAGAATGCTGCACCATGCGACCCGGTCACCTTCCTGGAGGTGGGAGACGCTTTTGCCGACCGCAACCACTGTTCCTGCAGCTTCCTGTCCAGGAGTAAAAGGAAGCTTATTGCCATAACGCCCCTCCCGCACATAAAGGTCGATGAAGTTTACCCCGGTCACAGCAACCCGAATCAATACCTCGTCTTGCTGGGGTGTGGTCGTGGGAATCTCGCGCAGGTGCATGACCTCGGGACCACCAGTTTCCGTAAGCTCAATCGCCTTCATCGTCACCGCTTTCTGTGGGCAATTCCAACTGCTCTGGCGTGGGACGAGTGATCAGCCTTCAGGAATCGCGTGTTGTTCCTCGAAGCAGGACTCCAGATTCTTAAGGTCTACTGCAACGCGGGCTTGTGAGCCTTCCGGCGCAGCCCTCAGATATTGGACAGGCCACGAAATTGGCTGCCCTAACTCACGCGCTGCCCGCAATGGCCAATATGGATCTCGCAGGAGTTCGCGGGCGATGATAACTGCATCCGCCTGTCCAGTAACGAGGATGTGCTCGGCCTGAATGGGAGATGTGATCATCCCCAACGCACCGGTCAGGATGTTGGCTTCCCTACGGATCTGCTCCGCCAACGGTGTTTGATAACCCGGACCGACCGGAATCTTCGCATGCGGTACATTGCCGCCAGAAGAGCAATCGATCAGGTCTGCTCCGAGTTCCTTCAGTTGTAGGGCGAGTTCAACCGACTGCTCAATATCCCAGCCGCCGTCGATCCAATCGGTCGCCGAAATGCGTACGAACAGCGGTGCTCGCTCTGGCCATGAACCCCGAACGGCGGCAACAATTTCGCGCAAAACTCGAGTGCGATTCTCAAATGAGCCCCCGTAGGCATCTGTTCTTTGATTGCTAAGAGGCGACAAAAACTCATGAATCAAGTATCCATGAGCGGCGTGAATCTCAATGACACGGAAGCCCGCTTCACAGGCACGGCGCGCCGCGGCGGCAAAGGCAGAAACGATGTTCTTAATACCGTCGATGGAGAGCGCTCGGGGCATCGGATACTCATCGGTGAAGGCCAATGCACTCGGGGCAATGACGCTGTTCCAGCCTCCCTCACTCTCGGGGACCATTCCGTGGCCTGCCCACGGCGTGTAAGTGCTGGCCTTGCGACCGGCATGGGCCAGCTGTATCCCAGCCACGCTGCCTTGCTCATGAATAAACCGCACGATTCGCGCCAGCGGCTCAATGTGATCATCCATCCAGATGCCTAAGTCCTGCGGACTAATCCGGCCCTCAGGAAGAACTGCGGTTGCTTCGGTAAGCACCAGTCCAGCACCGCCTACTGCGCGGCTGCCCAGGTGCACGAAATGCCAGTCGGTCGCGTATCCGTCCGTGCTGGAGTATTGGCACATAGGCGAAACAAATACGCGGTTCGCAAACGTAACGTCCCGAATCGCGAGCGGATCAAACAGGTGAGTCATGCGTATTCCCTCGCATATATTCGATGCACGGTGTAGCGTAAAGATACAACAATTGCGAAAGGCGACTACTCATGCCTAACTCAGCCAAGCGCCGGAAGCCCATCCGAGGACGACCCAGGGACAAGGACGCCGACGCCCGCATTCTGAAAACGGCCCTGCGTCTGGTCGAGAGAACAGGATTCCGATCGGTAAGTATGGAAGCCATTGCAGCAGAGGCGCAGGTAGCGCGAACAACGATCTACCGCCGCTGGCCGAATAAAGCCACGGTCATCATGGACGCTTTTCTTGCAGAGGTCGGTCCGGGAATTGCCTTTCCCGAGCTTCCGAGCGCGCTCGAAAGCCTACGAATGCAGATGAAGCTGTTGGCACGCGCATTTCGTGGACGGCCAGGATTGCTCATCCGTTCCCTGCTTGCTGAAGCTCAATTCGATCCTGAGTTGAAGAGGGCATTTCGCGACCGTTGGATCAGGAAGCGCCGCGCTGCGGCTCAGGTGGTCATAAAAGCAGGGATACTCGCAGGTGAACTGCCGGCTGCCACCGATCCAGATGTGCTGCTCGATGCGCTGTATGGAGGACTCTACTATCGACTACTTATGGGCACAGGTTCGCTAAGCGATGCGTATGTAGAGGCAGTTTGGAGGACCGTGCTCCGCAGACGCGGCGGATTTCACATCTCACTCAGCAAACTGCGTTGAGGATATGGAGTTGTGTCTGTTTCCGCGGCTCTGCGCCGAATCTTGCTGAATTCTTCACCCAATTCCGCCGCAGCGATTCAGCGTAAGGCTCAACGGGAAAGACTAAAAGACTAACTGATGAATCCAATGAAGCAACGCCTGCGTTTACGTGTAGGTCGTCCCCCGGGCAACTTCATCTATGTGATTGATTTGTTCATAGCGCCTTCACGGACGGAACTGAACCTTTTCGCTACACAGTGCATCGTATATGTTAAGTCGCGCTCTTGGCGACTAAATGGAGAACCTGCAAAATGAAAACCGTTTCTCGTGAGATTCGGTTCGTCAGTCGACCGAATGGCGTTGCAACCCACTCGAATTTTGAAATCGCGGAGGTTGAACTACCGCCTCTTGGATCTGGAGAAGTACGGGTGCGAAACACCTGGATGTCAATTGATCCGTATATGCGCGGCCGCATGAGAGATTACGAAAGCTATCTCCCTCCATTCCAGATCGGCAAAGTTCTCGAAGGCATGGCTGTCGGTGAAGTCGTGGAATCGACTGATCCAGGTTTCGCGACAGGTGACACTGTCCTGTCCTTCATGGGGTGGCGTGAAGTTTTCAATGCGCCTGCGGCGGCTTTGCAGAAACCCGAGGTGGAGGTCAGTTCACCCCAGATGCATCTGGGAGTGTGCGGGCATCCAGGCCACACCGCGTATATCGGTCTCGCTGACGTGATCAAGCTTCAACTGGGTCAAGTTATTTTCATCTCTGGAGTCGCGGGTGCGGTAGGTGAGATTGCCTGTCAGATCGCGAAGCTCATGGGGCGATTGTCATCGCATCTGCTGGAAGTGCAGAGAAGTGCGCTTACCTGAAGCAACTCGGAGTCGATAAAGCAATCGACTACAAGAAGACCGAGAACCTATCGCAGGCGCTAGCTGAACTCGCGCCCGGCGGCATCGATGCATATTTCGACAATGTCGGAGGAGACCACCTGGACGCGGCCTTGGCATCTGCGAAGAACTTCGCAACCTTTGCGCTGTGCGGGATGATCTCTGGCTACGACAAGACTGTGAGTGGACCTTCGAACTTGATGATGGCAATCGATAAGAGGGTTCGTCTGCAAGGTTTCTTTGTTCTCGATCACTTAAGTCACCGAGCGGAATTCATCGAGAAGATGAACGGATGGATACGCAATGGCGACGTTACGTACCGAGAGACAGTAGAAGTTGGAATTGAACGGGCCCCCGCTGCTTTCCTCAAACTCTTCACTGGTGAAAGCGTCGGGAAAATGCTTGTGAAGCTGGCATAGCTCAGGACAGACCATCATCGGGGTGTAGTGTGGATGGTGGTCTGTCCTCGCACAGCGGGGAGCGCTTTTGAGAAAGAAAGAGCGGAGGGTATGCAGCATGGCAACATTGCAAAAGCCGACTGTACTGGTGCTCGGGGCTAGCGGGCAGATCGGCCGCTTCGTTGTTCAGCAACTTGATCAGACTCCGGAAGAAGTTCATGTCCGCGTCGCTGCCCGCACGCTCGAACGATGTCTAGCCTTACAGCAAGAGGGGCGGGACGCTGTTCTTCTGGATCTCGACCAACCGAATACTTTTGCTGCGGCGCTTCGAGGGGTGGACCGTGTGTTCCTGCTCACCGGATATACAGTGGCGATGCTCGTCCACAGCAAAACCTTTGTCGACGCAGCAACGAAGGCCCGCGTTCAACATATCGTCCATTTAGGGGTGTTTGGGCATTGGGATTGCACCGACCCCCACATCGCATGGCACCAGCTTGTTGAGACCTACATCGAAGCAAGCGGCATCCCCTGGACTCATCTCCATCCGAATATGTTCATGGAGCAGATACCCAGATTCATGAAGATCCGCAATGATGGCTTCCGCGTGTTCTGGGGACCAGATCGCATGGGCTGGGTTGCGTCGCGAGACGTGGGAGCCGCTGCAGCCACCGTACTGCGAGAAGGCCCCGTGAAACATTCGGGCCAGAACTATTGGTTGAGTGTAGAGGTGGCTGGTGGTGACCAACTAGCTGCGATCTTCTCCGAGGTTCTGGGTCGATCGATCCGTTGCGATTACGAAAAACCCGAAAACTTCGCATCCGTTATGGCGCTCACAGACGATTACCGTGTTGAATCATGGTATGCGGCCGGGGCCATGGAGTTCCTGCAGCAGTTCTTTGATGGACGTATGGGCGATTTCGGCGTGCTTCGCGATGACACGCCATACCTAATGAGCAAACCGGCAATGACTCTTAAGCAGTGGGCTATGGAGAACCGTTCCTCTCTGGAGGGATAATTGTGGAATTCAAGCTGTTCTTGCGGCTCTGCTGCATTAACTCTAAAAAAGGTTCATCTGCATACAAGCAATAGTAGGACTTGCTGCCGATTGATCACTATAGGTTGGGGTCCAAAAAGTTGATGCAACAGAGCCCGGACATCTAATATTACCGATGACGAATTCGATAGCCAGCTCAACTTCAGTCGTTCTGGACGAATCCCACGGCCTGCAGGTTATGCGGTCCAGCGCATCCCTGCCTTGGCATGGGTTTTATGTAATGAATTACTTCAGTCCCGGAGCCCCCTTTCAAGAATTTGTCGACCGGCATCGCATCGTCCAGATTGGTCCCCGTCCCGCTCGTGCTGAACGTCGCACACAGCACGGAAGCTGTATCCCCTTTGTCAAAGCCCCAGGATCCCTGACCATCGCTCCTGCAGGTAGTGTTTCCAATGTGCGTCTTCATACGCCTTCACAGCTGATCTGTTGCTTCCTCGACCTAGGTTTCACCCAAGGGATCGCGGAAGAATTGGACTGCCAGCCATCTGCGGAGCCTATCTTCCAGTCGGGGGTACAGAACCCATCCATCGCAAAGATAATCGGATTACTGAGTGATGAGCTTGAGGCTGGCGGACGATCCGGGACCCTCTATGCGGAAACACTTGCTCATGCACTGGCAATCAAATTCTTGCAGTTTTACGACACTTCAGAAGACAAGATCTTTTCAACGAAACCATTGTTGCCTAAAATACTTCGCAGAATACAAGAGCTAATCGAAGCTGAGCCCAATAGGCAACTCTCCTTGGATGCCCTCGCAAAGGAGAGCGGATACAGTCGGGCACACTTCTTACGGATCTTTCGTGCCGCGACTGGTTTGACGCCTCATCAATACGTATTGGAACGGCGTTTGCATCGCGCTCAGCAACTCTTGAAACACAAGCAAACAGCATTGGCCGATATCGCTGTCGCTTGTGGATTTTCCAGTCAAACTCATATGACCGATAGCTTCCGGAATCATCTTGGAATTACTCCCGGAAAATATCGCCGCAGTTCTTAGCACGAATCCAGAGGAAAGGCACTTTCCCGGCATATCCCTCATCTCCATTTCCTTTACCGTCAATCCCACTAAGGAAATGCGGCATGGGGCAGTTCTCCCCTTCCGCACGCCAGGAGAGTATGACGAGTCGCAGGGATTTTCTTCGCACATCAAGTCTGATGGTTGCTGCAGCAGCCGTGACAGGCAATCCACCTAAAGAAGCCGAAGCAGCCATCTTCGATGAAACGCAAACAGATGACTTCATTGAGCGAGTACGTGTCAATCAGCAGAAGCTCACGGCGGAGCTGAAGCCACATTACGACTTCATCGTCTGCGGATCAGGCTCCTCCGGTTCGGTGGTAGCGCGTCGGTTGGCCGAGAACCCGGAGGTCAGCGTGCTCCTGCTCGAAGCGGGTGGCAGCGACGATGTGCCGGCCGTCATGGATGCCAGTAAATGGCCCACCAATTTGGGAAGCGAGCGAGATTGGGGATTTAAGGCGCAACCAAATCCAGCGCTTCATGGTCGCGCTCTCTCGATGTCCATGGGCAAGGTGCTGGGCGGCGGATCCAGCATCAACGTGATGTATTGGGTACGCGGCCACAAGAACGATTGGAACTACTTCGCGGCGACAGGCAGGAGATGCTGCATGGAACTATGAGTCAGTCCTGAACATCTATCGCCGCATCGAAGATTGGCAGGGCGAGCCGAACCCGAAGTACCGCGGAACCGGAGGGCTGGTCTATGTACGGCCCTCGCTCCCCACGAGCCTAATCGGCCCTGCCATCTATGAGGGCGCGCGGGCGGCGGGAATTCCATCATTCGAAAATCTTAATGGCCGCATGATGGAAGGTGATGGTGGCTGCTCATCGATCGAGCGGCGAATCCGTGATGGACGGCGACTCTCTGTATTTCGTTCGTATACCTTCCCGTACATGGACCGGCCCAACCTTACGGTCCTCACTCAAGCAATGGTCACGCGGCTGACCCTGGAGGGAAAGAGGGCGATTGGCGTCGAGGTCGCTCATGATGGCAAGGTTCTTCGCATCGGTGCCAGACTTGAGGTTGTACTATCTCTAGGCGCGATTAATACGCCAAAGGTACTGATGCAGTCTGGCATCGGCAATCAGGCTGAGTTACAGCGCCTCGGGATACCGCTCGTGCAGCATCTTCCAGGCGTGGGAGAAAACTTTCAAGACCATCCTTTGATTTTGGGGTGTGTTTGGGAACATCAACGGCCCACAGCAGTCGCCCCACAAGAGCAGGCAATGATCTTTTGGAAGAGCGACCCCAGCCTCGACACGCCGGACATGCAGTGCCCTATGGGCGAGGGTCTGTTTGTCAGCCCCGAAACAGCCAAGTTCAATCCGCCGGAGAACTCATGGTCAATTGCCCCCGGCATTGTCCGCCCAAAGAGCCGAGGCCATATCCGTCTCACCGGGGCGAGCCCTCTCGCCCCCGTAGAACTTACAGCGAATCATCTAGGAGACCCGGACGATCTGAAGGCCATGGTCAGGTGCGTGGAGTTCTGTCGCGAAATAGCAAACTCCGCTGCGCTGCGGCCATTCGTAAAACGCGAGGTGATACCAGGGGGGATGACGGGAAAATCACTGGAAAACTTTGTTAGAGATTCCGTTGTCACATATTGGCACCAAACCTGCACTGCCAAGATGGGACGCGATTCCATGTCGGTCGTAGACGGCAAACTTAAGGTCTATGGAATCGACAACCTGCGGATTGCAGACGGTTCCATTATGCCGCGTATAACGACCGGCAACACTATGGCCCCCTGCGTTGTCATTGGGGAGCGCGCAGGAGAAATGCTGAAGGCTGCTCATGGAATATGAGCGGATGGGCTCTGGTGCAAATAGCACTTTCAATGCGTGCCGTGGACCACAACACAATGGCAAATCAATTTAGCGCTTTTTAGAAATCCAAGTGTTTTATGGAAACGCTCTTTGCGAGTCGTGTTTAGCGATCGGATTTGTAATTCTTCCCGTAACCGGGCATTTGCATCCCATGACTGCGCTCGGGCGCAAATTACAATCTTGCGGACATGATCTGGTAGGTCGCACCGTTTGGGAGTTTTGAGATTATTCGGAGATGAAGCCATGAACCCTGGTGGCTTCTGACTCCGGCGCAGGCTGCCTCGAATTCCGTCACCTTACTTTTGGCACACGCAGCCGACCCCAATAGCGAAGAACAGCTTAAGTTGACTCCCTACCACCCGTTTGCGGCCGTCACTCATCCAACACTTGGTCTTGGGACGAGCGGAAATCTGTTGATTCCCGCCCGCCAAGCTGCCAGTTCTTAGCCGCTTTACATTCAGGGGGGCCCCAGGATGCGAGTAGTCGGGGATTTTTCGTTCGCATCCCCCTTGAGATTCAGCACACCATCGGCACACTATTTTCCGTTCAACAGTTTCGTATTTGGGGCCTTTTCGACGTATGACGACTGATGGGCTGTCAGTCATAGATTGGCAGATTGGCATTCCTTTAGTAGGCTTCGATGTAGGCCGAATACGGACATCCCGTTGTGTTGGGACACACCACGTCTTTCTGCATTTCGCCACAACCTCTCGAATAGCGAACGCCAACTCGGCGATTGTTTGTTCGAGCATTGCCAGTCAGTTCTAGTCCGAATGCTGCAACTCGCTTCCCTGTCACCAGAATAAGAGAGCTGGGAACCGACGGTCGGTTCGGGTCGCTACCTCCAAAAAACTCCCTCGTCTTGCAACGCTCTCCGCACAGCAACGACCTCTGGATCGTTAATCACCAGCACCGCGATCGTTACCCGTCCAATCTGTGTTCGGGCCTTCAACTCAGGCCCTTCCCAGACGAAGTGGTCCGCCCAGCTGTCGCGTCGAGGATGGAAAAGGCGAACAATTTCTCTGGTGTCAGGATCAGGCCCAGCCACGTTCGGCCCCTTGAAGCGATTGCAATGGACACAGGCAAGGGCGAGATTTTCAAGTTCAGTCTTGCCACCATGTTGTCTTGCAATGATGTGATCGATCTGGAAGGGCGCCGGATGAAAAGCTGAGGGCCACTGACAGTATTCACAGCGGTCCCCGGCCCGCTCCCAAACCCGGCGGATGAGATCAGCGATCAAGTTGTCTGATTACTGAGTGGAGTGCTGCAAGGCGCGGCGTCCCTTAGATTGCATGACAGCTAGCAGATTGCTCACGTGGAGGTAGCTATCGAGCTCAGCTTGTTCTTCAGTGGTCAGTTTGCCTTGGCGAGCCAACTCAGACAACTCGTTCATGCGTGCGACATCGCGTTCGCCAAAGCGAACGGACAACAAATACTCGGCTGCACCGCGCGACAAGGCCCCTTCCTCGACCTGAATGACGCGGGAGAGAATCGCCGCTTCGGTATTGGGGCTTGTGATTTGCGAACTCATCTCGGTTTCCCCTAGTCAATTGTGCCATCGCCTTCCATTCATGTCACGTCATTGTGTGCTGGTAGCGAATAGATAGCGAACCCCTCCGTGCCAACATCTCTGAGACACTCTCAGTAACCATAATTAATGAGCAGGGTGAGGAAGAGAAAATCAGAGATGAGCAAGAAGTCTTTTGATGTTGTGGCAGGGGCTGGCGCGGAACGAAGCGTAGGCGAGCGTAGCGAGCCGCAGCGCAGTGGAGTGCCAGCCCCTGCCGGCGCCCTGCCGGATTCGCGTCCGGACCCCGAAGTGGTGGCCAAACCCCAGCGCCGTAGCTACACCGCGGAATACAAATTGCGCATTTTGCGCGAAGCGGAAGCGGCGGCTGCTACACGCGGCGCCGTCGGCGCCCTTCTCCGGCGCGAAGGTCTGTACTCCTCCCTGCTGGTCAATTGGCGGCGAGAACGAGCCCAGGGGATCCGCGCGGCCTTGACTCCGCAGAAGCGCGGGCCCAAGTCCAAACACAATGCGCAGTGATGAAAATGATGGGGATATTGATTCCCGCTTCAATCAGCTTCTGTTGGACCTCGAGTCCGCCCATTCCAGGAAGGCGAACGTCCAACACTAGGCAACTCGGAACGTCTGGGATATTTTTCTGCAGAAAATCCTGCGCTCGGGCAAACAATTCTGCCCGCAAGTCGACTGTCTTCAGAATGCGCTGCATCGACAAGCGCTTGTCTTCATCGTCATCCACTATGAAAACAATTGGGGAAGATGGAGTAATCATGTTCCAACTCCACCTTGCGGCAACGTGAATTGAAAGGTAGCGCCACGTTCGGAGTTGGAAGTGGCCCACAGGCGACCACCATGCGATTCCACAATAGAGCGGCTGATTCCCAGGCCTATGCCAGTACCCTGCGCCTTGGTAGTAAAGAAAGTATCGAAAATCTGCTCAACTTTGTCAGCTGGGATGCCGATTCCTGTATCGCTTACGGAAATTAACAAGTGCCCATCATCACCCGGGTGCGAGGTAATCGTCAGATCCCCGTTGGCGTCGTGCATAGCCTCAATGGCATTGAGCATGAGGTTCATCAAGACCTGTTCCAATTGCACGCGATCTCCCGCAACTTCCGGAAGGTTGCCAGCAAGCTCGAGACGGACCGTCACAGAATTGCGCCTCATGTCGTTCTGTAACAGGAGAGAAATTTCACGAATCAGTTCGTTTATGTCAACAGGTTCACGCTCTGGGAAACTCTTTTTGAAGAGTGAGCGGACATGGTCGATGATTTCTGCCGCACGCCTCGCACATCCAATGGTTCCGGACGCAGCTTCGCGGGCTTCTAAAATATCGGGACGCTGCCCATCGAGAAATCCCAGGCAAGCGCCTGCATTGGCCACTGCCGCGGCGATGGGCTGCTTGATTTCGTGCGCCAGCGCGGCGGCCAGTTCTCCCATCATGTTCACACGGTTGATGTGCGCGAGATCAGCCTCTAATTGGCGCAATCTTTCACGCTCTTCTTCGGCTCGCTTTCGGTCTGTTATATCAATCGTGATGCCGAAGTACTCGCCAAACTCATGAGCGGGGTTGTGATGTCCAATGCCACGCAAAAACCTGATAGCGCCGTCGGCACGCCGAATTCTGTACTCGACGTCGAAATCCGCTCCCGCGCGGATCGCATTCTCAAGTTTGGTCGTGAGAGCCGGTTCGTCTTCGGCAAGAATTGAATTGTAATGAAGGTCGAATGGATTCGGGTACTGGCTGACGTCGAAACCATAGAGGCGATTGTTTTCTTCGGATGAATGGAATACCTGCCGCGTAACCAAATTGCTCGCCCAGCTGCCAGCATGAGTCAGGCTTTGCGCTTCCGCGAGGTATGCTCTTTCCCGACGTAACTCCTGTGTCAGCAACTCCTGCTCGGTGACGTCAATCGTCGTTCCGTGAAACTCTTTGAAAACTCCATCTTCAAAAATCGGAACACCCACGCAGCGAACGTACCGCACCTCCCCGTCGGGTCGAACAATCCGCTTGGTTACGTCACAACCACAGCGCTGTTCATGCATCATCCTGATGGTTTCCTCCATAGAGGCACGGTCATCAGAGTGGACAGCGGCCAGATACTGCTCAAGGTTCGGAGGCCGTTCTGTGGGTCAAGGCCAAAAATCTGGGAATTCAGGATTTCTAGTGGGTGGAGAGGATATGAAACGAGTTCTTTCCTTCCTCTCGTGATTGTTTCAGAGCGGTCCTCGCCGTCAAGGGTCTGCTTCGCCGCGCCTTTTCGGCGCGCCCTTGACCGCTGCGGGCCGCTCCGAACGGCTTTCCACTAGGAAGGAAAGAGGGGAACTGGAAAGACTCCACCCCGCTACCAGCCAGCCCACCCGCGGAAGCTCGTTTGGCCGCTGCTA
>WNFS01018028.1_pt1 | contig 14246 bp, 10 predicted proteins | sample 5400141 | NCBI WGS metagenome assembly WNFS01 (sample SAMN13153358, study PRJNA577476) | soil metagenome | isolation source: 60 cm saprolite under Madrone tree | place: USA:California | collected 2016-06-14
GATGACGCTGCTGGCGATGTTTTTCTTCGATTTCAACTTTTACGGCATCGGGCTGCCGCTGATCGCCTTCTTCTGCAACCTGATCTTCACCAGCTGGTCGCTCGGCATTTTCGTCTCGGGGCTGGTGCTGCGCAATGGCCTGGGCGCGGAAAGCATCGTCTGGACGCTGATGTTCGGCATCATGCCGCTGGCCTGCATCTACTATCCGGTGACGGTGCTGCCGCACTGGCTGCAATATGTCGCCTGGACGTTGCCGCCGACCTACGTCTTCGAGGGAATGCGGTCGCTGTTGATGGACCATGTGTTTCGCGCCGATCTGATGATCGAGGCGCTGCTGATCAACGTCGTGCTATTTATTGCATCATTTGCGATATTTCTTGTGCTTTTGCGCAGTGCACGGCGCCACGGTTCGCTGATCCAGGGCGGCGAATAGAGTAATTAATCCCCTAATTTGAGGGATCTTTGGCTTCCCACCGGCGTAGAGATACCTATCTCCTCATTGACGCATTATTACGCATTCGGCACTATGCTGCGATGCAAAAGAGACTTGAGGGATAAATGCCGATAGGTGAATTTGGCGGTGCACCTCCGCTGGTGGCCGAAGGCAGTCCGGCGCTGACGACGCCGATGTACTGGATGTACGAGATGGCGCAGGCGTCGCTCAATCCGGCGCGGGCCGTGACCGACGCGACAAAAATCCTGTTTCAGAATCCGCTCAATCCGTGGGCGCACACCGAGTTAGGCAAATCCGTCGCCGCCGGCTGCGAACTGTTCGAGCGGACGACCCGCCGCTTGCGCCGCAGCCGCGCGTGTTGATCGTCGCGCCGATGTCCGGGCACTATGCGACGCTGCTGCGCGGCACCGTCGAAGCCTTTCTGCCGACCCACGAGGTCTACATCACCGATTGGTCCGATGCCCGGATGGTTCCCCTGACGGAGGGGCGCTTCGATCTAGACGACTATGTCGATTACATCATCGAGATGCTGCACGTGCTTGGCGGCAACGTGCACGTCGTCGCGGTGTGCCAGCCTTCAGTGCCGGTGGTGGCGGCGGTTTCCGTCATGGAAGCCGAACGCGATCCCTTCGTTCCAGTCTCGATGACGCTGATGGGCGGTCCGATCGATACCCGCCGCAATCCGACAGCCGTCAACAATCTCGCCGCCGAGCGCGGCATCGACTGGTTCCGCGCTCACGTCATCACCAAGGTGCCGTTTCCGCATCCAGGGGTCATGCGCAACGTTTATCCGGGCTTCCTGCAGCTCAGCGGCTTCATCAGCATGAATTTCGATCGGCATAAGGATGCCCACAAGAGGCTATTTAGCAATCTGGTGAAGGGCGATGGCGATCTGGTCGACAAGCACCGCGACTTCTATGACGAATATCTCGCCGTCATGGACCTCACCGCAGAGTATTATTTGCAGACGGTCGACACCGTGTTCGTCAAGCATTCCTTGCCTAAGGGCGAGATGACCCATCGCGGCAAGCTGGTCGACCCGTCCAAAATCAGCCGTGTTGCGCTGATGACGGTGGAAGGCGAGAAAGACGATATCTCCGGTCTTGGGCAAACCGAAGCGACGCACGCAATATGCAGCTCGATTCCCGACGATCGTCGCGTGCATTATGTGCAAAAGGGTGTTGGACACTACGGAGTCTTCAACGGTTCCCGATTCAAATCGGAAATCGTGCCACGCATCTCCGATTTCATGCTGTTGGCGGCGAATACGAAGCCTTCGGTACGCGCAGCGGCGGAATAAGCGTCGATAAAACGGAGTCGATGTTCGAAATCGAAACGTCGATGTTGAATCGATGGGGTCGGTAACCCTCTGAATAGGCCCACGGAAAGCTTGATTCTCGGCTTTTTGAAAGAATGAGTATGACCTCATTCTTTCAAACGTGTTCCAGACGGTATTTTCGGCCAATATTTCTTGTTCCGGGCCCATTCTGTAGGGGTGAATGGCCGGTTAGCCCCTGTATATTGGGCAAATGATTTGTTTTTGCGCCGAACGATTTCACTGGCGGCGGATATGGCAGAATCCGGGCGAACTCCTGATGCCTGGATTTGCAGATATGGCCACTCGCGCCCTCCTTTATCGGCGGCCTGCCGAACCTTCTCGCCTTTTGGTCAAACACGGCTCGCAAATCTACTCGGTTAGGCTGCGCCGGCATCGCCGCGCGCGACGCTACACGTTGCGCATTCATCCAAGCGACCGCGAAGCGATCCTGACCATGCCGCCGCGGGGCACGATCGCCGACGCCAAGGATTTCGCGCAGCGTCATGGCGGCTGGATCGCCGCGCGTCTTGGTCGCTTGCCGAAGGCCGCACCGTTCCATCCCGGTACCGTCGTGCCGCTGCGCGGCGTTGCGCATCGCATCGTGCATCGGGCGGGCTTGCGCGGCACGGTGTGGACCGAAGTGCGCGACAGCGGCGAGCGGATTCTCTGCGTCGCCGGCGGCGTCGAGCATATCGACCGGCGGGTCCACGACTACCTCAAGCGTCAGGCGCGCGGCGAATTGCAGAAGGCGGCGCAGTCCTATGCTCACGCGCTGGGCGTCAAGGTGAAGCGGCTGTCGATCCGCGATCAGTCGAGCCGCTGGGGCTCGTGCACCTCCGCAGGCTCGTTGTCGTTCTCGTGGCGGCTGATCCTCGCGCCGCCTTACGTGCTCGACTATCTCGCCGCCCATGAGGTGGCGCATCTCGTCGAAATGAATCATTCGGCGCGGTTCTGGCGGGTGGTCGCAAGGGTCTGCGGTCATGTCGAGCGCGCCAAGACCTGGCTCGATACCCACGGCAACGATCTGCATCGCTACGGCATTCAGGACTGAGGTAGCTACCAGATCTCTTTCGTTGCCCCGCGACGGCGCCCATTACGCCAAGCGGTCCGATCCCATTGCCGATCTGGTTCAGCGGCTGCAGGGGGCGTGACGCGTTCGTGGTCGAGCCGACCGGCGGCCGCGAGAACCGTTGGCAAAGGGGTTACGCCAAGCGCGGCGGCGTCGCCAATGTGTCCGGGGGCACGGCAGGTACAGCTACTCCGCACCCGAACGGGCGTAACCGATATCATGTCCATCACCCGAACGTTCGCAATCCGAATTGACGACTCGGCTTCAGGCTCGCTGAGGTGACATTCTTTCTTGATCTCGGGAGACGTCCGTACAGTCGGGACGCGAGGCGTCAGTTCCGTCGTGGTTTCCGGCCGGTTCCCTGGCCCACTTCGCGATCGACACGGGAGGTAATGGCGCCGGCAATGGCGGGAACGGCTATTTTGACGGGAGTCTGATCGACAGCAGCTACGCTGCGTTCGAGCCGCTCAATATGGCGCAGGCGGGCGCCCACGCCACAGCCAGCGCTCATCAAACCAACATCGGGATTTTCGATCAGGCGGCGACCCAGATAGCCGGGATTGGCGGGGATGGCGGCGATTCGAATGCCGCCGTGGGCGGAAGCGTCGGCGGGTTCGGATCTTTCGGCTCCGACGTGATCGCGACCGGAGACAACAGTGCCGGGAATGGTGGCGATGGCCACTTCTCGGGAACGCTGGTGCACACTCCCGTCGCGGTATTCGATCCGGTCAACATCGCAGTGGCGGGCTATCATGGCATCGCTGATGCCCATCAGTCGAACACGGCTCAATTCCATCAAGGTGCCAGCCAGTTTGCGGGTGGGGGCGGCAATGGCGGGAATGGCAATGCGGCGATTGGCGGCGACGCGTCTGTCTTTGGGGAGGCTGGCGGCCCCCACTCTATCGTCGGCGCCGGCCACGCGTCCGACCACGGCGGGATCGGCTCCGGTGCGATCGCGAGCGGGGATAACCACGCCGGCAACGGCGGCGATGGATACTTTTATGGCAGCCTCGTTCACGCGTCCTTCGCGTTGTACGACCCGATCAACATCGCGGTGGCGGGATACAATTCCAGTGCCCACGCCGATCAGTCGAACAATGTGGAGTTCGATCAATCCGCTTTTCAGATGGCCGGTGTCGGCGGCAACGGCGGAAGCGGCAATGCTGCGATTGGCGGAGATACCAGTTTCACCTCCTCCCTCCTGGGCTTGATCGGCTCCGACGTCATTGCGACCGGCGGCAACAGCGCCGGCTCCGGCGGCGACGGGCATTTCACCGGGAGCCTCATCGACCTCAACATAGCGATCTACGCTCCGATCAACATTGCGGTCGCCGGCTTCAATTCCACAGCCGACGCTCATCAGACCAACAACGTCCAGTTCGATCAGAGCGCGATCCAGATTGCCGGAATTGGTGGCGATGGCGGCCACGGCAACGCTGCGTTTGGCGGCGATTTCGCCATGCACATGCTGTCGGACCTTCACTTGCTGGGTCACGCCTAGCGGCATGGAGTTGTCCGACGTCGGCTGCGAGACGGCAGCCTATTGGGCGTAACCCTTTCGGATGGCATCAGCTTTGGCAGCTTGGCCGATACGGTGCGCAAAACCAAAATTGGGGCCGTCCAAATTGGGACGCACAGTGTGCCACCAACTCAGGGAGACTCACATGACGAAAGCATCATTTCCTTCCGACACGATTTCGCTCAAGGAAATTTCGACCGGCGGCAACAGCGCCGGAAACGGTGGAGACGGCTATTTCTCGGGCAAGATCAGCAACAGCCCGAGTATCGACTTCCAGCCGTACAACAAGGCGGAAGGCGCCGACGTGCATGTCAACACCGGCGATACGGTTCACCAGAAGGCGGATTGGGATGCCGGAGGCGCCAACGCGAAGGCGGAGGCGTTTGCGAAGGCATACGGCGGAGAAGCCGAGTCGAATGGCGACCAGAAATCGTACAGCGGCCATAACACCTCCGACGTGGATGCCAGCACCACGGCCTACCAGTCAAACTTCCTCGCTGCGGACATGAGTCAGCACGTGGCGGCCGGCATTGGAGGCAATGGCGGGGACGACAACTATGCGAAAGGTGGGGAGGTTGACATCAAAGCCTCCATCGAGTCCTCGAACCTGAACGACGTGCTCAATCATTCCGAGCACTTCCATGTCGACGATTTCGTGCATGTCTGATCGGTGTTTATGAGCGCGGAGACCGGCGGCCCGGATGCCGCCGGTTCTCATTTCGTCGCAAAGTTAGCAGATGACGGGGCGAGAAGGATCGGACCTCAGATCTCTGGAGGGGGACCGCAATGCCGATGCCGCTGCTCCGGCTGCAAATGATGTCACCGCCGCAAACGCCATTGGAGGCGACCTTGCGGGCCTGCGCAGGATCGCTCGGGCTCGTTCTCGCCTATAGCTGCAGTTACAATCTCCTTCTTCTCGCTCCGTCCATCTATCTGCTTCAGATCTATGATCGCGTCTTGTCGAGCCGCAGCGCCGATACGCTGCTGATGCTGACGCTCATCGTTGCCTTTACCGTCGTGGTTGGCGGAGTGCTTGACGCGTTGCGGCGCGCCGCAATGGGCAGGATCGGCGCGTGGCTTGAAGATCGACTTCGTCCAGCAGTGCTTTCCGCTTGCTTCGAACATGCCTATCGATCCGATTCGGCGCGCGCATCGGAGGCATATCGCGATCTTACGACCCTACGCCAGTTCGCTGAGTCGGGAGCATCCCCGATGCTGTTTGACGTGTTCTGGTCGCCGCTCTTCCTTGGCGTCCTGTTCCTCGTGCATCCTTTGCTGGGGGTGATAGGCGCAGTCAGTGCGCTCCTCCTGTTTGGCCTCGGATTTGCCGGCGACTTCTTCACGGAAGGTCCGCTGGCGCGGTCAGTTGCAGCGCTGGCGCGGAGCCATGGACGGTTCGGCATGGCAGTCGGAAATGTCCACGTCATCAGGGCCATGGGAATGCTCGAAGACGCCACACGCCTCGTCCACCAGGCTGCGCTGGATGCGAGGAGCGAGCACGAGGTGGTCCAACGCCGCAATGAGATCGTGATGCTGATCTCCAAACCCGTCCGCGCGCTGGCGCAGGTTCTGATCATGGGTTCTGCCGCTTGGCTCGTCCTCGAACAGGGCAGGAGTCCCGCCATCATCTTTGCCACGACCCTGTTGTTCGGACGCGCGCTCGCACCCATTGAAGGGGCGATGGCAGGCTGGAAGGCCTTCGCAATGGCCTCGGCCGCCTACCGCCGGCTCAACGGCGTCATGGCCGCTGTCATCCCGGTTGCGGACATCAAGGCCCTCCCAGACAGGCCGAAGGGCAGCCTCATCGTCGATAACGTTGGCGCCGCGCTGCCAGGATCGAGCCATTTGATGCTGAAGGGTGTGTCGTTCGGTCTCGCGCCCGGTGAATGCCTCGGCATCATTGGTCCATCTGGCTCCGGCAAATCCACGCTTGGCAAGATTATCGCTGGAATTTCGGCTCCGACGGTAGGGTCCGTCCGGCTCGATAGTGTCGACGTCTTGTCTGTGCGCGACTCGGGCGGCGGCCGGCGCCTCGGATATCTGCCGCAGGATATCGATCTGTTCGGAGAGACGGTAAGAGACATCATTGCGCGGCTGGACGGTGCCGATTTGCAGAAGGTCATTGACGCAGCAAAGCTGACCGGCCTTCACGAGATGATCAGTCGGCTGCCGCAGGCCTACGATACGGTCGTCGTTGGCGGAGGGTGCCATCTCTCGCGTGGGTTTCGCCAGCACCTCGGCCTTGCGCGGGCGTTTTTTGGCGATCCGCACCTTGTGGTTCTCGACGAACCGAACGCCAGCCTGGACTACCTCGGCGAGCGGGTGCTCTTCGAAGCCATCGAAAGAATGAAAGCGGCCAATACGACGGTGATCATCATCACCCACCGGATAGGGATCCTCGCTGCAACGAACAAGATTGCCATTATGCAGGGCGGCGCGGTCAGCGCATTCGGCGACAGCAAGGACATTTTCGAGAGGTATTTGGCCCGGCCTCAAGTCAGCTCGCGCGAATCTGCGCAGTCGCATTCGAATCAGGAACGCGACAGCAGCGGCGGCGTCTCACCGCAACCGATCTTGCCATGATCCGCAGCAAACATTGGCACGCTCTCTCTGCCCGAAGGGCACGTGATCTCGTGAAAATGGCGTTTGATCGCGTCGAGATTTGCAGGAGTCCGCGGTGTCTTGAATCGGCGCCGCCAGCGCTCCGTGACCGACTTCGCGGCGTCACCTGGTCAGGAAACCTGCTGGTCTGCTGCTTTGTTCTCGGCCTCGGTGCCTGGTCAACCTTCGCTCCGCTCGAGAGCGCTGCGATTGCTTTCGGCACCGTCGAATCCGAGTCGAGCCGCAAGACGATTCAGCACCTTGAGGGTGGCATCATCAGGGCAATTCTGGTCGCGGACGGTGACGCTGTCCGCGCTGGTCAAACACTGATCTCGTTGGAGGACACCAAGGCCCGTGCCGAAGCCCAGAGCCTGCAAGGCCAGTTGTGGGACGCGACGGCGAGCGGGTGTCGTTTCCGGCCATGCTGGAGATGGCGCGGAACGCGAGTCCGTCGGTCGCGGCGGTCCTTGCGGGCCAGCAAAGCATCTTCGAAACGCGTCGGCAGGTCTTTCAGTCGCAAGCGGCCGTAAATCGGGAAAAGCGATCGCAGGTGGAAAAAGAGATCGAGGGCCTCAGGGCGCAGGAAAGCGCGGCCTCGAGGCGCATCGAGATCGTCCGCGAGGAAGCGGCAACGGTTGCCATGCTCGTCAGCAAGGGACTTGAGCGGCGCCCGCGCCTTCTGAACCTCGAGCGGGAGACGGCTGACATCGAGGGGCGACGGGGCGAGATCGTCGCACAGATCTCGCGCGCCGAGCAGGTCATCAATGAATCGCAGGCAACTCTCCTCAAATTGGAGAATGACCGTCAAAACGAAATCGCGCAGTCGCTACGCGAGGTACAAAACCAGATTTTTCAGATACGCGAGCGATTGCAGGCGGCCGACGACCAACTGTTGCGAACGGCGGTCAAGGCGCCCGAAGACGGCGTGGTAACCGACCTGAGGATTCATACCCCGGGTGGCGTGGTCGGCGCCGGCGCACCTCTCATGGATCTGGTTCCCCGGCAAGATCGTCTCATCGTGACGGCGCGCGTCAGGCCCGAGGACATCGATGTGGTCCGGCCCGGACTGAGCGCCGATGTCAATCTGCTGCCCTACAACCAGCGCCGCGTGCCGCGGCTCAAGGGAACCGTTGCGCACGTTTCCGCCGACCGTCTCGTCGATAAGCGCACCGACCAGCCTTATTACGCCGCGAAGATTCGAGTGCAGGATCCACGGATCGCTGAGATCGACGGTATCCGGATTATTCCGGGAATGCCGGCCCAGGTGTTCATCAAGACGGGTCGCGGGACCGTGGCCCTCTACGCCCTCAAGCCTCTGCTCGACAGCTTCAACAACGCGTTCCACGAGGATTGAGCCGCAACCAGGGTGGCGAGCGCCAGGCAGTCTTCAGGAAGGTGAAGGGACGCGTGCGCGTGCGTGACCGTTGTGGCCAGACAACCGCCCGCTCCAGCGAAGGACCGCCTCGGTGCGGTTATGAGCGGAGCACTTTCGCAGGATATGCTGAATATGCATTTTTACGGTATTTTCCGAAAGGTTGAGCTTGACGGCAATCAGCTTGTTGGGAAGGCCGAGCTCCAGCGCCGCGAGTACTTGTTGTTCGCGGGGCGTAAGGTCGATCATCGCTCTCTCGGGTAAAATCGCCGTGGCGCCGTTCCCCTCGTGGATTCCGGACAGCTCGTGAGCGCCGGAGTATCCCGATATTGTCTTGAGGCTCGGCGCGTCATTCTGTCCCATGATCGGTAGCGGTCGGTAGACCCCACCGGCCAGAACAAGGCGCAATCCGGCGATGGCGACCTCGACTGGGATCGAGGTCGGAAAGAAACCACGGACTCCCCGTTGCATCGCGGCCGAGGCGGTGGCCTCGTCGTCGCGATTCGACAAGAGCGCAACGTACGCGTTCGGATAGGATTCCGCGATGAGCGCAAGACTGTCCTCGATCGACGGATCCGTGATCTGCTTGTCTTCGATATTCAGCGCGATCAAGCGGACGTCTATTCCTGATAACCACTTCAGGCCACGCGTCGTCGGCAGTTCGACAATTTCGAATCCGGTGAATTCTCGCTTGAGGATATTGAGGATGCAGGTGCGCGCCAGGACGTGATGCTCGACAATCACGAGCACCGGTGATGTCTGCGATGCCTGGGCTAGTTCTGCAGGATGGGTAAAATCGTCCATGATGTCCCCGAGTTCAGAGAAACGCTCCGCCAGTATGGATTTCCATGAAACAAGATCTGCCTCACACGATCTGCGGCGATTTGATTCGGAACGCGATGGTGCTTTCGATTTTCGGGCTTGCGGCAGGAGTGACGGTCAGCGGACCCTTCTGGTCCATCGCAACAAATTTTTAGCGGTCCTGCCGTTCCAGGCTAGTTGCAGATGTTGCGATACGCGGTCGCCGCCGCTGAACCCGCAGGGCCGTCGACGACGTATGCATCATCATCCTTCACGAGATATAGAAACGGCCGGTCCCCGGCATCTTCGCCCGACACTTTTTTTCCTTTGACGCGGCCGCAAATGGTGTCGACGGACTGCCCGAGCGTATTTTTTCGGATGGCCCGATTCATCTCTCCGAACTCGGCGGACGCCGGATCCTCTAACTTCGCTGCAATCGTGGTCTTCGCCTTGATAATGACCGGATCAGACGTCGCGGCGGGCTGACCAGATGCTGGAGGCTCGACTTTGGCTGCGATCATGGTGGGCTTCGCCATCTTCGCGTCGAGATGGACAGCCCTGTCGCTGGCGTCAGCAGGCAACGGCTTTTCCGTCTTTGCGATCGTCGATTTGACTTTTGTTGTCGCGGAGTTGGCGCTGAATGATGCTGGCTTTGGTTCAATCGGCTGACTCAGAACCGTCTTGTCGAGACAGGCAAACCTGTTCGCGTCCGTGCATGCTTCCATGCTCGCTTGGCGCGATAAGGGGCAGTTACAACCGACCAGGGTCGCGGCCAACGCGCCAATGAGAAGCGTTCTCATGCAATCCTCCTTAGAGGCTGAGTTCCGCTCGCACTTCTTGCTGCGTGATTATGTTGGTGCCGATCGTCTATAAGTTGCGCAAAAATCTTAAGCGCTCATTAAGCGTCCGGCCTTCGCCGCGAGAAGCTCTCGCATGGTTAATGTCGGCTCAAGGCGAAAGCTGTGGACCCTTGGTTGATGCGAGTGCTTCCGCAGACGTCCCGCGACGACACCGATCTGTCTGCTGGAAATGCGCCCACAAAAATCTACCGACCAAACAGCCGATCCATCAGCCAGCCGTCCAATCCTGCCGCCGTTTCAGGACGCCCGGATGTTCGCGTCGGGACTGGTCTCGCCGCACTGCCTACAGGCTGCGGCGCGGCAGCTGTGGGCGATGAAGGTGCGCTGACCTGCGACGCGGTTTGCATCAGGTTTGAAAAGAAGCCGCCCGCTTGCGAGTTCGGCAGGGCCGCCACTGGGACGCCCTGATGGGCCACCCGCATGAAGCGGGTCCAGACCTCTACCGGCAATCCGCCGCCGGTCGCCTTCCTGGTCGGCGAATTGTCGTCATTGCCGAGCCAGACGCCGGTCACGAGATTGGCGGTGTAGCCGATGAACCACGCGTCGCGGAAATCCTGGCTGGTGCCGGTCTTGCCGGCGGCCATCCAGCCCGGGATCTCAGCCTTGCGCGCGGTGCCACTGAGCAAAGTCTCCTGCATCATGGTGTTCATCATCGCGACACTGCGCGGTTCGATGACCTGGCCAAGCTGATCGGGGAGACGGGCATACAGCACCTTGCCCTCAGGGGTGCGGATCTTGGTCACGACATGCGGGGTGACGCCCCGGCCGCCATTGGCGAATGGTGCGTAGGCGCCGACCAGTTCGGTGAGGGAAACTTCCGATGTGCCCAGTGCAATCGAAGCATTGGTCTCGAGCTTCGATGCAATGCCGAGCCGATGCGCGGTGCGCACCACGTTCTTGGCGCCGACTTCGAGACCCAGCCGCACCGCCACGGTATTGAGCGACATCGCCAGCCCCTGTGTCAGCGTCACCGCGCCGAAATATTCATGGGTGTAGTTCTCGGGCTTCCATCCTTTGACGTCGAGCGGGGCATCCTGCCGGATCGTGTCCGGCGTCAGGCCGGCTTCGATCGCGGTCAGATACACGAAGGGCTTGAACGCCGAGCCCGGCTGGCGCTTGGCAGTCACCGCGCGGTTATACTGGCTGTCGGCATAATTGCGGCCGCCGATCATCGCGCGCACGGCGCCCTCTGGCGTCATCGCCACCAGCGCGCCCTGGCTGACATTGAACTTGACGCTCTTGGCCGCGAGTTCGTCGATGATGGAGGCTTCGGCAACGCCCTGCAGTTTCGGATCGATCGAGGTTTCGACCACGATGTTCTGATCGATCTGGCCGATGAGATCGTCGAGCACTTCGCCGATCCAGTCCGCGACATAATTGACGGTGCCGGCGCCCGCCGCTTTCACATTGTAGGAGGGGTGCCCGATCGAGGCCTTTGCCTGCGTCTCGGTGATGAACTTGGCGTCGGCCATCGCGGTCAGCACGGTCTGGGCGCGCTTCTCGGCACCTTCCGGATTGCGGTTCGGCGCCAGCCGCGACGGCGATTTGACCAGACCCGCGAGCATCGCGGCTTCCGCGATGGTGACGTTTTTCGCGGATTTTCCAAAATAGCGCTGCGCGGCCGCCTCGACGCCATAGGCGCCGGAGCCGAAATAGACCCGGTTGAGGTAGAGTTCGAGGATCTGGGACTTGGAATGCTTGCGCTCCAGCCAGAGCGCAAGTTCGACTTCCTGCAATTTCCGCTGCAGCGTGCGCTCCTGCGTCAGAAACAGGTTCTTGGCGAGCTGCTGGGTCAGCGTCGAGCCACCCTGCGACACGCCGCGATGCAGGATATTGGCCACCGCCGCGCGCGCGATGCCGATCGGATCGACGCCGTAATGCGAATAGAACCGGCGATCCTCGATCGCGATGAACGCTTTCGGCAAATAGGGCGGCAGATCCTTCAGCGAGACATTGGCGCCGGGCATTTCGCCGCGCGTCGCCAGCACGCTGCCATCGAAGCCGACAATCTGGATGGTCGGCGGCCGCTTCGGAATTTCAAGCGCCTGGATCGCCGGCAGGTGCGCGCCGACCCAGATCACGACACCAACCACCGCGATAACGGCCCACAGGCCGAGCACCGCGCCCCAATAGAACAGGCGATAGAGGCCGACGCGGGCGGGTGTCTTGGTTCTGCGGTTGCGGCTTGCCTTGCTCGGGCGCGGTTTGCGCTCGCGCGAGGCGTCCTCGTCCGGATCGCGGGCCTTGCGTTTGGGGGATGGTTTCTTCGGCGCCTCGTCGTCATCGTCGCCATCATCGCCGGCGGCAACGCGATCCTTCGGGCTCAGACGCAAATCCGCAAGCGATGCGGTGAGCCCAAATTGCGGCTCCCGGCGTCCGCCGCTCTTTTTCCGTCCCCACGCCATACGTAAACGTCCACGCCCCCAGAGGCGACAGACTAGCGAGCCGGGTTTAAAGCGGCGTTAAGCGATGATTAATGCTGTGCGGCGAAGAGTTCGAAAGTGCCTGGGAAACGGGCATTTCAGCAATCTTAACCATACCGTGCGGGAAATATTTTCCGGCCCGAATGGCGCCGGAAAACGAACTGCCGGCGCCGCGAGAATGCGCTGCGCCGGCAGATTTTTTCGGTTCAGGCGGCTGCTGCGGTCAGCCGCCGACGCTGGTATCCTCGATGATCGGGCCGAACAGTTGCCAACGCTCGCCGTCGAACTTCATCATCTGCATCTGCTTGTTGATGCGGTAATCGGTCGGCGACGTATGGGCGGACATGCCGGGCAGCGCTTTTCGCGCGTCAGATCGTCGCCGCACTGACGCAGGATGTGCACCAGCAATTCCGCGGTCGCATAACCGTAGCTGTTCACGGTATTGATCTTGTCGCCTTCCGGGTAATATTTGTCCATGAAGGCGAAATAGGCCTTGATGCCGGCGTCGTCCTTCCACTGCGGATCGCCCGGGTCCTTGCCGTAATTGGTGCTGATGATGTCCTTGGAGATCTCGAGCCCCGCGGGCTTGAGCGTGGCCGACACCGGGCTCGCATTGATGTCGAGAATGTGGATCGGCTTCCAGCCGAGGTCGGCGACCTTCTTGATGGCCTGCGCCGCGAATTTCGGCGTCGAGGCGTCGTACAGCAGATCGGCGCCAAGCGATTTCAGTTTGACGATTTGCGAATCGATGGTCGGATCCGAAAGCTCGTAGGAGGTTTCGCCGACGATCATGGTCGCGGCCTTGTCGCCCAGGCCGGCCTTCAGGCCGGTGACATAGTCGCGGCCGAGGTCATCGTTCTGGAACAGGATGCCGATCTTGGCGTCGGGGTGATTCTTCAGAATATATTTCGCGTAGATGCGGGCTTCCGACTGGTAGTTGGGATTGTACGCGATGGTCCAGGGCGCGTTTTGCGGATCCGAGAAGCGCGACGCGCCGGTGGAGGCGAGCAGCTGCGGCACTTTCTTTGTGTTGAGGTACTTCTGAACGGCTGCGTTCGAGGGCGTGCCGATGATCTGGAAGGTAAACAGAACCTCATCGCCTTCGACCAGCTTGCGCACCTGCTCGACCGCTTTCGGCGGGCTGTAGGCGTCGTCATACTGGATCAGGTTGAGCTTGCGGCCGTTGATGCCGCCCTGCTCGTTGATCATCTTGAGGTAAGCGGCCTGCGTCTTGCCGATGCCGGCATAGGCTGAGGCCGGTCCGCTGAACGGCACGGTCTGGCCGATCTTGATCTCGGTATCGGTCGCACCGGTGTCGTATTTCTTCTGCGCCGATGCCGGCGACGCCGACAGCGCGACGGCAACCGCCGTTCCCGTCACCAGATGAAAAATACCGTTCCTCATATCGCTGCTTCCTCTTATGTTTGATTTTGCCGATGGTCTTTCCCCGCGGTCTATTCAGACCTTGGCAGGCGCCATCGCTCGCAAGATACTGGATGAACGAATGTGGCAATGCAAGACAAGGCGGGGCCGGAAGCTGAACGATCTCAGGCCAGCCAAAGCAGGATCAGTGCGATTGCCGCGGGCGCCGCCTGAACCCACAAGATCCTGCGGCTGACGGTCACGGCGCCGTAGACACCGGCGACGATCACACAGAGCAAAAAGAACATTTTGATCTGGAACGCAAAGCCGGGGTTGCTGTGAACCAATCCCCAGACGAGGCCGGCGGCGAGAAAGCCGTTGTAGAGCCCCTGGTTGGCGGCGAGTACGGCGGAATCCGTTGCCTTCTCGAGCGAGTTGCGAAAGGTCTTCAAGCCCAGCGGTTTGGT
>WNFS01002969.1_pt1 | contig 14245 bp, 12 predicted proteins | sample 5400141 | NCBI WGS metagenome assembly WNFS01 (sample SAMN13153358, study PRJNA577476) | soil metagenome | isolation source: 60 cm saprolite under Madrone tree | place: USA:California | collected 2016-06-14
GCGACAATTTTGGAAAGAAAAACACATTACTGCTTTTCTTCCCGATGGCGTTCACCGGCACCTGCACCACGGAAATGTGCGAAGTCAGTCAGGGTATGAACGCTTACACGAATTTGAACGCAACCGTTTACGGGATCAGTGGCGACAATCCATTCGCCCAGGAGGCGTGGGCGCAGAAGGAAAAGATCACGGTGCCGCTGCTGAGTGATTACGAGCACAAAGTCGTGAAGGCGTATGGTGTCATGTACGACTCGTTTCTGGCGCAAATGAACCTCGGGATGGGCGGTGTGCCAAAACGATCTGCATTCGTCATCGATAGGGACGGCGTAATCCAGTACGCGGAGAGCCACGACGACGCCAGGCAACTGCCTGATTTCGACAAGATTAAAGCTAAACTCATGGAATTGAAGTGAACCTTTGTCATTCCGAGCGGAGTCGAGGAATCTCTGGATATTTTCTGGACAGGGCAGCGAGAGATGTCTCGACTTCGCGCGACACGACAACCACGGAATGAACGACGAATTCAAAACCCTGAGGAAATTCGACGCTGGCAAGAGTCGCGAAGGTTTCCTTTATTCGTTGCCGACGCTGGAGGAACAAGGCATCGGGAAAATTTCGCGGTTGCCGGTGAGTATCCGAATTGTGCTCGAATCGGTGCTGCGCAATTGCGACGGCAACAAAGTCCGGCGTAAGGACGTCGAGACGCTGGCCAACTGGGACGCAAAATCACCGGCGAACGAGGAAATCCCATTCGTTGTCGCGCGCATCGTTCTCCAGGATTTCACCGGTGTGCCGCTGATTGTTGATCTTGCCGCGATGCGCAGCGCAGTGCAACGCCTCGGTCGCGATCCGAAAATCATCGAGCCACTGGTGCCTGTCGATTTGGTGGTCGATCACTCTGTGCAGGTAGATTTCTTTGGTTCAGCGCGAGCGCTGGAATTAAACCTGGACATGGAGTTCAAGCGCAACCGGGAGCGTTACCAGTTTCTCAAGTGGGGACAGCAGGCATTCAAAACTTTCCAGCTCATCCCGCCTGGGATCGGCATCGTTCACCAGGTGAATCTCGAATATCTCGCGAAAGGGGTTCTCTCCTCTCAAGCCTCAACTCCCAGCTCTCAACTCTTCTTTCCTGACACACTGGTCGGCACTGATTCGCACACGACAATGATCAACGGTCTTGGAGTGGTTGGCTGGGGCGTCGGTGGAATCGAAGCGGAAGCCGGGATGCTTGGGCAGCCGGTTTACTTCTTGACGCCGGAAGTGGTGGGCGTCCACATGAGCGGCCAGTTACGCGAAGGCGTTACCGCGACCGATCTCGTCCTGCACATCACACAACTGCTGCGCGCGCAAAAGGTCGTCGGCAAATTTGTCGAGTTTTATGGCGAAGGCGCGGCGTCGCTGCCGGTGCCTGATCGCGCCACGATTGGAAACATGTCGCCGGAGTACGGTGCAACGATGGGATATTTTCCAATTGATCAGGAGTCGGTGGATTACTTACGGGCTACGGGACGCAGCGAGGAACAATGTCTGGCGTTCGAAAATTATTTTAGAACCCAAAAAATGTTCGGCATGCCGCTTAGGGGCGAAATCGATTACAGCGTCGATTTGGATCTGGATTTGGCAGACGTGCAGCCGAGTGTCGCCGGACCGAAAAGACCGCAGGACCGGATCAATTTGCCCGAGCTTGGCAATTTTCAACCGACAAAAAGGAAGACCAGGGCATTAATCCGGGGGACGAACTCAACAAGATCGAGATGGTTGCGAACCGGCCAACTCCTGATCCGGGCGGCGAAATTGAGGCGGAGTCGAGGGAGGTATTTGCCCGAGGACGCACTCACATTGGCCACGGTAGCGTCCTGATCGCCGCGATCACGAGTTGCACAAACACGAGCAACCCGAGCGTAATGATTGCGGCCGGCTTACTCGCAAAAAAAGCCGTCGAGCGCGGTTTGCACGTTGATCCCGCGGTGAAGACTTCGCTGGCGCCTGGCTCGCGCGTTGTTTCCGATTACTTGGAGAAAACCGGACTCCAAAGATATCTCGATCAACTAGGATTTAATCTTGTCGGCTACGGTTGTACGACTTGCATTGGCAACTCCGGGCCGCTGCATCCGAACATTGAGAAAGCAATCCACGAATTCGATCTGGTCGCTGCCTCGGTTCTTTCGGGAAACCGAAACTTCGAAGCGCGCGTGCATCAACATATCAAAGCGAATTTTCTGATGTCGCCGCCGCTGGTTGTCGCTTTCGCCCTGGCCGGCCGAGTTCACATCGATCTTTCCCGCGATCCGCTCGGCAAGGACAAGGAGGGCAAAGAAACTTTCCTCCGCGATCTTTGGCCCACTCTCAGCGAAATCCGACACACGATGCAATCAGCCCTCGCGCCAGAAACATTTCGCAAATTTTATCGCGACTTTGCAGATCAAAATCCGAAGTGGAACGAGATTCCAGCGAGTACCGGCGACGTTTATCAGTGGGACGAGAAGAGCGATTACATTCATGAGCCGCCGTTTTTCCAAAATTTTTCCATGGAGGCCGGCCACATCGAGGAAATTCGCGGCGCACGCGCGCTTGGCATTTTTGGCGACTCGGTAACGACCGATCACATTTCGCCTGCGGGAGCAATCAAAGAGACTTCGCCAGCTGGAAAATATTTAATGTCGCGCGGAATTCAGCCGCGAGATTTTAACAGCTACGGCAGCCGACGCGGCAATGATCTTGTGATGACGCGCGGGACGTTCGCAAACGTGCGGATAAAGAATTTAATGGTGCCCGGAACGGAAGGAGGCGTGACAAAGTATTTCGCGAATGGCGAGGGCGAGCAGATGTCGATCTTCGATGCCGCAATGAAATACGCTGAGACTAAGACTCCGCTAGTGATTTTTGCGGGGCACGAGTACGGCAGCGGCTCATCGCGCGATTGGGCGGCGAAGGGAACGCGTCTGCTAGGTGTGAAGGTAGTGGTCGCCGCGAGTTTCGAACGGATTCATCGATCAAATCTTATCGGCATGGGCGTGTTACCGTTGCAGTTTCCGGAGGCAACAACACCGCAGTCGCTAGGGCTCGATGGCTCGGAAGTCTTTTCGATCACTGGATTGTCAGAAGCAATTAAGCCCGCAGAAACGATAACACTCGAAATCGAAGACAAAAATCGCCGGAAGCGCCCCATCCCAGTAAAGCTTCGTATCGATACACCGATCGAGATCGATTATTACCGGCACGGCGGGATTCTCCCGTTTGTGCTCAGGCAATTACTCGCTGGAAAATAATTGTAGGGCGTCTCGGTGAGACGCCATGCGTTCCGGGTCGGCGGCTGACACAGCCGCCCTACAGTATCCCGCGCCTTTGAATTATGATCGGCGAACCGTCAGCAATGAATGCGGAGCGGGGTGGCTGATCCAATACCTCAGCGAATTGTTGGCCGTACAGAGTTGCGACGTCTGCGTTCAATTCGAAGTCGCTTGCGTTCCAAATTTTCCATCGGGGATGCTCGACTCGATATTCGCCGCAGCCGCTGCGAAGAGAAGTGTAGCCCCAGTAATGTTCAGTGATAAATTCGGCGTGCGTTCCCGCTGGAATTGCTTGCGGCTCTCCAGTTGCCCTCATTTTAAGCGATTCCCATTTGCGGCCGCGGCGCCATGAAAATTCCACTTTCAAATTTGAATCTACATGGTCGATTTCGTGTTTCATCGGTACGGCGAGATAATTTTCCCCGTAACATGCGCGCGCTACGAGCGCGACCGCACGTCGCGGGACAAGCTCGCGGACGAAAACCACACCGCGCCGCCATGTATCCGCCGATTTTCTCCTCACATAGAAACGCAAATTCACTTCTTCGAAGTCGCGGTGCAGCGGGATGGAGAGACCGAGAAGACGCGTGTCGAGAAAGAGAAATCCGACCACGCTTAGGAAGGTCTCACCGTTTTCAAAGTCGATTTCTGTAGCAGGTGGAATTAACGGCGCGAGCAGGCGAGGATCGACGACATAATTCAGCATCGCAAGGTAACGCCAGTTAGCAGTGAGAAATGGTTGCACGTTATGATCCTACGTTCGGAGCAGTCGCTGTAGAATCAATCAGCCGTGCGAACGCGATATCGCGCAGCAAATCGTTCAGGCTCCGGAACAGGACTGAGGTCGGCACGTTGCGTGGCGAAAATCCATTCGGACCAAGTTTCGTCCTGCTTTGTTGGCGCAGGTGGAATTTTCAATTCAATGAACTGCGAGGCGGCTGGTTCATTACCGATCGAGGCAAGAAGCGATCTGGTCTTGCTGTGTGTCAGTAACGAGACGTTTCCCGGAATGGTGATGTGTTCGGCATTTTTTGTAATCGCGCTCCAATCGATGAAAGCAAAACGACTTTGCTGATTGTCGGTGTAAAGGCTGACTTGAATGCTGTAACCATTGGGCTGGTCTGGAATTTGAAATGTTGGCGGCGCGCGAAGCTCGAATTGCAATTCGAGTTGCTTGCCATCGATCCGTGGAGGTTTGTCTGATAGCACATACGGAACCCCGACCAGCAAACCGGCGAGGCCGCAGACAATCAGAAGCGACCAACCTTGTGCAATGACGAATCCAGCAAGTCCTTGCCGACGAACCAGGACGGCTGAAATGATTCCAATGACTAAACCGGCCAGGATTCCAAGAGGCGCGCACAGAAAGACGACCGTCATGCCGCGTTGGCCCTCCATTTCGGGCACATGCGCGAGCCTCGTTAAATAATCGCCGACAAAAAATGCAAGAAGACAGCCGACGAACGCCGTGAAAAGCGCAATAAGGAGAGCTCGGAGAAAGCGCACGAAGAGTGTTGGAGCCGGTTTTGGATCGAGTAGTTCGAGCTGCGATCGGGGTCACTGCAGTAATTTTTCGAGGGACGGGCTCGGTTGTATGCCGAGCGCAGTCGCCCGGGCATAATGCTCTCTGGCCAGTTCTTTCGAGCTAGGCTGCGTCGTGATGAGAATGACCGCCAGATTAAAATGCGCATCGGCATCGTCCGGATTGTTGGCGATAGCCTGAAGGATCTCCTTTTCTGCCTCTTTCTGTCGCCCTTTCTGGCTGGCGGCGATACCCAAATAATTGTGAGCAGTAGCGCTGTTTGGATTGATCGCGACCGCCTTCGTTAGCTCCGCGATCGCGTCGTCGAATTTTGATTGCCGATATTGAACAATTCCCAGCGTGGTGCGCAGAAAGTCATTGTCGGGCGCAATATCCACGGCTTTTTTCAGCGTCGACTCCGCGGACCGCAAGTTGCCGCTGCGAACATAAACCGCACCAAGGTTGGAAAGTGCGTCAAGGTTGTTTGGGTCTGCCCCCAGAATTTGCTGATATTGCTTTTCTGCCGCCTTATAGTTCCCCTGCTGAACGTTCTTGCGGGCCGCGCGGACGAGAGCCTGGATTTTCGGTGGTGCATCGGTTTTGGACGGATCCGGCCTATTGATTTTCCCGTCCCTTTCGCCGCCCGAACTTGCGTTTGGCACCGCTTTTGTAGTGCTGATCGAATTCAGGTCCGCTTTTTTTTCAAACACAAAGCTCGCTTTAAATAAGCCAGCCCGCTGATCTGAAACTGAAATTACGGGCTGGCGCAGCAAAGAGAGCTCTTCACTGCTAAGTTTTGTAACCGGCTGCGCCAGGAATTCGATCTGCCTGTTCAGCGTCTCTGATCTGATTCTTAATCTACCCAGCTCCGCCAACACCAGGTTCCTTGTCTCGTCCCGACGCGCTTCTTCCTGGCGCTCGCGCACGACAATGTTTCGCAGGAGTTCGTTTTCTTTCGCGAGCTGGGCGGACTCCTCGCTGTTTGCGCCAGCCAGCTTCGCGGCCTGAAGCTGCGTGCTTGCGTCGTCTAACTGAACGTCAAGCTCGGCAGCTCTCGCTATCAAATAATCATTTCTTTTCTGAGCCTCGGACAGCTGCTTTTGCAGTTCTGCCAGTTGCTGATTCATCTCGGCAAATTTCCCAGCGTTCGTCGGGCCGCTCTCGCTCAGAGTTCGGACCTTTTCCTCCGCCTTTGCCAGTTTCTGTTGTAAAGCGTCCTTCTCGGCCACGAGCAACCGCACACCCTGTTCGGTTTCCTTCGCGACTTGCAATTGCGCGAGCGCTTCATCGCGCTGGTGCTCAAGCGCGGCGATTTGCTTGTTTATGTCGGCGAATTTCGCCTGAGCATCGTCCCTTTGCTTTTCTGCTGTCAGACGCGACTCATCGGCGGCGGCAAGTGCATCTTTCAAATGGGCAACCTCGGCGCGCAACTGCTGTTGCTCGCTAATGCTGCTCTCCTGCGATTCCCGGGACGCTCTTAACGATTCCTGAGCTTTTACAAGTTCGTCACGCGTCTGGTGTTCTGATTTCCTCGCTTTTTCGAGGTCGTCTTCTGCTCTCTTAAGTTTGGAATTTGTTTCGTTGAGGCTTGTGTTGACGGTTTCCTTTTCTTTTCGCGCGGTTTCGAGCTCAGTGCGCGCTTTGCCGAGTGCCACTTGCAATTGATCGACGTTGTCGTGCAGTTTTTTTGTCGCCCCTTTGGTCGCAGCATCGCTCGACGTCTGGGCGATAGTTTCGCCCAATTGCGGGGCCACTACTTCGGGCCCTGGCTCGGACCATGCGTTACTCTCAGGCAGTGCGGGGACAACTTCGGGCAAAGGACTTGAGCTGGCGCTTAACGCATTTTGCCTCGTTGTCCTCTCCTGAATTCGCAAGATCCCTTCGCTGATTTTACGGCCGCGATATTCCACGATTGCTGGCTGCCACTCGGAATGTGATCTGCGCAATGTCTCGATCAGGCTTCCAGCGAATCGATATTTAGCCAAAGCCGTCTTAAATCGGTTTTCACGTTCAAGCTTTTCGCCCTGTTGCGCGGACAGATACGCTTTCAGAAAAATTTCGCTCGGATCGTCTCCCTGCGCTATGACGGCGGCAGCCCGCAGGAAAAAGAGCAGCACGATCAAACCCGCACCGGCTCGCTTTATGCTGTAGCGAAGCGCCATCGTAAGCCGACTGCGGGCAGACTTTTGTTCCACCGGCGGCGAGAATTACTGGAGAGACCGAGGAAAGTCGAGTCATTTGTTTGCAAAAAGAGATTCGAATTTTAAAATCTTGTTTCCGTGCGAGTGATGGTGGCCGTAGCTCAATGGTAGAGCCCCAGATTGTGGTTCTGGTTGTTGCGGGTTCGAGTCCCGTCGGCCACCCGGCTTCGCAAATTCCAAATCCCAAATCCCAGGCTCCAAACTCGCTACTTTGACCTTTGGGATTTGGAAGTTGGGATTTGGGATTTGCAAAGTTGTGCCTGTAGCTCAACCGGATAGAGCTTCTGACTTCGGATCAGAAGGTTGGGGGTTCGAATCCCTCCAGGCACGCTTTATATAAGCCTCGCAAAACAAGTGGCTTATACGATCAACCGCCTAAAACCTATCAATCGCTTGAATTTTTGCTTGGACACTTCTTGGACACTTTTGGTATTCTGACTCCATGAAAAACGGCCAAGCCGAGGAGTCACGCGGGTCCCGAGGCAGCATTGTCCAGTGTCCGAAATGTTTCTCATACAGAGCCGAGCTCCTCCGCACCAAAGAGGGAGTAAGAGCGTGCTGCTTGGCCTGCGACACCGTGTATACAGTCAAATTTCGTCACGTTGATCGCGCCCAGATTGAACCGGCACCGGCCTGCGCTCCCGCCGAGCTGGGACCTGTTAGCCAATACTTGGCGTCAGCGGGGCGCTAATCAGAGCACATCACAAGGCTGCAAAACTCGCCCGGAAATTCGGCGAGGAGTTCGAGCGCAAGTGGTTTTTAGAAACGCCGTGGTTGAAGTCGTTTGATTCCGTCCATCGCGCGCGCGCGCGTTATGCCCTCGAATGGCGTCCGCGATTTCTTGCGCTGCTCTCGCTGTCCCGGTCCACGCCGTTAGCGGCTCGTGGCGCGAAGGTATCGCCGCAGGTGGTTTGGTATCACAGGCGAAACGATCCGGATTTCGAGAAACAATGCACAGCGGCCGAGGAACACGCGACCCAGTTGATCCACGACGCTTGTTTCAAGAGCGTAGTCGAGGGCGATCTTGAGCCGATCTATTGGCAAGGCATCCAAGTCGGCCATGTGCGGAAGTTCGATTCACGGTTGCGAGTCGAGTTCCTGCGCGCCTATATGCCTGAACGCTTCAAGAGCCCTGGAACGAACGTGAACATTGGCACTCGCGGCGATGTGTTCGTGTTGACCGAGGAACAACGCCACGAACTCATGCGAATCAACAGGGAATGGCTGTTGACTGCGCCAATCGAGGAGAACAGCGAAGCGCGCAGCGCGACGCCTGAACCGCAGCAACTTACCAATGGCGAATAGGCTCGCGTCGGCACGCGCACCAGCCAGCCCCGCGCCAGCCCGGCTGCGGCTCGCCAGGGAATGCTTAGCCTTAGGCGATTAGAGCGAGCACCCCAAAGCCGGCCCGCGCCTGGTGGGTTATATATGATTGGGCGCTCCGATTGCGCACCAACTTTTGCGGGTCAAAAGTTGGGTTTATCGACCGGGCATAGGCGATGTCGGTTCAAAATATCCCGACGCGCTGACCCGCACTTGATCAGTCGGAACTCCGCTTGGAATAGTGAAGTTGATGTCTATCGATTCGCCTTTCTTCAGGACAACGTAGCGACCATCCTTATGAGCAAGCCTCTCATCGGTCGGCGGGATTGTAACGTTCTCCCCTGTGACGGACCTCGCATGCACAATGAACTCGTCGATGTACGAAATTTCCGCCTCCTCCTCACTGACTCTGAGCACTCCATCGAAACCATGAACGGTCAGTTCTCCGATTCCCTCCAGAGCCTTCGATTTATGTCCCCTAAGGATACTTCCTTGCCTGAGCCATTTGTCATCCGCATCGCTGCGGCAATAAACGAATGGACATGAGCCTATCTCGAGCCCGCTGAAATAGGAGACATAGGCGGGATTGAAAGGCTCGATCGCATACGGCGCGCCGTTAACATCAAGGGCATCAAGAGCAATCGAAGGTCCGTAAACAAATTCGGTGGCTTTCGCAATTCGCGGGGGCTCGCGCTGAAGGCCTTCGATGAATTTCTGCTTTGGCATGCTCCCTAGCGATCTCTGTTTAGCATTCATTTTATAGACTATCGCGATCGTCTGAATCTGCTTATCGGCGCTTAACCCTTCCGCGCATTTGTGAGAGCGTAGAAGTCCCTCTTTTTGTCTCTGGTTTTCATCGAGATCCGTTAAGTCGTTGTAATAAAAACTTAGCGTAAGATCCAGTGGCACGGCCAGTTTTTCACCGGGCCTCAGCACACGTGGGCTGTACCAGCCTTCGGACTTGGAATTAAGTCCAGCAAAGAGCTTCGCATTTTCCTGCGCGGTGCGCACCAAAGGCTGTCCGGCGGCTGGCGCGGCCACACGGAAATGAAATTCCCCAACCTCGACTGACTTGTCCGTGATGTTTTCAAGCACGACGACGCCTAATTGGAGCTTCGGCATCTGGACCTGCACAGTGGGACTCTCCCCGCCACAGCTTTCGCCGCCCACCGACAGGTGCAGAAAATTTGACGGCATTCCGTTACGCGAAATATATTCAACAAAGCGAATTTCGGGATCATCGCCTGATTGGGTGCGTCGCAGAGCATCAAAATCGGCTCTAGTCGCGCACTTACTCAATTGCATCATCTCGACCGGAATTTCCAAGCGCGTGCCGTCGCGGGTCAGGAGGCCTTGATTTTCAACAAAACTTTCCGCCAACTCAATCGACCATGATCCATTCGCAAAAAAAGTCGCTGGCAGCTTTGCCGAATCAAACATTCTGTAGGTAGAGCTGTACTGCCCACCCGCTGCCGCAAGCACGCGACCATTCGTCAATCGCTTCAGTTGCTCCTTCTCGATCTTTTGCAATGCGGCCTGACGTTGCTCCACTTGGACATCCAGCATTCCGGAGTAGTCATAGTCGGAATCCAATCTCGAGCGATCATTTTCCTCCATGCGCTCCGAAAACTTGTCCATCAAAGCGATGAGTTCGCGGAAAGCAGGCGTGTCGACGAGAAAAATATTTCCACCAAGTTTTGCTTCCAGCTCCGTGGGGAGTTTTTTGTCGCGAACAAGAATGTCGACCGCGTGGCCTTTAAGGACAAAGAACATTCGCTTAATTGGGGGCACGCTCACAGATAAAACGATTCGCACGTCCTCGACGGAACCCCTCGATAAATCCACCGGTACTTTGCCGTGTACGCCCTCACAAACTGCTTCGAGATCAGCGTGGCCTCGCGCGACTTTGCGGCGATCGACGGCTGCGAATTTGAATCGCCCGGCCGGCGCGTCAGAAGAAAGAATGGCGCCATCGGCCAGCTTCAGAGTTACGAGTGCCGTTTCGACCGGTGTTCCGCGCAATTTATCGATTACGATACCCTCGATGTCGACCCTGTATTTCTTCTCATACGCAGCCCTCGCAAGCACGGCCACATTGATAAACGCAACGATCCACAATCCAACGCACACGACTTTCGCGTAACGCCCCACAACGAGTGTTCGCTTCATGGCACCCACGAACCAGTTCTCGCCTTTTTTCGCTGTCGCCGGGCTAAGGAATGCATTCAACAGCGTGATGCTGATCGCTACCAGACCAGAGACAGCTGCGAATTTGGCGCTCCCAATGAGAAAAGAAAAAGACGCAACGCAGGCGATAAGTCCGAGGACAATGAACACCTGCCACCGGCGAGATGTGGACGCATCTGCCATGCTAGTTGGCATAGCACCTAAGGATCATGCGTCTCAAGAAAATTCGCGAACCGTGAATCGAACGTGGGACATTCCGCTTCCCAATGCCGAACGATTCGGCACAATTCGTCCATGACTCCGCTTTTTTTGGGCTCTCCCCAGGGAAGCAGACGGATTAGGCGGAATAATTCCGTAAAATATTGCGGAAAAATTCCATCTATATCTAGTTAGATGGTGAGGCCGTACTGAATCGTGCATTTCTTCAGACCATTCAGATAGATGAAGCCGAGAAGTCGCCGCAGCTTCTTGAAAGCGTCTGCAGTCTTCGGTTGCGGACTTGGAGCCGGAGGTTTGTCGTCGCCTTCTATCGCTGGTGCAGTGGGAGGTGTAGTCAACGAAGGATTGAACATCATCGGCCCGCGCAAAGGTTTCTCACCGCAGATTGGCACACTGGTTTCAATGTTGACCTGGATGCGCGACACGATTCTGCAGCCAGTACAAGGGCTCACCGTAACGCAGCTCGACTATTTGCATGACCCGAAGGCAAACTCGATCGGCGCCTTGCTCCTCCATCTGGCGGCAATCGAGCGTCTTTACCAACTACACACCTTTGAAGGGAGAAAATGGGACGATTGGGATGAGATGACGGTGAAAGAGTGGGGCGTTCCGGCCGGTTTGGGCAACGCGGCACGGCAAACGATCCGCGGCCATGACCTGGCCTATTACCTCAATCGCCTGCGTGAAGGACGCGAGCACACGCTCGCGGAATTGCGGAAACGGGACGACACATGGTTAATGCAGATTGATAATTACTGGCTTTGGGGACCTGGGGACCGACGAACAATTATTGCAAGTGGTTCCACGTGTGCGAACACGAATCAAATCACAATGGACAGATCAAGTGGATCAAGGGCCGGCTGCCCGACGCATCGAAATCCCAAACCAGCTAATTTGGACGCAACGTCGAAGACTAGAGTCACTCCCACACCGATGAAGAAGGCATTCCACACTAACCATCTAACCAGTCGATGAAGCCATCGGCCCCAGCACAAGGCGGCCTCGGCGTGTTTGCGACGCCGCCCTGCCGTGGCTTATCTCTTTCTAGTTAGACCTAAAATGGGTTGTCGACATGCCAACAGTAACCTTTCATGTCACCAATGCGGTAACAGCGATAGCGCAGGCAGTGATATTGTTTTATGTCTTGGCTGCGTATAAGCGAACGCGAGAGTGGGGCTTTGGCGTAATTGCGCTGGCGACCGTCATATACTTCTGGAACGTGGCTTTTCACTATCTCATTCAGTTCAGAGTGGTCGTCCCAGAAGCACTCTGGTCGAAACGGGAGTCTGATGTGGTTTATGCCCTGGATGCGGCAGTCTATATTATCGGAACCGGCCTCGACGTCCTTGGTATCGCAAGATTGTGCAAGGTCTTTCGCACCGCGCCACGTGCATGATCCGCACACGGTCTAACCAGCCGCTCGAAGCCAACCGGCTGGCCGTTGCAAATCGCTGATTCCAATTCCACAAACGCCGTCAGCTTGTCATCCGCCCGCACAACGAACCGCTTTCCGTCGCGGCGAATTGATCGCAAGACGGGAGGGAGCTCTTGAAGCCAACGCAGCTCGCTTACGAAGTCCGACCGCGCTTCGGTTACTCCACCGTGATGTTGAATGTGGTGTCGATGGTGAAGTCGAATTCGTCGAATGTGCCGCCAACATGGATCGTATGGCTTCCGGGGCTGAGCGGTGCCAGCATCAGATAGACCCCGGCATCGACGGCGAGTGACGTCGTGCCGGCGGGCGCGCCGAGTACATTGTCCGCCGGCAGGGGGCCGAACTCAAACAGGGGCGACTCCACGCGATAGGCGGCCAAGTCTTGCACGGGCACGCCGTCAATCACGGCAATCAGCCCTGACGTGTGATCGATGTGACCATTCGCACAGGCTCGCATTTCGGCTTCGTCATCCCCGTGGAACGGGTCCGGCTCGAGGACCGAGCACTCCAAGTTGAGAACCGGGACGAAGAGTGACGCCCCGGGGCGAATCGTCACATCGATGGTAACTCCGCCTGCCGCGGCCGCGAGGAAGACTACTTTTTTTTCTCCTTCAAAGGCTCCTCCGCTAATTAACGGGTGATAACCATCCACGACTGGAATGGAGAAGATGGTTTTCCACCACTGTGCTCCCCACTCGCCATAACTTTGGCCGCGATACGTGCTGCCGGGTGGAACGATGCCCGGGTTGGGATTACGCCCGGTGCCTTGAGCGGGCGACGCTGCCACGAGCAGGGCCAGGACGGTTGCTGTCAGTGCCGACTTTAAGTTTTGAGGTTTCATGTTTATTTTTCTTTCTTTGGTTTGCCCCCCGGTGGGTTGACCCTTGGCAGCTGGTCTTGAAAAAGGGGAAGAAAGCTCCGGGAGAAAGGCTTTCTGCCTTGACCCCCGTTCCAGACGACACAGAGTTAATAAGAAATCCTGACAGCTGCAATAGGACTAAGGTCCTATAGACGGAATGGCCGCCCGCGCATCTCTTTGCCGTTCTGTTGCCGCACGCACAACGAAACGCTTTCCGTCGCCGCGATGTGCGTCTGCAATCCAGATCGTTCGCCCGTTGGAATCAATGGCGGAGACCCAGCCCAAACTCCAACCGCGTTTCTTGATGTTACGCGCAATGATTTCCCAGTAATTCATCCCAGGTTCAAGTTGACGATGAATCGCCGCCTGTAGTTCCAAAAATGCAGTGAGCCTTTCCTCGGCGTGCACAATGAAGCGCCCGGCGTCCTCGCGCTCTGCGGCCACAACCCAAAATTGTCGTCCCTCGTGATCCGTACTTGAGATACAGCCGCAATTCCATCCAGCTTTCCTGAGATTATCCCTAACAGTTTCCCAGTGCCGTTTCACGCGGCGGATTCTGCCCTTTTCGTACTCAACGCGGCAATGACAAAATGATATGAACGGTCGCGATGACGAGCCCGCAACACCTTTGCGAAGTCCGCCCGCGCAAAGGCAAACGCGGCGTTGATGTAATTTCCGCTGCGCTGCCCTTCGGTCGGCTGTGGTAACGCCGAGCCAAACGCAGTTGGCAACGCCGTTGCCCAACGAAACCAGATAACACGCAAACTGGCCAGATCGAAATTCGCTAACTGGATATTGTGCTTTTGCCACATCCGCCTTTTAGCAATGGGGCGATTCAATTAAGGAGGCAATAAGCACCATGAAACCAAAAAAGATATTTATCAGCATTCTGGCAGTTCTGTTCGTGTTCCCATTGATGGGGACGTTCGCTCAGCGAGCGGCGAACTCAGGCTCTATTGAAGTGATCACGACTTTTGATTATCCCGGGACCGGAAATCAGACCCTCCCGCAAAAGATTAACGAAAGAGGAGACATCGTTGGCGAGTTCATCGATTCCAACGGAGTGACGAGCGGTTTTGTCCGGTTCAGCGATGGTAGCTTTAGCGCGCCGATCGTCGAACCTAACGATACCGTGGGTTTTACCGAAGGACGAGGCATCAATAACTCACGCACAGTCTGCGGTGACTACGCCACCAGCGATGGTAACCT
>WNFS01003024.1_pt1 | contig 14239 bp, 12 predicted proteins | sample 5400141 | NCBI WGS metagenome assembly WNFS01 (sample SAMN13153358, study PRJNA577476) | soil metagenome | isolation source: 60 cm saprolite under Madrone tree | place: USA:California | collected 2016-06-14
GAGGTCCACGGTCAGCAGCTCATCGAGTGCTCCCGGCGCGATGTCGAGGCCCTGAAGATCCAGGTCGGCCGAGTTCGGCAGATGGCCGATCGCCGTATCTCGCGCCTTGGCGGTGCCCTTGCATCGATCGATGATCCAACGCAGCACCCGCAGGTTCTCGCCGAAACCCGGCCATAGAAACTTGCCGGCCTCATTTTGGCGGAACCAATTGACGTGGAAAATCTGCGGCGGCGACTTGAGCTTGGCGCCGACACTGATCCAGTGCGACCAATAGTCGCCGAAGTTGTAGCCGGCGAAGGGTTTCATCGCCATCGGGTCGCGGCGTACCACGCCGACCGTATCCGTGGCTGCGGCCGTGGTCTCCGAGGCAACGCCGGCGCCCACGAGGACTCCATGCAGCCAATTGCGCGCTTGATAGACGAGCGGCGCCAGGGCGCGGCGTCGGCCGCCGAATACGATGGCGGATATGGGCACTCCGCCGGGAGCATCGGCCAGCTTGGAATAGCTCGGGTTCTGCTTGGCGGCCACGGTAAACCGGGAATTCGGATGAGCCGCGGGTCCGTTTGCCGGATCGTACGGCCGTCCCTGCCAGTCGACGACCGGCTTGCCCTCGGGCAATCCTTCCCACCAGGGTTGATTGTCTGCGGTGAGGGCGACGTTGGTGAAAATGGTGTCGCGGTGGATCATGTCGAAGGCATTGCGATTCGTTTTGGCGTTGGTGCCCGGCACGACGCCGAAGTATCCCGATTCGGGGTTGATGGCATAGAGGCGGCCGTCCTTGCCCGGGTGCATCCAGGCGATATCGTCGCCCAGCGTCCACACTTTCCAGCCCTTGTAGCCGGCGGGCGGAATCAGCATGGCCAGGTTGGTCTTGCCGCAGGCGGAGGGGAACGCGCAGGCCAGGTAGTGGATTTCGCCCTGCGGGTTCTCGATGCCGACGATGAGCATATGCTCCGCCAGCCAGCCTTCCGTGCGCGCCTGCCAGCTCGCGATGCGCAGGGCGTGACATTTCTTGCCGAGCAGCGCATTGCCGCCATAACCCGATCCGAAGCTCTTGATCGAGAGTTCCTCGGGGAAGTGCATGATGAAGCGGCGCTTGGGATCAAGCTCCCCGGTGGAATGCAGTCCCTTCACGAACGTGCCGTCATCCGTGATGCGCTCGAGCGCCGCGCGGCCCATGCGCGTCATCAGCTGCATATTGAGGACCACATATGCGCTGTCGGTGATTTCGACGCCGCATCGGGAAAGGGGCGAGTCGATCGGTCCCATGCAATAAGGGACTACGTACAGAGTGCGGCCCTTCATACAGCCGGCAAACAGGCCGTCCATCTGGGCGTGGGCTTGTGCGGGTGCAATCCAATTATTGTTCGGGCCGGCATCTTCTTTATTCCGCGTGCAGACAAAGGTCAGGTGTTCGACGCGCGCCACGTCCGACGGATGGGAGCGGGACAAAACGCAGCCGGGATAGCTCTGTGAATTGAGCGGCAGCAGCTCCTTGGAGGCCACCAATTCGCGCTCCAGCGCCTGAAACTCGGCATCGCTCCCATCGCACCAATAAATGCGACCGGGCTGGGTAAGCTTCGCGACGCTGTCCACCCAGGCGGAAACTTCTCGGTTCATCGACTCAAGTGAGGTGACATGCTGGGGAGCGGTAGCCATGGGGAGGGTCCTTCAGGCAAGCGTTATTAGTGTTGGAAGGATGACAGATGGCTGGGTTCACCGCCAAGTGCAATGCTTTATGATGCGACAGCGCTGTCTGGATCGAGAAGTGTGCTACATGCCTTCGGTCTTTCCGATAAGTAATTGATTATGAATGCTTTACAATGCTCGACGAGCATGAACACATACGCCTCGTTCGCGAGCCTTTCCGGTGCTGCCGCCGCCCTATGGCTGGCGGCTTTTGCCGTGGGCCAAGTCCCGGGCGATCCGCTCGCCATACGGTCGATTGCCGAGGTCGAATTCCGATCACGCGTGGCCGGCCGGGAGGTCGTCAAGCTGATTCCGGCGGACCGGGTGGTGCCCGGGGATCGGGTGATCTACACGCTCGAAGTGCGTAATACCGGTGCCACGGCCGTGGATACACCCATCGTGACCCACCCCGTTCCCGAGCACATGCGGTATGTCGCGGATTCGGCGGTGGGCCCGGGCGCCGAGGTGAGCTATTCGGTCGACGGCGGACACAGCTTCGGGCGCGCCGAGAATCTCCAGGTGCTTGGGGTCGACGGCCGGCCGCGCGCCGCCGTCGCCGCGGATTACACCGACATCCGCTGGCAATTCAAGAACAGCCTGAAGGCCAATTCGGTGGCGTTCGTGCGATTTCGTGCGCTGGTCAAATAGCCGGCGTCGGAACGTCGTAGGCTTGGGCCTTGGGCGTGGGGCCCTAGTAGAAGTGGCGGCAAAAAACGAAGTGGCGGCGAATGAACAGCGACTATAGCGACGTCTTCAACCCGGAGGGGCCCCTGGCGCGCGCCTTGCCGGGCTACGCGCATCGCCCCGAGCAGGCCGCGATGGCGAAGGCCGTCGGTCTCTCGCTGGCGCGTCTCGAGCCCTTGATCGTGGAAGCCGGCACCGGCACGGGCAAGACCTTCGCCTACCTGGTTCCGGCACTGCTGTCGGGGCGCAGCGTGATCATCTCCACCGGCACGCGCACGCTGCAGGATCAGCTGTTTCACCGCGATGTTCCTCTTCTCGCGAAAGCACTGGGCTTGCCGGTGAAGATCGCCCTGCTCAAAGGCCGCGCCAACTATCTCTGCCGGCATCGGTTGGAGCTCGCGACCCAGCAGGGATCGCTGCTAGGGGACGAGCGCGGGATCACCCGCATCCTTGCGCGCGTTTCGCGATGGGCCGCGACGACCAAAGCCGGTGATCTCTCGGAACTCACGGATTTGCCGGAACAGTCTGCGGCGTGGCCGCAGATTACCTCGACGCGCGAGAATTGCTTGGGAACAGAGTGTCCCCAATTCTCGCGCTGCCACGTGTTCGAAGCTCGGCGCAAGGCCCAGGCAGCCGACATCGTCGTCGTGAATCACCACTTGTTGCTCGCGGATCTTGCGCTGAAGGACGAGGGCTTCGGCGATCTGCTGCCGGGTGCGGAAGCCGTGATCCTGGACGAGGCGCATCAGGTCCCGGACATTGCGGCGCAGTTTTTCGGCCAGACCTGGTCGGCCCGCCAGGTGCAGCTGCTGATGCGCGACATCACGGCAGAGACGGCCGCTGCCGGCGTGCGGGATCCGGCCATCGCCGCCGCCGTCGTCTCCGTGGATGCCCGGCTCGAGGAACTGCGCGGCGCGTTGCATCGCGGGCAGGGGCGCTATGAATGGGCAAGCTTGCCCGATTCATTTCTGGATGTGCTGCCCGAGCTCGAGACCGCCCTCAGCGACATGGCCACGCAGCTCGAGGGTCTCGGCGCGGGCGCCGGCACCGCGACCTGCGCGCGGCGCAGCGGAACCCTCGCGAATTCCCTAGCCGCCTTGCGCGAGCTCTCCGACGACACGGGGCTGCGCTGGGTCGACGCCAACCCCAGCGGCCTGCTCCTGCAGTACACGCCCTTCGAGATTGCGGAGCGGCTGCGGGAATACGTGGAGTCGCGGCCCTGCGCCTGGGTATTTACTTCGGCGACATTGGCCATCGGCGAGGATTTCTCGCATTTTGCGGGGAGAATCGGTCTGCCGGAAGCGCGCACGGTGCGCATCGATAGCCCGTTCGACTATGCCATCCAAGCGCGCATCTTTCTGCCGCCGAACATGCCGCAGCCGCAGGATCCGGCGTTCTCCGCCAAATTCATCGATGCCTGCGCACCCTTGCTCGAGGCGAGCGGCGGCCGCGCGTTCCTGCTCTACACCAGCTATCGCGGCTTGGCGGAAGGCGTTCGGGCGCTCAAGGAGCGCTTCCCGAATCCGCCGTTTCCGGTGCTGGTGCAGGGTGAGGCGCCGCGCGAAGCGCTGCTGAATCGGTTTCGCGAGCTTGGGTCTGCAGTGCTGCTGGCCACGGGCAGCTTCTGGGAAGGCGTGGACGTGAAGGGCGAGGCTCTGTCCATCGTCGCGATCGACAAGCTGCCCTTTGCCTCGCCCGACGACCCGCTGCTCAAGGCGCGCCTGGAAGGCATTCGGCGCCGCGGCGGCAACCCCTTCTTCGAATATCAATTGCCGCAGGCGGTGCTGGCGCTGAAACAAGGAGTGGGTCGCTTGATTCGCGACTGCGACGATTTCGGCGTGATCGTCATCGGCGACCCGCGGCTCAAGACGAAGGCCTATGGGCGGGTGTTTCTCGAGGCGCTGCCGCCGAGTCCGGTCATTGCCGAGAGCAAAGTGGGCGCCGTGTTTCTGGCCGAACGACTGGCGAAGCTGCATCCGGCAATGGCGCTCGCGGCGCGGGCCACTTAAGCCATGCGTGTACTAGCTCTCGATACGGCGACCGAGGCGTGTTCGGTGGCTCTGCTCAGCGGCGATGAGTGCATCTCGCGGTCTGCCGAAGGCGGGCGGTCGCACGCGCAGCAGGTTCTCGAGATGGTCGAGGCGGTGCTGGCGGAGGCTGAAGGTTCCCTGTCCATGCTCGACGGCATCGCCGCCAGCATCGGTCCCGGCGCGTTCACCGGTGTGCGAATCAGCGTGGCGGTGGCTCAGGGTCTGGCCTTCGGCGCCGGTCTTCGCGTCGTACCGGTCAGCACGCTCGAGGCATTGGCGCTGCAAACCGTTCAAAGCGGCGGAAGGCCGGCCCTGGCCTGTCTCGATGCGCGCATGGGCGAGGTCTATTGGGGATGCTTCGCCGCGGACCTCGCGCGCGGCCTGATCGCAAGCTGCCCGGCTTCAGTCGGGCCGCCCGAGAGTGTGGTGTTGCCCGCGCCGGGCGCCTATCGAGGCATCGGCCGGGGCTTTGGCGCCTATCCCGCGCTCGCCGCACTGCCCGGTCTCGAGCTCGATCCCAAGGACACCACGGCACTGCCGAATGCGCGTGAATTCGCGCGGCTGGGCGCTTTGCGCTTGCAGCGGGGGGAGGGCATGGACCCGGCCGACTTAAGCCCCCTGTATCTGCGCGATAAAGTAGCGCTCACCGAAGCGGAACGCCGCCAACTGAAGGCTTGAGTAGGCTATGTCATCGAACTGTCACGGGCGGTGGCTGTAATAGTGGGCTAACGGATTCAATGGACTAGGACTACATGACGGCCAAGCGCATCCTCATTGTGGAAGACGAAAAGGCGATTCGCGACATGGTCGCCTTCGGATTGCGCCGCGCGGGCTACGAAGTTCGAGAGGCCGAAGACTGTCGCGAGGCGCGGGCACGGATCGTCGATGTGCGGCCGGATTTGATGTTGGTCGATTGGATGCTGCCGGACATGAGCGGGCTCGAACTGACTCGATCGCTGAAGCGTGCCAAGGACACGGAGGAGATTCCGGTCATCATGCTCACCGCGCGCGCCGAGGAACAGGACAAGGTCGGCGGCCTCGAGGGCGGAGCCGACGACTATATTACCAAGCCTTTCTCACCGCGCGAATTGCTGGCGCGGATCCAAGCCGTGCTGCGGCGCGCCGCCCCGGCCGGTGCGGCCGACATCGTGGAAGCCGATGGCCTGAAACTCGACGACTCGAGCCATAGGGTGAGTGCCGGCGATCGCGAAATCCCCCTGGGGCCGACGGAATACCGCCTGCTGCATTTTTTCATGACCCATCCGGAACGGGTGTTCTCGCGGGGTCAGTTGCTCGATCGCGTCTGGGGCGGTAATACTTATGTCGAAGAGCGGACGGTGGATGTGCACATCCGCCGGCTGCGCAAGGCGCTCGAGCCTTATCTACTGGAGCGGCTGGTGCAGACCGTGCGCGGCGCCGGCTACCGGTTTTCCACCCGAGACGCATAAGGAGGGCGGGCGCACTAGTCAATGGCAGCGATGTGGACTTTCGCGCTCGCGCGGCTCGCGGGCATTTTGGCGTTGGGTCTCGGTCTGGGCCTGCTCATCGGGCCGGTTTGGGTGTGGATTCTGGCCGCATCCTGCTTGTACTTGGGTTGGCAGCTGCTCACCCTGTACCGCCTCGACCGCTGGCTGCGCCTGCGCTCGCAAATCGACCCGCCCAATCTCGGCGGGATTTGGGGCGATATCGTGGGCCAGGTCATACGGCTGCATCGTCGCAAACAGTTTCACAAGCAACGCCTGATTCAGCTCTTTCGCGAGCTGCGCCGCTCCACGGCGGCATTGCCCGACGGCGTCATCATCTTGAGCACCCAGCGAGAAATCGTCTGGTTCAACCGCCAAGCGGCGCGCCTGCTCGGCCTCAAACGGCCCATGGATCTTGGCCTCAGGATCGACAATCTGATCCGCTCCCCGGAGTTCGTGCTCTACCTGCACGGCGATGATTATGCGATGCCGCTGGTGATACGGCCGCCGGTGCAGTTGGATTTGTACCTGGCACTTCAGGTAGTGCCCTATGGCGGCGGCCAGTCCTTATTGCTGGTGCGCGACGTGACCCGGCAAATGCGCCTGGAGGCGATGCGCAAGGACTTCGTCGCCAACGCGTCACACGAGTTGCGTACCCCGCTGACCGTGATTTCCGGCTATCTCGACACCATGGCGGATGACCCCTCCATTGATCCCGCGTGGTTCGGACCCATCAAGGATATGCGCGCGCAGGCGCAGCGCATGAATGCCATCATCGCCGACCTGCTGGTGCTGTCGCGCCTGGAGTCGACGGACGGCGAGGCGGCCCGCGATGCCGTCGATGTGCCGAACATGCTGGAGCGATTGCATCGGGATGCTCTCGCCAGCGCCGATCGGCCGCGCCAGGTGATACTGGAATTGGAGTCGACGGCTGGGCTGTTCGGCGCCGCGCACGAGCTCGAATCCGCGTTCACCAATCTGCTGGTGAACGGGATGAAATACACCCTGGCCGAGGGCACGGTGCGGATGCGCTGGTGGGTCGACGCGGAGGGAGCGTATTTCTCCGTGATCGACAGCGGCATCGGCATCCCGGCGGAACACATCCCGCGTCTGACCGAACGGTTCTATCGCGTGGACGCCGGCCGTTCCCGCGGCCAGGGCGGCTCGGGGCTGGGACTCGCCATCGTCAAGCACGCCCTGCAGCGGCATGGCGGCTGGCTCGACGTCCAAAGCGCGGAAGGCAAGGGCAGCACGTTTACCTGTCATTTCCCGCAGCAGCGGATTTGGGAGCAGGCGGTGGACGCGGCGGTGAGCGCTTGACGTCACAGAATCCGGTGCGCCGTGTTGACGCGCGCTGCAATCGGATGTAAAGGAAAACGCGCAACGGACGCGCGTGATGGGGCGGGCCAGGCGCCAGTATTTTCGAGTGTTTTCACGTCTTGAGTGCTAAGGTAATTTTTATGGAAACCGCCGATCTCACCCACCACATCTCCCGCCGCTTCAATGAAGACCTGGAAAAGGTCCGCAACCAGGTGCTCCAGATGGGCGGATTCGTGGAGCAGCAGCTGCACAAGGCGATCACTGCCTTGGTCGAGGGCGACAGCCGTTTGGGCGAATCGGTCGCAACCGACGATTACAAGGTCAACGGCATGGAAGTGTCGATCGACGAGGAGTGCAGCCGCATCCTGGCGATCCGGGCGCCGGCTGCCGGAGATTTGCGCGTGATCGTCGCCATCATCAAGACCATCACCGATCTGGAGCGCATCGGCGACGAGGGCGAGAAAATCGGCTACATCGCCTCGCGGCTGGCCACGATGGAGCGGCCCGCGGACAAGTATCGCGAGGTGAAACACCTGGGCAGGCAGGTTGCGCAGATGGTGCACGATGCGCTCGACGCGTTTGCCCGCATGGATTCCCAGGCGGCGCTCAAGACCGCGCGGGAAGACAAGATGGTGGACGAGGAATATGAGTCGATTCACCGCCAGTGCATCACCTTCATGATGGAGGACCCGCGCACCATCCGGCGCGCGCTCGAGATCATGTGGATCGTGCGCGCGCTGGAGCGTATCGGCGATCACGCCAAGAACATCTGCGAGTACGTGATCTACATGGTTCACGGCAAGGACATCCGCCACACCTCGCTCGAGGACGTGGCCAAGCAAATCGACGCTGCGCACGCTATCCTGCGCAGCTGATGACTTCACGCCAAGGGAATCTTCTCGGCTTTGCGGCAGCGCTAAGTTTGCTGGCCTATGCCTATTACGCGCAAGTGGTCCTGCACCTCGAGCCCTGTCCGCTGTGCATTTTTCAGCGCGTCGGGGTGTTTGCGATCGGCCTCATGTTCCTGATCGCGGCGGTGCATGACCCGGTGGGCTGGGCCAGGCGCGTGTATGCCTCGCTGCTCGCCCTGTCGGCGCTTGCCACCATCGGCGTTGCGATCCGGCACCTGTACATTCAGAGCCTTCCGGAAGGCAGCGTTCCGGCATGCGGGGCATCGCTCGATTTCATGCTCAAGGTGTTTTCCCTGGGCGAGGTGCTGGTCAAGGTGCTGACCGGCTCCGGAGAATGCGCCAAGGTGACTTGGACCTTCCTGGGCCTTGCGATGCCGGCCTGGGTGCTCATCGCGGCCCTTGCTCTTGGAGCCTACGGCACCTGGATCAATCTGCGGCGCCAGGCCCCGGTGTTGCGCTTCTGATGCCGACCCCGCCGCTGAAATCCGACACCCTGGGATTGACCGAAGAGCTGATTGCACGCGCATCGGTCAGCCCCACGGACGGCGGCTGCCAGCAGATGATGATCGGCCGGCTCGAGGCCATCGGATTCGAAGTGGAATGCATGCGCTTCGGTCCGGTCGACAATTTCTGGGCGAAACGCGGGCGCGGAGGGCCGGTATTCTGCTTCGCAGGCCATACCGATGTGGTGCCGCCGGGTCCGCTGGACGAGTGGGGGAGCGATCCCTTCCTTCCGGTCATCAAGGACGGCCTCTTGTATGGGCGCGGGGCTGCCGACATGAAGAGCGGCCTCGCGGCCATGCTGACGGCCTGCGAGGAATTCGTGGCACGGTACCCGGCGCATCGCGGCACGATCGCATTCCTGATCACCAGCGACGAGGAGGGCCCGTCGGTCGACGGCACGCGCCGCGTGGTGGAGGCGCTGCGCGAGCGCAACGAGGCCATCGACTGGTGCCTGGTCGGGGAGCCGTCGAGCGAGAGCACCCTCGGCGACACCATCAAAATCGGCCGGCGCGGCAGCTTGAGCGGGCGTCTCACGGTGCACGGAATTCAAGGGCATATTGCCTACCCGCAATTCGCCGACAACCCGGTGCATGCCGTGGCGCCCGCGCTGGCCGAACTCGCGGCGCGAACCTGGGATCGCGGCAACGCGCATTTTCAGCCCACCAGTTTCCAGGTATCGAATATTTCCGCCGGCACGGGCGCGCCCAATGTCATCCCGGGAGAGCTGAAGGCGCGCTTCAATCTGCGCTTTTCCACGGAGCAAACCGTCGACGGCCTCAAAACCGTGGTTGAGGAACTGCTGCGGCGGCATCGGGTCAACTATTCGCTGGAATGGTTCATTTCGGGATACCCGTTCCTGACGGCTCCCGGCGAACTGTCGCAGGCCGCCATCCGCGCCGTGCAAGAGCAATTGCAGATCACTCCAAAACTATCGACGGGCGGCGGAACCTCGGACGGACGCTTCATCGCCCCCATGGGCGCCCAGGTGATCGAGATCGGCATGATCAACGAGACCATTCACAAGGTGAACGAGTGCGTGCGCGTCGCCGACATCGATCGGCTGCATCGCATTTATCAGAGAATTTTGGAGCTGCTGCTAGTGTCCTAGAGCATCTCGGGGGTCATGCGCAGGGTTACCGTGAGCGTCGTGCCCCTGCCCGGAGCGCTGTCGATGCAGAGGTGCGCACCGATGAGATGCGCCTGTTCATGCAACCCGACGATTCCATAGTGCCCCTGGCGAGGGGCGCCGGGATCGAAGCCGACACCGTCATCCTCGATGCTCAGTTTCAGCTGCGTTCCGTCGACCGTCTCGAGTGTAACCACGGCGCGCGTGGCCATGGCGTGGCGCTCGATATTGCGCAGAGCTTCTTCGGCCATGCGAAACAGAGTCTCGGCGCGCTCATCGCCGAAGCTGGCCGCCCCGGGGTCCGCGATGAACTCGCCGCTCAAGGCGGTGCGATCGATGAACCGGCCGAATGCCTTGCCCAGCGCCGAGCCCAGGCCGGTGTCGCGCACCGCGTTGACCCGCATCTGCGTGATGGCGGTGCGCGCCTCGTTCAATCCCTCGTGCGCCACTTCCTCGGCGCGAGCCAATTCTTCGCGCAGCGATTTTAGATCGTGCATCTCGAGCTTGCGCAGCAAGCGCACCTCGCTCAGCATGGCCATCATGGAGTGAGCGAGCGTGTCGTGCAGGTCGCGTGCGATCTTGAGGCGTTCGCGCACGATGGCCGCATAACGGGATTCCGCGGCAAGTACGCGGAGGCGCAGGTGGCTGAGGGCGAGCAGTTCGTGCAGCTTTACAAAAGCCTGGGGGGCGGGTGGCAGAACTATCAGGCCATTCCGGCCATCCGGCGCCCGCAGCCGGCCATCATTGCCGCGTTTCGCCGCGTGCTGACGAGTTCGAACCCGTGACCCGGCACGCCGGGACGCCGGCACCCGGGCACCCATAAACCCTTTTTGCGCCGCTTCCCGTTCCATGATATATGAGTGCCGTCCAGACAGCGCTAATCGTTTGTTGTAAAAAAGAAACATTCGCTCGTCGATCGATGTAACGTGCCTGTAACAATACGTCGGTTAAATCCACGGATCGAAACTACGGGGGTATTAGCAGTGCGTAACGGAAAAATGACGCAAGACGCGATGGCGTCGGGAGCTTGCGGCGGTCGTGGCCTAGCTCCCTTCATGAAGGGCCTGTTGTTCGCTAGTGCGTTGGCCGCAACGGGTTTGGCGCATGCGCAAAGCACCACCGCGCCGGCCGCGCCCAAGGATGACAGCCTGACCTGGCACGGCATCACCCTGTACGGAATCGTCGACGTGGGCATTCAGAATCAGACCCATGGCGCGCCCATCAGCGATTACTTCGTGGGCGGCAGCGCAGAAGTCGTTCAGAAGAACAGCAATCACCCGGTGACCGGCATCACGCCCAGCAACTTGAGCAATTCCCGGATTGGCCTGCAAGGCGTCGAGCCCATCGTCGGAGATTGGTCGGGTGTGTTCAAGCTCGAGACCTTCTTCAATCCGCAATCCGGCCAAATCGCCGACGCGTTGAAGTCCTTGGTGCAGAACGACGGCCGATCCTTGGCGACTCAGAACACCAATGTGGATTCGAGCGCTTCGGGTCAGACCTTTATTCAGTCTTTTGCCGGGTTCAGCTCGAAGACTTTCGGTACCTTCACATTCGGGCGTCAAAACACGGTATTTGCCGACGGCATCGCGAAGTACGACCCAAACTACGCGTCCCAAGCATTTTCATACATCGGCATTGCCGGAGGTCCCGCCGGCGGCGGGGATACTCAGAATCGCCGTCTCGATTCGTCGCTGAAATATGCGGGGTCGTTCACGCCGGCGGAGGGGGTTGGGGCACACCTTTCGGCCGAGTACAAATTCAATCAATCCACCGGCAGCGCCAACTCGGCCTACCAGGTGTCTTTCGGCGGGGACTACGCCGGCTTCTCGGCCGACGTGTACTACAGCAAAATCAAGGATGCTGTGGCGCTGTCCGCGCTCAGCGCGGCCCAAGTGGCCGGCTTGCCGGGCTTGTGCCCGGACCCCGTGCCGGCCGGCGGGAGCTGCGTGTCGGCCAGCCCGAGCAATGCGCTGGCAGCGACGATCTCGGACAACACAGCCTATGCCTTCATGGGCTTGTACAACATGGGCGTGCTGAAGTTTTTTGGCGGCTATGAGCACATCAAATTCGCAAATCCGGACACCCCGTTGTCGGCTGGATTTGACGTCGCCGCCTACAGGGTTGCGTATGTCAATGTTCAAAGCGGACCAAAGTCGACCTACGTCAACGACAAGACATTGCAGGTGTACTGGGGCGGTGTGCGGTACACGGTGATTCCGGAGTTGGATCTGGTCGGCGCCTACTATGGCATAAAGCAGAACGCGTACGGCACGGGCGCCAATGCCGGCTGTTCCACGAATAAATCCGGAACCTGCAGCGGCCAGGAGGATGTCATATCGTTCGATGCCGATTATCGACTGTCGAAGCGTTTCGATGCCTTCGTGGGCGCAATGTACTCCGGCGTGCGTGACGGTCTGGCGAACGGGTTCATCTTCCACACGACCGATATAACAACGACGACCGGTGTGCGGTTCAAGTTCTAGCGGGTTGGAATGACGTCGACCTCATGGCCCCGGTCCTTGGGGCCATGAGGTCGACACGAGCGCACTAACGCGGGTACCATCTCTCCACGGACACCCTGGCCGAAGGAGGTTCACACAATGATGGACGCGCAAAAGAGGCGCAGCGGATGGAGCTGGTGGTACCTGCTCTTCGTCATTCAGTTCGCGGTCGCTCTCTGGCCGCCCCTTTACAATAAAATCGAGCCCACCTTGATGGGCATCCCGTTCTTCTACTGGTTTCAGCTACTCTGGGTTATCGTGAGTGCCGTTTTCACGGCGGTCGTTTATTTTGCCACCAGCGACTGACTAAGTCGGCCGGAAGGCCGACTTGAACGCCCGAAGGGGCGAGGCGCGCAGCGCCGAGTACTAAAAAGAAAGACGAAACGACGGGGAGATTGCCGTGCAGGATGTGAACTGGATTGCGCTCAGCATTTTCGTGGTGTTGTTCGCCTTCATTACATGGCTGGGTTTTGCACGGTTATTACCTGGTTTCTAGTCGGCGGCGATGTGTATACCGCCTATACCTTCATAGCGGTTCCGGCGCTCGCCTTCGGCGCCGGCGCAATCGCGTTCTTCGCGGTGCCGTATACCATCATCATCTATCCCTTGCTGTTCCTGGTGTTTCGCCGCCTCTGGCATGTGTGCAGCAAACACGGCTACATCACGGCGGGCGATTTCGTGCGCGGCCGCTTTGGAAATCGCTGGCTGGCGCTGGCCGTGACGGTGACCGGAATCGTCGCGACCATGCCCTACATCGCCTTGCAGCTGGTCGGCATCCAAGTCGTGATCGGCGCGCTGGGCATTTCGGGGACGGGATTTACCGCCGATTTGCCCCTGCTCATCGCCTTCGTGGTGCTGGCCGCATTCACCTACTCGAGCGGATTGCGCGCGCCGGCGTCGATCGCCGTCGTCAAAGATCTCCTGATCTATGTCACGGCGGTGGCGGCAGTCATCGTCATTCCGATTCAGTTGGGCGGTTTTGCCAAAATCTTCGCGGCCGTTCCGGCTCAAAAGCTGCTGCTGGCGGTTCCCGGACCGAATACCACGGGCTCTTACAGCGCGTATGCCACCTTGGCGCTGGGATCAGCGATGGCGCTCTTCCTCTATCCGCACACGCTCACGGGAATCCTGAGCGCCAGCAGCGGCCACGCCATCCGCCGCAATGCCGCGATGCTGCCCGGCTACACCTTCATGTTGGGCCTGCTCGCGCTGTTCGGTTTCTTCGTGATCGCCGCAGGGATCGACAAGCTTCCCGAATATGCCGCGGGGTTCAAGCAGTTCGGCAACAACTTTGCGGTACCGGCGCTGATGCTCCACAGCTTCCCCTCGTGGTTCGTCGGGGTTGCCTTTGCCGCGATCGGCATCGGCGCGCTGGTGCCGGCGGCCATCATGTCGATCGCCGCGGCGAATCTCTACACGCGCAATATTCACCGCGAGTTCATCAACAAGAATCCGACCGACAAGCAGGAATCGCACATGGCGAAACTGGTGTCGCTGATCGTCAAGGTCGGCGCACTCGTCTTCATCCTGTTCGTTCCGACTCAGTACGCCATTCAGCTGCAACTGCTGGGCGGCATCTGGATCATTCAGACGCTCCCCCCGGTGATGCTCGGCATCTATACCCGATGGTTCAATTCCTGGGCGCTTCTGGCCGGCTGGGCGGTCGGGACCACCGCGGGCACGCTCATGGCCATCGCGACGAAACTGACGCCGACCTTTCCCCTCCACGTGGGCAGCCACACGTTCCCGGGCTACACAGCCGTCTACACGGTTGCGCTCAATCTTCTGGTGGCGATCGTGCTGACGCCGGTGTTCAACGCGATGAGCTCGCAGCGAGCAACGGTCGACGAGACGGTCGCGGCCGACTATCGCGCCTGACGAGTCTGACGGCGAGGCCGCGGTAAGTTGCGGATTTTCCTCCGATTTCCGCTATTTCACAAAACTGTCACAATTCACACTGATAATTTCGGGTTAGCCTCAACCCGGGTCGATGCCGTCGGCCGCCCCCTTG
>WNFS01002376.1_pt1 | contig 14236 bp, 15 predicted proteins | sample 5400141 | NCBI WGS metagenome assembly WNFS01 (sample SAMN13153358, study PRJNA577476) | soil metagenome | isolation source: 60 cm saprolite under Madrone tree | place: USA:California | collected 2016-06-14
CTTGTCCGGCCCCGGTCCCGGCCGCCCAGCATTCCACAATCTCAAGTGCGAGGAACCGGAAAAGCGTTACGCTGGCGAACTTCAAATCGAGTCGCAGATTTTTTGCGATCTGTTGGACCGAGCGAACTCCGTTGAACTGCGACCCGAACTGTGCTTCTGCGACTGTGAGCCGCAGGTTTTGCACTCTTTCAAATCCATCGCGGGTGTAGGCCGGAACGGAGGCCGGATCGTAATTAGTGCGGTCGCCGAGCTGCGGGAATTGGACAAAGCGCAACGTCGCCAACGCCCAGTGATCGACATCGAGCTCGCCCGAAAGCACAGTGGCGAAGGACGGAAGCGCTCCTTGTTGAAACGAAAACCGAACGCACGGAGCGCTCCAAAGCTCCGCGAAAAGTTTTTGTCCGTGATGTTCGGTTAACTGCGTGGCCGGTTCCGGCGCAATCAAATTCTCCTGCGCGAGAGTGATGAACATCGGACATCCGGTCTCCTGCTGCTGCGCGCGCGCAGCAGCGATCCTGTCCGGGTCGATATTACTCAAAGTCACCGGCGTCTCGGGGCAATACAGTTCCGGATCGTACGAGGTCGCCAACAGGACCTGTCCGTTTTGAGTGAGAAGCTCGACCGGCTGTTTGTCCCAAAAGAAGCGCAGCGTGCCGGTGAGTTTCTGAGTCGCGATGATTTGCAGGGCGCGGTTCAACGAGAAAAAGCGGGTGTCGCCGCAAAAATAAACGCCGCCAGTGATCGATTCGTCGGGAATATAATATTGCTCGGCGGCCGGTTCGAACGCCGCCGGTGTTGCGGCTGGAACGTCGGTCGCGGGAGCCGGAGTCCACCAGGGAGTTTCCGGCGCTGGCGTGATCTCCGGGCCGACTTCGCTTGCTTCCTGGTAGGCAGGTTCCTGTTCGACCGGAAAATCCGCTTCCGCCGCGGGTTCCTGCTCCGTTGCCGGCTCCTGCTCCACTGCGGGCTCCGGTTCCGCGGGCTTTGGCTCGCTCGACTCCGGCTCTTCCGACTTCTTCGGCATACGGGTCTCTACGGTTTTGATAAGCAAATCCGAAGTGAAGGGTTTATTCAAGAACCCAACCACATTTGAATTTTCGCTCCGGCTCGCCTGCACCTCCGCGCCGTAGCCCGACATGTAAACAACGGGGATGGCGGCGGTCCCCGGATTCTCTGATAAATGGCGGCAAACTTCGTCGCCTCTCATATCCGGCAAAATGAAATCCAGCAGAATGAGATCGGGCAAACTGCTCTGCGCCTCACGAACGGCTTCTTCGCCGGTCGACGCCGGCGTCACTTCGTAATTCGCCTCGATCAAAACTTCTTTCACAAAACTTAGCAGCATCAGGCTGTCATCAACCACCAACACCTTTGGCCCGCCCCCCTTCTTGCGCGACTTTTTCGGCACCGCCGCGTCGGTTTCATCCGCGCCGCGCGCCGCTTCGATGAGCAAATGCTGCCAGTCCAGGTCGATCGTCTGAGGACTGGAAGGCGCGTCGGCAACTTCGGAAACCGTTCCGCCTTTCCAACGCACAATCTCGCTGAACGCCGCCATTCCCTGTCGGCCGGGTGCGGTCGCGTGCCGGACCTGACCTTTCTCAAAGAAAACATGCGCCTTTTCGTCGTTCGGTCCGGTAAATTCCAGCACCGCGGTCGCGCCGCTCATGCATTTGAGCTGGATAATGTCGGCGAATTGGAGATCGCGAGGCGTCCCCTGGAATTCTTTAGTTGCTGTCTCCGTCGCCGGCCGCAGCAAACGCTGCACGAGTTCCACAAAATCCCAGTGCGCCACCGGTTTTTCGAGGAAATGAATCGCGCCGAGTCCGGCCGCTTGTTCACGCTGCTCGGGCAAATGAACGCCGGTCAAAATGATCGCGCGCGCGTTCGGGTGACTCGTTCGCAAATCGTAAAGAAAATCCTGGCCGAGATCCGGGATGGCATCGACATCGAGAACAAAAAGCTCGGGTTTCACGCCGAGGACGAGCTGCTGTGCCTGCTCCAGGCTGCGCGTCATTTCAACCAGCGTACCCGGCGCCGCTTCCTGCAGGACATCTAAGATTCCGGAGCCCAATTGTTCGTCCGGTTCCAAAACCAGAATCCGCGCGCTCCGTTTGAATTTCTTCTGTTTCATCGATCTCGAAGTTGGAGGGCCTGCAATTTTTCTGCCGCTCAACTCGGTAGCAATGCCCGCTTCTCGGCAAATGCAAAGAATTTTTCGAGGGCAGGGACGCCGCGCTGCGGCGCTCCGAGTTGGAGTAGCACGGCGGACATGGCAGCGCGATGTCCCTACCTTTGTTGGAACCGACGCGTCAGTTCTCGTCGGCTGATTTTTCCGCGCTCGTTTGCCGGAATGGAATCGACGATGAAGATTCGTTTCGGCACTTGCCACGCGCTCAACCCGTTTCGGCAGAATTCCAAGATCTCGTTCTCGCGAAGATCGACGTCCACCACCACACAGGCGGCCACTTCTTCGTTGCGGAATCCCGCGCCTGCGGGACGTCCAAACGCAACCGCCTGACGAACGCCTGGAAACCGGAGCAACGCTTCTTCGATCTCCGCTGGGTTCACTTTTTTTCCGGCCACATTGATCACGTCCGAAACGCGTCCGACGATTTTGTATCCGGAGCCGTGACGCGCGAGCAGATCGTCGGGAACGAAAACACCGTCGCCCAATTTTTCTTCGTCCGGCTCGGGAAAATAACCGTCGCCTATGGCCGCGCTTCGGACGCGGACCTGACCCGCCTCTGCGCTGGGATCGATCATTTCAAGAGCGATATCCTTCATCGGGGAGCCGACGAAACCTTCGATCTCGTTCTTTGCCTCGCGATCGTAACAAATCCCGCCGCATTCTGACGCGCCATAGAAGGAATGGATCGGCAATCCGAATCTTTCCCGGAATTTTTTCGGGACCGTAATCGGCAGGGGCGCACCAGCGGAAATGCAAAGCCGAAGCTTTGGCAGCACCGGAACATCTTTCATTTCACAAAACGCTTGATAGAAGACCGGCATGCCGGGAAAGACGGTCGCATCCGTCTTTGCGAGATCGTTAAGAACAGCGCGCGGGGTTCGGTCCTGGCTCAAAACCATTGCCACGCCGCGCGCGATTAGCGGCGTCAAGAGATTGCTGAAACCGTAGGAATGCGAAACCGGAATGACGCCGAAGTTAACATCGACATCGGAGATTCCCATCGTCTCGCAGATCTGATCGCAATCGGCCAGGAGTTGCTCGCTGCGAAACCGAATCGCGCGCGGTGCGGCCGTGGTCCCCGAAGTTAACTTTAGAAGCGACGGTCGGTTTTTGCCCCAGTTAGTTGTAGCTGCCGAAATGCTCATCGGCACAATTTCGATATTCCTGCCGGCAGAGACGTCAGCAGCGGCAATGCCGGACACCTTGCAAGTCTTCAGTGCCGCGTCCCGCTGTTGATCACTAATCGATTGCTCGAGTGGGAGAACGACCACGCCGCGGCGCAAACACGCAATCAGGATCGAAGGCCAATCTTCGTGATTCCCAATGTGGATTGCCACGACGCTGCCGGCGTCGAAGCTCTCGATCTTTGATTCAAAATCGCGCGCGCGTTCGTCGATTCCCCGAAATGTGAAAACGAGCCGGCCGCGACTGTTGAAAATTGCGGGCGCGTCGCGCTTTTGAGCGAGAATCGCTTGCCACCGTTTCGACAATTCATCTTTCAGCTTCATCGCTTGCGTAAAATGCCCACGCGGTTACATTCGGCGCTCATTTTTGACGATGAAAGCAGGCATTCACCCAGAATATCACGAGACAGATATCGTTTGCGCGTGCGGAGCGGTCTATCATACCCGCTCGACGCGCCGTGACATTAGAATCGGTATTTGCGCCGCTTGTCATCCGTTTTTCACCGGCGAACAGAAATTTGTGGACACGGCCGGCCGCGTCGAAAAATTCGCCAAGCGCTACGGCAGCACCAAAGCCGCGCGCTCGGGCAAAAAAGGTTAGCTGATTGTAGAGGCGCTTGTGCCAAGCGCCTTCTTTGCGCGGCTGACACAGCCGCCACTACACACTCATGGACTTTGATCCTCTCATCCAACGCAAACGGGAACGCTTCGAGCAGCTCGAACGCGAAATCGCGGACCCGCGTCTTTTCGAGAATCGCAAACGCGCCGGCGAACTCAGGCGCGAACACGCCAGCACTAAGGGCGTACTCGCGAAATGGGACGAACTCGAAACGGCGCGCAAGCAGCTCGACGACAATCGTGAGCTGGCGACCTCGCGCGACGTTGAGATCGCGGCGATGGCGGACGACGAGATTCCGGATTTGGAAAGGCGTGTGGCTAAGCTCGAGCGCGAATTGCAAATTGCGTTGCTGCCGCCGGACGAAAACGAAAACCGCGACGCGATTGTCGAAATTCGCGCCGGCACTGGCGGAAACGAAGCCGCGATTTTCGCGGCCGATCTTTACCGGATGTATCAGCGCTACGCCGAGTCGGCCGGATTAAAGACCGAAGATCTCGAATCGAGCCCGGCGGACCTGGGCGGGTTAAAAGAGGCGATCTTCAAAGTTTCGGGCGAATCCGTCTTTCGAAAATTGCGTTACGAAAGCGGAGTGCACCGCGTTCAGCGGGTGCCGGCAACTGAAGCGCAGGGGCGCATCCACACTTCCACGGCCACGGTCGCAGTCTTGCCCGAAGCGGAAGATGTGGATGTTGAATTGAAGCCGGAAGATTTACGGATTGAAGTTTCCCGCTCCGGCGGTCCTGGCGGACAGGGCGTCAACACGACCGACTCGGCTGTCCAAGTCATGCACATTCCAACCGGAACGATTGTTCGTTGCCAGGACGGTCGCAGTCAGCTCAAGAACAAGGAAAAGGCATTATCGATCTTGCGGGCGCGATTGCTAGAACGGCAGCAGCAGGAGGAAGCGGCAAAATATAGCGCCGTGCGCAAGAGTCAGATCGGCTCAGGCGGGCGCGAAGAAAAAATTCGCACCTACAATTTTCCCCAAAACCGGCTGACCGACCACCGTATCGGACTAACGCTCTATAATTTAGATCGCGTGATTGATGGCGACCTCGACGAGATGATTCGCGCGCTCCAAGCAGCCGATATGGCGGAGCGGTTGAAAGAGTCGTCGATTTCGGCGTGAGCACTCTCCTTCTGTCATTTCGACCGAAGTAGAGAAATCTCTTACTATTTCTGAAATATCTAGAGATGTCTCGACTTCGCTCGACATGACAAAAACGAAGACCCTGCTCGAAGTCCTGCAATCGACGACGGCGTATTTCCGAAAGCACAAGATCGACAACCCGCGATTGAACGCGGAACACTTGCTTGCGCACGTGCTCGGGCGCACGCGGATGGAGCTTTATCTCGAGTTCGAGCGTCCGCTTGATGGCACGGAACTGGCGCCACTGCGCGATCTGGTGAAGCGCCGAGGGCAAGGCGAACCGCTCCAGCATTTGCTAGGCACGGTCGAATTTTGCGGCCAGACATTCCTGATCGACAAACGCGCGATGGTGCCGCGACCGGAAACCGAAGAGCTCGTCGAACTCCTGCAATCGAGAATCGAGAATCGAGAATCGAGGATCGTTGATGTTGGAACAGGCAGCGGAGTGATCGCCCTGAGTTTGGCGAAAGAATTTCCGTCTGCAGGAATTTACGCGGTCGACATTTCTGAGGACGCACTCGGGCTCGCCCGTGAAAACGCGGCGCGACTCGGATTGAGCGAGCGGATCCACTTCCAACAAAGCGATCTTCTCGAAAATTTGGCTGAAAGATTCGACCTAATCGCGGCGAATCTTCCATATATCTCCACGCAAGATCGGCATCTGCTCTCGCGCGAGGTCCGGCACGATCCCGAGGTAGCGCTTTTTGCCGGACCGGCGGGCGATGAGTTGGTGCGAAGACTAATCGAGCAAGCGCCGTCGCATCTCGAACCAGGCGGTTTGCTCGCACTGGAAATTGCGGTCGGTCAGGCTGAAGGACTGTCCGAGCTCTTTCGTCAAAAAAAATACCACGACATTGAGTCGAAAAGGGACTATTCAGGTATCACACGCTTTGTCTTAGCCAGGTATGGATAAAATCCGGATCCACGGGGGGCGTCCGCTGAGCGGATCGATCAAAATCAGCGGCTCGAAAAATTCTGCTCTGCCGATTCTGGCGGCGACGCTTCTCACTCGCGAGCCGTGCACGATTCGGCGCGTGCCCGATCTGAGCGACACGCACTACATGCTGCAAATTTTGAAGCACCTCGGCGCGGAGGTAGAACGCGCCAGCGGCACCGTCACAGTCGCGGCCGTAAAAATAGATTCGATCGCTCCCTACGATGTCGTCCGCAAAATGCGCGCGTCGGTTTGCGTGATTGGTCCGCTCCTTGGCCGGTGCAAAGAGGCGACGGTTTCGCTGCCGGGTGGTTGCGTCATTGGCGATCGGCCGATTGATTTGCATTTGAAGGGATTCGAAGCGCTCGGTTCTGCCGTTCGCGTGGAAGCAGGCAATATAAAAGTGTTTGCGCCGAAACTCACCGGCGCGGTGATCAATTTGCGCGGGAAATTTGGGCCCACTGTTCTCGGGACCGACAACGTGATGATGGCGGCCGTGCTGGCTGAGGGAACGACCGTGATTGAAGGCGCCGCTCAGGAACCGGAAGTTGTCGATCTTGCGAATTTCCTGAACAAGATGGGCGCGAAGATTGAAGGCGCCGGCACCCGCCGGATCATCGTTGAAGGCGTCAAGGAATTGCACGGCGCTGAGCACGACATCATCCCGGACCGGATCGAGGCCGGAACATTTCTCGTGGCAGGGGCAATTTGTGGAAACGGAATTACGGTCAAACGCGTCGAGCCAAAGCACGTTGAAGCCGTAACCAAGGCGCTGAGTAATTGCGGATTCAAAATCGAATCGTCCGAGAATTCAATTACGGTGTCGCCCAACGGCGTGGCAACGCCGCTCGAACTTGCGACCGAACCTTATCCCGGTTTTCCGACCGATATGCAGGCACAAATGTGCGCACTTCTTTCCACGACTGGCGGCATTAGCGTCATCACAGAAAACATTTTTCCGCAACGCTACATGCACGTGGCCGAGCTCAAGCGCATGGGCGCACATGTCGATCTTGAGGGTCCAACTGCCGTTATCCAAGGCGTCGATCGTCTCTTTGGCGCGCCGGTGATGGCGAGCGATTTACGCGCGTCGGCCGCCTTGGTCCTTGCTGGATTGAAGGCGGACGGAATTACAGACGTCAGCCGCGTTTACCACATTGATCGCGGCTACGAACATTTGGATGAAAAACTGAGCGAGCTCGGTGCCCAGATCGAGCGAGTGCAAGGATAACTTATGGAACCAGCGACAACGACAACATCGACATCTTCAACTGTGCGCACGTGGTGCATACTTGCGCACGCCACGGCTTTAGTCGGATTCTTAGTGCCGGTCGCGGGTCACATTGTTGGCCCGCTTATCGTCTGGCTGGCCAAGCGTCAGGATTCGCCGGAGATCGACGCCCACGGCAAAGAGTCGATGAACTTTCAGATTTCGATGCTGATCTGGAACGCGATCGCGGCGATTTTGATCATTGTCTTGATCGGCATTCCAATCCTGATTCTGCTGCATATTCTTAACATTATTTTTGTCATCGTCGCTTCGATCCAGGCCAGCGAAGGCAAGCTTTATCGATATCCGCTGGCGATCCGGCTGATTAGCTAGGTAGGGGCGGTTCACCGAACCGCCCGCTGGCGATTGAGTCAATCGCTCCTACCCGTGCGTGGTGTTTTCAGCAGTCCACGCAGCGTTTTCATGTTCGCGACGTCTTCATGCAATTCCTTGCCTTTCGGCGTTTCGAGAACCTTTGGGATTTTTCGAAATCGCCGGTCGCGCATAATAAAGCGGAATGCGTCCAGACCGATCTGGCCCTTTCCGATGTGCTGGTGTCGATCCACCCGCGAACCGCGCACGGTTTTGGAATCGTTCACGTGAATGGCGGCGAGACGGTTGAATCCGATTACGCGATCGAATTCGCGAAATGTTTTCTTGATCCCGGCTTCACTCCCGATGTCGTAACCGGCGGCGAAAATGTGCGCGGTGTCGAGACAAACACAAAGTCGCTCCGGCTCGCGCACATTTTGGATGATGTAAGCGATCTGCTCGAATCTGTGGCCCAGACACGAGCCCTGGCCGGCGGTCGTTTCGACCGCGATGCGCGTCTTCAATTTTGGGATTTTTCGAAACACGCGATTGACCGAGTCGACAATTTTTTCGAGGCCGGCTTCTTCACCAACGCCGAGATGCGCGCCGGGATGAAGAACCAAAAACGGCAGCTCGAGTTGATGCGCGCGGGTGAGCTCTTCAGACAAGGCGCGGATGGAATTGGCGTGAAACTGCGGATTTGTGGCCGCGAGATTGATCAGATAATTCGCGTGGGCAAAGATCGACAACAAGTCGCCGCGTTGGACATGATCGCAAAACGCCCGGATTTCCTGGCGTGTGAGCGGGCGCGCGAACCATTGCATATTGTTCTTCACGAACATCTGAATGGCGGTGCACTTGATCGAACAGCCGCGCTCGATTGCGGTGTGCACGCCGCCACTGCTCGACATGTGCGCGCCGAGAAGAATTTCCGACCGCCGATTCTCGTTTACCGATTTGTTCCGGCCGTTCGAGCCCGTCACAACTTCGACAAATAATACGGCAGCATGTCGCGCCAGTAATTCCAATCGTGGCCGCGCCATTTGCCGTCATCGAGCCAGTGCTGGATGCCTTTCGAGTTCAGAATTTCCGAGAGCCGGTATGATTCGTGACGGGTGTTGTCCCATTCGCCGGTGCCAATGACGATGCCCATGTGATTGTATTTCCACGGGTCGGTCGTGTTCGGTAGATAATGAAACGGACTGTTGAAATAAATGTTGTCGTCGTAATAGCCATCGAAAAAATCGCTGATGTCGAACGAGCCGCTTAAGCTAATGAGATAGCCGACCAAATCCGCATGGCGAAAGGCGATGTTGGCGGCGTGATACGCGCCGAGACTCGCGCCGCAAACGGCCACGCGATGGCAGCGACATTCACGCCGCGCGAGATCGAACACATCGCGCACGATCACATTTTCATAAGCGTTGTGCGTTTTCATTCGATCGGCCGGATGAATTTTCTTGTTGTAGAAACTTTCCAGATCGATCGCGTCCGGGCAATAAACGGTGACTTTGCCAGCATCGACATAGCTCGCGACTGAACCGACGAGCCCAAAATCTTTGGTTTGATAATAACTGCCGAAGGAAGTCGGGAAGATGATCAATGGCAGACCGCCGTCGTTTCCGAACGCGAGCATTTCAAACTCGCGGCTCAACCACGGTGTGTACCATTTGATATAGCGTTCGTTCATCTTCGTTTGTCATTTCGGGCGAAGCCGGAGGCGAAGTCGAGAAATCTCTCAATCTAAAATTAATTCGGATTCGGAAATAGTAAGAGATTCCTCGGTCCGAGCCGGATTGGCACTTTAGCTCGGAATGACTTAGAAGCGTCTGGTTTTGAAACCGAAACACACTCTGACCGGAAACATTAAACGGCATCGCGCTTTTCATTCGAAGGTTCTCGGAAATCGCCGCGACGTGCTGGTCTATTTGCCGCCCGGCTATAGTCGTTTTTCGCGAAGACGTTACCCGGTTTTATATTTGCACGACGGGCAAAATGTTTTCGATGCCGCGACTTCGTTTGGCGAAGTTGAGTGGGGCGTTGATGAGACCGCACAGCGATTAATCCGACATAAACTGGTCGAGCCGCTCATCATCGTGGCGGTGGCAAACATCGGCGAAGAACGGATCCATGAATACGCGCCGACGCCGGGCGTAATCGAGCCGAAGGACCATCCAAGAAAACGCAGCCGCGGGCTCGCCCGAATTTACGGCCAATTTTTGATCGAGGAACTCAAGCCATTCATCGACAGAAAATATCGGACCAAGGCAGAAGCCGAATTTACCGGACTCGGAGGATCGTCGCTCGGTGGGCTGGCGACACTGGCGATGGGAATTTTATTTTCAGAGACGTTTTCTCGTTTAATCGTGATGTCGCCCTCGATTTGGTGGGACGATTTCGCGATTTTCCGGCTGGTCGGAATCCTGGCCGAAAAACCGCCGCTTAAAATCTGGCTCGATACCGGCACTGCCGAGCCGGGATGGGAACAAGCGCGCGAGTTACGCGATTGCTTGGTCGACGAAGGCTGGCAGCTGGATGTCGATCTTAAGTATCTCGAAGTGGAAGGCGCTGGCCACAGCGAGGCGGCCTGGGCGATGCGGGTTGAACCGGCGCTGCGATTCTTATTTCCGCCGCGTCCGATCGCGTGATGGAAATTACTGCAAAAACTTGCCGTAAACGTGAAAGACGCGGGCGAAACCGCCGACGAATTCCTGATCTTTCTCGTAACTAAATTCACGTTTCGCCGGCAGCCATGTCAAATGACGCGGCGCGTCGGAATGATTCGGATCGTAGACAAGATAATGATCAGTGCCGTCGGCTGATCGCTTGCCGTCGTGAGTGTAAACAAGAACGGAATGATTGATGTGGAGAATCGGATAGTCCGAGAGGTAGGCGATGAAAAATTCGCCGCGGGCGAGCGTTTGCTCCAGCTCTTCATGCGTTTTTTCCTGATAGTCTTTGTTGTGCAAATAAAACATCCGGAAATTCCCCGGCCGTAGATAAGCGACCCAGCCGAGACCGATGTTTCTCTGCATGAGCCTGGTGTGCGCCTGACTCATTTCGCGCAAATTGCGATAACCGGGAATGACGATCCGCTTTTCCGGCGGCAATGGATCGTGCCATGGTTGCTTCCGCGTGACCGCTCGAATGCGTTTGTGCAGTTCGCTCTCATCTAACGATGGAGAGTTCGGATCGAACTGCGCGAACTTGTAAAACTGCTCGACGGTCCGGCTCATGACGAAACAGCGGCGCGTGTAGCGGTCCGGTTTCTTCCTTTCAAAGAAATTGCGGTGAGAAACGATTTTGCCCTGTTCGTAGGCGAATACGGTTGTGTTCGCGAACGCGAGGGTGTCGCGATAAAAACTGAAACCCGCCGCTGGTCCGGCTGAAGCGGCGAAACAGTTTGCGATGGGCACGACTGATAGGATCGCAACAAGACCAGCAATGTTCCGCGCTCTCATCCTGATCCCGCAGCCGCGGGAGAAGGATCTCTTACACACGCGTTGGTCACGCAGATTAGCTTCTGTGCTCCAAGCTTCGATTGCGAGATCGCTCGGTGCGAGCCGCACTGGCATTTCGCTCGGGATGACAGCACAAGATCGATCCGCCAAAGGACGGATTCGCGGCGGCGAATAATCTCCAAGTCGCATCACTAATTATGAACGCGCTGAACTCGTTTTCGGCTCAGCGAAATTGCCGAGTTTCCGAAATTTCTTGTAGCGCTTTTTCAGCAACTCGTCGACTTCCGTCCCTTTAAGATGCTCCAAGTTTCGCCGCAACGCCCTGCCTAGGTTCGTCGCCGCCGTTTCATAATCGCGGTGCGCGCCGCCTTCTGGTTCGTCCACGATCTCATCGACGACGTTAAGTTTTAACAAATCCTGCGCGGTCAGTTTGAGCGCTTCGGCGGCTTCGGGCGCGTGACGCCGGTCGCGCCACAAAATTGCCGAGCAGGCTTCGGGACTGATCACGGAGTAATACGCGTTTTCCAAAATCAAAACGCGGTCCGCGACGCCAATGCCGAGCGCGCCGCCCGATCCGCCTTCACCGATCACAGCTGCGATGATCGGCACTCGCAAATTCATCATCTCCCGCAGATTGACCGCGATCGCTTCCGAAATGTGGCGTTCTTCGGAACCGATTCCTGGAAACGCGCCCGGGGTGTCGATCAACGAAATGACCGGCATCTTGAACTTTTGCGCGAGGCGCATCAGTCGAAGCGCTTTGCGATAGCCTTCGGGATGCGCGCAACCAAAATTGCGCATCACATTTTCTTTGGTGTTGCGGCCTTTCTGGTGCGTGATGACGACGCAACGCTGCGAATCGAGCATGGCAAGTCCGCTCGGCATCGCTTTGTCATCGGCGAAATGCCGGTCGCCGTGCAGCTCGGTCCAACCAGTGAAACAACGCTCAACATAATCGAGCGCGAACGGTCGTTGCACATGCCGCGCGATTTGGACGCGCTGCCACGCGCTCAAGTTGCCATAAACCTGGCGACGCGTGTCGCGCAACTTGGTTTCGATCGCTTCCACTTCCGAACCAAGATCGACATCGTGCTCGCGCGAATGCGCCTTCAACTCCTGCAAGCGCCGTTCCAGTTCAACGATCGGCTTTTCAAAATCGAGTGGTTGCAGGTCCATCGCGCTAATCGGTAATCGTGACCGGGGTCTGTTTGTTGACCAGGCTGCTTAATTCTTCCACGTCTGCCGCGGCGAGGCCAAGTCCTTGCGGAGGCGGCGGCTGGGACAATGCCGGATGCGCCGAATCCGGCACGGAATAAATCGTGTAAGCCTGCGAGCTGAGCCGGATCCAGCGCGTGCTGCCGATAAATTCTTTGGTGCCGAAGCCGACACGCTTGCCACCGTTCCACGCCATCACTTCGGCAACTTTGGTCGTGACTTTGGACGGCTGTTTGGCCGGCAATTTTTCCTCCTGCAAATGATATTGCTTGAAAAAGCCACCGTGATTGAGAACCACGAGCAGTTTTGGTTTGCGCTGAACGACGATGGCGAAATCGGGATGCGAGATGAGCAAGTGCTCTCCGATGTGAAGCATTGTTCCGTTCAGATTGTTCATGCGCATGATGAGCTCCGGCGTCGATTTCACCTTGTGCGCGACCCTCTGCAAAACGTCGCCAGGTTTGACGACGTATTCCTCTTTTTCGGGCGACGGCGTGCGCGAAAGGAGGATGTCGACGTTCACTTCGCCTAACAAATCCTTGGCTTCTTCGGCGTGCTGACCGCTCGGATATTTTTGGATAAACGCGGTGAGCGCTGCGCGCGCTTCCGGAATTTTCCCTTCCTGCCGCAATTTGGCGGCCGCCTCAAATTCCGGCAGCGTCAGGTCAAGTCTCGGTTCGGGAGTCACCTCACCGCGCTGTTCTTTGCGGACCTGGATATCTTCTTTGAAAACAAAATTGTACCCGAACCAGGCGGCGCCGCCGAAGATGATGATTGCCAGAAACAGGACGAAGAACCACTTCATGGATTAAATAGCGCGGGGGGTAATTTTGTCGTGGGCGCGGCCAATTTCCAGCTGCGACGCGCGGAAAAATTAGGTCGCTTCCTCGCGTCCCGGGAAGAACCGGTGCCAGAGCCGGCCGATGGTGCGTTCTTCCTCGTTGCTCCAAGTGTAATGGCAGTCCTGGCAATAAAATTCTTTGGGAATGATTTTCACCGCGCAAAGAAGGGCGACCAACGCCGGCGTCATAAACTTGCGCGTCATTTGCGGATACTCGATCTGGGAGGAGCCGCATTGCGGACAGCGAATGATGGCCGCGGCCACGTCGGGATCGGTCGTTTCCCATTCGATCATTAAATTTTGCGCGCGCTCGAAATCGGCGTCGTCCACCATCACTTTGGCGTTGGCCTGCGGGCGCGACATGAACGCGACTTGCTGAAGATGGCCCTCGTTGTGAATGTCCGCTTTGATTCCGGCCTGTTGAAAGCGCTGCTTCAGACGCTTCGCCTTGTCCGGTTCGTTGAATGTCGCGATCGTGACCATGGCTTGATCTTGCAGTGGCGCTGCGTCATTGAGCAAACATCAACTACTGGCCGAGCGCAAGATTCGGCGGCGGGAACCAATGGTAGAGCATGAAATAAACGAGCACGCCGGTGACCGAAACATAGAGCCAGATCGGCATCGTCCACCGGCCGAGCCGGCGATGTCGATCCCAGCGGCGTTGGAAAACTGGCACGAGCGTCACGATCACCAGCGGCAAGGTGACGAACGCGAGCAAAATGTGCGTGATCAGAATCGGGAAATAAATCCACGCGACTAAGCCGGTGTAGCCGGAGGATTTCTCACCGGCGTGCAGGTGATAGACGATGTAACCGACGAGGAAACCGGTCGATGCGATCAGGGCGATGATCATACACGGCACGTGACGCTGCCAGAGGTTGCGCCGGATCCAGAACCAGCCCGCCGAAATGAAAATGGTGCTGACAGCGTTGAGAGACGCATTAATCGCTGGCAGATCCGAAATCGTCATTGCCACAGATTCACACACATGAAGGGCAGATGAAAGCGATTGAGAGCTCCCCTGCAAAAATCTGTGTAAATCTGTGTTCTTCTGTGGCTCTG
>WNFS01002377.1_pt1 | contig 14235 bp, 13 predicted proteins | sample 5400141 | NCBI WGS metagenome assembly WNFS01 (sample SAMN13153358, study PRJNA577476) | soil metagenome | isolation source: 60 cm saprolite under Madrone tree | place: USA:California | collected 2016-06-14
TCTGCTGGTCCGTGTTCTTCATCGAGCGGACGATGAAGGTGGACGACCCGGTCGGCGCGATCTCCGTCCACGGGACCTGCGGCGCCTGGGGCGTGCTGAGCCTCGGAATCTTCGCCGACGGCACCTATGGCGACGGCTTCAACGGGGTGCCGAGCACGGTGAAGGGGATCCTCTACGGCGACCCAAGCCAGCTCGTCGCCCAGATCATCGGTCCGCTCGTCAACTTCTGCTTCATCTTCGGCGCGTCGTGGGCCTTCTTCAAGATCTACGACCTCGCCTTCGGCATGCGCGTCAGCCCCGAGGTCGAGCTGGAAGGGCTCGACGTACCCGAGATGGGCGCCCACGGCTACCCGGAGGTGCATGGGCCGGCGACGCTCGTCCACGCGATGGGCACATCGGCGGTGAAGCCGCCCGCGATGTCGATGGCGCCCGGGCGCTCGCGGTGAACGCGAGATGAAGAAGATCGAGGCGATCATCAAGCCGTTCAAGCTGGACGACGTGAAGGAGGCGCTCACGGGCGCCGGCATCATCGGCATGACCGTGACCGAGGTCCGGGGCTTCGGCCGCCAGAAGGGCCACACCGAGATGTACCGCGGCGGCGAATATACCGTCGACTTCCTGCCCAAGATGAAGGTGGAGGTCGTCGTCGCCGACGGTCTCGTGGACAAGGTCGTCGCGCTGATCACGGTGGCCGCCAAGACCGGCAGCATCGGCGACGGCAAGGTGTTCGTCGAACCGCTCGAGGAAGCGGTGCGCATCAGGACCGGCGAGCGCGGCGACAACGCAGTCTAACCCCCGAGGAGGATCGGATGACGCGACGGCTCGGAGTGATTTTCACGGCGGTGATCCTCGGCGTGGCGTTGAATGCGCCCGCGTACGGCCAGGCCCCCAAGCCCGAGGAGACGAAACCGGCTGAAATCAAGCCCGAAGAGAAGAAGGAGGAGAAGCCCAAGACGTTGTGGGAGGAGCACGTCCTCTTCGCCTACATCGAGAACAGCGGGGTGTGGAACATGGGCCGGTCGGGGCGGGACCACACCAACAACGAGCTTCGGGTCTTCGACAACGAGGACGGCTACACGTTCAATGCGGCGGAGTTCAGTATCAAGAAGGACCCATCGGAGAAGTATCCCTTCGGGTACGGCGTCGCCCTCACGACGGGACTCGATGCGCAGAAGATCCATGCGCTCGGTATGTTCCGTGGCGACAACGATACGTATCCGTTCCGCAACACAGCGAAGTTCGATGTCAAGGACGCTTACGCCTCTTACACGATCCCGATCGGAAGTGGCCTCACCGTGAAGGCAGGGAAGTTCGTTACGCTGCTCGGATACGAGGTCATCGACGGGCCTCTAAACCCGAATTTCTCACGATCGTTCATGTTCGGCTTCGCGATCCCGTTCACCCACGTGGGCGGTCTGCTCTCGTACTCGCCTTTCGAGTGGCTTACGATCACCGCGGGCCCGGTCGTCGGCTGGGACGTTGCCCGGGACAACAACAGCCAGATGTCCGTCATGGGGCAGTTCGCCGTGACGCCGATCAAGGACCTTCCGCTGACGCTCAGCTGGATCACCGGTCCCGAGCAGGCTCATGAAAACGGTAACCCGCGCACCGTGCTCGACTGGGTCGGCAACTACACCGGCATCAAGGGGCTCACGCTCGGCCTGAACGTCGACTACGGCTGGGAGTATAACGAAGCCTCGCTCGCTGCTTCGGGGACTCGCTCCGATAGCACCACCGCCTCGTGGTGGGGGTGGGCGGGCTACGCGATCTACGACTGGACCGATAAGCTACGCACCGCGCTTCGGCTCGAGTACTTCAAGGACGCCGAGAGCGTCCGTACCCTCGCGGCCCCGGTGGGTACGAAGCTCGATCTGTACGGGGTCACCGCCACGATTCAGTACAACATCTGGAAGGGGCTGTTTGCTCGGCTCGAGTACCGACACGACTCGGCGAACCAGAAGGTCTTCGCGATCCGTGCCCCCGGCTATGTGCCGACCGGGAAGTCCCAGGACACCATGACCCTGGCTGTTCATTACAGCTTCTTCTAATCCACGAGCAGTTCTCGCATGGTCGAGCGCGCGGACGGTCGCGGCGAAAGGGCGGTGGAGCTCGACGGTCTCGTGCGCGCGCTCGCCGAGACCGTACCGGTGCTCGTCGAGCGGCTTTCGGCGGTGCGGCCGGCGCGGCTCTACCGTGACGCGCTCGAGCTGCTGGAGCGGCCGTTGCTGGGGCACGTGTTGTCGATGACCGGCGGTAACCAGCTCCGCGCCGCCCGGCTGCTCGGGCTCAACCGCAACACCCTCCGCAAGCGCTGCCGGGAGCTCCGCCTGGCGTTGCCGGGCAGATCGGGACGCGCCCGCAACGGCCGGGCCGACGCGCCCATCCCCTAGATTCCTAGGCTCGTCTCAGAAGTCCGCGCCGCTCGAGGCGGCCGGTGCCGTAATATGGCTGACGGCACCATGATGTCCGACGTCGAGACGCTCGCGAGTCAGATCGTGGAGGGCTCGACCCGCGCCCTCGCGCGCGGGCTCACCTGGGTCGAGTCCGGGGGCAAGCGGGCCGAAGCCCTGAGCGCCCAGTTGTACCCCCACACGGGGCGCGCTCAGATCGTCGGTGTCACGGGGGCGTCTGGCAGCGGCAAGAGCACGCTGGTGCGCGCGCTCGCGCTGGTGGCGCGAGCCCGCGGCCGCACCGTCGGGGTCGTCGCCGTGGATCCGTCCTCGCCGTTCTCGGGCGGCGCGATCCTCGGCGACCGGATCCGCATGAACGACCTGACCCTCGATCCCGGTGTCTTCATCCGCTCGATGGCGACGCGCGGCGCGCTGGGCGGTCTGTGTCGCGCCGGGGCGGACGCCGTCGACCTCATGGACGCCGCCGGGCGAAGCCTCATCCTCGTCGAGACCGTCGGCGTCGGGCAGGACGAGGTGGACGTCATGCGTCTGGCTCACACGGTCCTCGTCGTCTCGGTGCCCGGTCTCGGTGACGATGTCCAGGCGCTCAAGGCCGGCGTTCTCGAGATCGCGGACGTGCACGTCGTCAACAAGGCCGACCGCGACGGCGCCGACCGCATCGTCGCCGAGCTCCGCGCGATGCTCACGCTGATCCCCGCGCCGGAGGAGGCCTGGATGCCGCCCGTCCTGTCCGCGTCGGCGGCGCGCGACGAAGGCATCGAGCCCATCGCCGACGCGCTCGACGGCCATATGGCCTACCTCAAGACGAGCGGCGAGCTCGAGCGGCGGCGCCGACGGATCGTCACCGCGCGCGTGCTGAGGATCGCGCAGGACCTAGTCGCCGAGACGATGCTCGGTGGAGCCCTCAGTGTGGAGGGGGCGGCCGGTGCCACCCTGCTCGAGCGGGTGGCCCGCCGCGAGCTGGCGCCTCACGCCTGCGCGCGGTTATTCTTGAAGCAGATCGCCCGGAGAACAGAAGGAGGCGTCGGATGAACATCGCGAACATCCTCGCGCGGAAGGGCTCGATGGCCGTGACGGTGCACCCCGAGCAGTCGATCCGGGAGGCGCTCGCGCTGCTGGAGCGCCACAACATCGGCGCGCTGGTCGCCGTTCAGGGCGATCGCCCGGTGGGCATCCTCTCCGAGCGCGACATCGTGCGTGAGGCCGCACGCAACGAGAGCTTCTTCGCGCGCACGGTCGGCGACCTGATGACGCGTGACGTTATCACGGGCCAGCCACCCGATGATCTCCTCACGGTGGCCTACACCATGACCGAGCGGAGGATCCGTCACCTGCCGGTCGTGGACCAGGGGCGGCTGGTCGGCATGGTGTCGATCGGTGACGTCCTGAAGGCGCAGCGCGATCACTACCAGGGCGAGGTCGACACGCTGCAGACGCAGCTCCTCGCGGGCGAGGGCGGGCAGACGCGTTGACGCCCACGACGGGAACGCCGGCGCGGCCGTTGCGCGTCGCGATCGTCGGCGCCGGGCCCACCGGGTTTTATGCCGCCGACCACCTGCTCCGCAACCCGACGGTGGTTGTCGACGTCGACATGTTCGACCGGCTGCCGACACCCTACGGGCTGGTGCGCCTGGGCGTCGCGCCCGATCACCAGAAGATCAAGTTCGTCACCAACGCCTTCGACAAGGTCGCCGCCAGCCCCCGCTTCCGCTTCTACGGTGGCGTCGAATTCGGCAAGGACGTGACGCTCGCGGACCTCAAAGCGCTCTATCACCAGATCGTGTACTGCACCGGCGCGCAGACCGACCGCCGCATGGGGATTCCGGGTGAGGATCTGACCGGGAGCCATCCGGCGACGGAGTTCGTCGCCTGGTACAACGGACATCCCGACTATCGAGACTGCGCGTTCGATCTCTCGCAGGAGAGCGTGGCGGTCGTCGGCGTCGGGAATGTCGCGGCCGACGTCGTGAGGATCCTGTGCCGGACGCCGGAGGAGCTGGCGACCACCGACATCGCCGACTACGCGCTGGAGGCACTGCGCAAGAGCCGCGTGCGGGAAGTCTACCTGCTCGGCCGGCGCGGGCCCGCCCAGGCCGCGTTCACCAATCCCGAGGTCAGAGAGCTCGGCGAGCTGGCCGATGCGGACATCACGGCGATCCCCCAGGAAGTCGAGCTGGACCCGCTGAGCCGCGTCGCGGTCGAGCGCAGCCAGGACCGGGCCACGCTGAAGAAGGTCGAGATGCTCAGGGAATACGCGCGACGCGCGCCCACCGGCAAATCGCGCCGGCTCGTCCTGAGGTTTCTCGTCTCGCCGGTCGAGCTGATCAGCGACGGCGCCGGCCGCGTCGCCGCGATGCGTCTGGTGCGCAACGAGCTCTACGCCACGTCGACGGGCGCGCTGCAGCCGCGCGCGACCGACCGCTTCGAGGAGCTCCCGGTCGGTCTCGTGTTCCGCTCGGTCGGCTACCGCGGCGTGCCGTTGCCCGGCGTACCGTTCAACGAGAGCTGGGGCGTCATCCTGAACGACAAGGGGCGCGTGCTCGATCCCGACACCAGGCTGCCGATCGTCGGCGAGTACGCCGCCGGATGGATCAAGCGCGGCCCGACGGGCGTCATCGGCACGAACAAGCCGGATGCCGCCGAGACCGTCGAGTGCATGTTCGAGGATCTCGCCCGGGGCGCCGTGCTCGAGCCGACGCGCCCGGAGGCGGCCGCTGCCGAGGCGCTCGTCCGCCAGCGCCAGCCGAACTACGTCTCCTACACCGACTGGCTCAAGCTCAACGAGATCGAGGTCGCGCGCGGGCGCGCCCAGGGGCGGCCCCGGGTGAAGCTCACGAGCGTCGAGGAGATGCTGGCCGCGCTCGGCCGCTGAGCGCTCAGCGGGAGATCGTCAGGCGCTCGCGACCGTAGTTATCCTCGTCCTGCCAGGGCAGGCCTTCGGCGAAACGCGTGGACCGAAACGGTGTGAGGTCGACGGTGCGCGACTTGCCGTCGACGATCCACTCGGCGAGACACCGGCCGATCGCCGGCGACGTCTTGAACGAGGTTCCGGAGTCGCCCAGCATGCAGTAGAGCCCCGCGACCGATGGGATCTGATCGATGATCGGGCGGCCGTCGGCGCTCATCATGATCATTCCGGCCCAGCCGCCGCGCATCGTCGCCTCGCCGAAGGCCGGCAGCCGGGCGGTCAGCGCCTTGCGGCACATCGCCACGAACTCCGGGTCGACGCCCTCGTCGAAGCTGTCGGGATCGGCGTGCCCCACGCCGAGCTCGACGCCGATCAGCGTCGCGGCGCCGCCCTCGGGACGGAACCACGAGTGGTGGATCGCGTCGATGACCACGCAGTGCCGGGTCCGGAAGCCGGCCGGCCAGCGGAAGATCGAGATCTGGATCCGATGGGGAGCCAGCCCGAAATCCAGCCCGAGGGGCGCCAGCAGGGGGGCGGCCCACGCGCCGGGCACGAGCACCACGACCGGCGCGTCCACGGGCCCCCGGGAGGTCTCGACGCCGACGACACGACCCCGCTCGGTCACAATCCGCGTGACCTCGCAGCCGGTCTCGATCGTCGCCCCGAGGCGTCGAGCCGCCTCGGCGAAGGCGAACGTGGTCGCGTTCGGGTCGGCGAATCCAGACTCGGGCTCCCAGGCGGCGGCGCCGACGTCGTCGACCCGGGACCCTGGAAGGAGGTCGCCCAGCCGGTCCCGGGTGACCACCTGCGTGGCGATGCCGAGGCGCTGCTGCCGCGCGACGTTTCGGGCGAGCACCGCCTCGTAGCCCGGGGGGACGATCTGGACGAAGCCGATGGGCTCGAAGCCGCAGTCGCCGCCGACGATGTTCCGGAAGTCCCGGAAGACCTTGAGGCTTTCGAACGCGAGCCGGGACTCGGCCTCATTGGTGTAGTGCATGCGCACCAGCGAGCCGGACTTGCCCGTGGCGCCCGCGCCGAGGTGGCGCCGCTCGAGCAGCAGGACGTTCTTCACCCCCCGGCCCGCCAGGTGAAACGCGGTGCTCGTGCCGTTGGCCCCGCCGCCGATGACGATCACGTCCGCCCGCCGCATGCCCGCCTCCCCCAATGAATCTGATAAACTAACATAGTTCGGAACTATTGATATTTCTGAGATATTGGAGGACGCGTGGCGCCGCAACAATCCGTGCAGATTCTGCAGCAGCGGTTGGTTTACGAGCAAAAGCTCGTCCAGCTCGTCGACCGCATCCACGCGGTCAAGGGCATCGACAGTATCTTCATCGAGCTCCAGGGGGAGATTCTCGGCCTCCTCGACGCCGACCGCATGACGATCTACGCCATTGACCAAGCCAAGAAGGAGCTCTACTCGAAGTTCCTCGCCCTCGACACTGTCAAGGAGATCCGGCTGCCGATCAGCGAAAAGAGCATCGCCGGTTACGTCGCCGCGTCGGGCAGGGTGGTGAACATCGCCGACGCCTACGACAAGGCCGAGCTGGCTCGGATCTCGCCCACCCTGAGCTTCGACGGCTCGTGGGACAAGAAGACGGGGTTCCGAACCCAGCAGATTCTGGGCATGCCGATCATACACGAGGGGCGGCCGATCGGCGTCGTCCAGCTCCTGAACAAGAAGCGGGGCGCCCGGTTCACGAAGGAGGACGAGACCGGCGCGTCCCGGATCGCCAAGACGCTCGGTATCGCGTTCAACAACCAGGCGCAGCTGAGCCAGAGTCAGGAGTTGATCCAGAGTCAGGGCCGACCCAAGACGAAGTTCGACTATCTCCTGGCGCAGCATCAGATCTCGCCGCAGGAGCTGAGCTCGGCGGTCGCCGAGGCGCGCCGTCGCCAGACCGACGTCGAGTCGATCCTGATCGAGCAGTACAAGGTCCCGAAGGGCGAGCTGGGCGTCTCGCTGAGTCAATTCTACGAGTGCCCGTTCGTCGAATACGACGAGCGGATCCTGCCGCCGCCGGATCTCGTGAAAGGTCTGCGACTCGAGTATCTGCGGCGCAACTTCTGGCTGCCACTCCGGCGTGAGGACGGCGCGGTCGTGGTGCTGATCGACAACCCTCAAGATTTGCAGCGGGTGGACAGCGTCAGCCAGGCGTTGAAGAACCGGAGGGTCAAGTGGGCGGTCGGGCTGCGGAAAGACATCCTGCTCTTCCTCAGCCAGGTGAGCGGCGAGGGCGCCGGCCGGGACTCGATCGGCACCATCCTCGGTGACCTGCGGGCCGAGGACGTCGCCGACACGCTCGAGCTGGGCGCGGGCGAGCTCGACGAGAACGACAGCGCGGTGATCCGGCTGGCGAACCAGATCATCGTGGACGCCTACAAGGCGCGCGCGTCCGACATCCACATCGAGCCCTACGGCGCCCAGCGGGACACGGTGATCCGGTATCGCATCGACGGCGGCTGCGCCGAGTATCAGAAGATCCCCGGCGTCTACCGGCGGGCCATCGTCGCGCGGATCAAGATCATGGCCCAGCTCGACATCGCCGAGCGCCGCAAGCCGCAGGACGGTAAGTTCAAATTCAAGGTGTCCGACCGCGAGATCGAGCTGCGCGTCGCCACGATCCCGACCGCCAACCAGAACGAAGACGTGGTCATGCGCCTGCTCTCGTCGAGCGAGCTGCTCGCCCTCGACAAGATCGACATGGCCCCGCGTAACCTCCGCGAGATCAAAAAAATCGCCGAGAAGCCCTACGGCCTCATCCTCTGCGTGGGACCGACCGGCTCGGGCAAGACGACGACACTGCATTCGCTGCTCGGCCATATCAACAAGCCCGAGCGCAAGATCTGGACGGCCGAGGACCCGGTCGAGATCACGCAGTATGGGCTGCGCCAGGTGCAGGTGATGCCGAAGATCGGCTTCGACTTCGCCGCCGCCATGCGGGCCTTCCTGCGCGCCGACCCGGACGTCATCATGGTCGGCGAGATGCGCGACGAGGAGACGGCGTCGACCGGCATCGAGGCCTCGCTGACCGGCCACCTGGTGTTCAGCACGCTCCACACGAACAGCGCGGTGGAGACGGTCGTCCGCCTGCTCGACATGGGGTGCGACTCGTTCAACTTCGCCGACGCCCTGCTCGGTATCATGGGACAGCGCCTCGTCAAGCGCATCTGCCGGGACTGCAGGGCGGAGTACCATCCAGAGCGCGCCGAGTACGACGAGTTGGCCCAGGCCTTCGGCGAGGAATCCTTTGCAAAGCTCAATCTCAAGTACGACGAGTCGTTCGTTCTCTACCGCGGCAAGGGCTGCGTCGCCTGCGCCAAGACCGGCTACCACGGACGCGCGGGCATCCACGAGCTGCTGATCGCGACCGACGAGATGAAGCGGCTCATCCAGACCAAAGCGCGCGTGGCCGAGATGGTCGTGCAGGCGAAAGCCGAAGGGATGACCACGCTCGTCCAGGACGGCGTGCTAAAGGCGCTCGGCGGACTTACCGACTTCAGGCAGGTCAAAGCCGTCGCGATCAAGTAGTCCGGGCGGGCGGGGGGCGGTCCCCTCCGCGGCTCGCTAGCCTCTTCCCACCACATCATTCAGTGAACGGGTCCGTCGGGACAATCCTGACTACACGGGCCGCGGAGGGGACCGCCGCGCCTACGGGTAGACGATGACGCTCCGCTTGACCTCGCCCTGCAGCATCAGGTCGAACGCGTGGTTCAGCTCGCCGAGCGGCAGGCGCCGGCTGATGAGCTCGTCGAGCCGGTACTTTCCGCTCATGTAGAGATCGATCAGCATGGGCACGTCCGTCCGCTGATGTCCGCCGCCGAACGAGCTCCCGGTGAGCACGCGCTGCTGCAGGAGCAGTGACGGATCGACGGAGAGCCGTGTGCCGGCGGGCGACACGCCGACGACCACGCAGGTGCCGCCACGATGGGTCGAGAGGAGCGCCTGCTCCATCGTCCGCTGAGTTCCCACCACCTCGAACGCGAAGTCGACGCCGCCCCGGCCGGACAGCGCCTGGACGCGCGCGACCGGGTCTTCCTGCGAGGCGTCCACGACGTGGGTCGCGCCGAACTCCTCGGCCCAGGCGAGCTTCTGCTTCACCACGTCGACGCCGATGACCTTCCCCGCCCCCACGAGGCGCGCGGCCTGGATCGTGTTCAGGCCGACCCCGCCGCAGCCCCAGACGGCTACGCTCGCTCCAGGCGGCACCTTGGCGCGGTTGAAGACCGGGCCAGCCCCGGCGAGCACGCCACAGCTCACGAGGCACACCACGTCGAGCGGCGCGTCCTTCCGGATGGGAATGACGCTCTCCTCCGGGAGCACACCATGGGTCGCGTACCCCGAGACCTGCAAGAAGTGGTGGAGGCCCTGCCCGTCCTTCCGGAAGCGCGGGGTGCCGTCGAACATGAACCACCGGGGTTTGTCCCGGAGCGCGCACATGGTCGGCTGGCCGCCGATGCAGTACCAGCACTTGCCGCACGACGGGATGTAGCTGGAGCACACGTGATCGCCCGGCGCCACCGTCTCGACTCCCGGGCCGACCTTCTCGACCACTCCTGCCGCCTCGTGGCCGAGCACCACGGGCAGGGGATGAGGAGAGTCGCCCGTGATCACGTGAAGGTCGCTGTGGCAGACGCCGTTGGCGACCCACCGCACCTGCACCTCGTGGGGACCGGGCTCGAGGAGCTCCACGTCTTCCACCACCACCGGCTTCTTCGTGTCGTACAGGACCGCCGCCGTCACACGCATAGCGCCCTACCTTTGGATGACGTTGTCAGGGTAGTCTGCGCGAGCGCGCACGACTCCGCAAGGTCACCGTGCCGTCGGCCGCGCCTATTTGCCTTCACCAACGGGGTCGCTTATTGTTGCCCGATGGGCTCACCGACGGCTCCGCATCCCGTCCTCAAGAAATATTACGAGGGCGAAAGCGAGCGGCGGCCCTTCGTTCGGACGCTCTTCGACGACGCCGCGGAGTACTACGACTGGGTTTGCGCGCTGGGATCGTTCGGCTCGGGCCAGCACTATCGGCACTCGGCCCTGGTGAGGTCCGGCCTCGGTCCGGGCATGAGGCTCCTCGACGTCGCAACCGGTACCGGCTTGGTGGCGCGGGCGGCCACACGCATTCTTCGTGACCCTGGGGCGGTGATCGGGCTCGATCCGAGCGGCGGCATGTTGCGGGAGGCGCGCAGGACCCTCTCGATTCATCTGGTGCAGGGGACTGTCGAAGACCTGCCGTTCGCGAACAACCACTTCGATTTCCTCTCCATGGGATATGCGCTGCGCCACATGGCCGGCCTCGACGTCGCCTTCGGCGAGTGCCTTCGGATCTTGAAGCCGGGCGGTCGTCTCCTGATCCTGGAGATCACGCTGCCGAGCTCGCGGGTCGGCCAGCGGGTCTTCCGCGTCTACTTCGAGAAAGTCTTGCCGCGCATCGCGCGGATCAGCACCGGGAGCGCGAAGGCCGAGCTGCTCATGAAGTATTACTGGGACACGATCGCCGGGTGCGTGCCCCCGGACGTGATTCTCGGAGTGTTGAAAACGAGCGGCTTCATCGACGTCGAGCGCCGCGTGCTCGGGGGGCTCCTCAGCGAGTACCTCGGGCGGAAGCCCGTATAGGCTCGCCATCGCGCCCGGACTCTTATCGGCGGATCTTTCCGCTCGGCGTCCGGGGGACCGCATCCACAACGGTGAACTCGAGCGGCACCTTGTAGGAGGAGAGGAGGCGCGCGCAATGCGTCTTCAGGGCGTCCAGATCGCAGCCGTGAGAGTCCAGGACAACTTCTGCGCAGGGGACTTCGCCCATGCGAGCGTGCGGCCGGCTGAACACTCGTGATTCCTTGACACCCCGGAACTGGTTGATGCAGTCCTCGACTTCCTCCGGGAAGAACTTGAGCCCCGCCACGAACATGACGGTCTTTTTCCGGCCCTTGAGGTGAAGGGCGCCCGCCTGATCCAGCCAGCCGAGGTCGCCCGTCAGGAACCAGCCGTCACGCGTGATCTGCTCGCGAAGCTGCCACGGCGAATAGTAGGCGGAGAAGAGCCCGTCGCCCCGCACGGCGATCTCGCCCAGCTCCTCCGGCGCGTCCAGGCGTTTCCCGTCGTCGGAGAGCACCGCGACCTCGTAGCCGGGGACAGGGCGGCCGACGGAGGTGGCCGGGAGACCCTCGGTTCCAAGATTGATGCAGGGCAGGCCGGCTTCGATGATGCCGTACGCCTGGCCGACCGGGACGCCGTGGACGGACTGGAAGCGATCCATCACGGCGGGCGAAATCGGCGCGGCGGTGGAGAGGGTGACCCGAATGCTCGTGAACGGCTGGCTCGGCCCGAGATTGGCCATCCGCTCGAAGTGGAGCGGCGCGGCGTACAGCACGCTCGGCTTGAGACGATGGACCGCGTCGACCATGGCCCGGGGGAGCGTGTCGGGGCACATGAGGATGTGGGTCCCGGCCCGAACGTACGCCACGATCGTGACGGCGAAGTGATAGGCGAGCGGTAGAACCCACAGGATCCGGTCCTCCTCGCTGAACGCGAGCACCTGATCGGCGGCCTCGACCCGCGCGGCCGTGGCTTCGTGCGACAGCACCACGCCCTTGCTCCTGGCGGTGGTCCCGGAGGTGAACCGGATGAAGGCGGGGTTCAGCGAGTAGAACTCGGCGGGGGCCTCGGCGTCACGAGCGAGCCACTGGAACGTGAAGCCGTCGCACTCGCCGCCCTGCACGACCGCGGCGGGCGTGCCCTCGAGCGCGCTGGCCTTGGGCCAGGCGAGGCAGCCGTTCAACTGGACCTCGCGCACGATCTCGGCGGTCTCGTTGGGCGTGAGATTGCTGGCGAGCGGGACCAGGCACGCGCCCGAGTCCAGAAGCCCGAAGGCGGCAGGCACATATGCGAGATCGTTCGGGGCCAGGAGCCCGATCCGCTGACCGGGCCCCACACCGTGAGTCTTGAGAAATGCGCCGATGCGCTGCGCCTCTCGCGCGAGCTGTCCGTAGCTGAGGGAGCGGCCCGACCGCACGTCGGTCATGGCTCTGCGTGGGGAGTGCCGCTCGGCCGACCCATAGAGAAGCTCGACCAGGTTCATCGCGCCTCGGCGTACCGGGCGGCCGCTCGTCCAACCGCCTCACCCGTGGCCAAACAGGTCCCGATCACCCGCGCCGATCCGAGCGCCTCGTGCGTCGCGCTCATGCAGCGGCCCGCGACGAAGAGGTTGTCGACGTCTCGCGCCTGAAGGCAGCGCAACGGGATGTCGTAGTACGTCCCGTCCGGGAGAAACTCGTACGTAGCTCCGAGGCGCCCTTCCTCCCACAGCTCGATGGGCCAGCTCGCCCGGGCGATTGCGTCCGCGAACTTCCGACCGGACAGGACGTCGTTGCGGGTGAGCTCGTAGCGCCCGATCACGCGGCGGCTCTCGCGCACGCCGACCTGCGGGGCGGCGTGGGAAACGAAGGCGCGGGTGAACGCGGGCAACGTCTTGAGAAATTCCGTGACGGCGAAGGCGCGCCTGCGTCCTTCCTGCTCGGCGACCGTCAGGAAGTCGCGGCTCGCGGGCAGCTCCTCGGCGATCCCGCTCAGCGTGAGCTTGCAGACGACCTCACCGGGCTGCGGCGACGGCGCCAGCGCGAGGTTGGCGGCTCCCTTCGGGAGCCGTCCCTCCTGCTCGGCAGTCGCCAGCAGCCTCAGGAGCGCGACGCGGGGGCCCGGCCCGAGGGCGTCCCGGTCGACGTGCTGGAGGACGAAGACCAGCGAGGGCAGCTGGCGCTCTGCGAGCGGCGCTGTCACCGCGGCCACGCCGGTGAGATGCGCGACGACGGCGTCGCCGCTCGCGTCCACGATCGCCCGCGCCGTCAGCTCGACCTGCCGCTCCCAGGTCGCGATGCGAACCCGCTCGATCCGCCCGGGGCCGGTGTCGAGCCTCACGAGCAACGCGTGGAGATACACATCGAGCTGCCTGGCCGAGGCCGTGAGCTCGTCGGCCAGGCAGGCGAACGCGAACGGCGTGTAGGGCAGGACGTAGGTCCGACCTCGGCGTACCGGCGCGCCGCAGCCGGGCATGGTCTCCAGCTTCCGCGCGACGGTCTCGGCGAAGCCGGCGTTGAGCGCCTCGGGGGGCCCGGACGACGAGGTGTGGTAGAGCCCGCAGATGGTGCTCACCATGCCCGCCGTCGCCATGCCACCGAGAAAGCCGTAGCGCTCGACGAGCGCGGTGCGCGCGCCCGAGCGCGCGGCCGCCACCGCGGCAGCCAGGCCGGCGGCGCCACCGCCCACGACCACGACGTCGTAGTTAGGACTGGCTCCCACGTCGGCAAATGTACGCCGCCATCGCCCGCGGGGTCTTGATGTTCTCTTCCACGAGATCCTCGTCTGGCATCCAGAAACCAAACTGAGCCTCGATGAAGAGAAGAACCTTCAGCAGCGCCATCGAGTCGAGTCCGGCGAGCTCGAGATCGTCGTCGGGCTGAACCGGATGGCTCCGGGCCATGATGGTGGTGTTGATGAAGGCCGTCACGGCTCTGGCGACCTCCTCGGGGTCGAGCCGGGACATTGCGGGCTAGACACTACCGTCGGCAACGGCACGAGGTCAAGCTCTTGCCGGCCGGCGGCCGCGGGTCAGACGCGACGGGCGGGTGTGGTAGGGAGCGACAGGACCACGCGGCACGCGCTCGCTGCCCCCCGGCGGCTGGGCTCCATCCGGGAGCGCGGGATCCCGTCGCCGCGTCATGGGAACGGATCCCGTCGCCCCCTACCGCACCCGCCCGTCGCGTCTGACCCGCGGCCGATGGGCACTTGACTCGGTTCGTTCGGAGGAGATAAGGAACTGGAGATGCTTGGTGCGCCGTTCGACGGCTATCACCGCCGCGAAATTCCTCAGCCCGATCCGGAGCTGACGCGGGTGGGCCCCGGAACGCCGTGCGGGG
>WNFS01004858.1_pt1 | contig 14232 bp, 18 predicted proteins | sample 5400141 | NCBI WGS metagenome assembly WNFS01 (sample SAMN13153358, study PRJNA577476) | soil metagenome | isolation source: 60 cm saprolite under Madrone tree | place: USA:California | collected 2016-06-14
TGCAATGCAGTTTGTCCGTAGACACAACCACGGTAGGCGGTAATGCAGACATGTTCAGCATCATGCGGCTCATGCTGCAGCTCAACCATCTTCGTTCGATGAATGTGCTCGAAGTCCAACCCCGGCGCATTTTGGAATTAGCCACCATTGATGGCGCAAGAGATTTAGGTATCGCCGACCACGTGGGCTCGCTGACGCCCGGTAAGCGCGCCGACCTGATCCTGGTGCGAACCAACGACCTCAACACCGCGCCCTTTAGCAATCCCGCGATCCTCCTCGTCCAGCAGGCACAACCGGTCAACGTAGACACAGTGGTCATAGACGGTCGCATCCTCAAGTACAAAGGAGAACTCACCGCAGTTGATGCTGAGGAGGTGGTTCGTAAGGCCGCCGAGTCATTTATGAATGTAAGACAGCGGGCCGGCGGTCCCTATTAATCAACGCAGCGCGCCCGGTCGCCGGCTATCGTTGTCGGATCCCCGCCCGCTTGAAACATTTCTTCTCCACGCCCTTGCTCGCATTGAGACAAGGAGGGTAGTGGTTACCCGTGTCCCTCTTTTTACGTTAATTCCTACGATGACAACGGGCTCGACCCGACTGCGAAAAAATTGGCGCGACTCGAGGTCTGGCCTTCAGGAATAAAAAGCAGAAGACGAAAGGAAACCACTATGGCGCTTCACGTAAAGAGTAACGATGTACCGGAACGAAAAAGGGTTCGAACCGGCGCCGAGGGACAGGGTTCGATGGTATCGGTAAAGGGCTACGGGAATGAGTGCAGCCTGATGATCGCTTCGCGAGCCCCCGGTTATCATACGACGCCTCACGTTCACGAGTCTGAGCAAATCAATTACGTGCATGGAACCGTTCCGACAGAAACACCATCGTCGTGGAAGCCCATGCGCCCGGCCTGGTAGGCGATAAGGCGGGCAACGGTGCCGTGTCTCTATTCGATACCAATGAAGCGCCTGCGCTCCGTAACCCGGGGGTGAACAAATTCGTTCCCTACGATTCCGTCGCGGTGGAAAACAAATATTTCGGAAACTCATAGCGCAATGCCTCTCAAATCCGCCCACTGGGTCCGCGCGCTTATCGCGTTGATAGTGGTCGGATTCTCGGCAACACCGTCCCACTCTCAGCAGCCGTTTCGGGTTCCTTACGGAGTGACCACATCCCTCCAGCATCTGCCTGTGTTGGTCGGCAAGGAAAGCGGCCTCTGCTAGAAATACGGCCTCAACGTCGAGCTGGTACACGTCCGGGGCGGCGCATTGATTACAACCATGATTATGAGTGGCACGGTGCAATTTTCCGGCGCCGGAGCCGAATCCGTCGTCGCGGCGCGCATCGAAGGCGGCGACGTTGCGCTGATCGGCTGTCCTGCTGATACCGATGTTGTTCATTTCATCGCACGCTCTGAGATAAAAAACGCAGCAAGCCTTAAAGGGAAAAACAGCGCTGTCTTACAAATTGTCTTGAAAGAGCTCTCCCTAAGACGCTCTGTCCCAAAGGAATTTTTTGGCAGGTCGGACCTATTGGCCCATTGGACAAGCTGGTCAGCGAAGGGTGGTTGAACGGCTAGGCCAGTAGTTTTCTCGCGAATGGATGGTGGGGAAATTCGAAATCTTTTTGCCAGCAACAGTAAATCTGCGTGCATAACCTAGCGGGCCTTAATCTCCTTCAACGCCTCGTAGAGATAGCTTTGGTCAACGAATCTACCGGGCTCGGGTAGCGGCCCTTTCGCACCTGTCTGCTCGGCGTAAATCCGGATGTTGTATTTCATGCCTTCAAGAGTCACTTTGCCGTCGGGCGGCCAAAGACGATTTTGCGTATAATATTCCCACCCCTTGCGCGCATAAATGGGCTTGAGCTGCATCTCGCGGGACAGAAAGTCTACGGCAGGCTCCTTATTCTCGTGCAACCAGCGCATAGCTTGAACCATCCCCCTCATGAAGCGCACCGTCAGCGGACGGTTTTTTTCCGCCCAAGACCGCTTCGTCACGATCACATTGGTCTGAAAGTTGGGGACGCCGTCGATGATTCGACCGATTATGTTGAAGCCCGACTCCTCCGCGGCGTAATTGAGCGGCACAGCGACCGTAGTGGCGGCGATCTGACCAGATTGCAACGCGGCAAGGTTGGCCGAAGAACCGCCTGCGATTACGAGCAACTTGTAATCCCGCGGGTATTCGAGTCCTTTCACCTTTAAGGCCTCGCGGAGTGCCGTGATCGTGCCACCGGTCAAGGAAGCCGTGCCGAAAGTGGCGCCACGCAAATCCTCGTATGTCTTATAATTCTTCCCGGCGATGATGAATTGCGCCGTGCCGTTGATGACACCGCCAGTGATGACGAAATCCAGGCCTCGTTCTGATGCCTCGATGTAGGGTTCCGGGCCTCCGGAGCCGAAGTGCAGAGATCCCGCAGCGAGAGCTTGGACTGTCATCGGCATCCCGCGCAGGAGAACAAGCTGAATGTCCAAGCCCTGTTGTTCGAAAAAACCCTTTTTCGTCGCAACCCAGAGAGGGCTGTATCCGAGGGTCTTACTTGATGCCCCAAGAAAGATCTTGGGTTTCTCCTGGGCAACCACCGGAGAGGAAACGACGACACAGACGATAAGCGCAACAGCAATCCGAAAATGGACAACCATGCGGCCCTCCTCTTTCACAAGCATTTTCGGCTGGGCATCCGCGTCCCTTTTACTACAATCTATGACCGGCTAGACCTTTACAGAAATAGGGCACTCACAGCAGAGTCACTCAGGTACTCGAGACACGAGAGTGCACACCTCATGAGGATACCTGTGAACTATACGACGTCAGCTAGCAGACGTTTGATTTCCACTGCTAGCTCGTCGGAGGCTTCTAGGCTCACGAAGTGCCCTACACCGGGTAAGGGTCGGCACTCCACATAGCAACCTGCGTCGATGCCGCTATTCATCGCTACCCGAGCGGACAGTGCACCGTCCTTCGCGCCCCAGACCAGGGTAACAGGAACCGTAATCGGCGTTGCGTAGACGGCCTCGAGCCGCGCGCGCTTTGCTGGCACCAACTGCGTGCGCACCATCTCGCGGTAGTAGCTGATGGGGCCGCGCATATCCTCAGGCTTCTGAAAGCGCGCCACCAGTTCGTCTACAAGCGCCACATTCATAGTTCCTTTCCTTCCCTCCCTCAATGTGAATGATAGTTTCAGCCCCCGTCTGCCCAGCTCCGTGGTCAAAAGGAATTCAGGAAGCCACGGTATCTCGAAGAAGGGAACCCACGGGATGCGAATGGTTTGGAAGTCCTCGAAGTGGAGCACGGCCCGTACGAGGGTTTTCGGATGCGGGCAGTTAACGACGACAAGTTTGCGGATAAGATGTGAATATCGGTGTGCAAAGATCCACCCCAGCGCACCTCCCCAATCATGGGAAACCAGGATGGGCTTATCGATACCGAGTACCTGGATCAATGCCCTGATGTCGTCGGTGAGCGTGAAGACGTCATAGCCGTCGTGCGGACGCTCCGTTGCGCCATAGCCGCGAAGATCCGGCGCGTACAGACGCACTTCGCTCAACGCTTCCATGACCGGCCGCCAACTCATCCATCCTTCGGGAAATCCGTGCAGGCAAAAGACCGACGGCGCATCGTTGCGTCCCGCAATCGCCACGTGGAACGTGATGCCGTTAGCTTGTACGCTTCTGTGCTCGATACTTATCGTCATGAGTTCGCCGTCGCGTCACTGTTCGTTTTAGATCAATTCAAGAACACAGCAATAAAGTCAGCAGCGCTAATCTTCCAGCTGTCGCGGCGATTATCCGAGAAGGTCTATCTGCTGTCAACTTCAAAAGTAGTCTCGGCACCCAAAGTCTTCGACTGCTCAGCTGCAATAACAAAAACAATTTTATCGTGAATCGCAGAAAATATCGGAATGCCCCGTGCAAGGTGGCTTGTCATGAACAAACCTACTTCTTGTACCGAAAGAACTGACAAATACAAAAAGCGCAAAATAAAAACAATTGAATTGGCGGGGGTAACCCCATGGCATAGCGTTTGCCATTGGAACCTCGGAGAAAAACTGAAATGAGCTAATGGTGTCGTGAGAAAAATGATACGCAGCCAAGGATCGATTCGTTTCAACGATTCGAACATCTCATGGTGACCGGCACCATTAAATAATGACGGCAGGAGAATTGCGCCTTGAATAGCGCTTCAGCTCGTCTGGTTGTATTGCTGTCCACAGTGCTCTCGCTATCGGCTTGCGCCGGTTTGCCGGTGCGCGGCAGTGTAGGGATGCAAACTATAGACACTCGGGTCGATTCCGAAGTGGCGCGTTATTATCTGGCAAATTACCTCTCGGGCAAGCGCAGCGACGCTGCGCTCGACGAGCGGATCGATCACCTCTACCAAAGCGCCAATGGCCGCTTACCCGACCGCAGCGAGCTCAAACAGTTAAGCGACGACTTCTCCGTTGACTTCGCAGCCTTATACTTGGCGGATCAGATCGCTCGGATACCCATCAACCATCGCTTTCGACAGGCTTTCGATCAAGCCTACGATTACGCACGCAAAGCTTTCCCCGAAGGTCGTGTGAGATTACCCGCGGCCGCCGCAGATTATGAAGTCCTGTTCGTGCCCACTTATCTATATAAGCGGTTTCTTGCTGCCGGTGCCGATATGGCTGCTCCACGAACAGCGCTACAAAAGGTGGGACTCCCCAGCTATTTTGTCGAAACCCAAGACGACGGCGCCGTTGAAGCAAATGCAGACCTGGTGGCCTCCGCCATTCGGGCTCGCGCGCAGAGCGGCCGCCGGCTGATCATCATCAGCGCCAGCAAGTCCGGTCCAGAAGTCGCGCTAGCCCTAACGCGACTTGGGCCCGCTGAGACCCGCCATGTTGCAGCATGGATCAATGCGGTGGGGGCACTCCAGGGTACTCCGCTGGTGGATGAGCGCCTTTTGCCGGAAATAGAGTTTCTAGTTGGTAAAGTGGATGTTGCCGGCATGGAAAGTTTAACGACTGCACGGAGCCGGCAACGGTTCAACTCTTTTCACATCCCTGAACATGTGTTTGTCGTCAACTACTTTGGCATTCCTGTCACTGGCAGCATTTCTTTTTTGGCCCGCAGAAGCTATTTCCCGCTCAGGAAGTACGGACCCAATGATGGAACTGTGTTATTGTCCGATGAGATTTTCCCGGGCGGCGTGACATTAGCTGACTTAGGCAGTGACCACTTTATGCGTAACACACACCTTGATATTGCCACCGTGGCCTTAGCGATCACCGTGATCCATTGGCTGGATCAGCATGACGGAGTCATAGTTCAAGCCCCCGGAGGCTAGATTGCGTAAGCCCCAAAGGGGCTCAACATTCTTTGGGGCTTTCCTGTGAACACGTGCCAACCACATTTTAGCCGCTCTCGACGGTCAAACTGCCGTAGTCACAACGGATTGAAGTGAGATTAGTCCGAACCGGCCAGCCCTTATCCTGAAGCAGCGCATTCACATCGAATAAGAGCGTTTCGTCGCGAAGCTCCAGCACCGTCGCCGCAGCGGCGATTGTATCCAGAAGGTAGGTTTTCAAGAAATTGAGACTCAAAGATCCGGCTTTCAATTCCGCCAACCGCGCCACCACTTTTCCCTGCGACACGAAAACCTGCCATAGCGTTTGAAAACGAATTCCGAATAGCTGTGAGTACGTGCCTCTCACACGAATTCCTTCCGGTACAATAGAAATACGCAGATCACGGATGCGCTCGATCCGGGGAAAAATCTGGGACGCCAGTTCGTTCAAGTCGGCCTCAGTCGCAACGAATGTGAGCGATCGTATTTCCACCTATCTGTCCTTATCAGGAGCAGCCCGACTTTTACATAAACCCGGCTACATGATGTCCGTCACTCTGGTGGTTATAGATGATATCCGGTTATCCTTCAGAAAAGTTACCTGTTCACTTTTCTTTAATTGGAGGATTGCCAATAGACTCAGGCCGCTTTATTGTTGGTATATCTTAGAGGGAGGCTCTATGGCTGAACAAACCGTTCGAGGAAGCTGTCTCTGTAAATCGGTGCGCTACGAGGTGAGCACGCCGTTCACTAGGTTTGGGCATTGCTACTGCTCACGTTGCCGCAAAGCCACCGGCGGGGTTCGCTCGACAAACATCGCCGCGCCCATCGCTCAGTTCCGCTGGACGCAGGGGGAGGAGTTAGTAAAGCGTTTCGATCTCCCGGAAGCGAAAAGCTTCGCGCGACAGATTTGCGCCAACTGCAATTGCCCGGTTCCACACGCGTCGCGGGATGGCCAGCGGGTGATCGTTCCCTCCGGCACGCTCGATGATGTTCCGCCGGGGAAACCTGCTGCGCACGGCCACTGGAGCAGCCGGGTGAGCTGGGTGGAGATCGACGAATCTGATTTGCCGTGCACGGATTGAGTAAATCTCGTTGAGCTTATGCTGAGAACGCCTGTGGGTCGATTGCGCGCGCTCGGGATGCTAGAGGCCGTGTCATTTCTTATTTTATTGGGCGTGGCCATGCCGCTTAAATACCTGGCTGGATTGCCGCTGGCGGTAAAAATCGCAGGTTTGCTGCACGGATTGCTGTTCCTGGCCTTCTGTATGGTCTTGCTGGAGACGCAGCAAGCGCAGAAGTGGCCAATGCGCTGGACATCCGTGGTTCTCATAGCGGCCTTGTTGCCCTTCGGTCCGTTCGTTATTGACCGCCGACTAAGAAACGAAGACAAATACCCGAACTAGAAAAAGACAGTTCACCTCCTGCTGGACAGATTTGCGGCAGTCTCGGATCTTAAGTGAGTTACTACGGTCGAATCTTATACTTTCGTTCGATCTCCTCTACGTACCCACTCTTGACGACCTTTGTTAGGATGCGCTGATCCAGAAGATCCTCAACATTATATTTAGCTATTTTAGGATCACGCATAGCGATGATCTCCTGGACAGTTTTCAAGCCCTTTACGGTAACAAAAGTATAAGGAGTCAGGTCCTCCAGAAGATTTTTGTATCCTATCTCCGCGAGGGGCCTGTCTGCCTTGATATGTTTCTGAAGAACGGCGAGGCCCCTTTCTTTCTGAGAGCGCATGATTGCGCTGGCCTCTATCAGCGCTTTGATAAAGTTCTCGACGACCTGCGGATTTTTTTGGATAAAAGACTCGGCGCTCATGAGCGGGCTGGAAGGAAAAGCGACCCGGCTCAGATCCAATAACACCTTAATTCCCAGACCCTGAAGTTTCACCGACTGTAATTTATCTAGGGGCGCGGCGTCGATAATTCCCGTTGCCAGGGATTGGGCAATCACAGTGCTGTCGCCGATGGCTTGAATATTGATATTATCCCTTTGAGGGTCCAACCCCAGCTCCCTCAGCGACAATATGGCAAGGCTCCAAATAAGACCGCTAAAGTCCTGAACGCCGATTTTTTTGCCTCTCAAATCACTGGGTTTGGTAATCGACGGGGATACCAGAAAATCGTAGGACCCCCTTTCAGCGAAAAGCGAGAAGAGAATTTTGAGCTTCGCCCCTTGGGCTGCAGCCGTAAGCATACTGGAAACACTTCCCCTTACAAACTGCACTTCGTTAGAGACTAGGGCCGAAACTTGTATAGGAGCGCTACGCACCGTTATAAGTTCCGCCTCTAATCCATGCTTGGTAAAGATCCCTTCCTCCTTGGCGAGCCATATAGGAGTGCCTGATGCAGATACACCCGAATAAGCAATCTTAATTTGCTCAGCCCTAACCGGCGATGCATACAGCGCCATAACCAGAATTGTCCAGAATGTTTTATCAAACATAGGGATTCTCTTGCCTGAAACTATTGAGAGAGAATTTCTTTTTGAGGATCAGCCGCCGGGAACTCAAAATTACCCCGACTTCCCAATCCCAGCCCCGCTTGAGAGCCTCCAGCTTGCGCGAGCGCGGAAGCTGGTAGCTGTCAGACAAAGCTCATCTCACCTCTACATTTACATTGGTGTGCTGTACCCAGAGTTGTAGAAAAAACCTCCCTTAAAACTTCCCGGGAGGCGGCTTCGAGAACTGCGAAGAGCTACAGAGGCCTATGGACTCGGAATAGCTCTATTTGCTTTTCACAAGCAAACGTCCCAAAGCATTCAACGCACACGACTTTGTTTTGGTATTCGGTCGGAATCACGGTTATCCATACGTCATTCGGTATCTTGAAATCACCCTTGTGTGGAGAACCGCACACTATGCAGGTCCGCGGCGGGCGCAATGTTAACAGAGGGTCGCCGAGCTTCATTTGACCTCCCAATAGCTCGAAGGTGCAGGGCGCAAGGAAGTTGCTAATCTTTTGAAGGTCGGAGTCATATCACCTTGAAATCGATAAAGCTAGGGGCTTCAGCACCGAGCCAACATACGCGGCTCGTCGGCTGCAACGTGAAGTTAGGAGGGCTTTTAGTTGGCAGCGCCCTCGGCGCTTGCCTGCGCTCAACGGACAAAACATATTAACGTAGGAGCACCAACGCGACTGCCACAAGCGCGGCAACGAATGCAGTGCCGGCTAGTCCCAGCGCCACGAGTATTGCGGTCCGCCACCGCGCCTCCACCTTTCGCAACACACTAACGGGATCGGGCGCTGCAACACCGCCCTCGATGAAGAGCGACTGCTGCATTATTGCCTTTGCCGAAAGTACCTCTTCCGTGGCACATTCGAAATGCCGCTGGCATATACATTTGCCTAGGTCTGGGCCTGGTTCAGCCGCAGCTGCGGCCGCGGCCTTGATGACGGCATTCTTGATATCACCACCGGTGACCGTGTATCGTTCCGCGAGCAGCCGGAAATCGACGTCCGATGCCAGGGGCGTCTTTTTCGGGTGAATCTGCAGTTGCCAGATCCGCGTACGTTCTTCCACTCCCGGCATCTCAAAAAGCACATGGGTTCGGATGCGGCGCTCAAACGCTCGGTCAAAGTTCGCCGCTAGATTGGTCGCAAAGATTACTATGCCGTTGAACGCCTCTAACTCACGCAGGAGAACGTTAACGGTCAAGTTGCTCTCACGGTCATGTGGCAATGGGGTACCAGCCGAGCGGCGTGTCGCGATGGCATCAGCTTCGTCAAAGAAGAGCACTGCGTTTTTCTCGACCGCCGCGCGGAATGCAGCGACTATGTTTTTCGGCGTCTCGCCTACCCACATCGACTCTGCCTCGGCGTAGTCGACAACCAGAAGCTTCATGCCGAGCGCATGCGCGATAGCCTCGGCGCAGATCGTCTTTCCGGTCCCGGGCGGCCCCGCAAAGTTAAACGCCAACCCACGTCCTGCAGTGTGCCGCTCACCTAGACCCCAGCGGGAAAAGATCAGGGTCTGATTCCGAACTTCGGCCAGCGCCTGCTCCAGCGTACGCCGGGTTTGAGGCGGGAGCACAACATCCGCCAACGTACGCTCCGGCGTGACGGTTTCCACTACGCGTCGCGAACCAAGACTTGTAAACAACGAAATCAGAGGACTCGTCATAAGTGGTTCTTATCCGTCAGTTCTATCTACCTGACCTGGTGAAAAGATGCAAAAATCCTCGTGCGTTCTCTATTGCAATCATGAAAAAGTGCCGAGCAATTGAAGACGCAAAACGGCTCTCTCGGGAACAATTCCGGAATTTCTCATTCTCTGTTGCCACCTCGGTGAGTAGATCAACAGGGATTTCGCGGAATTGTTCGAGTGCGGCTTAGGGATCTTCGATTTCCTAGGCGAGAACGTCGGGATCGAGGAGGTGCAGATTCTTCAAGTTCTCGTGTGCCGACGCGTGTCGGTTGCCTACACGGTGTATCGAATTATTAGTGTTGCGCTCTGCCCGCTCGTAGGTTCCTTTACGACCGAATCACCAGCACGCATCAACCTTCTCATCACTTCACAGCAAACCGGCATCCTGTGGTTAGGGTTTGGATACCCTCCCACTTCCTTGTGGAGATTACCTGATTCTACATCTACGTAAGATTGCCCGTTTTGCCGGGCGCCGTTTAGAATAGCCAGGAGTCGGTTTTGAAAATCCCATGCGGTAGGCGGCATGATTCTCTCCTTCCAGCTTTTTGCGGATCTAGGCCGCAACATACTCTGGCTGACTTTGAAAAGATATACAAGCTACTGCGCCTTCCAAAGTCCCCGCTGTGCTCCTACGCCTCTTTTTTCAAGCGGCGGACTCCCCATCCGCGTGCCCGCGTGAAAACCGCAGCTATAGGCCTCTTTGATTATCTCAACTTACCCGGAGCGTCGTCCCCAGAGTCGCGGCCATTTCGCGGAATTCTTCGAGCGGCTTGGGCATCTTCGATGATTTCCTAGGCGAGAACGTCGGAATTCGGGACATTGTCTGATTCTTCCAGGCTCTCACCTCTAAGCCAGAAGATCTTGCACCGATCGATTCAACGTAAGGCAAGCAGCCAGCAAGAAATGAGCACGGCGAATGCCGCACTGCCGCAGCCCCACTGGACAAGACGCCCCGGTGGAGAGGGTGCAACGAAAGCGAAGATGAGTCCAAAGACACCGCCAAACAGGAAACCAAAGAGGTGAGCCAAAACATCCACGCTCTCTCCTCCTGAACCTAGCATCGCGAGAAGGGCAAGAGCTGCAGCGACGGGTACCCAGGCACGGCGCCGGGGCACTTTCCTCCGGCCGCGCCTGGCCAGACCCAAGCCGCCTAGCATCCCGACAGCGCCAAAAACCGAAGTAGAGGCTCCTATCGAGACGTGAGAAGAGCCGTGGATGAGGGCATTAGCAAGATTTCCGCCGGCGCCGGCCAGCAGAATCAGAGCCGAACTTAGCCCAGGACCCAGGATACTGGATAGTGCGCCGAGAAAAACAGTGATGCCGATGGCATTGCTTAGAGCGTGCGCAAGATTGGCATGCAGGCTGAGAGCAGTCACCGTACGCCATAGCTCGCCGCGAAGTATCCGGTCAGCATCCGCACTGCCGCGTTCGAACCATTGCACCGTGGGCTGCCATACAGTGATGAAAAAAAATAGGAGGAGAATCCCAGCAATCGACGCGCCCGCTACAAGATTTGGCGGCTCTGCCGGCTCATCACTCTCGCGTGGTTCGCGTGGATTCTCGCGTTCATATGCCACAAAGCCATCCCGGCTCCGGCTCAAGCTGGGGGAAAGGCCTTGGGCAACGAGAGCAAGCTCCCACTCCTCCGCCAAGTTGTGGTCACTTGTAACCCGCAGAGGAATTTCTGATCCTTTGGTCAACGAAGCAACACCCGATATACTTCATAGCCGTAAACCCGAGAAATGGCTCCCGGCATCTTTTCCGTTCCCGTGCGCATTGGCGTGATCGCATCGTTCTTAGGACGGGGCGCGTCCGCTTACGGCCCACGCACGTGCAATCAACTCTATTGTTCCGTCCGGCGCAACCGGGAGTTGCGAGCGAATTCGATCCCGGAGTGTATTGCGCCGATCCTCGCTAAGCGACATGGCGTAGCCGGGCGCAGGTGCTTGGCCCCCGAGGAATGGAGACCAGTAATCATCGAAATCCCGAAAACGGGTCGGAACGTCAATCGGACGTACCTCCACCGCACGGAGTCCGGCATGTGCGAACAGTTCGGAAAGCGGTTTCGGCGCGCAGAGCGGAAACCGGCGCCCCTCGTCGAGATCAAAAGCCGCCGGATCGAGCGCCACAGCCGCATCCCAGAAGTAGCGCATCAGCTCCATCTTTCCGGCGTAGTCCCAGACATAGGCGGCCACCGCGCCGCCAGGCCGGACCACACGAGTCATCTCCGCGATGGCGCCGGAAGGGTGAGGCACGAAATTGAGGACCAACCCGGCGACCGCCACGTCAAAGCTCCCGGGATCGACTGGTAGTGACTGGGCATCTCCAACTTCGAAGGAGGCGAGCGGACTGGCAAGTCGTGACTTTGCGTACTCGATGAACCCGGCGGATGGGTCAACGCCCTTCACGGCGTGCGGCATCGCAGTTTCGAGAATCACCTGAGTGAGAGCGCCTGTGCCGCACCCTACATCCAACCAATCCATGTCCATCGGTACAGATAGCCAAGAGAGAAATTCTCGCGCAACAAGCCGGCTCCACCGGCCGACATAAGGCTCGTAGAGGTCACCCGCACCCCAAACGTCTTTGCGTTCCATCGTCTGCTCCTCCCGCGACGGTTTCTTGTGCAGCCCGCGTAACAATGACGGTATAAGGTTCAATAGAGCCAAACCGACTGAACAATCAAGAATGCAGGACAATTGAAGAGGGTGAGCGGCGAGTTACCTCGACTTTCGACAGATAAACCGCGCTGTCTGAGCTTCCTGAAGCGTAGCCCTCTTACCATTGTTTTTCCCGGTGGCCGCGACTAGGCTTGAGCATATCAAGATAGGAGGAAGCCATGAAAATAAAAAGCTCATTGGCATTGTTTTCATTGTTTGTTTTCCTCGCGGGGTGCACGAGTCTACAGACCGGCGGCGAGGTACAGTATGGCCGGCAGGCTCTGCTTAAGGGCAGCAATGAAACCGCCCTCGGCTATTTTTACAGCGCCGCTCAGAGGGATCCCAATTACGTCTATGCAACTGGGAGCTCTCCGAAGCAGGGTGTTTGGAGTTATGTCGGACGCTCAGAGTATCTCACTGGCAGACTTCCACAGGCCCGGCAAACCTTGGAACGAGCGCTTTCCGCCAATCGACAAGAAGATATTGCCAGGCTCTATTTAGGTCTGACCTTGGCCCGCGAAGGCGATCGGCGGGGCGGCTTAAAGGAAATCGAAAGCGGAATGCGAGGCATTAACAGTTTTCTGGATTACATTAATCAAGCCCAGCGATTTTCCATTGGACAGTATTGGGATCCAGGGAGAGATATACGCTCGGCGATTCAAAGTGACCTGGCGATGATATCTGGCAAAGAGCTTGACTGGCAAAGACTGACTGCGGATACCGAGTGGTTAGGGATACGGATGGAGGAGGAAAGCGATCTAGCCCGGCGCCAGGAAGCGCAGGCCAGATCTCGAGATGGCAACGGCAGGGGTAGCCGTTAGAAACCATAAGTGGACAACAACTACTTGCTGGTAAAGCGGTCTGACGTTCTGTACGTGGGAGTTCATTTGGAAGTTTTCCTCCTCGTCGATTTCCTACTTCCTCTTTCTCCTCGTCTGTGTGCGGAATGGAAATGCTAAATTGTAGTTGTTGATTGTTTCTTTAACGGAAGGCGGACTGGCCAAGGGCACGACGGGCGGCTTCGGGGTCTTCGACCCCTCGACGCTGGCCACGGCGTGGCGTGTGCCCTGGCTCGGGGTCGTCCCGAGCGAAGCGAGTCGAGGGACGACGATTTCCTGGGCCAACACGTCGGGATCAGGAGGGTTGTCGGATTCTTCGAGGCTTTCGTCTCGGAGCAAGAAGATGTCGAGGCTGGCTTTGTGGCAATAATGAGGTAGATCAAAAGTTCTCCGGTCCGAATTACCTCACCGCTCGTTAGATCGCATATTTCAGAGGAACGGCAACTAAAGCCAACTAATGAATGCAATCTGTCTCTTCAAACCTTACAGCTACACGTGATCGCGGAAGCGGTACAAAGCCTTCTACATCAATGATCGCGTGAAACGTTGAAGTCGTTGGGCAGCAAGGTAAAGCAGCTCAGCGAATCGAAGGTGGAGGTTGAACAGATTGTTGCTTGCTGTCTGTCATCGACTGGACACCTCTTGTATTAGCGGCTCTTTTCGCCGATTCCATTTTCACCGTGGGAAGCCCCAAACTCTTCGCTAGCCGCGCACATGAAGGGCATACAAGTATATTAAGCATCACAACCCCTCCGTCTTCCGTGGTGACGCGATACGGTTTTTGTTTTGTAGTGTGGTTGCAGCGACGACAAACAAACTCCATGACGTATCTCCTTTCGATTTGAAGCGTGAACGCGCTTTAGAACTGGCCGCTAAAAAAATTTCAGTGACGAATATGAAGTGTTAAACGCAAAATACAGCAACAATAGCAAAAGGCAAGAAAAAAAATTCTTTGATTGCGTGCGTCGGTCTCTCCAATCCTGCGTTATCCACAAATTTCTGTGGATAAGTTGTTTATAACCTCCGTCAAGCTGCTATGCGGGGTGCCCGCTGCGTCACATTGCCTGAAGCATGAGCGAAGAGAAACTAAAAAATTGCGGACCTTTACATATTGTGGCTCGTATAGACTAGGGGGAGCCACTTTATACGGAAATATCGTGTTCCGACTAGTCCGGTTCTTTTTGGCAGTCCAGCTAGCGCGAGCTTATGTCACATCGCGTATATAATGAGCGGCCCAAAATGCTCATGCAGAGATCGAGATTCGAG
>WNFS01002378.1_pt1 | contig 14229 bp, 11 predicted proteins | sample 5400141 | NCBI WGS metagenome assembly WNFS01 (sample SAMN13153358, study PRJNA577476) | soil metagenome | isolation source: 60 cm saprolite under Madrone tree | place: USA:California | collected 2016-06-14
CCACTGCAATAGTTGCAAACGACAACTATGCTCCGGTTGCTCAGGCCGCGTAAGCGGTTTGAAAGACCGATCTGAAGCCCTGGCGTCTTAGCAGCGTCAGGCGGGGTTCGGGGGCACCTGGCAACAGAAGCCCCCACTTGCCCCTCCCTACCCTCCCCGGCATGCTGGGGAGGGTAGGGAGGGGCATCGGCGCCGACCCATGCGGGCGCTGGTGTAACCTGAGGGCGCATAACAATATAATCCTCACCAGCGGATCTTGACCCCACCTCCGCCCTACCCTCCCCGCAAGGGGGAGGTACGGTCGAGGCACCGGAACGCGATGAGAGCCTGCAATGTCGGTCGACCACATCCGTTACGACCTTCTGACCCAGGACGCACTTCGTGGCGTCATTCGCACTGTGCTCACCGGTGTGGCCGTCAAGGGCCTCCAGGGGGAGCACCATTTTTTCATCACCTTCGATACCCGAGTTGACGGCGTGCGCATGTCGGCGCGTCTGCGGGCGAGTTACCCCGGCGAGATGACGATCGTGCTCCAACATCAGTTCTGGGATCTCACGGTTGGGGAGGATCATTTCGATGTCGGACTTGCTTTTAATGGCATCCCGGAACGTCTCCACGTCCCGTTCAAGGCGGTAAAAGCATTTATGGACCCCTCGGTGCCGTTCGGACTGGAATTTACCGTCGATGGGGAGGCCACCAGAGGGACGAGTAGAGACGCAACGCCGGAAACGCCTGCCGCGACGGCGAAACCGGCGCCGGTCGGAAAACCAATGTCCGCGAAACTGGCCCCGGCCAAGGCGCCCAAGCCGCAGCCGAAGAAGGAACCCACGCCGCAGGCGACCACCGCACCTACGCCCCCTCCTGTGTCCGGTAAGGAGGATTCAACCGCGGAGGTCGTACGCCTTGATCGCTTTCGCAAGAAGTGATGGTTGCGGCCTGTGGCAGCTTAGCCAGCTTGTAGCCGGGATGGAGCCACCGGGTCCGGCCTTCGGCCGGCCCGATGATAAACTCCGCGCAATCCGGGGGCAGCCTCGCCGCGGGGTGAAGCGCTGAACCCCGGATTACGGGCCGCAAGAGCGGCCCTCCATCCGGGCTACAAGCTACTTCAGGTAAGAGCGCACCACGTCGATCAATTCTTCGGCCGCATGAGCGCGCTGCGGATCGGGCTCGCGAGCCGGATCGATGAGGTGGGCGCGAACGTGATCCTCCATGACTTCGGCCATCAGCCCATTGATGGCGCCGCGGGCGCCCGCAATCAGCTGGAGCACGTCGGCGCAACCGATCTCCTGATCAAGCGCCCGTTCGACGGCTTCGATTTGTCCGCGGATACGTCGCACACGATTGACCAGTTTGGTTTTTTCGCGAATGGTGTGGCTCACTGAAAGCTCCGGGGGTTGCCTCTCTATTACCACCGATCGGCCCGATGCGGCGAGCAGAAATCGCGCCTGCGGAAATTTGCGCCGCGGTGTCTTCGGTCGCGGTGTTTGGGTCGCGCCAATTTAGTCGACTTGGTTACTCAGTCCAAGAGCCCAACACCGCAAAAGGCGGCCGATTTGCGCATTGCCCTCTTCGCCCGCATAATCCGTGCGGCATACGACCCTCACCATGGAGAACGTGATGCGTCGCAACTCTTTCCTGGCGCTTATCCTTCTGGGGCTGCTGTCGAGCGGGGGAGCGCACGGGCAGGCGTGGCCTACGCGGCAGCCGATCAAGCTCGTAACGCCGTTCCAGCCCGGCAGCGCGATCGATGCGGTCGCGCGGCCGGTCTTCGACGCGGTCTCGCATCAGATCGGCCAATCCATGGTGTTGGAGAGCCGGGCCGGCGCCGGCGGCACGCTCGGCATGGCTGCCGTCGCCAAAGCCGAAGGTGACGGCTATACGCTGCTGGTCAACTCCTCGGTGCACACGATCACACCGTCGACCTATTCGCGGCTGCCCTACGATACCGTGCGGGATTTTGCTGCCGTCATTCCGCTCAGCCAGTTTCCCGACGTCCTGGTGACGCCGCTCGCGCGTTTCAAGACCGTGCAGGAACTGGTCACCGCCGCCAAGGCGAAGCCGGGCTCGATCACCTATGGATCGGGCGGCGTCGGCGCCGCCACCCACCTCAACGCCGAGCGCTTTCGGCTGAGCGCCGGCTTTGCCGCCGTGCATGTTCCCTTCAAGGGCGCCCCGGACGCGCTGCGGGAAATTCTTGGCGATCGCATCGATTTCTATTTCTCGCCGATGGCCGCTGCGGTGCCGCTGATCCAGAGCCACGCCGTTCGCGGGCTTGCGGTGTCAAGCCTCAAACGCAGCGCAAGCCTCCCTGACATTCCGACCACGCTCGAGGCCGGATATCCGGATTCCGACTACGTCTTCTGGATCGGCCTGTTCGCGCCCGCCCCGACGCCGCGCAACATCATCGACCGGCTCCACGCCGAAACTGCCAAGGCATTGAACGAGCCGGCCATCAAGGATGCGCTGGCAAAGCTCGGCGCCGAGGCAATGGAGATGACGCCGGCGCAATTCGATGCGTTCGTGCGCGCCGAGATCGAGGTGAATGCCGCTTTGGTCAAGGCTGCAGGTATTCAGCCGAATTGAATCGGAGAGCATTTCGGTCGCGTACTTCCCGACGCGTCCTTACCCTAACACCTATGCCCCTTACCCTCCCGCGCTTGCGTGAGCGGGCAGGGTGGAGGCGCGCAGCTTCGCGGCCTGCACCAACGGCGGGCACCGCTTGTCGTCATAATATTCGACCTGGCAATCGAGGCATTGAAAGCACTCCGCGGTGACGATCTTGCCTGTTTTCTCGATCGCCCGAACCGGGCACGACCGTTCGCACAAATGGCAGGGATTGCCGCATTCGGGGCGGCGTTTGAGCAGATTGAGAAGGTGGAGCCGGTCGAGGAAGGCGAGCACGCCGCCGAGCGGACACAGGAAGCGGCAGTAGGCCCGCTCCGAAAACAGGCCGATGGCCAACAACGCGACCGCATAGGTCACATAAGGCCAGGCGCGGGTAAACTTTGATGTGATCGCGGTCTTGAACGGCTCGATCTCAAGCGTCGCTCCCGATGGGTCGATCTGCGACATCACCAAGATGAGCACAATTGCGGCTGCAATGTACTTGCCCATCCACAAGCGTTTCTCCACTGCGGCAGACGGGTTCCATTGCGGCACGCGCAGCGCGCGGGACAACTGGCCGAGCAGCTCCTGCAGCGCCCCGAATGGACACAGCCAGCCGCAGAACACGCCGCGCCCGATCAATATCACTGAGAGGAGCGTGTAGCCGGCGACGATGACCATCAGCGGCTCGGCGAGGTAGAAGCCGATATCGAAGTGACTGAACGGGGCCATGACATAATTCATGACGTTGACGATCGAGAGCTGCACGCCGGCGGTCCAGCCGAGCCAGACCAGAACCACAGCCAAGAATCCATTGCGCACCAGCCGGTGGGCAAGGCGAAAGCGCGCCAGCTTCGCCTGGAATATGAAGATCAGGGTGAGCACCGACAACAGCACCGCCAGAATCGCCACATTCAGCCGCGCGTCGTGCCAAGCCTCGACCCAGGCAGGGACCGGGCTGTCGTCCAGGGCCTCGACCAAGGCAGGGACCAGCGACGCCTCGGGCTCCGCCGGCCTCTGGGCACCGCCGTCCTGGCGGTCTCCGACAGCCGTTGCCGCGACCCTACCCTCCCCCGCTTGCGAGGAAGCGGGCAGTGGGGCGCGCGTATCATCAAGGCTGGTAGTGAGAGCCTGCAAGTCCGGAACATTGTAGTCGAGCCCGAACGCGACCGTCACCGACGGGGCCCCTGCGGCAATGACCTCGCCGCTGACCAGGAGCTCCAACCGCCACGGCTTTAATGGATCGAAGCCCGAATCGGCGGGCAGCGCGAACAGCCCGGCATCTTCCTGCCCCCGGATGCCTTCGCCGAAAGGATTGACCCACTGGTAGTCGTCCTGCCGGAACTCGAAAGTCTTCCCATCTTGAACGACCCGCAGGCGATCGAAGCGCCGGTCGGAGCCCTGAAAGTATCTCGTGCCGAGAAAATTGTAAGCGCCGTTGGACGCAACGAAGATCGCCTGGGCGTCCGCCGGCATCTTGCGCTTGAAATCCTCGAAATTGATCATGCCGACCAGATTGCCGCCGATGGCTGCCGGCGTGAACAGCGCCGTCGCGAATTCGATATAGAGCCTGTCGCTCCTGCCCACCGGCACCTCGAGCTGCGCATCTGGCGCGCCCGCCGCGGCGAGTGCCGCCGCGACGTCGCCCGAAGTCACCCGCCGGCGTGCCACGGCGCCGGCGGCGAGCAGCGCGTCCCACGACTTGCGGCTGAAGCTGTCGACATCGAGGCTTGGAGCTGGGGCCGGAGCCGGGACCCCGGGGGCCGCAACCGCCGCAGGGGGCCGCGCAAGGCGCGGGCGCAGCACCAGTCCCGCGGTAATGCTGACAGCGGCGCGCATGGCGCGCGTGCTGATAGTGGCGCCGGCGACGAAGTCCGGCGGCAGCACATTGGTGCCGCCGCGCAGCGGCCTGCCCGCTTCGCGGGCGAGAAACGTATCGAGCAAGCGCTGGCGCTGGGCGTCGTGAACGATATAGGGCTCATTGTGGAACACCACCTTGGCCCCGGTAATGCGGCCGGCAAGATCGACGCCGGCGATCACGTCGAACGGCGTCGTCGAATAACCGGGAGCCGCGATGATATCGAGGGTCGAGAACACATAAGCCGCAACCTGGCCCCCCTGGTAAACCGCAATCGCTGGCGGCGAGCCTTCCTCCGGTCCGAGCCGTTCGGCCCCGCCGGGAAAGACCACCGCCATGACCTCGGGCGTGAGCCGTTCGCGCAGCTTGCCCTTTTCAGCAATGGCAGGTGAAACGAAGATGAGCGCCATCAAGGCAATGCAGACGCTGCGCACCCAATCAACAGTCCGTGGAAATGCAGCCACATAGCGCTCGGACACAAAGTTCAACATTCGCATTCAAACTCGCGATATCGTCCGCACTAAAAGATCAGGAAAACTTTATCACGGCAAGGCTCGTTGCGATTTCCCGCTATGCTTTGTGGGATACGGTGCGGTCTGATTGATGTGGGAAAGACTGCGTCAATCCAATACCGCGGAGTCAAACCGAAGAGGCGCGACCGTCACGCGCCGAATTCGTCGTGACAGATTCTCACCATTATGGATTGCTAACGACCAGCCTTGCATCTGTGTGTGCTTTACGTACACTTGCGTTCTCAGCCAGGGCGTCGGGGGATACCGTGCGTTCCATCAGACCTACGAGGCGCGACCTCGTCGGCGGTGCGCTGACGCTCGCCGCGACCGCTGCCTGCGCGCCCACCGTTCTCGCCGAACAACGCACGATCCTCAATGACGCCAGCCGTCTCAATCCGACCCCGGTCGCCAAACACTGGCCGGTCAGGATGGGAGAGAAGGACGAGTTCATTGCCCGTCTGCGTTCCGAACTGGCGGAAGCGGCGGTGGCGCGTCGCCCCGTGGCCGTTAGCGCGGCTCGGCATTCCATGGGTGGCCAGAGCCTGCCTCGCGATGGCACCGCCATCACCTTGAGCGGGCGGGTGCTCCAGACCGACGTCACCGCCAAGACCTATCTGGTCGACGCTGGTGCGCGGTGGGTCGATGTGATCCAGACTCTCGATCCGCTCGGGTTCTCACCTGTCGTGATGCAGTCCAACAACGATTTTGGCGTTGGCAGCACGTATTGCGTTAATTCACACGGATGGCCCGTTCCCTACGGGCCGTTTGGCTCGACGGTGCGCTCCCTGCGCATGATGCTTGCCGACGGCACCATCGTCGAGTGCTCGCGGACCAAGAACAGCGAGCTGTTCTCCTTAGGGATGGGCGGGTATGGCCTGTTCGGCATCATTCTCGACCTCGAGCTCGACATGGTTGCGAACATGCTTCTCACCCCCAGGGTGGAGCCTATGAGGGGCAGCGAGTTCGCGAGCCGCTTTACGGGCGCGCTGACGTCCGATGCGGCCATACGAATGGCCTATGGACGCCTTTCGGTCGCACGCAGCGGATTTTTCAAGGAAGCCGTCATGGTGACCTACCGGGCGGCGCCCAATCCGCCTGGCCATTTGCCGCCCGCCACCGGCAAGAATTTCCTGACCACGGTCTCGCGTGACATCTATCGGGCGCAGACCGGAAGCGAATCCGCCAAGAAGGCACGTTGGATCGCCGAGACGCGGCTCAATCCGACGCTTTCGTCCGGCGTCGCAACGCGCAATACGTTGATGAATGAGCCGGTCTCGAACTTGGCGAACCACGACACCCGGCGGACGGATATTCTGCACGAATACTTCATCCCGCCCGACCGATTTTCCGCGTTCATCGCCGACTGCACCGAGATCATTCCGCTGGCGCGCGCCGAATTCCTCAATGTCACCCTGCGTTACGTTGGCGCCGACGAGACGGCGGCACTCGCCTTCGCGCCGGCGCCGCGTATTGCGGCCGTCATGTCGTTCTCGCAGGAAATCAGTCCGGAAGGTGAAGTCGAAATGATCCAAGTGACCGAACGGCTCATTGATCGCGTCATCAATCTGGGCGGCGCCTTTTATCTTCCGTATCGGCTGCATGCCCGACGCGATCAGGTGCGGGCCGCCTACCCACGTACCGAGGAGTTTGCCGAGCGAAAGCGGTCTTATGACCCGAAGCTGCTGTTTCGCAATGCGATGTGGGACGCGTATTTCTCTTAAGGAGAGCCCGATGATCAACCCCCGCATGGCTGCGGCCGCGCTCGCCATCGCGTTGTTTTTCGCCGCAGCAACCGATTACGTGCCGGCGTTCGTTGATGCGGACGGCAGAGTCTTCGGCCTGTTTCGCCTCGACGTCTACAAGGACGCGCTGCACGTTGCGTCCGGAGTTTGGGCCTCGGCGTCGGCAGTGCTCTCCCGGCGCTCGGCGAAGGCATTCCTGACCATATTCGGCACGCTCTACTTTGCCGACGGGGTGCTCGGAGTCTTCACCGGTGCCGGCTACCTTGATCTTAGCATCATCACCCAGGGTGTCAGCGACGCTCCTCAGGGAATAAAGATCCTCACGAGCATTCCTCATCTTGCGCTTGGAGCATTCGGTATAGTTTGCGGCTGGTTGTCGGATGATCAAAGCCGCAAAGGCGCCTTGGCGTGAGGTCGCTTCGCAAACTGGTGTTGTGGTCGACTTGTGCCATCGCAGTCGCGGCATGCTTGAGCGGCATTCCGGTAGCCATAGTGGAGACGCAATGCACGGCGTCGCCGCAAGCGCAGACCACGGACAAGGGGTTCGTTGTAAAAATTCCCGGCTACCAGAGGGCGGAAGGCGACAGCTATCTCACGTTTCCGGAGTGGTACATCGTTTATGCCTACGACGACCTGGCCGGGGTCACACGCCAATCGTCCGAATCGGGATTTGACTATGTTCAGAGCATCCTCGGATTCTGGACGAGCCTTTGCCGTTCCACTGCGACCGCGGGCGCCATTGGACCCGTGACGTTGGATCAAAGGATCACGAACTACATCATTGGTCTTAGCTTCACGACCGAAATGGCCTTGAAAGGAGTGTACGAGCGAACGATTGGCGCCTTGACGGCGCTCGCGAGAGGCGCCGCGCGCACGCCCGAGGATGAATTTGCACTGCGTCTCCTCGACGACTACGCGGCTTTTCTGCGCCAAATGCCTTGGTATCGCTATCCGTTTGGCCTGGAACTGGCGAGATTCTGGAAGGAAACGCCGCTGAGTGGCGGCAATCCGGTCAGGAAATTCGAACGGCGAATTGCCCTTACGCTCGAATATACCGCGAAGCTTGGGTACGCTCAGTCCATTGGCTGGCTCGCCGGCTACTCGCCGGCGGACTTGGCGATCATGAGCGTCGTGGACCGTTTCGATGACGCAGTAGCGGTCGACAAGCGCATCAGGAAGGTGGCCGACCTGGATGGGGGATTTGCGCTGATCGAGACAGCGCGCTATCAGGAATTCACCGATATCCTGCGCGACCTCGGCGCACGTGGCCGCAGCCTGTCCGAGATCGCCGGCAACCATCGAATCCTCGTGACCATCCTGGCCCGCTCGCAGGTCGCCGTCGAGGCGACGGGAGCGAACGAGCTATTCTCGATTCCCATACAGTCACGACCCGGATGGCGACGCATAGGCCTGGACGTCCAGGTCGCGCGCTTGACCCAGATGATTTCCGCCGTGGAACGCGGCGGAGCGGTGTTCGAACATGCCTATGATTACTAGGGTGTTTCGATCTGATCGAGCCGTTCATCGCTCGCCGTGCCCGCACACCGCTGCGGGTAAACCAGCGACGACGACGCCGGAGGACTTCGATACGGCCGGAAATTGCTGTGGTCGGAAACAGCCGCAAAGGGTCCCGCTTGTGGGGGCGACCGTCGCATTGTCGATCTGGTTCGGTGGAATGGCGCTTCTCGCCCTCGTAATCGATCCGCAAGCCGTCGTGGTATTCGGCCCCCGGCAGACGCTGGTTGCTGCCGTCGATCATGCGGACGCATCACTGATCTCGATGGGCCGCTGGTTCACGGTCGCCCGATCGGAGCACAGCGGAATCGCCCGCAAGCTCTATGCGGGTGGCGCCTGGTTCGTCTGGCCTGCCATTGCTGGCCCATGCCTGTCGGCATCGCGGTGAGCTTCCTTGCCGCTGTGAGCCGCTTGAGCCGAGTGACACATGACCTGGAGGATTTCCCTACCGAGCGAGGATGATCTGATCGTTGATATGTGTCTGGCGCTCAATCGAGAAGACCCGGGACCGCAGCCGGTGGCTGTTGACCAGATTAGAAACACGCTGACGGAACTGCGGGCAAACCCGGTGCGTGGAAAAATAGCGGTATTGGAATTGGACGGCCGCGTCGAAGGTTATGCGTTGCTGGTTGCGTATTGGTCCAACGAGCTTGGCGGCGAGATTTGCAACGTCGATGAGATCTGGGTTCGACCGGATCGGCGAGGACGCGGCCATGGCCGAGCCCTCGTCGAGACCTTGGTCGCCGGAAACTCCGTTTGGCCTGGGCATCCGGTGGCAATCGCGCTCGAGGTCAGCCCAACCAATGAGCGAGCCCTCGCCCTTTATTCGAAGCTGGGATTCGTTCGGTCTCCGAATCATCAAATGCTTCGGCGGGTTCTTTAAGTCTCATGGCGATTGAGCCGATCTTGTCGAGCGTCCCCGACGTCCTGGCCTTCACATCCCGAGGAGCTTCTTCGCGTTGCCTCCCGCGATGGCGGCGCGGGCGGCGTCGTCAAGGCTCCTGGTTGCCGCCAAATGTTGTAAGGGATCGTACTCGCCCATGTCGTAGGGATAGTCTGTTCCCATCAGCACGTGGTCGACCCCGAAGGTCGCGACCAGCGCGGTGAGCTGCTCCGGCGTAAAAACCACCGTGTCGACATAGATCTTCTTGAGATAGGTCGATGGCGGCTTCGGCAACTCGCCTTTGGCATCGCCGCGCGCCCCCCAGGCATGGTCGATGCGGCCCGGATAGCCGCCCAGAAAGCCGCCGCCGTGGACCGCGATGATCTTGAGATCGGGGTGGCGATCGAGCACGCCGTCGAAGACGAGATAGTGCAGCGCGATCGTGGTCTCGAGCGGGTTGCCGATGACGTTGTTGAAGTAGAACCGGGAGAAGCGTCGCGCGTCGGTGAAGCCATTCGGATGAATGAGCACGACGGCACCGATCTCCTCGGCCTTCTTCCAGAACGGCGCGAAGGCAGGGTCGGAGAGTTCTTGACCAGCCACGTTGGTGAGAATCTGCACACCCTTGAACCCAAGCTGTGTCATGCAGCGCTCAAGCTCGCGCGCGGCCTCGTCGCCGTCCGGCATCGGCACCGTGCCGAGCGCCACGAAGCGGTCGGGCCTTGCCGCCACATACGCAGCAACGCCGTCATTGATGATCCGGGCGGCCTTGACGGCGATTTCCAGCGGCACCGTGTAATAGCACTGCGGCGGCGGACACATCACGAGCTGCAGGTCGATGCCCATGGCGTCGAGATCGGCAAGGCGCTCCTCGTGGCCGGTCATCAGCGCTCGGCGGTCGCTGTCCTGGCGCGCATTGAGGGCCTTGGTCTGCGGCGTCGCGAAATTGAAGAGCGGAATCCTCGCCGGATCGAGATGCGGCTTGACGAGCTCCGCGGCCTGCGGGATCGCGATGTGTGAATGGATATCGATGGTCATGCTTTGCGGTCGCATCGCCCGCCCGGGTGTGACACCTGGCGGGCGCGCCGCGGTGGGGCCGTAGCGATTCCAGTCCTGAGGCATACCAAGTCCCTTTTTCGTACTGATGCAGTGCCGAAGCGATACGCGAAAGTTCATTGGGTGTCATCGTCCGCGCTAGGCCCGTAGGGCGCAATAAGCCCAGCGCATTGCGCCATTCCGGCGCGAAAGAAGGTCGATGCTCGACAACGACTTCGGCGAGGGGGGCGCAATGCGCTGCGCTTATTGCACCCTACCGGCTATCGCCTCGTCCTCACCGTGCCGATGGCCTTGCGTTCCGGGTTTGCCGGAATCACGGGCAGCAGCAGATAGTTCGGCGTCTTCCGTCCGAAATGCAGTGTGGTCACGCCGGCGAAGATCTCCGGCGGGCGATCTTGCGGGTCGTCGTGCAGGAACGGGCCGCAGCCGGTCAGTTCGTTCTTGAAATTCGAAAGCTTGCCGCCGCTCGCGCCGCCATACTCGTAGTCCTTGCCGCGAATGGTGAGAGCGATGCGGTATCCGGGCGGCGCTACGATCGAGGTTGGCCAAATCTCGATATCGAGTTCGACGACTTCGCCCTGCCGAAGCGGCTCTTCGGCATCGTGGGTATGGTATGGCCGATAGGGCAGCGAGCACGCGAGATCGAGCGCGCGATGGGAGGCGCGCAGCCAGCCCTGGGCGATCGGCGTGTGCGGATCGATTGCGCCCTGGAACACCACCTCCTTGAGGTCGGGCGAGAACACCCGCAAGATCAGGAACAGGTCGGCGTCGCTGGTCGACGACGATACGAACAGCTTGGCGGCGACCGGCCCGGTGATTTCCGTCGCCTCTGCGAGCGGCAGAGTCATGAACGTGATGCCGTCGCCCATAGCGTTGAAGCTCAAGGCGGCCTTGGTGACCGCAGCGGCGGTCTTCAACATGCCGTCCGCCGGGTCGAGATGAAACTTCGTCCACTTGGTGCGCTTGAGCGGCCATTCGTCCTCGGCGCGGGCGACGAATTTCTCGCCCGGATGGCGCACCTGGAGCAGGACCTTGGGCTGCTTGTCCCAGCCATTGTCCTTGCCGTGCAGGAAATGGTCGAAGAACCGCAGCTGCTGCCTGCGGCCGTAATCCGTGTAGAAATGCGTCCAGTGTTCGCCGCCATGGACTTCGAGCCATTTCTGCCGCGATGCGGCCTGCACGAAGCCCTCGAAATTCCCGCGCGGATGAAGGCCCTGGCCGCCCCAATTGGCGGCGGAAAACAGCGGCACTGCGACCTTGTCCCACACCGGCGCGCGAGCGCGATGATAAGCGTCGTCGAGCGGATGAGCGAGAATGTCGCTACCAAGATCGGTGCGGTTGCGGGCAAGCTGATCCTCGCGGAGAGTCTCCGGTCCGCATACCAGCTCTCCGTGCACGGGCGAGCGCCTGCCGCGCTCTCCCGCGCCGTATTGCACTGTCTTGACCTGCATGTCGTACCAGTTCTTCCAGAATGTGCATAAGATGCCGCCGTGACGGGTCATGTCGCGGTACCAGTCCGCCGCCCCCTCCCACACGCAAATGGCCGCAAGGTGCGGCGGCTGCAGCGACGCCACGTGCCACTGGTTGATGCCGTAATACGATATGCCGTTGAGCCCGACTTTGCCGTTCGACCACGGCTGCACGCCGGCCCATTCGATGCAGTCGTAGAAGTCCTTGGTCTCGCGGGGCGAGAAGTGGTCGATCACGCCGGGCGAGCAGCCGCAGCCGCGCGAATCGACGCGCACGCAGGCATAGTCGTGCAGTACCCATTTCTCCGGATCGACCACCTCCCAGTTCTGATACTTGCCGGTCGAGCCCGCGGTGACGTCAGGATGCATCTGCACCATGCGCTGCCACGCGCTCGGATAGCCTTCCTGAAACGCCAGCCCCTTGGCATAGGGGCCGTAGCTCAGGATCACGGGAAATTTGCCGACCTTGGCGGGCCGGTAGACATCTGCCCGCAGCGCCAGCCCGTCGTCCATGGCGATCGGAACGTCCCAGTCGATATGCATGCCGTCGCGAAATCCGCTGCGCGGCAGATGCGTCTTGCGACCGCCGCTGCGCGGCGCGTTCTCGCCCAAGGACATGAGTTACTCCTTGAAAACCCAAGCAGTATTCTAAAGTGTCAATCCTACCCCACGGTCGCGTAGAGCGGGCAAAGGCGCGCAGCGCCGTGCCCCCCAAGGCGGCGGTGGGCACGCTTCGCTTTGACCACCCTACGTGCTGCGGATTCCCAGTATCGAAAACGAGACATTAACGCCGTTTGGAACGCTGGCCCGGCTTGCCGCGCTTGACCCCAGCCATGGTCTGCAGCACCCCGCATACCGACGCGGTATCCTGCTCGCCGTATCCCATCGAGAGCGCCGCGGAATAAAACGGAATGCTGGCGGAAAACAACGGGGTCGGAACCCCGAGCTTGGCGGCATGATCTCCGATCACGGCGATGTCCTTGTGGTAGAGCTTGATGCTCATGCTGGCATCGTCATAGCGGTCCTGCACCATCATTGGGCCCCGCAGTTCGAACACCCGCGAGGTGCCGGCGCCGGTGCGGATGAGGTCGTAGACCATCTGGGGATCGAGCCCTGACTTGATTCCGAGCACCATCGCCTCTGCAGAGGCGACATTGTGGATGGTGACGAGCAGGTTGGCGACATATTTCATTCGGCTGCCGTTGCCGAAATCGCCCACATTGAAAGTCGCACGGGAAAAGTCGGAAAATATGCGGGCGGTTTTGGCGATCGCCTTGGCGTCCCCGCTGGCGTAGATGACGATGTCCTTGACGGCGGCCTGGGCACCGGTGCCGCTTACCGGACAATCGAGCATCACGTGGCCGGCTTTGCGCAATTGGGTTTCGGCACGCTGCTTGTCGTCGAGGGTGAACGTGCTCGCCTCGACCACGATCCTGGCGGGGAGGTGGCTCTCGGTGATCGCCGCGACCGTGGCATCGAGGGCCTGCGGATTCGGCAGACTCAGGATGATCACCGGCGCGACTGCGGCGAGCGTTTCCACGGGCGCGATTTCGACGCCGGCGCGCGCGGCGGTGCGCCGGCGAGCCGCATCAATGTCGAAACCGAGGACGCGCCAGCCGGCCGCGGCGAGGTGCCGCGCGAACGCGCCGCCCATGTTGCCCAACCCCACCACGCCGACCGTTCCCTTGCTGCGCTTTGCCATTTGCTTTGCCCCTAGCCACTCGACGGTTCATCCACTATAAGCCCGGCTTTCATCGTCCCCACCCTGCCCTGGGAGCGCGGGCGTCCCGCCCGCAACCCCCGAAGATGCGGGCGGGACGCCCGCGCTCCCAGGGCGGGGCGGGTGCGTACCGCGCTGTTCCAAGTCCTGCAAGGAGACCCTCCATGGCTGTCCCTAAGAAAAAGACGTCGCCGTCGCGACGTGGCATGCGTCGCTCCGCCGACGCCCTGAAGCAACCGACCTATGTGGAAGACAAGGATTCGGGCGAATTGCGCCGTCCCCACCACCTCGACCTCAAGACCGGGATGTATCGCGGCCGCCAGGTCCTCAAGCCGAAAACCGAGGCGTGAACGGCCTTTGGCTTGCGGGGTTACCTTCCGGGGGCAGTAAAGAGCGGTGCCGGGGCTCGACGCACCGCTTGCCTTCGGAGATCGGCCCCCATGTTCCCCATCGGCATACCGCTGCTGGTGTTTCCGTTCGCGATCTACAACCTTGTGGTGTTCCTCATGCCGGGGTTCTCGTGGAACAACGAGATCTGGCATGTTTACATGATTTCGGGAGGTGAATGGGGGATCACGCCAAGCGATGCGATCGTTGCGGGTTCGGTTCTCATTCTCCTGATCGACATGCTGAAATCGGCCCGCCGCACGGGCCGGCGCACCATCCTGGATAACGTGCTCTCGATGGTCCTGTTCGTCGGCATGCTGATTGAGTTCATGACGGTCAAGGCTGTTGTGTCGAGTACTTTTTTCCTGTTGCTTGTCATCAGCTTCGTCGACGTCGCCGCCAGTTTTGGTGTTAGCGTCCGGGCTGCGGTCGCCCGGCGCGACGTCCTCCTCGATGAGGCTGGTGGTGGCGGTGCCGGGGCCT